>Ga0209066_10003086_pt1 | contig 19428 bp, 16 predicted proteins | sample All_14_2_FD_187198 | JGI IMG/M metagenome (GOLD analysis project Ga0209066, IMG submission 187198) | Freshwater microbial communities in response to fracking from Pennsylvania, USA - Allegheny Zone_MetaG_DW_15 (SPAdes) (version 2) ... | reverse complement strand
CTGGCGCAGGGACAGTTCGACGCCTTTCTCAAAGCCAAGGACGACGAGCGCTCCGATATTCTGGAACAGGTCACCGGCACGGAGATTTACTCCGAGATCGGGGCGACGGTTTTCGCGCGGTATCAGCAGGAGCGCGACAAGGTCGCGCTCCTGCTCCAGCAGCAAGCCTTCGTTCGGGTCCTCGACGGCGAGTCCCGCGAAGCCCTGCTCTGCGAGTGTGCTGCCGCACGCGAGACCAAGCGGGAACTGGACGCTGCGGCCGAACGTCTGCAGCGCGAGCACGCATGGCTGGAGCACCTGAACGCCCTGCGCGGTCAGCTCGCCCGGCTGCGCGAAGAGAACGTCGCGTATGCCGACCGTGTGAAGCAAACTGAGCCTGTCCTGGAACGACTCGCCCGTGCCGAGGCGGCCCGTGCGTTCGACGCGGCCTACGCGAAGTCGGATGCGATCCGCAAAATGGCGTGGCAGCGCGTCAAGGCGTGGGCAGACCGGCCCGTCGATGGGGCCGCTGCCGCCGCGGCGCTCGATGATTGGCGGCGGGAGCTGGCCGCAGCCGGCCGGTTCCTGACTCATCCGGAAGCGGCCTCGCCGACGGCGGAAGAGCGGCGCTGGCCTCTTGTGAGGGACGCCCTGCTTCTGCTGGAGGCCAAACGTGCACACGCCGCCGCGCTGCCTGCGCTCGATGCGTTCCGTTTAAATAATGACGTGGCCCGGACTGAGCGGGCTCGGGCCGAGACCGAGCGCGCCGCGCGCCGCCCCGACCTGGAGTCCGCGCTGAAGTTGGCGCGGGATAAGGCCGAGTTGGTCAAGCTGGTGGCAAGCCTTGAAGACAAGCGCGCGCTGTTGGAGAAAGGCGTTCCCTGTCCGCTGTGCGGCGCGACGGAGCATCCCTATTCGACCGGCATCCCGTTGCCGGAGCTCGCCGCCGCGCAGAAGGAGTTGGACGGGATCGAGCAGAGGTTGCGGAATCTCGAACGGGCCACTGAAGTGGCACGCGGGGTGACCGAGAGTGCGGAAGCCGCGCTCCTTCGGCAGGAGAATGCCGTTCGCATGCTCGAACAGGGTCTGCGTGACGCACAGACCCGTTGCGAGGCCTCGCGCGAGGAATTGATGGCCCGCATCGCGAACGGCGAAGGGGTGGTCCGCGAAGTCCAGTCTGTGGCGAGCGCGCTCAAGACGACCCTGGTAGCCGCGGGCTTCAGCGATGAGCCGCGCTGGCTGGAAGCGCGTTGGAGCGACAGAGACGTGGCGCGCAGCCGGGCTTTAAAAGAGGAGCTTGTTCAAGCCGGCAGCTTGCTGAAGGGCCGCCTCGCCCAGACCGAGGAGCTGTTGACGCGGAAGGCGTCTGAAGCCCTGACCCCACGTTCCATCGAGGAGGTGCTCTGCGAACGGACAGAGAAACGGCTGGCTTTGGAACAGCAGGCCCAGCGCGTGGCGGATCTTCAGGCTGCGCTCAAAGCCGATGATGAAGCCGTGCAGCGGCGGCGAGAGCAGGGTGCGGCATTGGAGGCGCAAAAGGCGCTCTTCGTCCAGTGGGAGACTCTGAACGGCTTGATCGGCGGAGAGAACGGCGCGCGTTTCAAGCGGTATGCTCAAGGGATCACCTTGCGGCGCCTGTTACAGGTGGCGAACCCGCATCTGGCCCGCATGACGCGCGATCGCTACGAGATGGTTTGGGCTCCGGAGAGTCAGGAGCTGTTGCCCGAGATGATCGACCGCGAGCAGGGTGACGTGCGGCGCGCGGTTTCCAACCTTTCTGGCGGCGAGACCTTTCTCGTGTCGCTCGCCCTCGCGCTGGGCTTGTCGAGCATGGCCAGCGGCCGTCTGCGCGTGGACTCTCTGTTTCTGGACGAGGGGTTCGGCACGCTCGACGAAGACGCGCTCGACACGGCGCTGGAGACATTGGCGGGGCTTCAGCGTCAGGGAAAGCTGATCGGCATCATCTCGCACGTGCCCGCCATCAAAGAGCGCGTCCGCACGCAGATTCAGATCGTGCCCCAAGCCGGCGGCCGCAGCGTCTTGCGCGGCGCGGGCATCGTCTAGAAAAGCACGTCCGGTAAAGCCCTGTCATGGAGGAGGCCCTAACGGCGAGCCGCGCGAGGTCGCGAGATAGGCCCGCTCATCATGTTGTCAGGGGAGCCCGCATCGGCGAGATCCGGAGTGCGCGTGCCACGCGCAGTTCTCCCCAGTCGGCGAAACGCATTTTGCGCGCCCCGTCCTTCCGCTTCGGGCCGAAGAGACGCCGGTTCCGTTCGAATACGCCATCCACGAACGCTTGACTTCCGACGGCCATCCCGTCCGTGAAGTACCGCACGCGACAGCGCAGCGCCTGCTGGAGAGTCATCTTCCCGCCGGCTTCGATCACGCGGTCGACCGTAGCCGTCGCGATTCCCGGTCGCACGATCCGGCCGCCATACGCCGCGCGCCGTTCCTCGCCCGTCGTATAGAGGAGAACGCGGTAGCGCTTGGCGATATGCCGCCAGTCCCCGGGCTGTTCGAGGTAACGCGAATTGTGTACGGCGATCAGGCTTTCCCGTGCGGCCTTTCCACCGCCGCACGCCTCGCCGTAGCCGCTCCAGCGGTAGTCCTTCGGGTCGTCAACGAGCTTCGCTCGGACTGGGTTGAGGTCGATATATGCGGCAACCGTCGACTTCGCGCTTTCCGAGTTTTCGATTAGCACACTTTTGAAGCGCTCCTCCCAAAGCGTCCCTCTCCGGTCGTGTCGGCCGTTGTAGGACATGCTGTAGCGTTGTTTAACGGTTTTCACGAAAGCGCTGATGTCGCCCATCCGCATCCGCAGCTTATTCTGCTGCGCCTCAACGAGATAAAACGCGCCCGTTTTTCGCCATTCCGCCCACTGTTCCTGGCTGTTGGAGGTATAGGGTTTCCCATAGAGGATCGTCATGCGCCGAACCAGTTCGGCCTCGCTGACCTCACCACGCTCCGGTACCTCGACTAGCAGGTGGAAGTGGTTGGACATGATGGCGTAGGTCAGGACCCGTACCCCGCAGAACGCCTCCGCCCGCCGCAACATTCCCCGGAAGATTTCCTTTTCCTTCTCGTCCAGACGGAAGTTCCGGTCCACGATCCGGCTCACCACGTGGTAGCACCCGCACCCCTCAGCTTTGACCCTAGCGTGCCTCATGGCGCCTCCTCTCATTTGACATCCCGTACGTTACCACCCCGTTCATCCATCTGCAACAGATTTTATTCTTAATACCTGTCCCTTAGTTGAATCATGCCGTGCCCTCTCGGCGGGCGGAGTGAGGAGGAGAGGGGGATTCAGGAGATCGAGGGCTGGATGAACCGCCTCCACAGGGAATCGCTCAAAGGCAAGACCGCCAGAGAGGCTGAATGGGAGGAACTCAGTAAACGCGCAGCCTAAAAACGTTCATTTGAGCTTACACGTCACCCCGGTTCAGTCGGGCTTGAACCAGAGTTGCAGCAGGCGGCCGATGATCTGGCAGCCGCGGTCGTTGGCATGGACGGCATCGCCCATGAACCAGCCGTAGGTTTTTCCGCTCTCCTGGATATACGACCACCAAGGGCCGGTCATGTCGAAGAAGGCGCACTTCTCTTCCGCCGCGACCTTCTGCATGTTGAAGCGGAAGTTGCTCGTGGACGTGTCGATCTCGCGCGTGAAGGTCTTGATGTGTTCGTCGCGCATGGCGCCGAAAACCGGAGTCAGCAACAGGACTTCGGTGTCCGGCTTCTCGGCCCGCACCTGCTGGACCACGGCCCGCACCGCCTCGGCGTCGCCGCCGTTGGAGATGCCCCCGATGACCAGAAGGTCCGGGTTGTGCTTGAGTACATAGTCCTGGACACGGTTCTCTTCACGGTAGTATTTGCAGCCGGTCGAACTTCTCAGCGAGGCGATCTTGACGATCTTGCATTTCGGATAGTCGCGCATGAGCAGCAGCTCGAAGGAGGAGCCGGACGTGTTGCCCATGATGCTGTCGCCCAGAAGCACCATGCGCAGCTCGCCACCGTCGCGCAGCTTCGCAAGGGTCTTGGGGATGTTAGCAAAGCGTCCTTTGGGCGGCTGATAGGCGAGCGGATCCATGGCGGCGTAGATCGCGTCGATCCGCTCCAGGGTGCTTTTGCCGGCGAAGGCGTCGGTCACCGTGCCGTTGAGCAGGAAGCCGCCCATGCGCGCGGTGCCGGGCGAGGCGATCTTGAGAACGAGCTCATGCTCCGCGTTTCGGTCAAGCCCCTTTGCCAATGAGACCGGGCGCATGGTCGGGGCGGTCACGTCTTTCGGCGCGGCCAGTTTCTTGACCCCTGCGCCATCGACGGCGTATTCGTAGTCCGCGCTGTCCTTGTCGACGACATCGACGAGTCCGATCTCTGAGCCCTTGAACTTCAGCGTCAGCGAATCGCCGGGCTGCGCGGAGATGAGCAGGTGGCGGAAGGGTCCGATCGGGCTCGCCTGCCCCGGCTTCCAGCTGCCGGACCGGTTGACCTGCAGGTTCTCGTAGGCGATGATGCGGCCATTGTCATCCGTTTGAGGGAACAGAGGGGCCGGCAGAACATACGCCTTGGGCTTCTCGGGAACCGGGTGGGCGGTCAACAGCGCATCGCAGAACGCCGCAACCGCGTCGGCATAGATCTTGGCGCCGGCATCGGTCGGGTTGACCCCGTCGGCAGAGAAGGCTTCGAAAGAAATCTCGCCGGCGATGATCTTGTCCGCCGCAAACTTCGCCAGGTTCAGGCTGGGGATGCCGTAATGTTCGGCGATCCGTTCGCTGACCTGGATGTACGCAGGCGTCTGTCCGGCCTTGTACGCCTGAAGCATGTCGGGGGTCAGCGTGTAGACGAGGATGCGGCTGTGGGTGGCGCGGTAGAGGGTGACCTGGCGGACCACCCCTTCCAGCGAGCTCTTGACCTGCTCGATGTCGGCGCCGCGGTCATCCGCGGCGAAATCGAGAATCGCCAGATGCCCGCTACAGATCACCTCGCCGAACACGGGCTGTCCGCGGCTGCAGCGGAACAGGCCAAACCAGCTGCCGCCCGGGTACATGTGCCGTGTCTCATTCATTCCCGCCGCCGGAAAGTGCTTCTTGAAACCCTTTACCATCTGGGAGGAATAGCGGAGGGACTGATTCTTCAGACCGGTTCCGGCCAAGGCGGAATTTCCGATGAAAAACAGGTATTGGTTGCCGACCTTGTCGTTCTTGAAATAGTACTGGCTGTTGGGGATGCCGCCGCGGAGCTGATAGTAATCCGCCGGTGCGGCCACCGCCACCCTTGCCGAACTTGCGATAAACAGAGCGCATAGAACCACGGTCTTAACAGGTGTCGTTCCCATAATCAGTTCCCCCCTTTGTTTCAGCCCTTCCAACAAACTCTAAAATATAGCACCTGATCAGGGCGCTGGCCAGTTGATAGTTGTGCCTCAGAACCTTGCCTCAGAACCTTGTCGGTCAAGACGTCAGGTCCTGCTTTCAGCCCCTGCCCATTTTTTGTATGATGTACCTACTCTTGAAAAAACCGCGATAAGTGCTGTGCATCATGAAAGGTTGCCCGTATGCTCAACATCCCTGTGCTGACCGTCCACGGACGCTCTCTCGCCGAAACCTTTGAGAAGGCCCTGATCGCCCTCTACCGCGACGGGGTCCGCCTCGGCACCCAGTATGACAAGCCGGGCGATCCTCTCAGCATCGACGCGACGATGAACATGACGGTCGACGAACCGTTCGCGGAGCCCATGATCCACAAAGCCTTCCCCGGCGGGATCGCGGATCTGCGCGAGTACGTCTACGAGCTGGAGGGGCGCAAAGACAGCTGGGTCAAGGCCATCAACGATCCGGCTGACACGCGGTGGGAGTACACCTACCATGGGCGTCTTCAGAATTACGGGCAGTGGAAGGAGAACCGCGATGGCCAAGCGGGCTTCGCCGGGCCGTTCCAGGTGGACCAGGTCGAATACGTCATCGGCAAGCTCTGCGCCCAGCCGTTCACGCGCCAAGCCCAGATGATCACCTGGATGCCGAGCCTCGACCTGACCTGCTACGACCCGCCCTGCCTGCAGTCCCTCTGGTACCGAATCCTGGAGGACGGGCAGGGCGTGCAGTGGCTGAACGTGAACGTCCGCTTCCGCAGCAACGATGCCTGGGGCGCCAATTTCATGAACATGTTCGGGTTCGTCATGTTCAACAAAGAGGTGATCGCCGACGAGGTCGCGCGGCGCACCGGCAAGACGGTGAAGCTCGGGCGCATGAACTGGCAGGCCGACTCGTTCCACATCTATGGCAAGGACATTCTTCAGGCGGAGCAGCGCCTCTTCGGGCGCCTGGAGACGACCACGTTCGAGGAGCGCGTCTACGCGTTCACCGACCCGATGATTCAGGAGATGTACCACGAAGAGGAGTCCGCGATCCTTGCGAAGATCGGCGAGATGAACAAGCGGATGTGATCCTGCGGCCGGCCCAACGTGTCGGGGCGGAGGCCGGCCCCGCATCCGGTCCGGGAAGCACATTTTTTTCGAACACGTTCCGGCAGCGCGGCGACCTTTCGTGCGGCGGGCTCTGTCCGGGGGAGGAGGATCTGTGAGGCGAATAGGAAGGATGGCGGTGGGGTGCCTGTTGTCCGGCGTGGCGGGGGCACAGGAGGCGGGGTTCCCCGACCTTGCCCCCAAGGCCGGGTGGGACACGTTGCCGCCGGCAAAGGCGGACGTGCGGGACTGGCCGTGCTGGCGTGGTCCGAGACGCGATAACGTCGCTCCTGACGGGCAGGTCCCTCCCATGGCGTGGGGGGCGGGTTCGAACATCCTGTGGCAGGTGCGGTTGCCGGGCGTGGGGCACTCGTCCCCGTGTGTCGTGGGCGACAGCCTCTACATCACGTCGGGCGAGCACGCGAAGGGAACGGTCAATTTGTTCTGCCTGGCTCGGAACACCGGCAGGACACTGTGGCAGACGGAGGTCTACCGCGGTCCGGTCGCGAAACTGCACGCCGACAACTCGCTGGCATCTGCCACCCCCGCCTGCGACGGCGAGCGCATCTTCGTGCCGGTCCAGAGCGATCAGGCGGTCGTGCTGACGGCCGTGAGCATGGCGGGCAAGGTGCTCTGGAGCCGGGTGGCCGCTCCGTACCGGTCGATTCAGGGGTATTCTGCGTCGCCGTGCTTTTACAAGTCGGCCGTGATCATGCCGGTCGAGGGCGCACAAGGCTGCCGCATGGTGGCGCTGCACCGGGCGACCGGCGAGGTGGTCTGGCGAACGACCTTGCGCACGGTCAAGGAGAGCTATGCCTCAGCCCTGGTGGCGCGTGTGGCGGGACGAGACCAGGTGCTGCTCATCGGCGGCGAGAGCACGCGCGGTTACGATCCCGAAAACGGCGCGCTGCTGTGGGAGTGCGAGGGGCCTTCGACCTATTGCGGAGCCACGCCGGCGGTCGGCCACGACACGGTCTACGCGACGGGAGGCTGGCCGAAGCGGGCGCTGATGGCGATCCGGGCGGACGGCAAGGGAGGCGTGACGAAGAGCCACGTGACGTGGGCCAGCGATGCGAAGGCGGGGTACGTGCCTTCCCCGGTCCTGCACGAAGGGTTGCTGTACGCGGTCAACGACCAGGGCTTGATGCGTTGCTACGACGCGTCAGGCGGAAGCGTGCTGTGGGCGGTGGATTTCAAGGCGCCGTTCTATTCGTCGCCGCTGGTGGCGGCCGGCCGGGTCTATGCGTTTGACCGCACGGGCAAAGGCTATGTGATGCGCGCCGGCCGGACGGCTGCGCCGGTCGTCACCAACGCGCTGCCTTCCGGGGCCTTTGCCACCCCCGTGATTCTGGAGGGCCGGATCTATTTGCGGACCTTGGGAGACGTCTACTGTGTGGGGGAGAAGCCCTGAACGCCGGGATCTTTTCCGGACAGCCCGGATGCGGCACCCGGCTGTGCGCGGGATTCCAGAGCTTGAATGTTCCCCGAGTTTCTGGTACTTCATTAACCATGAAAACACTCCTTTACCTTCAGGCGTCGCCCCGCGCGGAGCGGTCGCATTCGCGCAAGGTCGCCGCCGCCTTTGTGCAGGCTTATTTGCGGGCGAACCCCGACGACAAGGTCGTCACGGTCGACCTGTTTAAGATGGCTCTGCCGGCGTTTGACGGGATGGCGGTGCAGGCCAAGTACGCCATCCTTCACGGACAGAAGTTTTCCGCAGAGGAAGCCGCTGCCTGGCAGGCGGTCGAGACCGTCATCGCGCAGTTCAAGGCTGCGGATAAATACCTCCTCGCGGTCCCGATGTGGAACTTCGGCATTCCTTACCGGCTGAAGCACTATATCGACCTCATCACGCAGCCGGGTTACACCTTCTCCTTCTCTCCCTCCGAGGGCTATAAGGGACTGGTCACCGGCAAGCCGGTGTGTGTCGTTTATGCCCGGGGGGGCGACTATGCGAAAGGCACGCCGTCCGAAGGCTATGATCAGCAGACGCGCTATCTGGAGCAGGCCTTGGGGTTCATCGGGTTTGTCGGCATCCAGTCGATCGCCGTCGAGCCGACGCTGGCCGGAGCTGAGCTTTTCGGCGCGCGCGAGGCTGCCGCACTTGCGCAGGCTCAGGCGCTTGCCGGGGCGTTCTAGGAAGGGATTGGCGAGGGAAACCGGCGCGTGGCTGCCCGGCCGGGAGACGCTTGAAAATCGGCGCGTTTGCGGCTGTTCCGAACGGCGGGTGTTTGGTGTGGGCGTTAATTTTTTCTCTAACTTGAGCAGACGCGCTTGACAAGATAAAAAAACAGGCGTATGAGGTCACTGCAAAAGACCTCTTCTGCCGAAGTGTCACCGGCAGACGGTGAGGGTGTCTGAAGAGAAGGGGAAAGACTGTGTATAGTGTGCCGCTGCACGCAATGCAGTTGAGCTTGCGCCTGGATGATCAGGACGAGGAGCCTCCGCAAGGGGGACAACCTTTTTTTCACCTTCCGGTCCGGCTTGATGGCAGGCCGTTGCCGAAGGATGCTCATGCGGGCCCGGACCGCTGCCGAACATTCCGGATGAGCCCGTGGTGCCGCGAGTTCCGGACTGTGTTTTTCCCGGAAGCGACGGATCAGCAATGGTCTGACTGGCGCTGGCAGATCCAGCACCGGATCCGCGACCTTGCGACTGTCCGGCGCATGATCCGTCTCACGACCGAAGAGGAGAGCGCCTTGGAGCTCGCCGGGAAAATGCTCCCGATGGCGGTCACCCCGCATTACATGGGGTTGGTTTCCCCCACGGACCCGGACCAGGCCATCCGGCGCTCGGTGATCCCGACGGTTTACGAGATGCGCCGCTGCCCGGGCGAGGCGGACGATCCTTTGGGCGAAGAGCACCAGAGCCCGGTCCCGGGGCTGGTCCACCGATATCCCGACCGCGTGCTTCTGCTGGCGACCGACTTCTGCTCCTCCTATTGCCGGTATTGCACGCGTTCGCGCGTGGTCGGGCATGGCGCCATTACGCCCAACACCAGCCGCCTGAACGCGATCTTCGAGTATATCCGGAGAAAGCCGCAGATCCGGGACGTGCTGGTTTCCGGGGGCGACCCGCTGACGCTGAGCGATGCGCGGCTGGAGTTCATCCTCTCCAACTTGCGCGCGATCCCGCATGTGGAGATCATCCGCATCGGGACAAAGATCCCAGCGGTTCTGCCACAGCGGGTGACGCCCCAGTTCGCCCGGATGCTGCGCAAGTACCACCCGCTCTGGATGAGCCTGCACTTTACGCATCCCGACGAGTGCTGCTACGAGGCGGTCAAGGCGTGCAGCATCCTTGCGGATGCGGGCATCCCGTTGGGCTCGCAGACGGTCTTGCTCAAGGACATCAACGATTCGGCCGCGGTCATGAAGCGGCTGATGCACAGCCTGATGAAGATGCGGGTCAAGCCGTACTACCTCTATCAGTGTGATCCGATCTCCGGCTCGCAGCACTTCCGGACGGCCGTCTCGAAAGGCTTGGACATCATCCGTTCGCTGCGGGGGCACACGAGCGGCTATGCCGTTCCGACCTACGTGATCGACGCTCCCGGCGGCGGCGGCAAGATTCCCGTGTCGCCCGATTACGTCGAGGGGAAAGACGCCGAGGGCAACCTGTGCCTCCGTAACTACGAGGGCGGAGCCTATCAGTACCCCGATTATGTGGCGGGGTAGGAAACGTCCAACGCTCAACGCTGAAGTCTCAACACTTGGGCGTTGAGCGTTGAACGTTGTGCGTTCGATGTTCATGTTTTCGAGAAGGCGGGATTATTATGCGCGTTGGATTGACTTACGACCTCCGTTCGGACTACCTCGCCATGGGGTTCTCCTTGGAAGAAACGGCCGAGTTCGACAAGGAAGAGACGATCGCGGGCATCGAGGGCGCCCTGCGCGAGCTGGGCTACGAAACCGACCGGATCGGACACGCCAAGGCGCTGGTGAAGCGCCTTGAAAGCGGCGACCGGTGGGATGTCGTCTTTAATATTTGCGAAGGGCAGTTCGGGGTCGCGCGGGAGGCTCAGGTTCCGGCGATCCTGGATCTCTACGGCGTCCCCTACGTCTTTTCCGACCCGATGGTGCTGGGGTTGACGCTGCATAAGGGGATGTCCAAGCGCGTGGTCCGGGATGCGGGCGTGCCGACCAGCGATTTCTGCGTGTACGAGACCTCCGAAGACCTCGGCGACCTCCGGTTCGGCCCCCCCTTTTTTGTGAAGCCGGTCGCCGAGGGTACGGGCAAAGGCTGCTCCGCCAAATCCATCGTGCGCGATCCTGCGGCGCTGGCCGGAGTCTGCGACGGGCTGGTCGCCCGTTTCAGTCAGCCCGCCCTCATCGAGCCGTATCTCACGGGACGCGAGTTCACCGTCGGCATCACGGGCACGGGTCGCCAGGCGAAGGTCGTCGCTTCCATGGAGATCGTCCTGCTGGCCAACGCCGAGAAGGGCGTCTACTCCTTCTCCAACAAAGGGCAGTATGAAGACCGCGTCGTCTATCACCTCGGCGATCCCGCCAAGGACCCCGTGGCCGCCGCCGCCGAACGCGTCTCGCTCGACGCTTGGCGGGCGCTGGGCTGCCGCGACGGCGGCCGCGTGGACATCCGCTGCGACGCGGAGCAGAACCCGCTGTTCCTCGAGGTCAACCCGCTTGCCGGGCTGAACCCTAAGGATTCGGATCTCCCCATCTTGGCCCGCATGGCGAACATCACCTACACGCAGCTCATCGGCCGGATCATGGACTCGGCGGTGGCGAGAGTGGGAGATAACGCTCAACGCTGAACGCCCACCTCCCGACGTTCAAGCTGAAACCGGCCCATCCTTCAGAGGTGGACGTTGAAAGTTGAGCGTTCTTCTGGATCTGCCATGAAAATCACCATCGTCCACCAACAGGTTCCTTCCGACGCCAGCGCCGACGAGCGCGATGTGCTCGATCAGGCCGTTGCCATCCGCTCCGCCCTGGACGGGCGCGGTCACGCCGTCTCCGTCCTGCCCTGCACGACGGATCTCGGCAACGTCCAGCGCAAGCTGGAGGTCCTGAAGCCGGACTGCGTGTTCAACCTCGTCGAGACGCTCGACGGCTCCGGCCGCCTCATCCATCTCGCGCCCGCCCTGTGGGAAACGAGGGGGATCGCGTTCACCGGCAGCTCCAGCGAAGCGCTGTACCTCACCACGCACAAGCTGCTTTCCAAGGAGCGCATGCTCGCAGCCGGCCTGCCCGTTCCGGAATGGGTGTTGGGAAACATCCCAGATGCCCGATACTCGACGCCCGACACTCGACGCCCGGCGCCGCGAGCCGACTGGATCATCAAGTCGGTCTGGGAGCACGCGTCGGTCGGCCTCGGCGACGCCAGCATCCTGCGCGGCGTGACGGCTGCCGATGTCTCCGCGCGCATCCCCGCCGGCTTTTTCGCCGAGCGTTTCATCGAGGGCCGCGAGTTCAACCTCGCCGTGCTTGCCGGCCCGGACGGACCGGAGGTCCTGCCGCCCGCCGAGATCGTGTTTGCCGATTATCCGGCGGACAAGCCCCGGATCGTGAGCTATCAGGCCAAGTGGGACGAGTCCTCGTTCGAGTACACCCACACGGTGCGGCACTTCGCAGACGCGGCCGCGGACGGAGCGCTGGTCGTAGAGCTGAAGCGCCTCGCGCTTTGCTGCTGGGACGAGTTCGGGCTCGGCGGCTACGCCCGCGTCGACTTCCGCGTGGACGCCGACGGCAAGCCGTGGATACTGGAAGTCAACTCCAACCCCTGCCTCTCGCCCGACAGCGGCTTCGCGGCCGCGCTCGAAAAGGCCGGCATCGCCTACGCGGACGCGGCGGAGCGCATCGTGCGCAATGCCTGCGGCTCGCGGGGACGCTCGCCCATCAAGTCGGCGGAGGTCGGCGGAGGGCAAGTGTCCTCACGAGCCGCGCAGGGAACCGCGCCCATCGTCACCTGGCGCTTCGAAGTCACTCCCGCCGACGTGGCGGCGATCCGCGAGGTCACGGCCTCGACCGGCTATTTCCACGACGACGAGATCGACGTGGCCGCCGAGCTGGTTGAAGAGCGGCTGGCCAAGGGCGCCGCTTCGGGTTACGAGTTCGTTCTGGCCGAGAGCGGCGGCCGCCTGATCGGCTATACCACGTTCGGCCCGATCCCCTGCACGGAAAGCAGCTTCGACTGGTACTGGCTGGCCGTGCGCCCCGAGCTGCAGGGGTTCGGCTTCGGGAAGCGACTCCTGCGGCAGGTCGAGGACCGCGCGCGTGCCATGGGCGGCACGCGCCTCTACTGCGAGACCTCCGGCCGGCCGCAGTATGCCACCACCCGCGCTTTCTACGAGCGCATGGGCTTCACTCTCTGCGAGGTGCTGGACGACTACTACGCCGCCGGCGACGGACGCGCGACCTATTGCAAGCTGCTGTAAATCACCAGATCCCGCGGCGAAAGAGTCGACGGAGTTGTTCAAGAGGGGGACACGTCTTTTCGGAAGGGGGTGCTCGCGATGAAAAAGATCGCCATGCTCTTGGCGCTGTGTGTGTTTGTGGTGGCGAGCCTCGTTGTGATGGCGGTCCTGCTTGTGCCGGCAGCCGGAAGATACGTCAGGGAGGCCGGTCTGCTGGACCAGAAATTTCCGCCGCTGCTTGGAGAAAAGTATCCCGAGGACGCCGCGCCGACGGAAACGCAAAAGCAATGGGCGCTGGCGACCTGCGCCGTGCTGACGAGCCGGAACGGGCGCAGCCATGATGTCTTGGGTGGACAGACCGAGGAGGATGGCAGATGCAAGCAGATCTTGAGCAGAAGCTGGAACGTCAAAAGCCGCGAAGATTTGCTGAACATGCTGCGCCGCCTCGAATACGGTGGACACCGCAAGGAATATGACCGGTGGGTGCGTAGGCTGGAGCAGCTTTCTCCCGATGAGCGCGGACAGGTCAGACGTCACGTGGCACTCGAAGGCGGGGCGGTCAGCAACCGGATGGATATCGTGTTGGCCACCCGTGAGAGGTTTAAGGAGACCGGACTGGCGGGATGGGATTTCTCGCGGTATGTTTCGCTCTGCGGGTGGGGGTTCCGCGCGGGATACCTGACGGAGGAGGAGGCCTGGGCGCTGATCATGCCGGCCGCGCGTCTGCTGCAAAATACCTTTTCGTCGTGGGATGAGCTCGCCGAAAATTACGAGGAGGGGCGCCGGTTCTGGTCGTTGCGTGAGTTTTTGGAAGATGCCGAGCAGATCCGGAAGGCGGTCGATTTTCTGCGGTGGAACCCGCACAGTCCTTGGGCGCGCCTGAAGTGGGAGACGTCCCTTAAACCGGAGGTGCAGAAAGATGACGGCTCGGCAGAGTTCCGTGCGGGCAGGTCATGGTTTTTCGGGTTCGGCAACCGCACGTATGACAAGGCAAAATGCGGTGCGGAGGCGGTCCGGCTTTTCGCCCAAGCGACGGAGAAGGGGAATGTGGATGCGATGTTCTGGCTGGGCCTTTGCCACAGGAGGGGGGTTGGCGTTGCGACCAATGCGACCGAAGCATGCAACTGGTATCAAAAGGCGGCCGAGCTGGGAGACGGCCAGGCCCAGTATGAACTGGCCATCAGCCATTACTATGGACGAGGCCGTAAAAAAGACAACCAGCGGGCTGCGGAACTGATCAAGCAAGCGGTGACAAACGGGGCCGGTGCAAAAGCGGAGGCTTTCTTGGGATGGTGTTACGAGGAAGGGTTCGGGCTGGAGAAGTCCATCGGCGAGGCCGTGAAGTTGTATCAGAAGGCAGCGGATAAAGGGGAGTCGTGGGCGCAGGTGAACCTTGGCGAGTGCTACAGCCGAGGCGCAGGCGTTGAAAGAAGCCTGTTCAAGGCCGCGAAATGGTTTAAGCGGTCGGCGGCCGGCGGCAATGCCGATGGGATGTTCCTGTGGGCGGAATGTTTGGAGAAGGGCTGTGGCACGGTGAAAAACGAGGACGAGGCGCTCGTGTGGTACCGCAAGGCCGCGGAAAGTGGCCACGGGAAGGCAAAAAAGCGCCTGGCCGAAAAGGGAGGGCCGCCGGTTCGCGGCACGTAGCGTTCGGTGTGTTTGCGGGCGTCGGCGCTCACGTGAGAACACCGATTCCGCCGAGCGTGGAGTATTCGGCGCATCCGCTGCACTTGAACAGGCTTGTCGGCTATGTTATTCTCACCCGCAAAGAAATGCGGAGGCTTTCTGTCGGCCAGGGGGACGGTTGACAGGCGAAGTGTGCAGGGGGCTATAATCCGTCACCTGTCTAAGTATAGGAAGGGCCTTATGGATCTTAACGAGCGGGCGGAAAGAGCGATCAAGATCACCTATATCGGGGTCGTCGTCAACGTGGTCCTGCTGTCCGCGAAATTTGCCGCGGGCTTTTTGGGCAACAGCCAGGCGATGATCGCGGACGCGGTGCATACTCTTTCGGACTTCGCCACGGACATCGCGGTGCTGACCGGCATCCGTTTTTCGCGCAAGCCCAAAGATGAGGACCATGCGTATGGGCACGGAAAATACGAAACCGTCGCGGCCGCGGTGGTCGGGCTGGTCCTTCTTCTGGTCGGCTTGAAGATCGGCTGGGATGCCATCCACACGATTTTCGACGCCGTGCGGGGCGAGTCCCTCCAGAAGCCCGCGCAGGTCGCGTTCTGGGCCGCCGTCGTCTCGATCATCTCGAAAGAGATCCTCTACCGGAAGACGGTCATCGTTGGCCGTGCGATCGAAAACGATTCGGTGATCGCCAACGCCTGGCACCACCGGTCGGACGCGCTGTCGTCGGTCGGCACGGCGCTCGGCATCGGCGCGGCGACGTTCTTGGGCGGCCAGTGGACGATCATGGACCCGATCGCGGCGATTGTCGTCAGCTTCCTGCTGCTGAAGGTGTCCCTCGACATCGTGAAGGAGCAGGTCGGCGGTTTGACGGAGCAGTCGCTCTCGGCCGAGATCCACCGCGAGATCGAGGCGATGGCGCTGAGTTTTCCGGATATCTCGTATCCGCACAACCTGCGCACGCGGTCGGTGGGCAAGACGGTCGTGATCGATCTGCACGTCCGCGTCAACCCCGAGATGCGCGTGGCGGATGCCCATGCCGTCGTTTCCGAACTGGAGAAGAAGCTGCGCCTGCGGTTCGGGGACGATACGATCGCGAACGTACACATCGAACCGCTGAAGCTAGCCGGCGAAGCCGCCGGAGCGCTTAAGGCGGCTGAGTCAAGACGAACGAAAGGTTGAAACATGACGCCTGCGGAAAAGATTCAGCACCGTGATAAAATGCGCAAACATTTGGCGGGGGTCATGTGTGAAGCGGAGAAGCTCGGATACGGGTATGCGATGGAGAAGTTTCAAGACGTGAAAGCACACCTGGAGAAAAGGTGGAAGAACGAAGAGCAGAAAGAGACCGAGAACCGGGAGATGGGGGCGTTCTTCAGAAAGAAGGACTAGCCGGTTCAGGGGCTCGCGGCGCTTAAGCGGCCGCACAGATGGTGGGCGAGGCGGGATTTGAACCCGCAAGCCTTGCGGCACAAGATCCTAAGTCTTGCGTGTCTGCCAATTTCACCACTCGCCCAGAGTAGTTATAACCTTTGCGGTTTGAACAACTTGCACCCATTCGTAACGTGAATATAGGTTAGCACTTTTCAGCCAGAAAACGCAAGTATTATCAGTTTTGGAGGTTTGAATCGTGTACCAATCGTGTACCTGTTTTTAGTCTTGTGCCGTAAGGCTTGCGGTTTCGACTCCCGCCCAACCCCCCATTTCCCTTTCCAGCTAGAGATTCGGGAAGTGTTTCTATGTATAAGAGCGGCAGATTTTACCGCCCGAGCATTAAGAAGTTATCCTTGTCTAATATTTTTCGGGGATTGAGGGCTTGCTGCTTGAAGGTTGCCTTGGTTTGACCCCTGAAAACAGCCCGTTTTGGCCTGTTTTTGGTATGATTTTGGCTGAATACAAATGTTTGAGTTGTGAAGAAAGTAGTTAGAAGTTGGTGTTTTTAACCTTTTTTACCTTTAAAACCTCATTTTAGAGCCTTTTTTACCATTATTATGGTAAAATTCCCAAAGTGCATTTCTATATAAGTATATATTAGTTTCACACTTTGACATTACAACAACTCCATTCTCTGTATTCAGCCCTCATTTTCGGATGTCATCACCTCAGCTTGTATTCTGTCAGCCAACAACTCTTTCGCCATGCCCTTGGCCTTTTCCAAGTTCTCCACGTTCTTTGGAATCCCGAAAGTCTGGCAGAGTTCAGATTCGCCTTTCTGTGTCCTTGATTCTGAATTGTGTTACTGCTGAAATGTTGCGGTATGTTTTGAACTCTTGCGTTGTCATGTTGATTCTCCTTTTGTTGCGCTGGTTGAAGACCAGCTATGTAAAGGATAGGATTATCAAAAAAGATTAATTACGATAAAGTCTCCCATCTCTTGACAAACGCAGTCGATTTTGATACATTAGTGACATCGAAGGCAAGCAAGACAATAATTAAACAAATGTCTGTATGCCTAACGATGGCGGGCAAAACCCGCTTCACCCGTGTTATGAAGTTTGATGTTGAGGCGACATTTGAGCGCCTGGCATTTTTTACAAACTTCAAAAACTTGTGGTGACTATAGAGGAGAAATCCTCAGGAAGAAGGAAAGATGAAAAAGAATCAAGAGTTGAAACTGATTTTCGCGTATGCGCGGAAACACGGATACGAGATTTGCGAAGTCGGCACACTAACGAGTGTCGGCCCGCATTTAGGAATGGGAATACCCGTTGCGTTCACAGTGGATCAATATTATTCCAATCAAATTCCCAAGCCGATCATAAATGCTGTTGATGAGTTGCACTTTCGTGGGAAAGTGACAAATCCAAAAATCATGTTTACGCCTTTTGAGCGTACCGTGCTTTGCTGGGAAAACCACAAGGGATTTTTTAGGAGTGGGAAGTGACAGGTAAGTAAACAATCACAGTTTTATCTGACAGAAAGGGGGTGATTTAATGAAATTCAAAATTGGAAACAGAGTTCGTTTTAAGATTATTCCCGAACAAGTGGGAGTTATAGTCAAATTCGTTGGAATTATGTATACAGTTAAACTTGATGAAGGCGTAATTTGTATGGCAAAAGCCGAGGATTTGGTTTTAATTCAGTAGGCGGCCGAATGGGCGGGGACTTCCATCCCGCCTTTTCTGTTTTTGAAAGTTGCCGAAAAGTTTAAGCCGAGGTATCCCCGATTTCCCCCTCGTTTCTTTTCAGGAAGCTTTACACAGGGGGCGGGGTAGAGATTACAGGCACGAAAAAAGGACACCCCCGAAAGAGTGTCCTGATTCTGAATTGTTGTCTTGTGCTTTAAGCCGTTGCGATTGAGGGTAAGGACAGAATAGCCTTTTCCTTTACCGTGTCTGTGATAGTTGAATAGTGCCTTGTCATTGCGATTGATGTATGTCCTAGGACTTGCGCTATACAGTCAAGCGTATAGCCGTTGCTAATCAATTGCTGGCCCATTGTCATACGGAGACTATGGAACGAGAACAGGGCTTTGTTATGCCGCTTGGAATTAGCTTTGCCCTCCACTTCCTTTTGTGTGTTGATGCCGCAAGCCTCAAACAAATCTTTGACGCGCCTTGAAATGTGTGCGGGGTTGTGCTGATACCAGAACGCCATTTTAGGCATGACGTACTCTGACGTTTTAAAGGTTGTTAGAAGCCTCTCCTTTAAGACGGGGTGAAGGGGAAGCATTACCTGTTTCTGCGAACGGGAAGCCGTCTTAGAGGGTGTGACAGTGATAACGCCTTTATCCAAGTCGATAGACTCCCAGCGAAGCAGCGCAACGTCTTGACGCCTTAGAGCGGTGTATATGCCGACTAGAAGAAAGGTATTCAATTCACCCTCGGCTTTACCGAGAATGGCTTGAAGTTGCTCCGGGGTTAAGGCTTGATGCGGAGTTGTGTCTTTAGGCTTTAGCGTGATCCTATCAAAGGGGTTCGGCTTACCTTCACACAAGACTTTGAAGAGCAAGCGGAGGAACGAAATATTCTTGTTGTGCGTGACTGCGGAAAAGGTGTTTACCAAGTGTCGGCTATAGTCTGAAACCATTAGTTTCGACACGTCTTGAAGGTAGACGGTTTTAGGATAGTGCTTCTTTGCCCACGCCTGAAACTGTTCTGTGTGTCTGCGGTAATTCGTCAAACAACCTGAACCGCTATTCGGCCTTTCCCCGCTTGCTAGGTATGCTTCCCAACAACAAGCGATATGAACCTTGGGGTTCTGTAACAAGGATAATTCAGCCTCTGTCTCGGCAAGCTGTCTAATAGCCGCTTCTAAGGCTTGCTTGCGGTTGGACAGGGTAAAACACTGTACTGCGATAGCTTGCGCCCTGCGTGCCTCTACGAGCGTTTTACAGGGTGTGCCGTCAATGTTCTTGAGGCTTTGAGTTACTGCCCGCCCGTCAATCATAGTGCGGACAAGGAAGGTGTTTCCCTTACGTATCAGTGTGCCTGTGCGGTGTTTCATTTTGCTGCCTTTCGGCGTCACAAAATGGGCGCAACATGTACCTCAAAACCGTAAGGTGTTGGTTATCAACAATTGGCACAAGATCCTAAGTCTTGCGTGTCTGCCAATTTCACCACTCGCCCGGTAAAAGCTACAGCTTGGAACAGAAGCGCGCAAAGCGCGCGAGCCCGTCTTCGATCTCGGCCATGCTGCACGCGTAGCTGAGGCGCACGCAGGCGTCGGCGCCGAAGGCCACGCCGGGCACCAAGGCGCTTGGAGAAGGCGACGGAGTCGAGCCCGAACGAGGAGATGTCCGGGAAAACGTAGAACGCGCCGTCGGGCCTGACGCACTTGACGCCGGGGATGGCGGACATGAGCGCGTAGATGCGGCGGCGGCGCTCGTCGAACGCCTGGATCATCTCGGCCACGCTGGCCTCGCCCTGCTCCAGCGCGGCGATCGCGCCCCACTGCGCGAAGGTGTTGGGGGCGGACGCGCAATGGCTCTGCAGCGCGTTCATGGCCTTGATGAAGAGCTCGGGCCCGGCCGTGTAGCCGAGCC
>Ga0209066_10003085_pt1 | contig 19432 bp, 18 predicted proteins | sample All_14_2_FD_187198 | JGI IMG/M metagenome (GOLD analysis project Ga0209066, IMG submission 187198) | Freshwater microbial communities in response to fracking from Pennsylvania, USA - Allegheny Zone_MetaG_DW_15 (SPAdes) (version 2) ... | reverse complement strand
GGGTTATAGAAAAACACAGCCGGAATAAAAGCAAAAAACCCCTTCGTTTTATTGGTGTTTCCTGTTTATATAATTTATTCTTTTCAACCTCCCCTTGTCTCCCCTCTCCCTTTCCCCTTGTCTTTTATCAGGAAACGCAGCCTGAATAAAAGCAAAAAAACCCGCCGTTATAGCAGGGTTTTTCTGTTTATTTTCTTTATGCTTTTCTTTTCAACATCTCCTTGTCTCCCGCTCTCCCTATCTCCTTGTCTTTTTTACTTAGGGTCGTATGCCCATTTCAGAAGCGTTGATCCCCATGTGAAACCTCCGCCGAATGCTGCCAGTATCACATTATCACCTTTACGGAGTTTCGATTCCCATTCCCAAAGGCACAACGGAATAGTTGCTGAGGTTGTATTACCATATCTTTCGATATTGATCATTACTTTTTCTTTTTCAAGTCCCATGCGGTTGGCAACAGCATCGATTATACGCATATTGGCCTGATGAGGTACCAGCCATGCAAGATCTTCCGATTTCAGATTATGTTTTTCCATCATTTCAACCGAAACATCAGCCATTTTCGAAACAGCCCATTTGAAAACAGTCTGTCCGTCCTGGTATATGTAGTGTTCTTTGTTATCAACAGTTTCGTGTGTTGCAGGGCGTTGTGAGCCACCGGCTTTCATATACAAATGATGACGTCCGGTTCCATTGGTCCTGAAAATAGAATCAACTACACCAACATCTTCTGTTGAAGGTTCAAGCATTACAGCAGCAGCGGCATCGCCAAAAAGCGGACAAACAGCCCTGTCAGTATAATCTACGATTGACGACATTTTATCAGCTCCAACAATGATTACTTTTTTATGCGTTCCTGATTCAACAAATTTCTGAGCAACCGTAAGAGCATATAGGAAACTGGAGCAGGCAGCATTCATATCATAACTGAATGCATTGGTAATTCCGCATTTATCGCTGATTATGTTGGCTGTAGCCGGAAACATCATATCCGGAGTAACGGTAGCACAAATAACAAGGTCAACATCCTCGGGATTGGTATTAGTTTTAGCAAGCAAAAGTTTAACAGCTTCGGCACCCATATCGGATGAAGCCAGGCCTTCGTCTTTTAAAATATGTCGTTCGCGGATACCGATACGTGTCATTATCCATTCATCGGTAGTATCAACCATTCGACTTAATTCCTCATTATTGAGTATATAATCGGGGGCATAACCTGCAACTCCGGTAATAGCGGCTCTTAGTTTTGTCATAAATTTTTGTTATCTTGTTGTTTAAAAGCAGTTTGTATAAACAATGTCAGCAATTTCCCGGTTTTGGATCATGCCATTGGTTATGTGCAGCCGAAAGTATTATTCATGTATAAAACCTCCGTTGAGGTTTAGAAGCGCATGCTTTATTTTTGATGCAATCTTTGCTTTAAATACATCGCGGCCGAGTAAAACCATATTTTTAATTGCCACGTCATTGGAAATGCCGTGACCCATTACAACAGCACCATTAATACCCAATATTGGAGTACCACCATAGTTTTCATAATTAAAACGGCGGATATACCCATCAACGAGGTTACGCTTTTCCATCAGGTCATAAAATGACTCAATCAACTTGAGGATAATATTACCAGTAAAACCATCGCATACAATTACATCAGCTTTATTATGAAGGATATCGCGGCCTTCAATATTGCCCAAAAAGTTGAAGTCTTTCGAGTCTTTCATCAGGCTGTACGCTGATTGTGTAGTAAGGTTACCTTTTTCCTCCTCGTGCCCGATATTGAGTAATGCTACTCTTGGGTTTTCAACGTGATATACGTTTTTAACATAAATGGATCCAATTAATCCAAACTGGTAAAATACATCAGGTTTGGCATCGGGATTGGTGCCTATATCAACCAAAAGGCTGTAACCGCCATCTTCCTGTGGTATGATAGCGGAGGTACATGGCCGAACAATTCCTTGTATTGTATTTACACTGAAAATTGAACCTACCAGCATGGCACCGCTGTTTCCGGCACTAGCGAAAGCATCAATTTTCTTATGTTTCAGCATTTGAAAACCAACACTAATACTGGCATCCGGCTTTTTAGCAAGGGCTTTGGTAGGGTGTTCACCCATTTCGATAATCTCTGGCGCATGCACTATTTCGAATAGTGCTGTATCGCATCCACGTTCGTGTAATAACGATCGTATGGCAGGCTCCTGACCTATTAAAACGATTTTATCGTCGTTCGATAGTTCCTTAGCTGCAAGTATGGCTCCATCAATTGCAGCCACCGGCGCGAAATCGCCGCCCATTACATCCAGTCCGATTCTCATTTAAAGAATCCTTTTCCTAACATGATTTGCCGTTTGAGTGGCAAAATTAAGCGGTTGTGTTTTTTTCAATAGCCAAACGGCCTTTGTAATAGCCACATTCGGGACATACGCGGTGATAAAGTACCGAAGTGCCACAGTTTGTGCAAATAATGAAGGTTGGTGCTTCAAGTTTATAATGTGTTCTGCGTTTGGCCGTTCTGGTTTTCGAGAACCTGTGTTTTGGATTTGGCATTGTTTTGTGTATTTAGTATTAATTCAAACTATTTATTGATCAGTATTAAGTTTTTTGAGTGCTTCCCACCGGGGATCAACAGTATCAACGGTGTTAAGTTTTTCGAGTAGTCGCAGCATTTCCGGATCACAGGTGCTTTGTCCCTCTTCATCATCAGGATGAAGCAGGCGGGCAGGCAGCGCCAGATGGATGAATTCGTATATATAGGGTGCGAGATTAAACTGATATTCCGTTTCCGGGATAACAACCACATCTTCGCTTTCTTCCGTATATTCAGCGCCCAGTTTTACAATCAGCTTCTGCAAATCTGAAACAGGAGAATAAAATTCATCGTTACAGCGATCACAGGTTACCAGTACTTTACCTTCGAGAGTGATATTGAAAATCATCATTCTCTCCATCTTCTCCAAGGCAACGCCAATCTGAACCTTTCCTTGCTGAATTAGCGAAAACTCAAAATGTTCAAAGAACGAATTATTCACCTCAAACTCAAACTGATGATTTCCAGGCTCAAGCCCAACGAACTGAATAATATATTCTTTGAGGCGATTCACTTAGCTAAGTATTAAATTGAGGGGCGCAAAATTACGAAATCCTATTTTAAATAACAAACTCTTGTTTTGCAGATAATTATTCATTCAAAACGCTACGCCATACTAATACCTGTTGGAATCCTTATTAGGTTAAGCATTACTACTTTTTATTTTCAATTCTTATTTTCTTCCGAAATCGGCAGGAATTTCACCCCATGCCTTTGTTTCCCATTTCAATATTTTTGTGTCAACATGGTTGTTATGCAGCCATTCGACGGCACGGTCCAAAAGATCGAATAATTCCTTGTTCCTAGCTGAACGCGGCAGTTGAGTATTCACCCTCCGCTGCTTTACCCATAAAATTGCATTACGCGAGTCGCTATACAGCGGTAATGACAGCTTATTCTGCTGCAACCATGCCAGCCCTGTAACTATGGCCAGAAATTCGCCTATATTGGTTGTCCCTTGTGGGAATGGCCCACGATGAAATATTTCCTGGCCACTAATCATGTTTACGCCGCGGTATTCGAGTACACCCGGATTTCCGCTACAGGCAGCATCAACACAAATTGCCTGGTGGAGTGGTTCGCCGTATAATTTGCGCAATTCACTGTTTACAGCAGGCTTTTCGGATTTACCATAATAATTCCAAAAATTACTGCCAAAAGCTTTTTTTGCTTCTTCCAGCGTGGTGAATCCTTTGTATTTGGCAGCAGCATACCCGTCAACCTGCTTTTTGCATTTGTCCCACGAGTCGAAAATGCCCGTTTGATGGCCTTCCCATACTACATAATATTTATTTTTGGGCTTTTTCATTGCAGTGGCAAAAGTAGAGGATTTTTTCTCCTCAGCAAATATGGCCGAATTATAGTAATAATGGACAGCATATCAGCACAAATTTGAAAATGGATAAAAACATTTTTCGTGCGAAAAAGTTATTTCTGATATCAGTTAAAATCATTTACCTGTAACGGTGTAATTTTGCACTCAAAATATTCATTCAATGGAAAACTTTATTTCGCATAATCCTACCAGTCTGCATTTCGGTAAGGGCGTAATTGAAACTATCGGCAGAACGGTAAAACCTTATGGCAGCAAAGTGTTGCTTGTATATGGAAAAGGTTCCGTAAAGCGATCGGGGCTGTATAACCGCATCGTTGCTCAGCTACACCAGGCTGGTGCAACTATTTTTGAATACGATGGTATTCAACCCAATCCGCTTGTTGAGGATGTTGACAAAGCTGCGGCCATAGGCCGCGAAAATAATGTTGATTACATTCTGGCTGTTGGTGGCGGAAGTGTAATTGACTCGGCCAAAATTATTTCTATTGCGATTCCGGTTACTCATACAGCATGGAAATTTTATGAATACAAAGCTAAACCTGTTAAAGCCGTGCCGCTTGTAGCTGTTTTAACTCTGGCAGCCACCGGTACTGAAATGAACCCTTTTGCGGTATTGCAAAATCCTGAAACCGGACGTAAAGATGGCTATGGTTCGCCTTTGTGTTATCCGGTTCATTCGTTCCTTGATCCGGAAGTTACCTATACCGTTCCAGCTGATTATACAGCATATGGCATTGCCGATCTGATTGCACATTGTTTGGAGAACTTTTTCAGTGTAAGCGAATGCAGTCTGAGCGACCGCTTTATCGCCGCTATTATTTCGGACGCTATGCACTGGGGTCCAAAACTGATGGCAAATCTGCAAGGGTATGACGAACGCGCTGCCATTATGTATGATGCCACAATGGCTCTTAACACGATGACCGGGAATGGGAAAGGCGGCGGCGACTGGGGAGTGCATGGCATGGGACATATCCTTTCGTTGCTTCATGGCGTACCGCATGGTGCTTCACTGTCAATAATCTTTCCGGCGTGGATGAAACATCTGAATAAAAAGGCCGGGAAACATATTTCGCAGTTAGGTACTTTAGTGTTTGGGGATAGTGACACAGAAAAAACAATATTACGTTTCGAGGAATTCTTTAAACAAATCGGAACGCCGGTTCGCTTATCGCAGGTGGGTATTGGTGAGGATAAATTTGAAGAAATTATTCAGCTTATGATTCGCAACAAAGTTGAGGGAAGAAGCTACAAACTTGCCGAAGATGACTTCAGGAAGATCATGGAGCTTGCAAAATAATTTCATTTCCTGATTTGGAATACAAAGGATGGTTGTTGCCTGGTTAAAAAAGAAAAACCCCGGATTCTCGTCCGGGGTCTTTTGTATTCTGAAAACAGAAGTAAAAAAAACTATTCTTCTTCTTTTTCCTGTTCTTCGTATGCTTTGAGCAAGGCTGTCTGCACATCAGGTGGAACCTGCGAATACTCGCCAAAAGCGAGAGAGTAAGTACCGCTGCCTGAGGTAAGAGAGCTTAGTGCTGTTGAGTACCTGTTCATTTCGGCGAGAGGAACTTTAGCTTTAATTTTCTGATAGTTTCCTTCGCTGTCCATACCCATGATAATTGCACGGCGTCCTTGCAGGTCGGTCATGATATCACCCATACGGTCGGCAGGAACCATAACTTCAACATCGTAAATCGGTTCGAGGATTTTTGGACCAGCATTTTTGAATGCTTCTCTGAATGCCTGACGACCTGCTAGCTTAAATGCTAACTCATTTGAATCAACAGGGTGCATTTTACCATCATAAACATTTACGACGATATCGCGGGCATAAGATCCTGTTAAAGGGCCTTCTTCTATCTTTTCCATGATACCTTTGAGGATAGCCGGCATGAAACGTGCATCAATTGCACCTCCAACAATACAGTTGTTGTATACCAGTTTGCCACCCCATGGAAGCTGTTGTTCATCGGTACCGCGCACCGGGAACTCACTCTGGAACTTCATACCTTCGGTATAAGGTTCAATCAGCATATGCACTTCGCCAAATTGTCCGGCACCACCAGATTGTTTTTTATGGCGATACATGGCTTTTGCCGATTTGGTAATAGTTTCGCGGTAAGGGATTTTGGGGGCAAAAAATTCGATAGGTATTTTATCGAGGTGTTCGAGATGCCATTTGGCAATATTGAGATGAAGTTCTCCCTGGCCTTTAAGGATAATTTGTTTAAGCTCTTTTGAATATTCAACCTGCAGAGTTTGATCAACTTTATGCATTTCGTTGAGACGAGCACCCAATTTTTCATCATCGCCTGAACTTTTGGGTTTAATTGCCATACTGATTTTTGGTGCAGGGAAATTAATTACCTCAATTACATCATCAGCATTTTTTGATGAGTTAAGAGTTTCGCATGTACGTGTGTTTTTCAACTTAATAGTGGCAGCAATATCACCGGCACAAACTTTTTCAACTTTTTCGCGTTTTTTTCCTGCTATAAGCAGCAATTGTGGGATACGTTCCTTGCCTGAATTGGAGCTGTTTATCAGATCCATGGCTTCGGTTACTTCACCAGCATACACTTTAAAGAAAGCTATTTCACCAAGATGTTCTTCGATTGAAACTTTAAAAATCTGAAGTGATGTTGGTTCAGAAGCATTGCATTTTAACTCTTTACCTTCTGTGGTTTTTACGCCAGGCATTTCGTCGGGTGCTGGTGCAGATGAACAAATAAATTCCATCAAGCGGCCAATTCCTTTATTGTGTTTAGCTGACATACAGAAAACAGGAAATAAACCGCGGCTGATAATACCTGTTTTCAATCCTTTTTCGAGTTGTTCTTCAGTAAGCGATCCACTTTCGAAAAACGCTTCCATAAGCGACTCATCGCTTTCAGCAGCCTTTTCAATCAGAGCATTATGCAGGTCTTCAGCTTTTGACATTTCAGCTGCCGGAATATCCAGAATTTCAGGTTTACCGCCTGCATCAGGGAATTTCAGCATTTTCATCTGTAAGAGATCAATAACAGCATTAAAGCTATGCCCTTCGTTAACAGGATACTGCACAACGGTAACGTTTCCTCCGAACTGCGTTTTCAGCTGGCGAATAGTTTCCTCAAAATTGGCTTTTTCATGCTCCAACTGGTTTACAGCAAAAATAACCGGAATATTGCTCTTATTTGTTTGCCTCCAGGTTATCTCGGTTCCAACTTCCACCCCATTCTGGGCATTTACCAACATAACAGCAGTGTCGGCAACATGGAGTGCTGATACTACTTCACCAATAAAATCGTCGAACCCGGGAGTATCAATAATATTGATTTTCTTTCCTTTGTATTCGGCATACATAACAGTAGCAAAAACTGAGTTCTGCCTTTCCAGCTCTATTTCACGGTAATCGGAAACTGTGTTTTTGTCTTCTATTGATCCGCGGCGGTTTAATACACCGCCTTCGAAAAGCATTGCTTCAGCTACAGTGGTTTTGCCTGATTTAGCGCCACCAATAAGTGCAATATTTCTAATTTCGTTTGTCTTGTAAACCTTCATTGTAACAGTGAGTTTATTATGATTGAAACAGTGGTTCGGAAATAAATGGGTTGCAAAGTTATAAATTAGAGTAACATATACAAACGTTCTCAGAAAAGAGGGGTGTTAAAAAGAGTGAAATGCTGATAGGTCCTGTTTCTCAGGTATATATAGGCTAAAAGCGAAATATGTTTTTGCAAAACAGCACCTTGAAATCCACTTATGGGATCGTAAAACCGAAAGAGCATAAAAAAGTGGAGGTACAGGTTTATAAAATAGCTGCTAAAGTGCGAGCCGATATTTTTTATGTAAACTACCTGATTAGAACCTGTCTGGAATAAATGTTGTAATCAGCCTGACAATGAGGTGTTTTATTTCAACTTCACAGTTAAATTAAAGAAACTTTCTGCCGGGGTTCACGATACTTCGGGTTCTCTATGGATTTTGTACGCAGCTAAAAATTTCAATTCCGCTTTGCGAAACCATACAGCTGCAATTGCAATTATGATCCGTGGCCAGATAAGCCAATGTATGGCATAGCCTAAGGTAAGAAACAACAAAGGATCTTCAAGTTGCGAATGTGAAAGCGAAACATGGTGGTTTAGCAAATCGGCATCTTCGCGGTTCATTTTGCCTTTTTCTGATTCTTCAATCATAATGGCAGAACCGTAGGCGAGTCCGATGAGATTGGCAACAACCCATGAAAGCGTTGTGCTGCGAGGCAAACCAAATAGTTTCATAAGCGGGGACAAGGGTTTTTCAATAGCACCTATCCATCCAAATTCCTCCATTACCTGTTGGAAAATAAGAAGAACATTAACCAGAATTAGAATTTTCAGCATGGTTATTGAAACTGAACTCAGCCAGTTCATAAATACCAAACCGAATTCCTGATGCTGATCAGCAATCACAACAATAGTATTTGAAAGACTTCCGGGCATCACCATATTCAGCATCCATCCTACGGCAATGCTGCCTGTGAGCCTTACCAAAAGCATACGCATGGCTGAGGAACCTGTTCGTTTCATTACGGCTGTTTCGATAATAAATCCATGCGAAACCAGGCACATGGTAGCAAGTATAATGCCTTCGCGCATCGGGAGATCTAACACCGAAAGTACAGCTACTACCGAATAAATATTTGTAAAAATACTTGTTATCAATACAATGGCTGATACTCCGGGCAGTCCCAGATGACTGAATAACGGCCCTGTATATTTTGCCATCAATGCAAGGATACCAAAATAATCGAGCAACATAACACCAAAGGAAACCGGAACTGTGATTTTTATCAGCCACCATGCGGTTTTCATGCCTTTTGGAAAGGCGGTGGTAATACTGTGCTTAAGACGAAGTAGGGTGTCAGAATTATTCAAGTAATAGAGTGAATTTATTAAGGCAAAGGTACATTTTATGCTGAAAAGGCAAGTAAATGCAACTGAATGAAAAAACCTGAAACTAACCTCACTAAAGAAGTTCGTTTCAGGGTTTGAAAATCATTTTGGAATTCTTAGAATTTCCCGAATTTAAGCGAAAATCCACCTGTAAATCCATTCAGCGGATTGGACTCAAATTCGGAAGGTTCGAGTGAAGAAGTAAACCTGTAACTTCCTCCAAGCCCCAGGCGCATCCACCGGGCTACGTTAAATTCGATTTCAATTCCTGGTTCGGCTATCATGTATGCTTCAACATCTTCAACATATACTTCGGTATAATCGTACGGGTAATTATAATTGGTTAATATGCTTTTCGCAATTCCTCCGGCACCGATAAGTATCGGGAACGAAACATGTATCGGGTATTTGGGGAAAATGATAGGTTCAATAAGGAAACCGCCATAACCGCCTGTGTAACTGTAACTGGTATTTGAACCTGGAATCCTTTCGTAAGGTTCGGTAAAAAAGCCTTTTCCTGAAAATCCTATGGCTAAGCCATGATTAGCAATTATGGCAAATGTTCCGCCAGCTCCGAATGCATCATAACCAGCTACCTGCGAATAATCAGAATGAAAGCCGAAGTAGAAACCTACATTTTTCCCGGGGCCGGTTAGTGTTTGTATATCCGATGCCGGACGTGTTTTGGTTTGTTCAGTTTGTTCCTTCTTTTGTTCTTTCTTTTGGTTACCGAACAGGCGAAGTGTATCCTGGCTTTGCGCTGCATAGCCTAAACAAAGGGTAAGTATGAGTGAAAGTAAGGTTGCTTTTTTCATAAAATAAGTGTGTTAATTATTAATTTTCAATTTGTTGTAAGTTGGTTTATTTGGAGATTACATCAATTTTCGTGAGTCAGAGGGTATAACTTTAAAACGTGTATCTTGCTCCAAAAGCAATCACAGGTAAGTGAAGACCTAACCAGTTATCATCGAAAAATTCGAAATACGGTTTGCACTCAAGGCTTAAAGCGATTGGGTAGCGTGGTACTATGTATTCGAAGGACGCAAAACCGTCGATTCCCAGTTGCATTTTATTGTAACCATAGTAGTGATCGTAATCATATGGATCGTAGTTGTTACAATTGTTGCTGGCAGCGCCAATATGGGCACCAAGTCCATAGATAAAGGTCATGTTCAGATCGTCGAATAACAGGGCAGGCTTTTGCTTCTCGATCAGAAACACAAATACAGTTCCATGATTTTGCGATAGCAGCATAACTTCGCCTGCAATGTTGGCATCAAACTGCCGGCGGTAGGTAATTCCTCCGGCAGCGCCAAGCCGCAAACCGGCCGACTGTTGGTAGTTTTGGCTAAACGCTTCAATTGCAAATAGTAAAGCGATTATAACGATAGTAAAAAATCTTTTCACAAGTAATGGTTTTTATTGGTTATTGAAATTTTAGGCTTTTTATGACGAACTATTAGTTGATTAAGTTACAAAGTTTGTTTTGAGAAAGGTGATTGTGGCTCCTGGGATTTGGTTTTTGTCTGCCCGCTGCAGGCGGGGAATTTGGATTTTGTGGTAAAGCACATTCTCCTCAGTACTTCACCACATTCCCGGAGCCGCTTATATGAGTCGTAATTCCCGGATTCCCGTTGAAAAAAATACTTCCGCTTCCGGAAATGGTTGCATCAAGTGTTTTGATTACAGTAGTATTGATATTTCCGCTACCCGAAATGTTGGCTGAGCAATGTTGCAGCACCATGTTTTGGGCGTTGATGTTCCCTGATCCGGAAATTGTGATTAAGCCCTTATTTGAAGAACCTGCCAGATCCATGTTTCCTGATCCCGAAATTACTGCTTCAAGGTTATCTGTATCGAAATCACCATTTATTCCTCCTGAGCCTGAAATATTCAAATACATATTGTCAGCTTCGAAATACCCGCAATCGACTGTTCCTGATCCAGATAAACTTACTGCGTTTAAAACATCAGTGTAAAGAAATACTTCAACCGGATAGTGCTCGCGGATATTGTAGCCGTCGTTATACTTTACAGTTAGTTTAGTTCCGTTGGAATATGTACTCAGGTATGGCAGCACGTTCGATTCGCCTTTTACTTCGATGCGGGTTTCGGTGGAAGGGATAATCTTTACACTGAAACTTCCCGTTGAAACAACTTCACTGAATGGTTGCGATGGTCGTTCCTGTAATATCACGTCGCGGTTGCCCTCTATCCGCTCGCTTACGCAGCCTGCCATCAGCAGCACAAGGGCCAGTAAAGAAAGCAGAACAAATAAAGTTGAGGTTACTATTAGTTGTGGTTTTTCAATTGTTTTCATGTTCGTTTTATTTTAATTGATATTCTAATGACAGGGGAATTTTTGAAGGGTTGGAAAAGGTAAAAAAAAGTTTGAAGGGTTTGAAGGGTTTGAGGAGTTTGAAGAGTTGTACTGTTTGAAGAGTTTGAAAGGTTTGGTGGGTTTTGGGACAAAAGCATGGCTGAAGTAGCACATTGCCCTTGCTTTAGTTTAAGAAGTTTTGGGAGTTGTTAAACCAGGTAAAACATTGATTTAAAGGGAACTTCAGCTACACAATATGCTGAAAAATGGCAGAAAGCTAAAAAGTGAGAATCCTACTTGTTCAGCAACGCAATTGCCCCGGCCTTTGCCGTTACCGAAACATGCGAAGTTCCTGTTTTGCCAACATCGCCGGTGGCTTGCATAGTGCCGGTTTTTGTGTTCAGGGTTTCTTTTTTAAGCTGATTATTTATTTGCGGCGAAATATTAAGATTGGTTTTGGCATCGTACAATAATTCCATCGTGAAGCCGGCGCCGGAATTAACGCCTAAAAACACATCGGTATATTCCGATTTCACCTGTATAGTCCGGAAATTGCGTGAGATCGTATTCAGTTTTAATTCGCCGTATTTGGTATTCATAGCACATAATTCTACCAGTTCGTTGATACGGATTCGGGAGAATGACGCTTCGCCACTCAGCGAATTACACGATTTAACAACCAGCTTATCACGCGATGAGGTGAGTTCCAGTGAACCTGTTTCTTCAATTTCAATGGTTGAGGAGCGACTGTTGAGGTTCAGTATTTTTAGTTTATTGCAGGTAATATCGGAATAGTTCACTGTAAGTTGCGCATTATCAATATCCTGCAGGCTTGCCGAGCCGAATTCGAGTTTCAGCTTCAATGTTTTGCTGAAATCGCGGGCCTGTATATCGCCATTCGAAAGTGTGATATCAACATTAGCGCGGTGGCTGTCCATATAAATGTTACCGAATTTATTCTCAATTTTCAGAGGTACTGTTTCAGGAAGATAAACCGTGTAATTGATCTGCAGGTTGTTGCTGGTATTTATCACCTGGCCGGCGTATGAAACCACATCTTTCCAAAAGGTAGCGCTGTTATCGTAAAAAACCGTGCGGGCGCTTATAGTGGTTGAGGTTGAAATCATTTCGCAGTCGATGGTCGAAAGGATTTTAACCACTTTAGCCGCTTGTTTCGATTGTGCTGACATACTAACTTCGATACGCACCGAGTCTTTTTCCCAGGGCATAATGTTTACATTGCCGTATTTGTTGGAAATATTTACGGTGGTGCCGCTTCTCAGTTTAAAACTTTTACCTTGCTCTCGCTTTTCCGAATACACTTGTGCACTGAGCAGCACAGGCAAGCTTATCGCGAAAGCAAAAAGGAAAAGGATTCGTATTTTTTTTTCAGGTGTCGTCATGATTATAATTACTTGGTAAGTTCACTTACAGGTTGGTTTCAACAGATTGTGGAGTTGCATTCTCTTCTTTTGCTTTACGCATTTCGGCAAGAATTTGGTCGAGTATTTCGAGTTTTACACGGTATGAAAGTATAATGGCTTCTATTACTTTTTCGTCGGCATTGCTTTGGGCAAGGTCTTTACGGAGTTCTGCCTTATTTTTATCCATTTCATTGAATTCCTTCTTCAGGTCTTCGATAATGTCAGGATTTTGTTGTGCATATTTTGCAAGTTCTGCCTGTTTGCTGCTGATTTGAGTGGTGTAGTATGCTTCGGCGTCTAAAAGTTCGGTAAGCTCCGGATTAGTTTGAACTTCGGCTTTAACAATTTCATTTTCCGAAGTCTTTTTATCCTTATCCGTATAGTCATTCAGCATCCATGCCGAAGCGAAAATGAGAATAGCGGCTGCAGCTTTCCAGGCGTAAGGCCACAGTTTCTGCAATGCTGGTTGTTTCGAAACAGGAAGTTCTTTTTCAATAGTTTCCCAAACTCTTAACGGTGGCTCAAGGCTGTTGAAGCTATGTGTATTATCCCGTACGAATTGTTCTAACTTATCTTCTTTCATTTGCTTTACGTTTAATTACACCGCCGGCATTGCGAGTATGAATTCTTTAACCATTTGCCTGGCACGCATAAACTGTGTTTTTGAAGTGGATTCCGAAATATGCAGAATTTCCGAAATTTCAGTATGATCATACCCTTCGAGCAGGTACAGCGAAAAAATTACTCTTGCTCCTTCCGGTAAGCGATTCATTGCTTTTTTTACTTTTTCAACATTCAATTGAAGCTCCTCTTCATTAATGCTTTCATTATCATTGTCGTATGTCTTTTCGTCAACTATTTCTGTGTCTTCCCAAACGATTCTTCTTTTTTCGAGCGCGTTGATACATTTATTTAGCACAATTTTTTTTAGCCATGCTCCAAATGTGGATTCAAAACGGAACGATTCAATCCGGCGGAAAGCATCAATAAATCCTTCCTGCAACATATCCCTGGCATCTTCGGCATTGTTCATCATGCGGTAGCTGATATTATACATAGCCTTTGAATACGCGTTGTATAACTCGTTGTATGCTTTCCGGTCACCGGCTTTACACGCCTCAACCAGTTGCCTGTGTATGTCGTAAACCTCCTGGTTCAAGCTTCCGGCCCCGTGTTTTTTATTCTAATGACAGTATTATTTATCAAGGGTTGTAAAATTTTGATTAAAAGTAGAAAAAAGAGTTGAAGGGACCAATCCGGCAATTCGATAATGTGATAATTCGACAACTCAGAGAAGCGATTTCACCGAAGGTAATTCGGTGATTCGACAATTCGGTGATTCGACAATTCGACGATTCGATAATTCGGCAATGCAATAATGTGATAATTCGGCAATTCGGCGATAAGGTAATTCGGCATGTCACGATCCATTGAATTAGTTTTCTGCACTTTGACCCTGGAGCTCAGTATGCCGATTTTTTTTCAATATGCCTTCCTGCACATTCATCCCCCAAAATCCGGCGTTCACCGATTTTCATTCTTTATCATGTAACTTCTGTTGGAATTTTGTCGTCATAAACCGCAAACAAAATAAATCGCCAAGCGAAAACCGGTGAAAGACGTCGAGCCTGTTTTCCTGAAACAAAAATCAAAAAACCAATGTCAAAAATGAAAAACATTCTTCTTGCAATAGTTATAAGTGTAACAGTAGGTTTACTGTTTACTTCCCAGGTTAAAGCCGCTGATGAAGTTCCCGAAACCAAGGGAGGAACTATCAGCGGGCGTGTGCTTGATGCATCTACAAATCAACCGATGGAATATGTAAATATTGCTTTATTCCGGGCTGCTGATTCATCACTTATTACAGGTACCATTTCAACCACTGACGGACAATTTAAACTTGATAAAGTGGCTACCGGCGATTACTACCTCCGGGTTTCGTTTCTTGGGTTCGAAGATCTGCATACAGGTAAAATAAGCGTCAGTAATAAATCACTGCAAAACAATGTAGGTGATATTAAACTAGCCGTAAACTCAACTCAGTTAAGTGAAGTATCGATCGTAGGCGAAAAATCGAAAGTCGAATACCAGATTGATAAACGTGTTATTAACGTTGATCAGGATATTGTTGCCAAAGGCGGAACTGCTGTTAATGTGCTCGAAAATACACCTTCAATACAGGTGGATCAGCAAGGAAATGTAATGGTTCGCGGCAGTTATGATTATGTTGTGCTTATTGATGGAAAGCCTTCGGTACTGAAAGGCAGTGACGCCTTGAAAATGGTAAATGCTTCGTCAATCAAGCAGATTGAAGTAATTACAAATCCCTCAGCTAAATACGAGGCTGACGGGAAAGCAGGTATTATTAATATTATTCAGAAAAAGGAAAAACTTCAGGGCGTTAGCAGCACAGCTAATATTGGATTGGGTACTCTCGATAAATATACAGCAAACGCGCTGGTAAATTACCGTAAGAAAAAGGTAAATGTTTTTGCCGGTGTCGATTTTGCAAAAAATAAATATGTCTCGGAAATAGTCATCGATAATATAAGTTTTCTGGAAGCCGGAAATCAATATATCCATGAAGAAGTTGAACAATACAATCACAACGATAACCTGGGCGGGAAAGCCGGATTAGATTTTGATCTTAACGAAAAAAACACATTTACAATTGCCGGTAATTACGGTCTGCAGGGTTACGATCAGGGTGCTAAAGCTACGTACAACAACTATTTCGAAGGTTCGGAAATTAAAAATTACTACCTCAGCAACAGCGATATGGATGTAACCGGAAATGTAGCCGGATTCAATGTTGATTATACGCACAAGTACGGCGAAAATCATACGCTGTTCATTTCCAATACATATTCATCGTGGGATGGGGTTGACCAAAGCCTGATGGAAGAATATACCACTGATGATATGTATAACAAGCAGGAATTAAACTCGGCCTTAAAATCAAGGAAAGACAATTTCAATTATCAGTACCGTTTAAATGCAGATTACAAGCGCCCGATTAAAACCGGTACGCTGGAAGCCGGTTTCCAGTACCGTTACGAAAACCGTAAGGATGACCTGGATTTCCGTAACCTTGATACAGAATCGAACGAGTGGATTGTGAATACAATGTACACTTACAAACTCGATTATACGAACGATATTTACTCAGGGTATGCAACATATTCGGATACAAAGTGGGGCATAGGCTACATGGTGGGAGTAAGAAGCGAGTATTTTACACGTACCATAAGTTTTAGTAACGACGATGTTCCTTATGATTATGATAAATTCATGTTATATCCAAGTGTTCACCTTACAAAATCCATCAAAGATAAACACCAGTTTCAGCTAAGCTACAGCAGGCGTATCAATCGTCCGCAGCCCTGGGTGCTGAATAAAACTCCGGGTTATATCGATCCTTACAATATTTTCATGGGAAGCCCCGAACTCGAGCCTGAATTTACTGACGCTTTTGAACTGAATTACCGCATGTCGTATAAAATCATGTCGCTGAATGCACAGACCTATTTCCGCAATACTACCAACAGTTTTAATACACGCCGCACTTTACAGGACGATGGAATAATGGTTCACGAACTGATAAATGCCGACAATCAACAGTCGTATGGTGTTGAACTGGGATTGGATTTTAACCTCACCAAATGGTGGCAACTCAGCTCAGGCGCCAACCTTTATCACTACACCCTTGATGCAGATGCCAGCAATACCGGTAGCAGCCGCAAAGCGAACTCATTTGATGCGCGCCTGATTTCCAATTTTACTCTGAAATGGGGAACCCGTATCCAGGCTGTTGGTTACGTTCGCGGACCAAACGTTGATACAAATGGCGAAACAGAAGGTTTTTATACTGTTAATCTGGCTGTTAACCAATCAATTATGAAAGGGAAAGTGAATGTTGGATTGTCGGCGCAAAATCTTTTCGACTCCATCAAATTTGATTACACTGCTTCGGCTTCAAATTACGACAATAAATATGCAATTTCTACTGAAGGTTTAGCTTTGATGTTGACGGCATCCTACACGTTTAACAATTTCCAGAACAAACAGCGCGGACGTGCTGATGATGCAAGTTTTAAAGGCGGAGGAGCTTTCTAACGTTCTTAATACAATCGGATTTTCACGGATTAAACACCCAATATGCACGGGATATAAGTGTTGATGGAGTGTTGATTCGTGAAAATTCGTTTTTTATATTCAGATAAATTCGTGGATGAAAAACTAAAACCATCCTTTAACAAATTCATCCACTGTAAGTTTCCCAAAATAATCGCCGATTTCGAATTGTAAAACAGCTTGTCGTATGGCAGCTTCTTCGTGCGGAATACCAGCCAGGGCTGCTTCAATTTCATTTTGATCGGCATGTGAAAAATAGTCGCCGTAAATGCGCACCTGCCTGATAATTCCATTATTCACATCCATGCAAAACTCCATGGTGCCACTGTTTTTGGTACGCATAACTTTACGAAAATTATAGGCAGGCGAATTGCCAAAATTCCAATCCCAGGTACTGTATTTTGATTGTACAAGGTAATTAATTATTGAGAGGTCTTCATCAGAAAGCTCATAAAGCCTGGCATCGGGGTACAATCCTGAAATATGATCCTGTATCAGTTTCGAAAACTCCAGCACATCCATCGCTTGATGCAGATGTTCGCTTATATTAGTCACCCGGCTGCGAACTGATTTCACTGCTTTATCCTGAAATTTCGTTTCATTCACTTTCAACGCCTGGCTGAGGTCGGTCATGGTGGCCGAAAAGAGCAAAGTTCCATGATGCAGAACGCGGTTTTTCCAAACGGTTTCGGCATTCCCCGAAAACTTTTTACCATCGATGGTAAGGTCATTGCGACCTTCGAAACGGGCATCAATTCCCAACTTTTGAAGCACTTCGAGTATGGGTTCGGTGAATTTTCTGAAATCATTACGCGTATGATCCCTGCCTGATTGTATGAATGTAAAATTCAGATTCCCAAGATCGTGAAACACAGCGCCACCACCGGTTAAACGCCGCACTACGCTGATATTATTTTCTTTTACATAATCAACGTTGATTTCCGAAATCGTATTCTGATGTTTACCAACAATAATTGCTGGCTCGTTGCGCCACAGCATAAAAATATCATCTGTGGATTGTTTCAGAAAATACTCTTCGGCTGCCAGGTTAAAATAGGGATTGGTATGATGACGTTTGATGATAAGCATCGGAATTTTTGATGCAAAAATACTCTTTAGTTTCTTATCAGTTATAATGCCATGAGGCAAGGATAAGGAAACTCCTTTCTGGTCAGCAAAGGCAAGCCGAAATTGAAGCTGAATGAAAGGCTAATTGATCACAATATCCTGCTTTGAGGCTAAAAGTATCTGGTTTCAGATGTTTGATATTAAAGCTGCTTTTTTTTTTAAAACCTTGGAAATTTGGATATAGTTCAGCCGGAAGTTTCAGTACATTTACGCCTTCTGACAAATAAACTTTTAACCTTTAAAAATCGCAGCTATGTTTTTAATCATTCTCGGAACCATTATAGTTATTGTCGGTTTTGTGTTAGCAAAAACTGAATCACCTGTAAAATCCTATGCAGGAATTATACGGATTGTTGGAGTTGTAATTGTTATGATTGGTGCAAGTTTATCGGCAGTAAAACAAATTGAGCCGGGTTATGTAGGTGTACAAAAGCTTTTCGGGAAAGTGAACAACAATATTCTCGAAAGCGGGCTTAACGTTATCAATCCGCTGGTAGAAGTTGTAACCTTTGATATACGTACTCAAAATTATACCATGTCGGGCGTTCACGATGAAGGAGATAAAAGCGGTGACGATGCCATCCGTGTATTATCGGCCGATGGATTGGAGGTTATTGTGGACCTTACTGTGCTTTATAAGGTTCTGCCTGGCGAAGCACCCCGCATTTTAAAAGAAATTGGAACAGACTACCGCAACACGATTGTGCGCCCGATATGCCGCACTAAGATCCGCGATAACGCAGTTTATTATGATGCCATTGCGCTTTACTCCACCAAACGCGATGAATTTCAGGCACGTATTTTTAAAACCATTGAGAGCGATTTTAAAACACGCGGATTGCTTCTCGAACAGCTTCTGGTGCGAAATATTACTCTTCCGGCTTCGGTTAAAACCACTATCGAATCGAAAATTAATGCCGAGCAGGAAGCACAAAAAATGACCTTCGTTCTTCAGAAAGAAAAACAGGAAGCTGAACGAAAAAGGGTAGAAGCACAGGGGATTGCCGATTACCAGAAGATACTCAGTACCGGGCTCAGCGATAAACAGTTGCAATACGAAATGATAAAAGCTATTTCCACTTCGCCCAATGCTAAACTCATTATAATGGACACAAAAAAGAGTGCTCCTTTTATTATTGACGCTAAATAGGAATTGAGGGAATGTGTTTCTGTAAAGTCCTAAAACAAAAAAGTCCTGTTATTTACAGGACTTTTTTGTTGGAAAGATTATCTGTGTTTCTAATTATACATGTCGATTAATTCAACGGCAATTCATCCATATCATTTGATGCTGTGCCTGTAAAATCCGATACATCGAAACGAAGGTAGTCAAATTCCTTTTCAGGCAAATCAAAAACGGTATTACTGGTTTCAAGGAATTCGTTTACATTAAATCGCAGGTAACCGAAATCAGTTACTGCAGGTAACTCATTTATTGAGGTTCCGGAAGTGTAAGTATTAACATCAAAACGCAGGTAGTTAAAGTCTGTTCCGGGAGTTATGGTATTATCTGGTTTTGGAATTCCGGTTGTGATGATTTGTTTCTTAACACCCGATTTTGCTATATCGCCGGTGCATGAA
>Ga0209066_10003084_pt1 | contig 19443 bp, 11 predicted proteins | sample All_14_2_FD_187198 | JGI IMG/M metagenome (GOLD analysis project Ga0209066, IMG submission 187198) | Freshwater microbial communities in response to fracking from Pennsylvania, USA - Allegheny Zone_MetaG_DW_15 (SPAdes) (version 2) ... | reverse complement strand
AAGACTCCATCACCTGATAGGTCTCGGCAAAACAGCTCAAGGCCAAAGAAACGAAGAGAACCGGCGTGATGCACTGAACATGCCTGTGTAATCGCATTACAGTATCCTTTCTCCCATCATGCCAACGTCAACGACCACCGGCACCCTGAACCGAAGGCGAATGGGTGTTCGGCGGGACGCTTGGTTCGACTATTTTGGGTAAAGGACTTGGAGGTCCCCAATTTGTTTCACCCTTCCTCAAAATGGGGTTGTCATCCTGGTCTCTGGGTTGAAGAATCGAAAAATCTTGAGGCAATTTGCACTGCTGTCCGAAACGGTCATAAACAATCTTGATCGAGAACCCGGCATCCTGACGTCCCGTGAGAGGAACATAATTACCGTGGGAGTCCTTCTTCAAATAGGCCAAGTACGCCGTTCTTCTTTTCTCGGGAAGGCAGAGTTCTTCATAGAAGGGAACCGGCACGATACCGTTGAACCCCGGTCGGCCATCTGGATGTTGTGCAAATGTAATCGAAATCATATTGGTGTTCAGATTCCCTTTGAAGCATGAACGCACGTAACAGTTTGCGGTAAATACGGAATACTCGCTACCGTTACACAATTTGATGAATTCCTCTGGGATGTCTGTCAACTCAACGATATTTGAGACGCTTAAGAGAAGGATGTAATCGGATTGCTTCTGAAAGTCGTCATAGGTCAGTCGCATGTTGATCGGCCTCGCCTCTAGCGACAGGGCTAGCAACACAGAACACATGATGGTTATGACAGTGTTATTTTTCATGGTCATCGCCGAACCTCTGACTGAACCTCAAAAACAGCACGAGGTATATCAAGGGTTGCCCTGACATGCCTCAACCGTGCCGTTTTTTCTCACGGGGTTACGGTAGGTTTCTGAAGGAGTGTGTCTCTGCTGTGCGTCACCCCTACGTTGACCGACAGTGTAGCGCGTTTCGGCTGCCGCGAAAACATGAAAAGCGACAGGGCGATTCTTCGCGTGCCCCGTGTTGATTCCGCGCCAGGGTGCCGTACAATAATCAACAAGGAATATCCAATACCCATCGGTTACTTGAACATTGGAAATTCCTTGTTGGATATTGCCTTAGCGGCTCTCCTTACATTCGCCCGTCCTGTTTTGATATCGCTTCCACCAGTCTTTCACCCTCGGCTTATCGGGCGCAATCTGGTGCGCTTGCTCGATGTATTTTCGGGCTTCTTCAAAGTCCTTCCGATTTTCAAAATATAGGGCTTGCGCCATCAGCCATGCGACCATGGCGTCCGGGTGCGTTTCCGTGGGCATGGCGGTCGATTTGAGCAGGGCTTTGGCTTGCTTGTCGCGGCCGTCTTCGTTAAAGAGCTGCAGAAGGGCGGCACGCGCGAAGAGATACTCCGGGTGTTCCGACACGAGCGCCCGCAGGATGTCTTCCGCCTCGGCCAGTCGCCTTCGGTTGAGAAGGCTGACCGCGTAGTTGAAACGCGCGGGAATGTACCCCGGCGCCGCTGCCAATATTTCCTCGTAGATGACACCAATGGCGGCCCAGTCCGGTTTTTTCTTGCACCCCGCCTCGATGGCTTTTGCGAACAACCTCTCGAGCTTGTCGGGAAGAGCTTCGCAATAGCGGAACTCGGGGTTCAACTGGGTTCCTGTGACAGTGACCTCCCGCCGCTTGCCGCCCATGAAAACTTCGACCTGATGTTGCGGGGCGATCTCGCCGCGCTCCTGTAATCCTTGCAAGGCGGCCATGCGGAGGCTGTCCGGGCCGAAGGTGCCTTTGGCGATCATCCACAGCAGCGCGGTCGCATCCGGATGGGTGACGCATTTCAGCGCATTGATCCCGCTGTCCGTCTTGTCGGGCGAGTCGTTGAGTACCGCCTCAAACACGTCCGCTACGATACGACGGGCAAGCCACGCCGCTTGATCGCAGGCGACCTCCGCCTTAATGACCGTGATCGGACACACTTCGTAAGGCAGCAGGTAGGGCCAATCGCCCCGGATCGCGTGGGGCGATGTCCCCTCGCGGAGGTGTTCCAAATATCGGCGCACCCAATCAGCCTTGTGATGCCCCATATTCACCCGACGCAAATCGCGTTGCGCGCGGGCGGAGTCACCCAGATTCGCGGCCGCGATGCCAGTAAAATAGCAGACGGCGGGCTCACCGCCGTATCTGCTTTTGTCGACGAGGTCAAGGATCGCCTGATGCCGTCTGAAGCGGGCAAGCGTTTCGCAGATCTTTACGCAGGCGTCGACGCTCGGCGGCCGCACGTCAAGGGCTTCATCTAAATACCGCATCGCCTCATGCTCGTCGCCTGCCGCATAAAGAAAGGTTGCCAGGTTGGCCAGCCCGAATGGATTGGGGAAAGGCGAAGCCGTAAGACTTTCCTTTTGCACAAGAAGGGCTTCATCGAGTTTGCCCGTGACAAAAAGGCAAAGCGCCAGATTGTTGGCAGCCGTGTAGATGGTCGGGGCCTTTGCAACGGCATCCCGCAACGGCGCGATGGCCTTCTCGAACTCGCCCGCAGCCATCAGCCGCAGCCCCTTCTCGCAAAAGGCGCGTTCTGCGGCAAGATCTCCGCTGACCGCAGACGCAGCCCCCTCATCGGCCAACTCATCCGACGATGAAATCGACCAAAACGAGGAGCGGCTTTCTCGCACGTCTCGTTCGCGCTGTGTTTGAAGACAACAAAACTTGTACTTCTTGCCGCTGCCGCACGGGCACGGGCTATATGTGTCGATCATACTCGTTACCGCCTTTTTGTTAATCTATTGTTGCCGATTTACACTCGTGTGGTAAATGAAAAATGGATGACAGGGCCGCGACTTCAAGAAGAGGCGACGTGGAACGCCATCGAGGGCTATCGTCAAACCGGACTTCCCGTTCCGGTCTGGCGCGACGGCAAAGTGGTGTATCTCACCGTGGACGAGGCGCTCGCCAGCCGTCCCGATTATCGCAAGCGCATGGCTCTGAAACAGCCGCGCTGAGCGAGGCTCTCCAACGCGGCGGAGGAAGCGCAGAGGCAGGCGTCGAAGCCTGCCGGCGCGCGCTCGTGAACCGCAGCGCCTGCGCGATGCGCAGGCACATACCCGCACCGGGAACGCTCGGCTCCCGGTGCGACGACAACCGAAGCTACCGCATCAGCAGCAGCGTGCCTAACGGCCGGACCTCGAGATAGACCGTGTTACCGTCCGCAACCAGCCCCGCCGAGTATTTTTCCGGCAAGCCCGTCACCGTCCACGACGCCAGGTTTTCCCCTCCCGACAACGTTCCGAAGGTCAGAACCGCCACCCGGCCCAGCAGGCCGCTGCCCTGCGGGTCGGACAGCCGCACCGTCAATTGGCCGCCGCCAGCCACGGTCAGGGTTCCTGCCACGGTCACCAGGTCATGCGCGGGACGCGGATAATCGAAAGCCACCTCCACGCCGTCGGCCAGCGTGAGCCCGCCCGCGACCGCCAGCGTGGCACAGACGCCCGCGCCATCGCCCGGGGTCAGAAGTTCCGTCACACGCACGGTCCCGTTCGTGACCAGCCCCATGCCGGACAACACCGCGATCGAACGCGTCTCTCCCGTCAGATCCAGTGTCCCGCCCGACGCGACGCGCACGTCGTTCAGCGGCACGTCCCGCACGTATTCGCCATAGAGGCGGGCAAACCACTTGTTTTGCAGGTACGCCTCGACCTGCGCCCGCTCTTCTGCGGAGATCACTCGGTCGTAAGCGATGAACTCCGCCAGGCGTTGCCCGCCGAACCGATAGGTGCGATCACGGGCAAACGAGCCTCCCTTCACACCCGCCGTCCCGTCGGTCTGGAAGCAGAACACCTGATAACCGCCCGACGGCGGCGTGACGAACGGGTTCACCTTGATGCCGTCGACCGACGCATAGGCCCCGATCGACTTAAAGCACTCCGGAATCTCCGCACGCCCGTCGGCCAGCAACGGCGCATTAACGGAGACCTTTCCCTCCACATCATACCCGCGGTGAAAGTGCGCGGTAACGCCGTCGCGCGAACAGACCAGGAAGTTGCCGCCCGCCTGACTGCCGAGAACCAGAAACACCGTTCTGATCGTATCGATTTCCTGATCCCAGTCGAGATAGGCCCCGTTGTACCGGTCCGAGCTCTGGCCAAAGAAAGGTCCGAACTCCACGACAGGCTGTCCGTTCAATTCTGCGTCCAGCAAATACGGCCGCTTAGACAGCGTATCGTGTGCGGCATATCGTGTTCCGGCCAGGCTGTTCCAGCGCGTGACGAAGTTCGTCCCGTTCTCCGCCACGAGCGTGAACGTGTTCGTCACGCTGGCGTCCATATGCATCAGCAGCCCGCTCGACGGCACGTCGACCGCCACCGGTTCGCCCGCCAGCGCCAGCACACCGTTCGAGACCTCCAGCTGGCCACTGAATCCGTCCGTCTGATACACCGTGAGCGTGTGATTCCCTGTTTTGACGAGATTCGTCGCGCCCGTCAATGAGCGGACCGTTATCCCCGCCTGAGCGTCCGCCGAACGCAAGACGCCACCCGCCCACTCGACCTTGGCCACATCGACACCCGCGCCCACATAGCCCTGCGGCAGCCGCCCGAACCACTTGCGGTTCAGATACGCCTCCACATCGCGGCGCTCGAGGTCACTGAGCACCCGGCTGTAGACGATCACCTCGGCCAGCCGCTGCCCGCCCGTGCGGGCGAAACGCCCCGCATCGGCGCCCGCAAACCGATCCGCCGCAAACGCCGACGCCGTCGCCGGCTCGGCCGTGATCAGGCTCACCACCTGATACCCGCCGCTCAACCCCGTAACGGCGCCGTTGACGATCCGCCCATCGATGCGCGTCATGCCGTTCAGCGTCTTCGAACTGCCGCCGTTCCAGACTCCCAGTGCGGTCGTCACGTTGGAACGGATGAAATCGGCGCCGTCCGCGCTCTCTTTGGTCCCCAGCAGCACGCCTCCGCCCGATTGGCTTCCGATCACCCAGAACACCGTCCGAACCGCCTTTACCGATGTGTCCCACAGCAGGCAACAGCCGTTGCTCGACACGCCGAAGTCGATCACAGGCAGCCCGTTCAGCGCGTTCGCGACCCACTGCGGACGCGGTTGCGCCTCGGCAGGCAACGCGTAGCGCGGCCCGCCCGAGGCGTCCAGCAGGTTGGTCACCGAGACCCCGTCCGCGTCGCACAGCACACGCGAGGCCGCCGACGCGTCGAGGTGAAACGCAATGCCGCCCGGCAGCAGGAAAGGCTCAGGCAACGCGCGCGCCTTGACCTCCACCGTACCCTCGGACAATTTGAGCGGCCCCGCAAAATCATCGAAGCCCGCCGTCTTCAGGATGCCGCCGCCGCGCTTTTCAAGAGCGCCTGTGCCGCTTAACGAACCCACAGAAACTGATGCCGCCGTACCGACCTCGACCGCCGCCGTCATGCCGGCTTCAGGAACCGCCCGGATCTCGCCGACTGTCTCGCCGTCGTTTTCGACCGCATAGCCCGGCGGCTGCACGGGCAACCACTTCCTCATCAGCCAGGCTTCGACCGAGCGACGTTCGGCCGGCGGCAGATACCGGTTATACAGCACCACCTCGCACATCTTCTGGTCTCCCGTGCGCGACGTCTTGCCCGTGACCCAGCGGTCACACGCGAACGCCGACGCCCGCGCAAAAGTGTTCGTGGTCAGCGAGAAGGTGATCACCACGGGCTCGTTCGGCAGGAACGTCCGCTCAGGGTCCACCACCCGCCCGTTGAGATACGTTTGCCCCGTCACCAGCCCACCCGCGCGGTAACCGGTGTAGAGCATCATACCCGCGGTGCCGCGGTGGAAATGCGCGTCGGTCGTGCCGGTGTCGCCGAGCAGCCACGAATCCACCCCCGGATCGGCAAAGACCAGGAACGCCGTCTGGATCGTGGTGTTGGTGTGATTCCAAAGCATCATCTTTCCGCCGTTGAACGTGCCGAAGTCCACGAACGGCAAGCCGTTGAGCGCGTTCGTCGCCAACGTCGGCGCGGGATTCGCCGGCGTGTTCACGGCGTAGGCCGCGCGGCCGTCTGTCGAGAACCCCGTGCCGCGCCACTCCAGCACGCGGCTTTCAGCATCCACCGTCATCGTGTCCAGCCGGCTCGCGTCCACATGGAAGAAGGCGTTGCTGATCGGCGCGACCGCAGGCGCCGCCGCCATGGCCGTCCCCGTCGCCTTCAGCGCCAGCGTGCCGTTCCTGACCGTCAGAGGCAGGACCGGCGTGCGGCTCCCTCGCTCAAGCGACATGCGCCCGCCGCCGGCCAGACCCGTCACGCGCGGCCCCGAAAGCCGTTCCACGCTCAGCGACGCCTCCGGCGCGACCTCGATCTCGCGTAGCGCGCTTTCGCAGTAAATGTCGCGGATCAGCCCGTCCTCGGCCGGCGCCGCGATCGCCACCGCCTGCCACTTGCTGCGCAGATAATCCTCGGTCGCCTGCCGCTCCTCCGCCGTTAGCGACCGGTTGTAGAGGATCGCCTCCGCGACCACCTGCCCGCCGAAACGGTAGCTGCGGTCATGCGCAAACGTGCCGACCGAGGCCTGAGAATTGCCGTTGTCGAAGCAGAGCACGTCAAAAGCGGACGGACCGGTCAAGCCCACGGCAAACGGGTTGATCACCGCGCCGTTTTTCCACGCGGTCGCATCGCCGATCTTGAACGACGTGACCGTCTCGCCGCGGTTAATCAAAAGGGCGGCGGTCCAGCTGTTCGCGGCGCGGTGGTAGCATTTCCCGGCTGTTGCGTCGCGGGCGGTCAGAACAAAGTTCTCGCTTTTGAGCACGATGAAAGCGACGCGGACCGCCGTCAGTTCCGTGTCGTACAGCAGATAGGCGCCCCTCGCGCGGTATGTTATGTCGGTGGCGAACATCCTGCCGAAATCGACCACCGGCAGGCCGTTGAGCGCGTTGGTGACGAGAAACGGCAGCGCCTGCTCACCGCTAGGCGTCACATAGTTGTCGTGATACGCATAGCGTCCGCCGGAAAGACTGTTCCAACGGGTAATAAAGTTCGTGCCGTTCACGGGCTGGAAGACGAAGGTGTTGGTCTGCGAGGCATCGAAGTGCGCCGCCGCCCCGTACGCGGGACGCAGCGCCTTCTGCGCCGCGGGCCGCAAAGTCAGGCGCCCCGTGCGCATCCGCACCGCGCCGTTGAAATTGTTCGCGCCGTCGAAGCGCGCGTCACCGTTGCCGAAGAGGCCCAAAAGGCCGGAGCCCGCCAGAGAGCCGCCGTCGATCAGCGTCGATCCCGTGCCGGAAAAATTCGCATACAGATAACCCAGATACTCCAAGGACGTCGACGTGAACGTCTGCTCGTTCGCGCGATTGCTCCGTCCATCGAGCGTGAATGCCGCACCGGACTGCGAGTCGAAGCGCAGCGACGGCGTGCCTGTGCTGAACACGTTCGTCAGCGTACCCTCGGCAGGTTCCGCCAGCAAGTCTCCCCGGGCCGAAAGGGTGCCCCCCTCCACCACAATCTCGCCATCCAAAGCATTGCGGCTGTATAACCTCGCTGTGCCGCTGTTGAGTTTCCGAAAGCCGTTCGTGGAGGCCAAGGGCGCATAGAGCGAAAGCGCGTCAGAGGTGACGATCAGCTGCGGCGCGCCGGCGCCGAAAGTAACAGGACCACCCCACAGCGCCCAGTTATTGCCGGATGAGGAGTCGAACTGCAGTTTGCCGACGACCACCGCCGTGTCTGCCGTAACCGTCACGCCGGGCGCCACGTTAAAGCGCGCGGTTGCTTCCGCCCCCCCTGCCACCGTCGCGTTCGCCCAGTTGGCCGCATCGCTCCACACACCGCCTGAAGCATTGGTCCAGACGCCGTTTGCCGTCTGCGCAAAGACCGCGCCAGCCCACACCCATGCCAATAAAACAACACACCCCTTTAGGCTCGCTCGCATAAACACCTCCGAATAAAATCATGACACACAATTATCAGAAAATCTCGTACACTTTATCAGAGCCATAGGGTGAGCGAAAGACCTTTTCTTGTTTGAATCCTTCCTCAAAAATCCGCACCTGAGCGCCCCGCCTTAGGGTTGTCCGCACCGCACGTTGTGCTATACTGATGACGGCCGAAAGGACCGGCCAAAGCCCCGGAGAACCGCTATGCCCGTTTATGTGTATGAGTCTGTGAGCCCAGAAAAAAGTTGCCCCCGTTGCGCCAGCGGGTTTGAAACCGTGCAGTCGATCCAAGACCCGCGCCTGACCGCCTGCCCGGCATGCGGCGCGCCGGTGCGCCGCGTCATCACCGCACCCGCCATCGGACGCTCGAAATCCAAGCTCGACGACCGCGCCAAAGCCGCCGGCTTCACCAAACTGAAACGCCTCGGAAAAGGCGAGTATGAGAAGATGTACTGAACACGTGCCCCTTTGTGTAACGTGTAACCTGTAACCTGAAACTTGTAACCTGTAACCTCGCCCCTGCAACCATGCTTCTCTCTAACCTCGAGCTCCGCAGCCGCGTTCTCCGCGCCGTCCGCGATTTCTTCTATGCCAACGGGTTCGCCGAGGTGGAAACGCCCGTGCGCATTCCCGCGCCGGCTTTGGAAACCCACATCGACGCGCCGCCTGCCGGACGCGCCTGGCTGCGGGCCTCGCCCGAGCTGCACATGAAGCGCCTGCTGGCCGCCGGCTGTGACCGCATCTTCCAACTCGGCCCCTGCTTCCGCAGCGGCGAGTGCGGCCGGCGCCACAACCCCGAGTTCACCTTGCTCGAGTGGTACCGCACCGGGGCCGACTACACCGACATCCTGCGCGACACCGAGGCCTTGCTCGCCCACGTCTTTCAGACCGTCGCCGGACAGGCCTCGCTCTCCTATCGCGGAAAACCCATCGACCTCGCCCGCCCGTGGCACTGCCACACCGTGAGCGAGGCCTTCCGAAAATGGGCCGGCTGGGACCCGGTCGCGCACTGGGACCCCGACCGCTTCGATGTGGACCTGCTCGAGAAGGTCGAGCCTGCCCTGCCCCAAGACCGTCCCTGCGTGCTGACCGACTACCCCGCGCCTGCCGCCTCGCTCGCCCGGCTCAGGCCGCAGACCCCGCCCGTGGCCGAACGCTGGGAAGTCTACGTCGGCGGCCTTGAACTCGCCAACGCCTACAGCGAACTCTGCGACCCCGCCGCCCAGCGCGCGCGTTTTCTCGAGGCCGCGGCCGAGCGCCGCCGCCTCGGCAAAGAGGTCTACCCGCTGGACGAGCCGTTCCTTGCCGCGCTCGAACACGGCATGCCCCGGTGCGGCGGCATCGCGCTCGGCATCGACCGGCTGGTCATGCTGGCTTGCGACGCCTCCGACATCGCCGACGTGCGGCCCTTCTGCCAGCGGCCCGGCGAACGGTGGTGACCGCGCGCGCCGCGTGAGGTGGCCCGCGCTCTCCGAGCGCGGCTGCGAATGAACGTTGCCACCGGAATTAGAATCTCACCCGCTCGTGCGCACGACCCGCTCGTGCGCCCGGCATCGACTTTGCAGCCTGACACTGTTATGATTTGCTTTGCTTTTATGTTCAACGCGCGCGTGAGAGCGTTGCCCAACGTGCGAGGATAACCTATGGATTTCGCAGAGATCAGAGACGACGAGGAGGATGCGGCGCTGGAGCAAAAGACGGGCTGCCTGAAAGGCGTGCTCCGCCTGCTGGCGCTGGTGCTGGTGCCGCTCTTCGTGTGCGTCGCGCTGCTCCCTACCCTGCTGTCGACGGACGCCGGGCTGAAGAGGGTCTTGGCCAAGGTCAACGCGGCGGCGGCTCCCCTGAACGTCTCCGTCGAGAGTTGGTCGTTGGGGTGGTTCAGCGCGCCTGTGCTGAACAAGGTCCATGTGGCTGACGTGGAGCGGGGCGTGGACATCACAGCCGCTCAGGTGACCTCTGACCGGGGCTTGCTGCGCCTGCTGCCGGTCGGCGTTCTGGATGTGGGGCGGGTGACCCTCAAGCAGCCCTCGGCCACCGTCAACCTCGTGCGGGCGCCGCAGAAACCGAAGCCGGAAGCCAGCGGGAAGAAAACGAAGAAGGGCTTTTTCTTCCTGCCCATCGTGGATGTGGCCGCGGCCCTCGCCATCGAGGACGGCCGCGTGAAGGTCCTGGGTCATGCGCCGGAAACGTTCGAGGCTCAACAGGTGGCAGGGACCGTCACCTTGGACTCCTACAAAAAGCCGATCACCGTCCAGGGACAGATGCAGGTGGGCGGCGGCACGGTGGCGATCGAGGGGCGCGTGCAGAGCCTGCGGGACCTTTTCAAAGGCTCTGAGCTGGAGCAGCCTGAGCGGCTCACGCTCAAACTCGTCGGGGTCGATCTGGCTGCGCTCAGGCCTCTGCTTCAGGAGGCGACGGGCGAGCCGTGGGTCCACAGCGGCGTGGCGGAGGGCGTGCTGACCGCGACCATCAAGGGTCCCGGCCAGTTCTCCGTCGAAAGCGCGGTGCTGATCACAGGGCTTTCGGTTGCGGCAGCGGGTCAGCCGCGCTCGCCGAAAGGCGACCTGGCGCTGATGGCGAACGTGGCCTACAACAAGAAGTCGGTGTCCGTCACCAAGTTCGACTTCTCTTCGCCTTGGGTGAAGGCCGAGGCGGGCGGCACGCTGCAAGCGGGTTCGAAGGCCGGCGTGATGACCGGCGCGATACAGGCCAAAGCGGAAGCCGACCTTGCGGCCATCGCACGCGACTTTGCCCCGGCCCTGGGGTTGTCGAAGAGCTTCAAGATGCAGAAGGGGCGGTTGCTGGCGGACTTCACCCTGGAGGGCAGCGAAAAAGCCTTGCGCGTGGACGCGACCGCGACGACGACAGATCTCGCCATGACGATCGACGGCGAGCCGCTGGTGCTTAAGCCTGCGCCCTCGCTGGTGTTCAAGGCCAGCTTCCCTTACGGCCAATGGCCGGAAGTGGAAACCTTCCACCTCAAGGCGCCCTTTGCGGACGTCTTCGGCAGCGGGCGTTTCGACGCGGCCGTGCTGAAGGGAAAACTGAACCTCACGCTCTTCTCCCGCGATTTCAAGCGAATCCTGAAAAACGCGCCGCCCATGGTGGGCTCGGCGTATCTGGACCTGGCCACGCGGCGCGAAGACGGGCGCGTGGCGGTCAGCGGATTCTTGAAGCTGTCGGACGTGGCGGCAGAGCTGAGCCCGGGACAACGGCTGGTGGTGCCTCAGGGCACCGTGAAGGTCGAAGGCCGCGTGCCGCTGAAAGAGGGCCGCCCGGCGGGAGAGTTCCAGGACGCGTCTTTCGAGCTGACGCTGGCGAACGGCAAGGCCGCGGGCGGCTGGAAGCGGCTGACGCCCGCTCAGGAGGGACAGCCCTTCGTGTTGCGCGGCTTCACGCTGACGGGCGACATGGACCTGGGAAGTGTCCGCCAACTTCTGGGCGGCTTCATTCCTGCTCCGGCACAGCGGCGCATGAGCGCGTGGCAGGGACGCGTGATCGCGAACGTCACGGCTGAAGCCGCGGCCGGCGCGGCGAAGGCGCGCATGAACGCGGCGGCACGTCAGGTGGTGGCTGAGACCGACGCGGGGATCTGGCGTGTGCCGGACATCCGCCTGGAGAGCACGCTCTCGCAGACCACGCCGAAAGCTGGGGTGCGGTGCGAGGCCACGGTCACCGGAGGAGGCGCACTGGAGCGCGACGGCGAAGTGGTGTTCGCCGAAAAAGCCGCCCGCATCGCGGCAGACCTGACCGTGGCGGCAGACGGCGACCGCGTGCGGGTCGATGCGCTGACGGTCACTTCGGGACTGCTCGATCTGAACGCGCAGGCCGAAATCAGCGAGCTCTCGTCGCGGTGCATGACCGAGGCCAAAGGCAAGCTGGCTCTGGACTTCGCGAGGGTGACGGACCTGCTGGCGGCGGAGGGCATCGACGAGTTCGAGCTGACCGGACACGAGCCGCGCGAGTTCCGCCTCGCCGCTCCGCTGGCGGGAGGCTGGGCGACCGTGCTGTCGGAGGGCGAGTTCTCAGGTGCCGCGTTCTTGGCCTCGCTCAAAGGGCTGGGCCTGAAGGCGGGAGGCGCCGACACCTCTTTCCGGCTCTCGAAGGGCCGGCTGAAGATGGCCTACGAGCCGACGCTGAACAGCGGCAAATTGCACTTCGTGCCCGAGCTGTCGACAGGGAACGCGGCGGGCGTGCTGAGCTTTCCGCCCCAAACGCGGGTGCTCGACAACGTGGCGCTCACCCAGGAAATGATGGACAAGCTCTTGGTGAACCTGAACCCGCTGTTTCAGGGGAGCACCGTCCTCGGAGGGACCCTCACGCTGGACGTGAAGCACTGCACGATTGCGCCCGGCGTTGTGCCGGAAAAAGGCGTCGCAACCGACATGACGATCGTGTTCAAGCAGCTCAAGCTGGAGCTGGGCCCTTCGCTTCGCGAGCTGCTCGGCATGCTGAAGATCAAGGACCGTGTCTATGCCGTGGAGCAGCTCCCGCTTCATGTGGTGATCCGGGATGGCCGCGTTACCGTCGACCCCGTCAGAATGGTGATCGGGAAACAGCCCGTGACGCTCGGCGGGTGGGTCGCGTTTGACGGCACCATCAAATACCTGCTCGAAGTGCCGGTGACAGAGCAATGGGCCGGCAGCACGGGAGCGAAGGCGCTGAAAGGCATGACCGTTAAAATCCCGGTGACTGGCACGATCGACGAGCCGCGCCTCGACACCGGTTCGCTGCAGTCCGCTTTGGGAGGGCTCATTCAACAGGCGGTGGGCGAGCAGGCGCTGGAGAAGGTCGGGACATTTCTTGAAAAGCTTCAGAACGAGTTGAAGAAATAGGCCAGCCGCACCCGTTGAGCGCAGCGCAGTGGAACACTAAGGGGGAAGCGATGTTTTGTAAAGGAATGGCTGAACAGGTCCAGACGCTGAGGCAGTGCGCGCGCGGTGTGGGCTTTGTGGCGCTGGTGTTCAGCCTCACCGTGGCGGCGCTGCTCGCTGCAGACGCGTATCATTCCGGCCCCTCCGAAACCGTACGTTCGGAGGTGCTCACGCAGTCGCTCGCAAACGTCCGCGCCACGCCGCAGGACGCTCAGGCGGCCGCCTTCGCGCTGGAGCTGGACCGGCTGGCGCGGCGGGCCTACTTCAACAGCCTGACGTTCCGGCAAGGCGGCATGGCTCTGCTGGTGCTCGGGCTGTTGGTCACCGCCGGATGTTTCGGCGTGGCTTGGCGGCTGAGCCTGAAAATCCCCGACCCGCGCACGCTGGGCGGCGAGGACCCGGCGCGTTCCGACCGCCTGGCCGTCAACGCGGTGCTCGCCACCGGCATCGCGCTGCTGCTGGGAGCGGCGGCGTTGCAGATCGCTCACGGACGGCGTGCGACGCCTCCGGCAGACCGCACCTTGCGGGCCAGCCTCAAGAATCCGGATTTGAAACCCGGCGAAGCGCATGTCTGCCCCTGCCGCAAAGGCACACCGCAGACGGCGCTGGCGGAGCAGTGGCCGTTCCTGCGCGGGCCGTCGATGTCCGGGCACGCCTCTTTCACCAACGCGCCGGTCACCTGGAACGGCGAGACCGGAGCGAACATCCGCTGGAAGACCGAACTCAAGCAGAACGGATCGAGCACGCCGGTGGTGTGGGGCAAACGGCTTTTTCTCACGGCAGGCGACGCCACGGCGCGGTGTGTGACGGCGCACGACACCGAGACCGGCGCCTTGCTTTGGCGCACGGAAGTTCCGGACGGCACCAAGACCGGCGAGCCCCTGCCCGAGGCGGGCGCGGACACCGGGCTCGCCGCCTCCACGCCCGCGTGTGATGAGAAACACGTGTACGCGGTCTTCGCAACCGGCGATCTGGCGGCGCTCGACCACGCCGGCAAACCCGTGTGGCAAATCTATCTGGGGCGCCCCAAAAACACCTACGGCCACGCCTCGTCGCTCGTCTATTGCGGCGAGATGCTGATCGTGCAATGGGACCAGGAGGAGCACGGCCGCATTCTGGCGCTGGACAAGAACACGGGCAAGACGCTGTGGGAGACGCCTCGCGACGCAGGGATGTCGTGGAGCACCCCTGTGGTGATGCCGTTGTGCGACCGGTTTATCCTGCTGATCCACGCGAGCCAGCAGACGTGGGGCCTGGAGCTGGCCACCGGCAAGAAGCTGTGGCAGGTCGAGGCCGTGACCGGTGAAGTCGCGCCCTCTCTGGCTTGGGAAGGCGATGTGTGGCTGGCCGCGAACTGCTACTCAAAAATGATCGCCTTCAAGCTGGCGCAACAGGGCGACCCCCAAAAACTGTGGGAGTGGGAAGAGGGCAACTTGCCGGACGTGGCAAGCCCCGTGATCGCCGGCGGCCTGGTTTATCTGGTCACCGATGCGGGCGAGGTATCGTGTCACGATTTGACAGACGGCAAGCAGGTTTGGCGCAAAGAGTTTGAAGACGGGTTTTACGCCTCGCCGGTCGTGTCGGGCAACGCCGTGTATGTGGTGGACCGCGTCAAAGGCGCGTTCCGCGTCTTTGACGCGGGCCGCGAAAGCCGCGAGCTGTCTGTCAACCCGCTGGGCGATCCGGTCAGCGCCACGCCCGCGTTTGCAGGCGGACGCATTTATGTGCGGGCCAAGAAGCACCTCTGGTGCATCGGACCGTAGCCCCCCCGCTCTGACTCTTGAATTGTGCCTTCAATCTTCTGATCCGACCGACACCAGATGATCTACCTTGACCATAACGCGACAACCCGGCCCGCGCCTGAAGTCGTGGCGGAAATGACCGCTTGCCTCACCCAGACCTGGGGGAACCCCTCCAGCTTGCACGCTGACGGCCAGCAGGCGCGCGCGGCCCGTGAAAGCGCACGCCGCGCGCTGGGCCTGCTGCTCAATGCCGTGCCGTCCGATATCCTTTTCACCAGCGGCGCGACAGAGGCGGCAAACCAACTCCTGCTCGGCCCGCTCTTCAGGCCGGACCGCAGCCCGAGACACCTCATCACCAGCGCCATCGAGCACCCCTGCGTTCTGGAGCCGGCGCGCATCCTCGAAGCTTTGGGCTGGCGCGTCACACGCGTGGGCGTGAGCGCGGAGGGCCGGGTTGATCCGCGCGACGTGGCGGCGGCGATCCGCCCCGACACCGCGCTGATTTCGGTCATGTTGGTCAACAACGACACCGGCGTCATCCAGCCGCTCCAAGCGATCGCCTCGCTGGCACATCGGCACCAGGTGCCGGTTCACACCGACGCCGTCCAAGCCATAGGACGCATCCCCGTGGACTTTGCGGCGCTCGGCGTGGATTTCCTGACCCTTTCCGCGCACAAGTTTTACGGGCCAAAAGGCGTGGGGGCGCTTGTGGCGCGGGACAAGGCGGCTCTTGCGCCGCTGCTCTTCGGCGGCGCGCAAGAGAGCGCCCTGCGGGCAGGCACAGAGAACCTGCCCGGGATCTGCGGCCTTGGCGCAGCGGCCCGGCTCGCGGCGCGCGACGGGCCCTGCGACGCCGAGCGGATCACCCGCTTGCGCGACCGCCTGCAGGCGGGCCTGCTCGCCGCTTTTCCCGATGCGCGCGTCAACGGAGGCCAGGCCCCGCGTGTGCCGAACACGCTGAACATCACCTTCCCCGGCATCGACGCCATCACCGCGGTCATGAATCTCGACATCGCCGGCATCGCGGCCGCAACCACGTCGGCCTGCTCCACGGCAAACCGTCAGCCGCCTTACGTGCTGACCGCGATGGGCCTTCCGCCCGAACAGGCGCTGGCCTCGCTGCGCTTCTCGCTCGGACGTTCCACGACGGAGGCGGAGATCGACCAGACCCTTGCGACGCTGGCCGGACTCCTGCCTCAGCTCCGCGCCCACTAGAGTGGTTCTGTTTAGAGTGTAGCCGCTCCGGGTAGGGACGCCTCCCCGAGGCGTCCGCGAACGGTCGTGCAGCGCCCCTGCCATGCGCGGTCAGGTGTACGGCTGCGTCCAAGCCACCTGCACATCGGGATGAAAATGGCGCTTGTACCCGCTGGGAACGCTGGACTCGATCTTGGCGCGGACGTAGAGGTCGTCGGACGCCATCCGATATGACGCCTCGACGCCGTCCACAGAACAGACCGTCTTCCCGATGTCCGGCGAGTAGACCGGCAGGGCCCGCGCGCCGCGCCCTTTTTCGGCCGGGCTGTTCACATGACGAACCGTCTGGTCGAAGCCCCGCTTGGTGGTGATGAACCGGATGCGGTAAGTCACGCCCGGCTCCGGCTTGACCCTGACTTTCAGCGTGCGCCCCGGCGCGTCGAACGCGACATCCTCCAAGGTCACGCCTGTCGAAACATAATAGTCGCCCGCGTGCATCGCGCCCAGCAACGCGTCGGGCGTCAGCGCCGCGCTGCGGACCATGACCCAGGCGTCCGCCATGCGCTGCTCCGGCGTGCGGTTGAGGTAATAGTGCGTGTCATCGGAACCCGTGCCGAAAAGAAGCGGCTGGCCCTTCAGGCTGCGGAACGCGTTGACCGCATCCCAGAACGCGTCGTTGGTTATGCTCAACGCGTCCGGATGCGGGGCGAAAGCCGAACCGCCGTTGCAGACCTCGAAGAAGCGCACCTCGGGATTTTCGATCAGATCTTGCGGCAGGATGTCCCAATAGACCCACTGGGGATGGTTCAGCATCAAGAGCGTCGGACGCCGCAACTGCGCGGACAGCCGGGCCACCTCCGCGGCATTCCGCCGGATCAGCCCGCCCGTGCTCAACTCGGCCTCCTTGACCTGTTTGCTCAGCGGCCCGCCTTTGACGAAGGGGATCACGTCCGGCAAGTTCATATAGTTGAGATGGACATTGATGCCGTTCAGCACCTGCGTGATCTCCACCGCAGGCATCAGCAGAAACTTGCCGGGCTCGGCGAAACGCTCCTGCATCTCGGCATAGGTCTTGAGCCGAACCTCGGTCTGGCCGCCTGTTTGACGGGTCTCCGCTTCGCTGCCGAACGTCTTCCTATACGCATCAAACAGAGGGCGCGTCACATCCGGCGGCCACTTGCCCTCTTTTTCGAGAACCGGCCGCCAGTGCGCAGGATCGTCCGCGAACACGTTGTGGTCGCTCACCCCCAGAAAATCGTAGCCCAGCTTCTTGTAGCTGTCGACGGCCTGTTCGGGAAAGGCGCGCCCATCCGACCAATAGGTGTGCATGTGCAGGTTGCCGCGGAACCATCTGCGCCCGGCCGTCTCTCCGCCACAGCCCTCCCCGCGCCCGCCTGTCCGGCACCCCGCCAGCAGCCCCAAACTGCCGAAGCCCATCGTCTTAAGCGCCTCTCGACGTGTGAAAGTAGTCCTCATGCCGTGCTCCCTGTTTACACATTTCTATTATTCTGCCACAGCTCCGGCGTTTGCGACAAGCGGATAGGAGGTGTAAGCTCGTTTCCTCAGAGAAACGCGATCTCAGAAAACCGGACAACACCGATCACGTCAACCCGCCCGGCGTTGACGGCGGGAGTCAAAAGCCGTATTCTGAGCTCGTCTTACGGTCGGCAAGGAAATGCCGCCCGTCTAGACGGGCGAGCATGCGCCTGCACGGAGTACCACGGAGGTTGGCTGAGCGGCGGATGGGCACTGAATACATGACGAATCGAGTGACATACTGGGGCGTGGTGTTCGGGTTGCTGGGCCTGGCTTTCATTGCCGAGGCCAAGCCGAACGTGGTCTTTGTATTGGCTGACCAGTGGCGTGCGCAGGCGACGACGTGGGAGAGCGACCCCAATCTCCTCGGCAAGACGCCGGTCCTCGACAAGCTGGCAAGCGAGAGCGTCAATTTTAAATATGCGGTCTCCTGCACGCCCGTCTGCACACCCTATCGCGGCAGCTTCCTGACAGGCCAGTATCCGCTCAGGCACGGCCTTATCATCAATGACGTGAACCTCAACAGCAATGCGGTCTCCATCGCAGAGGCCTTCGCTGCAGGCGGATATGACACCGCCTATGTCGGGAAGTGGCATGTGGATGGACGGGGACGTTCCGCCTATATTCCCCGCGAGCGGCGTCAGGGTTTTGACTACTGGAAGGTGTTGGAGTGTACGCACGACTACAACCGCTCCGCGTATTACGCCCATGATGACCCGACACGGCAGTACTGGCTGGGCTATGATGCCTTTGCACAGACCAAAGATGCCCAAGCCTATATCAGCGGTCGCAAGAAAAAGGAGAAGCCCTTTCTGATGGTCTTGTCGTGGGGTGCCCCGCACAATCCCTATCAAGCCGCGCCGCAGTCGTACAACGATCTGTTTGACCCCGCGAAAATCGTGTTGCGAAAGAATGCCAAGGACACGCCCGCCTTCCGCAAGGATCTGGCAGGCTATTATGCCCACATTGTCGCGCTCGATAAAGCCTTGGGCGACCTGCTCAAGACCCTTGATGACACGGGGCTCAGAGACAATACGCTTTTCGTCTTCACCTCCGACCACGGCGATATGATCGGCTCTCAGGGGGAGGCTCGGAAACAGAGGCCCTGGGACGAGTCGATCCGGGTCCCGTTGCTGATCCGCTATCCCTCTGCCCTGAAGGGCGGACGCGTGAGTGAACTCATGATCAGCACGCCTGATCTTATGCCCACGCTGCTGGGGTTGTGCGGCGTGGCGGTGCCGTCCACGGTCGAGGGCGAAAACTATTCCGCGCTTCTTCGTGGCGAACAGCCGGAACCTGCAGAGGGTGCCGCCCTGATTGCCTGCTATACGCCGTTTGGCGAGTGGACCGCGGCACGGGGCGGCCGCGAATATCGCGGCGTACGCACGAAACGCTATACCTACGTGCGCTCCCTCGAAGGTCCTTGGCTCCTCTATGACAATGCAACCGATCCCTATCAGTTGGAAAACAAGGTCGATGATCCGAAGCTCCAAACGGTCCGCGATAAACTGGAAGCCGAGCTGACCCGCCTGCTCAAGAAGACCCGGGACGATTTTCGTCCCGGCATGGAGTATATCCAAAAGTGGGGCTATCGTGTGGACAAGACAGGGACCGCCCCTTATAAGTAGAGAGCTGTCCCTCCGTTTAAACGGATAGGCCGTATAACCGAGTGCACGCCCGGCGTTGACGTCGGGAGCCAAAAGCCGTACGATGGGGCCGTTTTCCGTTCGGGAAAGAAGAACTGTCCGGACGCTAACCCTAAGAGGAGAGGCGATGCATAAGCGAAGCGAGACGAGTCGGCGGGCGTTTGCCGCGTGCTGCGCGTACGCCGGTTGTGCGGGGCTGGCTTGGGCGGCCGCGCCGTCGAGCCGGAATGCCAAAAGCCTGAAGGAGACGGCTTCCGCTGGAGCCGGCGAAACCAAGGCAAGGGCCAAGAAGAGCTTCGACATCGCGTACTGCGGGATCTTCTGCACGGCCTGCGAGCTCCATCTGAAGGGCAAGAAGGACGGCAAGACGTGCAAGGGGTGCACGCACCCGTCTATGGAGTCGAAGTGCGCCATCTTCGCCTGCGCCAAGGAAAAAAAGGTGGCGAACTGCGGGCTTTGTGTGAGCTTCGAGACGTGCGAGGCGCTGAAGAAGCACCACGAGCGGCCGCTCTACCGGCAGGTCGCCCGCCGCACCTGTGCCGCCGTCAAGGCGGACGGCCAGGA
>Ga0209066_10003083_pt1 | contig 19444 bp, 24 predicted proteins | sample All_14_2_FD_187198 | JGI IMG/M metagenome (GOLD analysis project Ga0209066, IMG submission 187198) | Freshwater microbial communities in response to fracking from Pennsylvania, USA - Allegheny Zone_MetaG_DW_15 (SPAdes) (version 2) ... | reverse complement strand
AGCTATAGGTGCTTATAGAGGATACAAGCAATACAAAGACCAAGATCCTGAAGCTATGCGCGCACAAGCAGAAGAACTAGCTATGGCAGCACAGCAAGATCCTAATTTTGCCAATGAGATGGCTGCCATGCAAGCGAGTCATGGAGCCAATGTAGCTACGCTTAAGGACAGATATCCTACTAGATCTATGCTTACTTCTGTTGCTGGTGGTGTAGCCAAAGGTGTTGGTCAAGGAACTATGGCTAGAGGCGTATTAAGCGCAGCTGGAAAAGCAAAGAACTTGTTGAATAGTCCGTATGCATGATCTCTATAGTTTCGCCAAAATGTAGAAGTCTATCTACAGAACAGAATTATCTATTCTGGCAAGTCACGGATACAGATGAGGATATCTATGACTATAAATTTCAAATATTGAGATCTGAGTCTGAGGCTGGTCCTTTTATGCCAGTATCAGACTATTTTGAAGATCAATATCAATTTGTAGATGTAAATATACCTAAGTTCAATATCTTTAGACAGCTTCATTATAAGATCGCGATCACACATAAGCATTCTGGCAATACGACAGAATCAGATGCCTTTTCTAAAGATCCAGAAGCAAATCTAATTGTTACTGAAATTCGTACACATATCAATCTATTGATGCGTGAATTTGTGGGTAGAAGATGTTGGGTGTTGCCTATAAGGACTTTTGGTCAACGGTGTTCTGATTGTTACAACTTCACACTCAAAAAGAAACGTAAGAGCGGCTGTTCAAACTGCTTCGACAGTACTTTTACTCGCGGCTACTTAAAGCCCATTGAATCTTGGGTACAGATAGATCCTAACAACAATGACGAGCAACAATCTACTGTAGGCACTCTTCAACCACAAAACTCTACAGCGAGAATGGGCTTTTATCCGCAACTAAAACCTGGAGATCTTATTGTAGAGCCTGAAAATATTCGCTGGAGATGTATATCGGTAAACTCGACGCAACATAATAAGGCGCCCATACATCAAGAAGTTACTCTTCATCAAATCCCAACTTCTGATATTGAGTACAAAGTACCACTAGAACTTACTGCTAGTCTCGCAACTATGTATTTATCGCCATCTAGAAATTTCACCAATCCACAGACAATAGAATCTGCAGGAGATGCGGAAATTCCAGATATACTTGGTATATACCCAGCAGCTAGATAATGTCAGATTCTTTAAGACAGCGAAGTCCTCTTGTATTTCCTACAAGTAGTTTCAGATATACACCTCTTGAGCATGTGCGTACAGTTCTTGTGGGTTTTGTTCAAGGACTTTTTGCGCAAGCACCTGCTGGAGAATATAGGTGGGATCCTGATGAAGATAAGACGGAAATCATCATAAGAGATGAAAATATCCTTCATCCAGAAGTCATAGGTGCAAGACCAGCAGTCAATCTATCTAGAGGCGCAATACAATTTTATGGTCTTGGTTTTGATGACGTAACAAACTATCAAGCTACAACCGGCAAAAAGACAAAAGCTGTCCTTATTCCAGGGACACATACCATTCACGTATCTTCACGTTCAGAAATAGAAGCAGATAATTTAGCGTGGGTTATAGCTGAACATATATGGCTTTTGCGCGATCTATTAATGCAGCAAGGCTTTTATGAGATTGGCAGAAACATCTCTATAGGTGCTCCTTCTCAACCTAATTCCATAGTTCAAGGTGACGCAGGAGAAGAATGGTACTTAGTTTCCATCTCTGTTCCATGGCAATTCCCCAGACAATCAGCCATGACACCGCTAGGCAAGCCAATACTTGAATCAATTGAACTCAATATTCAAGCTAAAGGAAAAGTAGTACAAGCTCCGCAAGGATGGCCAGATGCAGACTTTGAATTACCTGTGAATATCCAGAGAGAGTTTCCTCCTCCATATGCAGATACTTCTGATGCCTACAATGGAACACCTAATCCATTAGGCACAAGACAAGATCTACATAAGCAGCCGCATCCTCTAAATCCAGCACAAACAGTGACGGTAAAAACAATAAAGCCCTATAGGAGTACCCCAAAAAGAGGTACTCCTATATAGATCTTTAGTTACTACTCTGTTTTGTTAGACACAAAACCGTCTAACAGTTCTATTGGCTTGCCTTCACCGAACTTGTTAGACATATCTGTACCAAATATGCGAATACTACGATTCGCGGTACTTGGCACCAACAGCTCTCTGTAGTGCGCACGAAGAAGCAGAATCTTGTTAACTCTGTGCTGCGCAACTTCATCAGAAACACCTACTGTGAGGTGCTTAGGATGAATACTCAGTATAAACATAGGTATAAGATCTATGTTTATAAAAGTTGTTCTTTTAGCAGAGCTATTTTTGTACTGCACCTTTCGGTAGCAGTGATTCCACGGCCATTCAGGCATCTGCTTTAATTTCACTAATTGACTTTTAGATGCCAGTCCCATACCGTTTTCTATTAGGTCTTTTGCGTGAGCAAATACTCTAATATAGATAGACTCTTTTAGCTGTTGGGGTATGGTACGATAATCGTTCCATAGTCCTTCTTGTGGTATACACCGATTATCGGTGTATAGGGTCACATCTGTGTCGCTTAAATTTGATGGAACGATTATCGTACCATCATTTTCTTGTGATTTTAGTTCTATGGTCTGTCCGTAGGCATAGTCTTTATGCTCTACTTCAACGCTGAACGTTTGGATAAGAATATCCTCACCGAAAGCATTGTAGTAGACAGTCTTAGTTTCAACTACGACATCTTCATCAATTAACATCAGAGATCATCCTCCCAATCTTCGTCATCACCAGGCATTTCTACCCAACCATCAATAATCTGAACAGAGCCACCTTCGCCAAAAAGTGTAGACATAGCCTCTCCAAATTCTGGAATTCCCATTCTTGGACCTTTACCAAGCATGCGTTCTAAGTAGTGGTGGTGTAAACCAGCTACTTTTGCCAACCTAAGACGTAGCTCTTCAGGATTGCAGTCAGATATAGTGTGTTTAGGATCTATGCCTAAAGAAGCTAGACGCTCAACACTGATAGGTACTGATGGCTTTATTTTACTCATAATGTGAGTCTCCAACAGCTTTATCTCTGAATTCTGCGCTTTGTTACTTTAAGCCTAATATTCCCTTAGCTCTCATAGCATGAAAAAATAGGTCTTAGTTAGAGCGCTAACAGAAGAGGCTTATTATGGCTGGAACGATCCCTCGCCCCGGTGTAGAGGTAATACAAACTTTCAGAACTGTTTCCCCAACAATCATTACTCCTACGCTGGTACCTGCAATCGTTGGCGTCTGTAAGCAGATTGTTAATTTCATGGTATCAGATGGTGCAGGAGGACAGGTTCTAAATAATGATGCACTTGTTTCGATGCCTGGAATATTCTTCTCCAGACCTTCAGTAGGTGGATCCTATGGTGGACTACATGGATTAACTCTTACCTTTACTGTTAATGATGGTCCCGATGTTGTCGTTACATTTTCTGATCCGACTTCTGTAGGACTTTCTCCTGCAAGCATAGTTGACCAAGTAAACGCGGCAATGAATACGGCTCTTGTAAGTAGTGCTGTTGCTTATGTGTCGGATGATGGAGAATCTTGGTATCTCGCAACACTAGGTGTAGGTGAGTTCCAGTACATTACAATTAAGGCTACAACGTCTCCTGCTGTGATCTCTGCTTTTGAGTGCGCGCTAGGTTTTTCTTATGTAGGCAAGACAAACTATGACCAGTACATCACAGGTGTTCCTTTTAACAAGCTTGCAGATCCTCGCGACAATATTGCTGAGTTGGCTGTTGAGCAATCCTCTGTTCAAGTATTCTTGGGCACAGGATCTGGCGGCTATATTGAGGCGGATAGAAACTCGGCTTTTCTCAGACGAGGAATCGTAAGTACAGCCGCAAGAACAACAGAAGGTTCTGTTAACTTAACTTCTGCCTTCCCTACTATCACTACGCAAACTCTTATTGTTTCTGTAAATGGTGGAGCTGCGCAAACAGTTACTCTTGCTTCTCCTGCTAACGTAGCAGCACTTCTTTCCCAGATTACTTCTGGCCTAACAGGAGCAACACCTTCTCAAGGTACAGCTAACCAAGGTCTTGTTCTTACTTCGACTGCAACAGGTCCTTCTGCTTCGATCGCGATTACTGGCGGAACAGTGTTACCTCTACTTGGAATTACTGCGCATACTGCTACAGGCAAGGCGATTGCAGTCGTGGATGACGGCAATGGAGATCTTGTTTCTCCTCTCATTAAATTTGAAGGTCATAACTTTACAACTACGCCAACAGCTGTAGTTGTCCTAAGTTCAGCGGGAACCTTCACAGGTCTAGTAGGCAAGACTATTACACTAAGTACGGGTGGTCGCGCACAGACAATCACATTCTCGTCTTCTGCGATTACTTCTACTACTGCAGCTACAGAGATTAACGCGGTTCTTGGGTCGACAAGTCATGACTTCTTACGTGGTGGATATATTACAGCCGCAGATGCAAGTGGTCAGATCTCGCTTACACACAGTCTCTTTGGTACAGACTCGTATATAGAGATCGTAGGCGGAACAGCTGTAGCTCAGATGGGCTTAGCTGTAGGTAAGTATTACGCAACTGTTCCCGGCAAGCCAAGAGCTGGCGATCAGCTATATGTTGATGGTTCATTGGTAGGTACTATCTTACAAGTTGCACCTGGCGGAGCCACTGATACTCTTCGCGTCAATGTAAATCAGACCATTAATGCAAACGCAGGAACAGCCTTCTATATCCAGGCTACAAGTAACTTGGATGACGCCATTGATGGAAGACCCAATCCTCAGCTGATCGTTGAGAATGGATTTATCTCTTTGAAGCAAGAACTTCTAAGAGATATCTTTGGAGCGCCTGTTTCTGCTGTAGGACCTATCTATGCTTCTTATTCCGCGGTTAGAAGAGATGTAACTTCTCGTGCAGCACAGCCTGGTCTTTTGACATTCAACAACACAACGTCGCTAGAAGATACGATTGCACCTATCAGCACAGAAAATCCTCTGGCTCTTGGTATGTACTTCGCTCTTCTTAACGCTCCTGCAGTACAAGTAAGTGGTTTAGGAGTTGATTCTATTTCTGCTGATTCGCCTTATGGAACAGTAGAAGCCTTTACCAAGGCGGCTGAGTATCTTGAAGCCTATGAGGTTTATGCGATTGCTCCACTTACGCATGATGAGACTGTTCATCAAGTATTTGCAACTCACGTAACTTCAATGTCTTCGCCTGAGTTGAAGGGTGAGCGTGTTGTTCTTGTTAATCCGGCAATTCCGCTTAATAAAGTAGATCGCATTATTGCTTCTGGCGTAAATGGGCAAACAGTAGGTGCAGGCGGAACAACCTTTGACACTAAGATCTCTGCTCTTACCGCATTAGTACAAAATGCGGGTATTACAGCAAGTGGCACTATCCCTATTTCCGCAGGATTGTTCCTAGATATTGGTCTAGACGCAAAGCATTATTCTATTCAGTCTATAAGCGGTGCTCAGATTTCTATTCGTACAAGCTTTACGCCGGGAACGAATGACGATAACTTCTATGCAACTACAGATCTGAATGATCCGCCGCTACCTTCACTCATCGTTGACGCTTCTTTTAGTATCAGAGTAAGAGGTGGAGCTTTAGTAACTGCGCAAGGAAGAGATTTGGATTCAACTGTAGAGACAATCGCTACAGCAAATACCACATACCTTAATCGCAGAGTATGGTCTATCTTCCCTGATGCTGCTGCTGCAACGATCGGCGGACTAGAGCAGAGAATTGACGGCTTCTATGTTTGCGCGGCATTAGCAGGTATGGTTGCTCAAAATCCTCCGCAGCAATCATTCACTAATTTTCCTATTACAGGCTTCACAAAGATCTATGGATCGAATGACACCTTTAATGAAAGACAGCTAGATACACTTGCTGGCGGCGGAACATGGATTGTCATCCAAGAAGCACAAGGTGCTGCCCTTATCAGCAGAATGGCACTTACTACTGATACAACTTCTATCGAGACAAGAACAGATTCGATTACAAAAGCCGTAGACTATACAGCTAAGTATCTAAGACGTTCTCTCAAGAACTTCATCGGTAGGTTCAATATCACTCAAGGCTTCTTCGACACACTGAGTCATGTCATTGAAGGCATTGGACAACTTCTCATTGGTTCGGGAACATTAGCCGGATTTGATTTAGAAGGTGTTACTCAAGATGAAGCTAATCCAGACACGGTGTTAGTCACCGTGATACTTGTGGTATTATACCCCGCAAATCGAATCCGCTTGACTTTGGTGGTGTGATACTACTTACATGTAAGTAGTATTAGCTAAGAAAAAAGGCCCCTATACTAGCGGGCCTTTTTTATTTAATTACTTTTTCTTTTCCGCCGGTGGAGGCGGAGGTGGCGGCGCCAAAGGTTCTGGCTGTGGTGCCGGATACTTTGGTAACTGCTTGTCCATTTCCCGAGGAGGGATATGATTCGGGATGGTTGGTCTATCGTCTTTTGTCATACTCTATTTATTACCGTAATTTAGTAGGATTTAACTGACCATTTATGAAGATTTCTGGACTCAAAGAAGGCGTAAAGCTATATCCACATCAAGAAGATGCTATTCATAAAATCGTAAATAAAGATGGAAGTCTTCTTCTGTCACACTCCACCGGATCTGGCAAAGCCCAACCAAATACTGAGCCGGTTCTTACGCCTAATGGTTTCGTAGAAATTGGATTATTAAAAGTTGGTGATGTAGTACTAGGTAGAGATGGATTGCCTACAGAAATTATAGGCGTATATCCTCAAGGATTACGTCCAGTTTATAAAATTGATTGGTCAGATCGAGCAGTTTCATATAGCGATATAGAGCATTTATGGCCGCTCACTTATGGGTCAGACGGTAGAGTCGGTGAACGTGTTTATGCGCTTAAATATCTCTTAGGTAAAGAACTTACTAAAAAAACAGGTTATGGGAATAAGTGGTTTGGACCAATCAACGATTGCATAGTTATGCCAGAGCAAATGCTGCCTATAGATGCTTACACACTAGGGGCGTTATTGGGTGATGGAGGTATGTCGCAGAAAGCAGTACAGTTTACCTCTGCTGATCCACAGATCTTAGAAAGATTTGTGCTTCCAGAAGGAGTCCATATAAAAAAACATTCATCTCAAAATAGTGGATTAGCTACACAGTACAACTTAAGCGGGCGTTTAGGTCAACGTAATGAGCTGGTACGTAGACTTAGAGATTTAGGTCTGATGGGTCATACGTCTCTGACTAAATTCATACCGAAACAGTATCTACATAACAGTAAGGAAAATAGGATTGCTCTATTACAGGGACTTTTAGATACAGACGGTTCTGTGCAAGCAGATGGTTCTATTGAGGTCTCCTTCAGTTCTAAGCAGCTTATAGACGATTTTTGCGAGTTAGTGCGTAGCCTTGGAGGTGTATCGTTTTATACAAGACGTGAGACTAAGTATGCCCCATCATACAGAGCGCATCCAAAATTTCCTCTTGGTATAAGTCCTTTCTTTTTAGCTAGAAAGTCCGACTTGTACGAACAAGCTGCTCCTAAAAGACAGCGGAAAATCATAAAAAGAGCCATTAAGAACATTACCTATGTAGGTGATCAAGAGTGTACTTGTATAGCTATTGCCGCTGAACACCAGTGCTACATTACGCGAGACTATGTAGTTACGCATAACACGCTCAGCTCTATAGCTGCCTTTGAACATCTTAGAGATTTAGGAAAAGCTGATAGAGCTCTTATTGTCGCGCCGACTTCTCTCAGAAATAACTACTTAGAAAACGGTGTACAGAGATTCACAGATACAAAGGGTGCTGTGTTTGGAAACAAGCAAGAGATAACCAAAGGCACACACATAGATCCAGATAAGCCTACAAAATATCGTTATCATATTGTCGGCTACGATATGTTTCGTAAAGATCCTGAAAAGTACATTACTGCTGCGAAAGCGGATACTGTGATCTTTGATGAACTTCATAGATCTAAGAATGAAGATGCTCAGATAACGCAGGCTATTAAAAAATCTAGATCTCTCTATAAGAACTTTATAGGACTTACAGGCTCCATTACTTCCAATACTCCTGCGGACATTGTTCCGCTTGTAGATGCGATGACCAATGGAAATCACTCACTTGGAAGTAAGAACACTTTTGAGGCGCGATTTGTAGAAGAAGGACCTAACAAGGTTAAGAGATTACGTAATCCTGCAGTACTTAAAGCCATGTTGCAGCCTTATGTACATCATGTAGGCTCTGAAGTTCTCAATCAAGCAGCGCCTAAGAAGAACGTAGAAACTGTTAATGTAGAGATGGGCGCGCATCAAGCCAATTTATATAGGTATGTACTAGATAAACTTGATCCTCTTACACGGCTAAAATTACAAATGGGTGTGTCTAGTCTTAATCAAACTGAGATAGGCAATATTTTCGCGAAAACGTTGGCACTAAGACAGATCTCTAACTCCATTCACACGCTTGATCATACGTACTCTCCAGAACAATCAGCGAAAGAAACAAATAAGATTAAGAGAATCTTGGATGATGTTCAGGAGCACTTACATGAGACTCCTGATGGACAAGTAGTTATACACACCAATCTCATCAAAGGTGGTGTAGATACTATTTCCGCTGGACTTAAAGATCGCGGAATTGATCATGCGCTGTTTATAGGTAAAGGTCAGCCTGGTATGACCGAAGAAACAAGACAGCATGGAGTTCAAGACTATAAGTCCGGTAAGAAGAGAGTGATTGTTCTCTCCTCAGCTGGAGGTGAAGGACTTGATCTTCCTAACACCACCTTTATGGCTATGGCTGATGGACACTTTAATCCAGAGAAGATTAATCAGGCAGAAGCAAGAGGTGTTCGTTCTGGAGGTCAAGCTCATAGAGATCCGGATAAGAGACAAGTTCTTGTACGTAGATATGTATCTGTATTGCCGAAAGGCTTTAATACTTGGATGGATGTTGGCGCTAAGATCATAGACAATCTTAAGCCTTCAGCTATTCAAGCACGTGCAGAAGCAGGAGCACCCGCTATGTATAACCCATTTAAAAAAGATCCATCTACAGATGAGTGGATTTATAATGTCGCAAATAGAAAAGGCGAACTTAATAAGGCTCTACATGAAACTATGAAGTCAGCTTCTACAAGAGTAGTTGGTATGGCTTTTCCTAGATTTAGTAAAGCACAACTAACAGCTGCAGCCATGGCCGCAGGTGGCTTATACGGTGCAGCTACCAGTGGAACTGGAGATGTTAAACGCAAAGATGAGATGGAACGTGATCCTAATGGACCATTGCGTAGACGTCTATCAGGTGCTGTTGGCGGTACATTGGGTGTTCTTGCAGCTGCAAAAATGGCACCACATACATGGGCAGGTGCTGCTTCTACTGCATATTTTGCGCCTAGAATAGCCAACAATCTTGCTGAATTGTATGCACCACCAACAAAAGCTCCACAAGCAGTAGAAGACGTGCTCTCGCACAGGCAAGACAAAACAGACAAGGCAATCTTTGAAGAATACTGGAAGAAGTTTGGGCCTACACTAGAAAATGAAGGCATCAATGCACAGGTAGATCCAGAAGAAGAAGCCAAGTATGTAGGGGCATTAAAAGAGCTTTATAAGTATGTAGGCTCAAATAAGCCTACTGGAGATATCTTTAAAGACAATATTCCAAAATCTTCTTTTATAAAAGCGAACTTAGCAGGTGCTGCTACTGCTGGGTTAATAACCGCAGGTACTGCCCTTACTGCGCAACCAGATATGTCTACCAAAGGTATGGCATTAAGTGGCCTACCAGCAACATTGAACGTCGCAGCTTCAGCCGCCAAAAACTATAAAGATCGTTACTTAGATCCAAAGCCATATTCTACTTCTTCTAAAAAGGACGTTACTTATAGAAAGAAGCTAGATGACGAGCAATTGCGAAATCTATTAAGAGGTCTAGAAGTTGCGCAGGTTACTAAGAAGCAACACTTTGTAAAGTAAGATATGAACATTCTCCAATTCAAAGCCTTTATAAAAGAAGCTAAAGACATCAAAGAGACTACTGAAAAGCCTATTCCTACTAAGATTAAGAAGAAGCTCATCAAAGAGTTATCAGTAAAGCATCCTGAGCTAATTCCCGCTAAAAAAGAATAGTTTGCTAACATAGCCATACAGAAAGGGCGGTCTCTATGGCTGGTACATTCTCTACGTGGTCTCCATACACCACATACGTCCAAGGTGGTATGGTAGACGGCGCTTATGCGCAAGGTGCTTTTACTCTTATTGCTGCGGGTCCGCCCAGATTGGCTAACATCGGTGGCGCAGCTGCTATTTCTACAGCTGCTTCTGGTGCTGGCACAGGTGCAGATCAAGTAGTTCTTCCTATTGGTCTTATTCAGAATTTTGGACTATCTCATACAAGACAGTTTTCTAGAATTTATGAGATTGGTTCTGAGCGTTCTTATTTCATTGGCGGAAGAACCATGGGACAGCTTCAATTGAGTCGCGTTTATTATCATGGCGCTTCTCTATTAAGAATGTTGTACGCGTATTATCAGGATGCTCTGCCTCCTACAGTAGTGAATGCTATGTGGTCTAACGCTGGTGCAGCTGCACAGTCTAACCCACACGATGTAATCATTCCTCCAGGATATGAAAATATCTTCATTAATTTAGCCTCTGATTTGTTCGCGCAACCAGTAGGCATGATGATGTATATGCGTGATGTAAATCAGGAAACACTTGGTGCTGTATATTTTGAAGCTTGTTATGTGCCCAATCATAGCTGGCAGACAGACTCAAACGGTGTCCTCATTCAGGAATCGGTAGCTGTGCAGTTTGAAAGAGCCGTTCCTGTTGGTGTTGCTGCGCTACAGCTTATCAACAGCGCGAACCCAAATGACACAGGTGCTAATATCGCAGATGCATATCTACCTTCAGCAGAAGTTAATGCTGCTGCTCCTCTATTTAGAGTCTAATAGAATTTATAGTTAACAAAAAAGGCCCTCTAGATGAGGGCCTTATAGCTACCCTACATAGAATATTGCCGAAGACACACTTCGGCCTCGTGGATTCTTAGCGCCTATTGACAGGCGCTCTCCTTTCGGAGCTGCGATAGCACCTCGACGCGCGGCTTCCGCCAAGGCGTCGTCAATGCTCTGCGAGAAGTAGGTACCTAACGGTACCTCTTTATAATCTTTGTTGTTAGCCCACCAGAGTGTCCACTCTTGTGGGCTATCATCCAGCTTTCGCACGACCTTAAGCTTGGCGGAGTAGACAACGTCTATCTCCCTTTGCAGCTCAAGTTTCTTTTTCTCCAGCGCAGTTTCCTGCGCTGTGAGCTCAGCATACTGAGCCATGAGATCATCCCAGCTTGTTTTTAGTTCCATTTCCATACAATAATTATTCCGGATAAGTTGCTATTCTTGCGTTATGGCTACACCATTTACACTGCAAGGTACTCTTTCTTATCCTCCTGATGATGGGCAACCCAATGCTTTACGTGTTTTTTCTTCGTCGGGATCTTATGTCTCTAAGCAAGAGACAGAATTTAATATCGCTTCTGCAACAACGCTAGATATTCCATTTGGAACAGTCATAATCGCTAAAGTATTGCTGATAGAAGTCGCGCAGGCTAACACAGCAGCTATTTCTATTGCGATTAATGGATCAACTGATGAAATAGACATTGTTCCAGGAGGAATCTTCTTATTCGTAAGCCCAACAGCTACAACTGGCATTACTTCTCTCAGTATTACAACTACAGGATCTGCTTCTGGTTCTGTGAGAATTTTAGGCTAACAAAAAGGCCCATAACTACTGGGCCATACAATTAGAAAATGATCGCATGCCATATGCGCTTAGTTTTCCAATTTAGCCAGAACAAGAACTGGCCAATATAGGAAAGGCCAGAAGCATAGAACATAACAAGTTTATTGTTGTTCTTAAAGCCTACGCCATAAAGGCGCATAGAATAGCCGAGAATAATAATGCCCAGTCTACCCATGTGACTCTCCTGTTATAGAATGTACCTAATGTTGTTATCTCAGAAACATGCAGCAAGTTCACAATTACCGCTTCTTGTACGTGGTCTTGTGAACACAGCTATGCAGCAATATGCGCAACACAATAGAATAACTGCACAGAATCATGCTGCTGTGAGAGATGCCATACAAGCTCAAGTTTTACAGGATGTATTTGCTATGACGCACGACGGTATTAATGACGCACGAAGAATGGGTGTAATGTCTGAGCAGTACGCCAGAAATCTTGGACAAATGATGGCGAGATATCATGCCATGCATAATAGAGATCGTTATATTGATAACGGCTCTTTAATGGGCATGATGGATGATCCCGCATTAGACAAAGAAGCTGCTCTCATGGGTAATTTTGTGCAAGGTGTACGAAACTTAGCACAAGGCGCACGTGGTCTAGCCAGTAAGGGCAAAAACTTTATCAATGACATTAACGGTGTCAATGCTGCCAATTTGAGATCGGAAGCTGCGCAATGGAAGGCTCCTGGTTCTGTAGCTCCTGGCGCTAAAGTTGTAAATCCGTCTAATAAGACCATCAATCTACAAACAGGACAATATTCAGTAAGTCCACAAGCAACACCTTCTATTCAGCCAGCGGCACAAAGCAATGCAGGCTTAGCTGTGAGACAACCCACAATTGCACCTGCACCTGCGCAAGCCGCACAAACTCAAGCAACTCAACAAATTGCTCCACAGACGGTTCCGACAGCACAAAGACCAATTCAAAATCCTCGGCATGTACAGATGAACCTTCCCTCTGTACAAGAAGCTATGGCACAGCAAGCAGGTAAGCCTTCAGTACAACCAGCCAATCCTAAGCACGTACAGCTTAACCCACAAGCCACTACCAAACAGCCTGTAGCTACTCCTGCTCCTCAAAACGCTGCCAAACCAGTTGCTCAAACTCAACCACACGTACAACCAGTCAATAATTCACCAGCTGGTAATCAGCCACCTAATACTCCTGCACAACCAGCTACTCCTGCTTCACCACCCCCAGGCAATCCGCCTGCTAATGCACCAAGCAAACAACCTATACAGATCTCAGGATTAGGTATTCCAAAGACTCCGTTTATAGCTGCGGGCTTAGGCTATCTTGGCGCGAAAGGAATAGATGCTACTCAGTCTGTTCTGTCTGAGCCGGTAGAAGGCAATTATATGTACGGAACAAAAGGTCCTGTGTATCACAATGTGAGTGAGTACGGCTATCCAGTTATGTAATACCGCGAACAGTTAGTACATCGCGGATAAAAGCATCAGCAAGTCTACAAGGAGTCGTCTTAGGCTTATCTCCAGTAAAGAGAGAATCTAACGTATATTCTCTTTTAAATTGCCCAGGATTTTTTCCTCCCCAATATGCGGTCATAGAAAAGCCTTGCGCAGTAACAGGGCTAAACTTAATACTAAGAGCATAAGTTCCTCTCTTGATTCTGGGAGTACGGCTCTTTAAGCTCTCTGCTATTTTCATTATCTTATCGAACATACGTACATAGTAATCACATGAAAAGTACAGTCCATACAAAACAAATACCTTGGGAAATACTTATCAAATCTTCGAGAGAAGGCATCAAGGGAATATTGCTTCACTGGAAAAGGCATCAAAAAATTGAGGACTTTGTTCTTACTTGGCCAACAGAAGCTCTTACCGCTGAAAGCGGCGAGAAGATTAACGGTGCTTGTACCTTCTTGTTCGATACAGAAGATAAATCCCAAAGGCACAAAGATATAGTAAAGATGGTAGAGCTGACATCGCCTTATGCTGTGTTCGTAGTAGAGCATACGCCAGAAGCTATTACTGCAATACTTGAATCTATGAGCGGAACAATCTCTTGGGATATTCCTATCATGCAAAGTGCAGATGTAAAAGTACTTGGCATTCCAGAAGAGAAAACCAATGCTAAAAGAATCGGGGTCCTATATAGACCCCGAAACTTACTTAGCTGAGCACTAGTTTGTCTAAGGCTAATATAGCAGTTTCTAACTTTACATCTATATCACCGCTCCAGTCAGGAGTCTCTAGATTAGTTTTTCTTAAAAAAGCTAAAGATACCTTTGTAAAAAGCAGTGCTTTATATTTTAAGAGTTGTGTACTATCGTATTTGGCTTGTCCTTGCGCCAGGCGGTTTAGTTTTCTACGTACTTTAACTACATACTCAGTATATACGCGCTCGTCAGCCTTAGCTCGATTGAACTGCTCAAATAACTTTAGAGTCTGTAACTTTATACTTACGGGCACAAATACAGCTGCTAGAGTTTGACTATTAAAAAGACTAGAATCAAAGTCTAGTTTTCTTGCTAGTTCTTCTAGTAATGGTTTATTTATACATACTGTGTTGTAGAAATTTGCTGTTTTAAGCCATGCGTCAGCTTCATCTATAACTTTTTCGAGATGTTTTGGTATTTGTATACTTCCTGGTGTAGCTGGTGTATGAGCAGCGGTGATTTGGGCGCGTGTTGTAATAGCTATTGGTTTATCCTGTTTTGTATCTGTGTAAGTTATTTGTACAGGTACTTTTATAGCTGCCTTAGTATTAATAACAGTTTTTAGCATACCTACATGCTCACCAGCTACAGTTATAGTAAGTGTTCTGCTTTGTGCGGTTGTAAGTTCTTTAGCTAAAACAGAATCAATAGTTATGTCTTTGTAGATGTTAATTTTGTCCATTATGCGTTAAATGCGCCCTTGAACTCTTTATCCCTGAAATAAAAAAAACCTAGCCACTTTTCAGTGACTAGGTCCTACCAACAAGAACTAAGGAGGTGCTCACGAACAAAAATCAGTAACATCTCTAATTTATCTAAATCACTATTAGAATGTCAATTTACTTGATCAAAAGCTTGTTTAGCTCCTCTAATAACCATTGTAATGTCTTTCCAGAAACATTGGCTGCTATTGAGGGATCAAAATCTTCACTCATTTCATCTAGTTTAGCTAGTGAATCTATAGCTGCAGCGACAGCATTAATGGTTATAGTCAATAGCTCAATTTGATCTGAGGATTCTGTCTTACTTTTGGTCTTCTTCATACATAATCTTCGTATGGAGAAGTCCAGCAAAAAGCAAGAGAATAAAACCTACAAGGTTATGTGCCCTAATTGTCAGTATGTAATGACGAAAAAGTTTAATCCTGGAATTGGGCTAAGAGTCTCAGACATCATTCCTAGAAGTGAGAACTGGGATGAGAATATATGCTACAGATGCGGAGCTGAGCAGTTAAAAATCATACAAGTACTGCCTGGCCCTGATCCAGAACCTATACCTCTTCAAGGTTTTTGGAAGATGCCATAATTTAGGGCTAACAAAATAGGGAATAAGTGTCCCTATTTTGAGAAAGTTTACTGGACCAGCTTTAAGCCGCCTTGGCCTGTAGCTAACTTATACGCATTAATAGCGTGCGCGCCCATCCTACTAAAATCGCCATCAGCAAACAGCTGTTCTTCAATGCTGTCCACTAATTGGCGCACAGTCGTTCCTGCACGTCTATGAGTATGAAACTCGTAATGCAAAAACTCAAACTCTTCGTTAGTTAAACGAAGAGAATCAAGATATGCCTGCTGAAAGTCATCTTCACTCATCCCATGATCTGGAAAAGGCGTATATACAGGAATTTTGTCCGCTGCACCGCCTTGTATCATAGACATAAGATGCTGTCCTGGATTTGCACCAAACTTCTTGATTGATGCTATTCCTAAAAGATCTAGCAGTTGCTTTTTGACATAAATAAATCGATCTCGAATAGCCTCACTTACTTTGTTTTCGTTGACAGATATAAGCCATCCAGCTACATGCTCCTCAGCAATAACCATTTGTGGCAGCTGCCTACCGTCTGGCACTACAATATTCAATTGTCGTGTATTGTAGGAACCCATTTCCTGTAACTTTTTTAACTGCGCGCTAACGTTTAATCCGAGAGCTTCACAAAGATGTCTTAAAGACAAATAGCGTGTGTTGCCTTTGTACGCTCCTCCAATGTGAATTCCCTCTACACCGTAATACAGTGTGTGGGAGAAATTACCATCATTGCGATTAATGTTGTTTTTCAAGTTGGCCATGTATGCAAGATCGTTATCTCTGGTTTTAGATCTGTATTGATATCAATACGAACCACCTTAGATCTGTATTGATATCAATACGAACCACCTTAGATGGTCTCTGATATCAGAGACCATCTAGCTTTTTAGCAACTAATGAGCTACATAATCAGGCAAAACCTATGATTGATTTGTTAGTATCGGATCAAATGCTCGGTACAGTCACGACTCCCAGAAAAATGTTCTTCATGAAAGAGGACATAAGTGGAATCTACATGTACGACTGTACTGTTCGTTGGAATGTACATGCTTATGTGCGCGTAGCTAGTAAAGTGCCTATGTCCAAGTTGTTTGGATCTAGATATGTGCTACTAAGAGGCGAGCATATAACAGCTAAGCCCTTTTCAGGCATAGTTCATGCCACTCTTGCGGAAATCCTAGACAACCCATCTGGTTTGTCGTACCAAGATCTATTCAATCTTCTTTATGTCCAGACCTAAAAAGACTACAAATTTAGTGGCGGGAGGACCAACACCGCCTATACCTCGTCTCGATACCAAGCAAGTAGAAGTTCCCGGAACAATGGCGGAACATGCTATGAGAGCACGAGGTATAGCTCAACCTAATCTCCAGATAGGAGATATTCTTCCTGAAGCTGCTATGCGTGATCCTCTGTATAGACAAGGTCAAGGTGCAAGAATGGCGGCAAATCAACCTGATCTCGCTATGAAATATGGCGTGGTTAGAAATGGTAACTACATTCCACCGCAAGCTCTTCAACCGCAAAAAGAGAGAAAGCTATCTCCTGAAACAGTGCAAGGTCTTCAGCAGTTAGCCGAATTTCAGTTACCGCAACAAGAAGCACCTAAAGAGCCAGAACCTCAGCTTCAAGATATAGGCAAGACTACAGAAGAAGCCTTTAGTAAAGATCAAAAGCAAGAGATTAAAGAAGCTCTTAAGGAGATGGATGAGTTTCAACTAGATCAGTTTAGACAAGCCATCACCAAAGATCCGTTAAACAATGAAGAGCAACGAAAGATCATAGAATCAAGACTGAAGCCTATGACTATTGATGAGCTCATTATGACGCTCACTGTGACTCAAGATGTACCTATCATTCCTGGCAAATTGATCGCGACTTTTAAGCATCCACCTGGAGATGTAGATCTCGCTATTAAGCGCATGATTATGAATGAGACAAAAAGTCTAGAGGTTTCTGAACGGTATTTCTTGGATAAGTTCGCGCTTATGGCTTTATGCGCCAATCTTCACGCAATCAACAATAAGCCCTTTCCAGATTATAGAGATGATTCTGGAGAGATTAATGAAGAGATGTTCTATAAGCGACTGAATAGAATGTTGCGTCTTCCTATGTATATGCTTGCTTCGTTGGGCATTAATGCCCAATGGTTTGATGCACGTGTAAAGAAACTCTTTGTGGCAGATGTTGTGGGAAATGGCTGAGGACTCCTGAAGGGTGGGCAAGAGCCAATATGCTCTTAGCTACACTCAAAAAGCCTCCACCAAGAGGCTCACTTCAGGAGTCAGCCCTTATGATGGTGATGGTCCGCCAAGAAGGTATAGAACATGCTAAGTTTAGAGCTCTCGCTCAATTGATCATAGATCAAGAAAAGGGCATTGAAGCCTTTGAGGAATACATGAAGACTGCCTTTCCTTACATCGAAGGTATGCAACGTAGAGACAAAGATCACTACATCAAGATTCTTAAAGAAGAGGTTTCTAAAGGTCCTCTTGCTGTTAAGGCACAAGCTGAACCGAAGATTAAGAAACCTGTTGCGAAGACACAAGAGACAAGTCAACCTAAACGCGAAGCTCTATACGGAAAGCTTCAGAGACTTTTTTGATGAAATATGTTTGCCCCTCATGCGGGAATGAGCTAAAGCTTCCCGAAATAACTTCTGGCTCAAATACAATAACTTGTAGTTGCGGATGGTCTGGAACAGAAAATCAGCTACTTGCAACTGCATATCAGGAACACATTGGTTCTGAAGAGGATACGACTCGTGCACTCGTTAATGACATTCGCCAAGTTTTGTCTGAACACTTTGCGGTTGAAATTGGCCGTTTCCTTAAGCGGTGGGGCTTTATGGAAAAGCCTACAGCTTACGTTCTCGGCAGATATTTACATGCAATCTCTGTAGCTATGCTTGCAGCGGTTATTAAAGAATACGCAAAGCTAGAAAAGGAACGTACTTATGCAAATTGACGAAGATGAAGAACCCTATGAGCCTTGGCCTGCATACCAGCCAGATACATTAGATACTGGGCTTTTGTGTTGGATGCATCCAACAAGAGTGTGTTCTGCAGCATGTATGGCTTATTCTCCAATTGTTCCAGAACAAAGTCCTGTCTTTACTGAGCAGCAGCTTTCATGTACGTTGCTTGTTTCTGTAGAGCGTATTAGTCGATCAGCCGCTATGCTTGTGAAGCTTACGAAAGAAAAGAACAATGGACCTAGAACTGATCTCCATTAATCAGAACTTTATTTTTAAGTCTGCACTTTTTGAGACGCAACTAACGCTCAAAACTAAAGCAGGACTTGAGTTTAATGCAGCTGTATCAGAGCAAGTCGCAGAACATTTAATGTCTTTATCTTCAGCACCTCAAGAAAATCCAGCTCAATTAGAGCTTGATTTTGGAGATTATCGCAAAGAAGAAGATGGACTACAAGAAGATGCTTACTACCCAGCAGAAGTAGAAGAAGCGCTTAGCTTAGCCACCACTGAAGGTCCTGGCTTAGTTCCATATGCACCTAAGCGTGTGGCTGCAAGATACCAGCCAGAACCAGAAGTCGTTGCAGACGAAGATGGTATTCCACAATTTTAGGCTAAAAGAAGGACAGCTTAGAGCTGTCCTTCAACTGACTATCCTTTTATGTTGTCTAGGATAGTCGTTAGTTCATTCAGCTCTAGTTTTATGACTTCTAGGGCCTGAAGACTTTTTAACAAAGAATAGGTTAATTTATTTGGATCTATGTTGAGATCCTCAGCCATAATAGCGATTTGCTCATAAATAGCAGCGATACTTCTGAACCTGTCTATCTCTACCATGTGCGGAACATCGTAGATAACAGCAGGTAATGGAGGCGGCGGTTGAACAGTTTTACGTTCTTCACTCATAACGACTTTATCTCTGCTACACCATCAATATGATTACAGCAGTTTGTATTGACTGTCAGCTAGCCCTCAGAACTATTTGCGAACCTTCAGAAGGAACTATTCTTATGGAGGCTGCAAATGAAGAAACAGCTATATGCCCTAAGTGTTCTGGTCCTGTAGAGTTCTATCCTTCTATCTCTGATGTGGCTTTTAATTCCATGGATATACATGATCTTAACTATAAAGAGA
>Ga0209066_10003081_pt1 | contig 19456 bp, 18 predicted proteins | sample All_14_2_FD_187198 | JGI IMG/M metagenome (GOLD analysis project Ga0209066, IMG submission 187198) | Freshwater microbial communities in response to fracking from Pennsylvania, USA - Allegheny Zone_MetaG_DW_15 (SPAdes) (version 2) ... | reverse complement strand
CCCCTTGACTCCCCTCCCATCTACGCACACGCTGTTTTCATGCAACTGGTTCATGCCACCAGCGTCGAGATCGGCGGTCATGCCATCATCATCCGTGGCCCCTCGGGCGGCGGCAAGTCGGACCTTGCCCTGCGGCTGATCGATGGCGGCGCCGTTTTGGTCGCCGACGACCAGACCCAATTATCCGCCCAAGATTCCCGCCTGTTCGCCTCGTGCCCCGCCGCCATCGCCGGTATGCTGGAGGTGCGGGGCCTGGGCATCGTCCGTCTGCCCCACCGCGACCGGGTGCCGGTGGCGCTGGTGGTCGATCTGGTGGCGGCCAAGGACATCGAGCGCCTGCCCGAGCCGGGAATGGCGGCTTTCCTGGGCATTCACGTCCCTCGGGTGGCGCTGGCCGCCTTCGAGTCCTCGACCCCGGCCAAGGTTCGCCTTGCCCTCGGGGTGGCGACGCGAGATAGTACCATCCTGTAATGAGCGAAAATCTCACCCCTTCGCCGGCTTCGGGCCGCGCCGTCATCGTTACCGGGCTGTCGGGCGCCGGTAAGACCTCGGCGTTGAAAGTGCTGGAAGACCTGGGCTACGAGGCGGTGGACAACCTGCCGGTGATGCTGCTCGCCAGCCTGATGCAAGGCGGTGGCGGGCGTCCGCTGGCGGTCGGCATCGACATCCGCACCCGCGATTTCGGCGTCGAGCCGGTGCTGGCCGAAATCGACCGCATCATGGCCGAGACCGGGCGCGACGTCCGTTTGCTGTTCCTGGATTGCGACGACGAGGTGTTGCGGCGGCGTTTCACCGAGACGCGGCGCCGCCATCCGCTGGCCGCCGACCGTCCGCTGATCGACGGCATCCGCCATGAACGCGGTCTGGTCAGCCCGTTGAAGCGCCGCGCCGATGTGGTGTTCGACACCTCGAACCTGGCGCCGGGCGAGTTCAAGCGGGTGTTGTCGTCGCATTTCGCCATGGATTCCGACCGCGACCTTCTGGTCTTCGTCACCTCCTTCGCCTACCGCGAGGGGCTGCCGCGCGAGGCCGATCTGGTGTTCGACGCCCGCTTTCTCGCCAATCCCCATTACGTCGCCGAATTGAAGCCGTTGACCGGGCGCGACCAGGGGGTGGCCGATTATGTCAGCGCCGATCCGGCCTTCGCCGGTTTCTTCGGCTCTTTGACCAATTTGCTCGCACCACTGTTGCCGCGCTTCGCGGCGGAGGGTAAGAGCTATCTGACCATTGCCGTCGGTTGCACCGGCGGCAGGCACCGTTCGGTCTATGTGGCCGAGCGTCTGGCCCATTGGCTGAAAGACCAAGGCGCCAGGGTCGAGCTGCGTCACCGCGAGCTGGGCCTGGAAGGGATATGATGAGGGGATGGAAATGATCGGTCTGGTACTCGTCACCCACGGCCGGCTGGCCGATGAACTGGTGGCCGCCATGGAACACGTGGTCGGCCCGCAACCCAATGTGGGGGCGGTGTGTATCGGCCCCGACGACGACATGGAACAGCGCCGCAACGATATTCTGGCCTCGGTGGCCAAGTGCGACGACGGCACCGGCGTGGTGGTGCTGACCGACATGTTCGGCGGCACGCCGTCGAACCTGGCCATTTCCATCATGGACAAGGCCAAGGTCGAGGTCATCGCCGGCGTCAACCTGCCCATGCTGATCAAGCTGGCCAGCGTCCGCCATTCCGAGCCCTTGGCGGAATCCGTCGCCTCGGCCCAGGATGCCGGGCGCAAATACATCAACGTCGCCTCCAAGCTTTTGACCCAGGACCGTAAATGAACGCCGATTCAGCCCCCGTCCTGGACAATCCCATTTCCCGTCAGGCGACCATCTGCAACCGGCGCGGCCTGCACGCCCGCGCCGCCGCCAAGTTCGTCAAGCTGGCCGCCACCTTCGACGCCCAGGTCAATGTCGCCCATCGCGGCACCGAGGTGTCGGGCATGTCGATCATGGGCCTGATGATGCTGGCCGCCGCCCCGGGCTGCTGTATCGATCTCGCCGCCTCCGGTCCTCAGGCCGAAGCGGCGCTGGATGCCCTGTGCGCCCTGATCGCGCAAAAATTCGACGAAGAAGACTGAGCCCGGCCATGGCCGAAATACGGCTCGAGGGAATGGCGGTCAGCCGGGGTATCGCCATCGGCACGGTCTATCGGCATGAATCCGACACCGTCACCGTGGCCGAATTCTGTATCCTGCCCGCCCAGGTGGAAAACGAGAAACAGCGCTTCACCGTCGCCGCCCAGCAGGCCGGCCAGCAGGTGGCGCGCCTGCAAGACAAGGCCCGCACCCTGGAAGGCTCGGCCTCGGAAGAACTGGGCTATCTGCTGGACGCCTATCAGCAGATGCTGCACGGCTCGCGGCTGATCCGGGGCGTCCATCGCCGCATCGAGGTGGACCGCATCAACGCCGAAGCCGCCGTCCAACACGAAATCGACCAGATCGCCCGCGGCTTCGAGGCCATGGACGACAGCTATCTGGCCGCCCGCGTCGCCGATATCCGCGATCTGGGCCGCCGGCTGATTCGCAACCTGACCGGCAAGACCTATCGCCCGTTCCAGTCCCTGCCCAAGAACGCCATCATCCTGGCCGAGGATCTGACCCCCGCCGATACCGCGCTGTTGGACCCCAAGCACGTGGCCGGTATCGCCACCCAACTGGGCGGCGCCGAAAGCCATACCGCCATCATGGCCCGCTCGCTCGGGCTGCCGGCGGTGCTGGGTGTCGCCGGGTTGCTGAAGAACACCGCCAGCGGCACCACCGCCATCATCGACGGCAGCCACGGCCAGGTGATCATCAACCCCGATGGCGCCACCTTGGGCACCTATCGCCAGGGCCGTGCCCGCTATTTGCGCGAGCGGCGCACCTTGGCCCGGCTGCGCGACGTGCCGGCCATCACCCGCGATGGCGTGCGATTGCTGTTGCAGGCCAATATCGAATTGCCGTCCGAGGTGGATTCTGTCCTCGCCGCCGGAGCCGAGGGCATCGGACTGTTCCGCTCGGAATTTTTGTACATGAACCGCGACGACCTGCCCGACGAGGACGAGCAATATCAGGTCATGCGCACTGTGGTCGAACGCATGGACGGTCGCCCGGTGACCATCCGCACCCTGGACGTGGGCGGCGACAAGCTGGCCCATTCGCTCGGCATCATCCCCGGCCCCAATCCGGCCTTGGGCCTGCGCGCCGTACGGCTGTCGCTGGCCCGCCCGGAATTGCTGGATATCCAGATGTCGGCAATTTTGCGCGCCAGCGTCCATGGCCCGGTGCGCATTTTGGTCCCCATGGTCGCCACCATCGACGAAGTCAGTGCCGTGCGCGCGGCACGCGACCGCGCCGCCCAACGCCTGCGTCAGGCCGGCAGCCCCCTGCCCGACCCGTTGCCGCCCCTGGGCGTGATGATCGAGATCCCCGGCGCCGCCTTGTCGGCGGATTCCCTGGCCGGGCACGCTGATTTCTTTTCCATCGGCACCAACGACCTGACCCAGTACACCTTGGCCATCGACCGCGCCGACGAAGCGGTGGCGCATCTGTACAACCCGCTGCACCCGGCGGTGCTCCGGCTGATCCAGTTCACCGCCGAGGCCGCCAACCGCGCCCGCATCCCCGTCGGCGTCTGCGGCGAGGTGGCCGGCGACCCGCGCTATGCCGGGTTGTTGCTGGGCCTGGGCATCCATGATCTGTCCATGTCGGCCACCAACATTCCGGTGGTCAAAAAGCGCATCCGCACCCTGGACCACATCCAGTCGCGCGGCTTCGCCCAGCAGGTCATGGGCCAGGGTGACCCCGTCCGCATCGGCCAGTTGCTGGAACAGTTCAACCGGAACGGCTGAACAAAGCCCTCAATCTTTGCCGAACCTCCCGTCCCGATGGAAACAGCGGCAGGCGCGGCTTGTCGATCTGGGTCGGCTCGGTGGCCAGCCCGATTTCGCTGATGGCATCGTCGGGACCAAGGGCGCGGACGATCAATTCCACCTCGCCCAAGGCGATACGGTCGCCAATTCCGGGAAAGGTGCCCAACACGTCGGCCATCCATTGGGCGACGGTGACCTCGCTGCAATCGGGCGGCATGGCCAGACCGTAAAGCACTCCCAGATCGGTCATCTTGGCGTGCGGATCAATGGGAAAGTCGCCGAAGAACTGTCGATCGGCTTCGGCGGCGCCGGCCGGGCTGGCGAACAGGCGGTCCAACTGGTTGACCCTGTCGGGGCGGGCAAACAGCCAGACCAGATCGCCGGGGCGCAACGCGCTGACCGTCACCCCCAGCAAGGATCGTCCGTCGCGCACCACCAGCGACGGCGCCGCCCAACGCGGCAGCCGGTGGCCATGGGCGACCAGGGAATCGGGAACGATGCGGTAGGATACCAGCTCATGGCGGGCGCCGGGGATTTCCAGCTCCATGCGTTCCACCGGGCCGATGCGGCGCGGCACCACCTGGCCCAGCCAGCGGGCCACCGGTCCCAGGGTCCAGCCCTGCAAGGCCAGCGACACCAACACGACGATGAAGGTGACGTTGAAGAACAAACGCCCGTTCTCCATACCCGCCACCATGGGCAGCACCGCCAGCAAGATGGAGACGGCGCCGCGCAAGCCGACCCAGGCGACAAAGGCGGTTTCGTTGCGATTGGTGCGAAACGGCAGCAACCCCACCCACACCGCCAGCGGACGGGCGACGAAGATCAGCACCGCGGCGATGCCCAGCGACGGCAGCAGCAGCGGAATGAATTGCGACGGCGTCGCCAACAGCCCCAGCGTCAGGAACATGGCGATCTGGGCCAACCACGAGGCGCCGTCTTGGAATCGTCGCATGGTATCGGGGGCGACCAGGGCGGAATTGCCGGCCACCAGCCCGGCCACATAAACCGCCAGAAAGCCCGAGCCACCGATGACGGCAGTGCCGGCGAACAGCACCAGGGCCAGGGACAGGGCAGCGATGGGCATCAGCCCGCGTTCCAGCCCCAACCGGTTGACCGCCTGGACGATGATGGCGCCGCCGGCCAAACCGGCGACGGTGCCGATGCCGAATTGTTGCAACAGGTGCAAGACCACATAAAGGCCGAAGCCGTTATGGGTGGAACGGTCGACGATGAATTCGATCAGGACCACGGTCAGGAAGATGGCCATGGGGTCGTTGCTGCCCGATTCCACTTCCAGGATCGAGCGCACGCGCTCGCGCACGGTGATACCGCCGACCCGCATGAGGAAGAACACCGCCGCCGCGTCGGTGGAGGCGACGATGCTGCCCAACAGCAAGCTTTCCAGCCAATCCAGCCCCAGAAGGTAGAAGGCCGGCACCGCCACCACCGCCGCCGTGCCGACGACACCTATGGTCGCCAGCGACAAAGCCGGAAACGCCGCTTGGCGCACAGACTTGAACGGGGTATGAAAGCCGGAATCGAACAGTACGATAGCCAAGGCGATGGAGCCGATCAGATAGGCGCTGCCCACATCGTCGAAACCCAGGCCGCCGATACCGTCCTGGCCGGCCAGCAGGCCGACGCCCAGGAACACCAGCAGCAAGGGGGCGCCGACGCGATAGGACAGCAGACTGGACAACACGCTGATGGACACCAGCGCGGCCAAGATTAAGATCGCCGCATTCATGCTGTCGATCACGCGTGGCCTCCTTTCGCTGTAACCGGTTTAAGGGGCGCCACCCGGCTTGTCCAGAGGCGATGGGCACATGGCAGGCAAGACAGGATACGATTGCGTCGAGACGGAGAGGTTTTGTGGATCACGGCATCATCATCGACGTTCTTATCTTCCTGGCCATTGCCGTGCTGGTTTCGCCGCTGTGCCACCGCCTACGGGTCAGCCCGGTCCTGGGCTATCTGATCGCCGGCTCGGTGGCCGGACCGGTGGGATTGGGCCTGATCGCCGATAACGAGGGAACCCGATCCCTGGCCGAGTTGGGCATCGTCTTCCTGCTGTTCATGATCGGTCTCGAACTGTCGTGGGACCGCCTGCGGGTGATCCGCCATTTCATCTTCGGCCTGGGCTCGGCCCAGGTGCTGGCCACCGGTCTGGTGGCGGCGCTGGTACTGGCGCTGCTGCTGCCGGCCCTGCCCTTCGCCAGCGCCGTGATCGTCGGCCTGGCCCTGGCCTTTTCCTCCACCGCCTTCGTCCTGCAAATCCTGTCCGAACGCAGCCAACTGACCAGCCAGACCGGTCGGGTGGCGGTGGCGGTGCTGATCTTGCAGGATCTGGCGGTGGTACCGCTGTTGGTGATGATCCCGCTTCTGGGCTCGGGCGCCAACGGTTTGGGTATGCTGACCGGCATGGCCATCGCCTTGTCCAAGGCGGCTTTGGCCATGGCGGTCATCTTTGTCCTCGCCCGGTTGGCGCTACGCCCCCTGTTCCAGGCGGTGGCCGCTACCCGCTCGCCCGAGGTGTTCGTCGCCGCCGCCCTGTTCGCGGTGATCGGCACCTCGTTCGCCACCGAATCCCTGGGACTGTCCCATTCGCTGGGCGCCTTCCTGGCCGGGGTGATGCTGGCGTCCACCGAGTTCCGCCATCAGGTGGAGGCCGACATCCTGCCGGTACGCGGCCTGTTGATGGGCCTGTTCTTCCTGACCGTGGGCATGACCGTCGATCCCACCGCGCTGCTGGCCGATCTGCCGCGCACCGCCATCGGCGTCGGCCTGCTGCTAGCGGTCAAGGCGTCGATCCTGGCGGTGCTGGCCTTGGCCTTCCGCTTCCCGCTCTATATCGCCTTGCATCTGGGGCTGTTGCTGGCCCAAGGCGGCGAATTCGCCTTCGTCGTCCTGGCCCGCGCCCAGCAAAGCAATCTGCTCGATGCCAATACCGCCAAGCTGGTCACCGGCATCGTCGCCATCAGCATGGCGCTGACCCCGCTTCTGGCCCTGCTGGCGGAATGGATCGCCCGGCACCAGCGCCTGCATTCCGGCGACCTGCCCCATCCGGGGACGGAAACCAAGGATCTGGCCAATCATGTGATCATTGCCGGCTGCGGTCGCGCCGGCCAGATCGTGCTGTCCATCCTGCGCGAACAGAACATCCCCTATGTGGGGATCGAGCGTGAGCCGTTGCTGGTGGACGCCCTGCGCAAACGGGGCGAGCCGGTATTTTTCGGCGACATCCGCAAGCTCGAGGTGCTGAAGGCGGTGGGCGGCGACCGCGCCCGCGCCGTGGTGCTGACCATCGATTCCGGCTCGAGCCGGGAAAAGCTGGTGCCGCGCCTGCGCGCCCTGTTCCCTGAATTGCGTATCCTGGCCCGTGCCCGCGACCGCCGCCAGGCCAAGGGGCTGGAAGCCGGCGGCGCCACCGCCGTGGTGCCGGAGATGCTGGAAGGTAGCCTGCAACTGACCGGCCATGTGCTGCGCCAATTGGGCAAACCGGCGGAAGACGTTCAGGCGCTGCTGGAAGATTACCGCAAGGACGATTACGCCCGCCTGGCGCTGACCCAAGAATCGGATTGACGGAAAGCGGGAATCAAAACCCGGTGGCGATGCCACGGGCAACGGCATCTTGCAGCTGGCGCGAACTGACCGGCTTGCGCAACAGCGGGAAACCGGTCGAGGCGGCATCGCGCAAGGTCTCGATCGAGGTTTCGCCGGTGACTAGCAGACCGGGGATGTCGTGGCCGAAAGCTTGGCGCAACACGCAGATGGCCTGGGTTCCGGTCTGGCCCTCGGCCAGACGGTAATCGGCGACGATGAAGTCGGGGGGCGACCGCAGCACCGCCAACTTGGCCAAGGCCACCGTGGCACTGTCGGCACCGACGAAACGGTAACCCCAAGCCTCGAACATCAACTCATAAGCTGAAAGAACCATCGGTTCGTCTTCGATGACCACGATCAGGGGAGGAGTATCAAAACCTTCCTGCGCCACAGCTGCGCCCATATCAAAATCCCGCCAATTTCCTGCAAACCCAACCCTATAATGAATAAAAAACACGCGCCGTCACAGACTGCTATCCGTATGGATAATACCCTCCTTTAGAAGGTATACGATTTATCTAATTTAAATGGCTGCGCCTGACGGGTTGCCTTTGGCCGCGAAATTGGCTCTTACTTCATCCTTCAGGAATTCGGGAGTTCGCCACTCCCCCACCATCCGAGGCCCGTTGCCCATGACCGATACCGTTTTGCCGCTTCCCGCCGGCGCTCTGACCGAGGCTGACCTTGATCCCACCATGGACATAGCCCAGGCCATCAACCGTCTGCGCAAGGAAAAGAACGCCATCATCCTGGCCCATTACTACCAGGACGGCGAAATCCAGGATCTGGCCGATTTCGTCGGCGATTCGCTGGACCTGTCGCGTAAGGCGGCGGCCACCGATGCCGACATGATCGTGTTTTGCGGCGTCCGCTTCATGGGCGAGGTGGCGAAAATCCTGAGCCCGGGCAAGATCGTGGTCATTCCCGATGCCGAGGCCGGCTGTTCCTTGGAGGAATCCTGCCGCCCCGACACCTTTGCCGCTTTCCGCGCCACGCACCCCGACCACATCGCGGTGACCTACATCAACTGCTCCGCCGACATCAAGGCGCTGTCGGATGTCATCGTCACCTCGTCCAACGCCGAGGTGATCGTCAATTCCCTGCCCGCCGACAAGCCCATCCTGTTCGCCCCCGACCGCCACCTGGGCAGCTTCATCGCCAGGAAGACCGGGCGCGACATGACCCTGTGGCCGGGCAGCTGCATCATCCATGAACAGTTTTCCGAGAAAGAACTGGTCAAGCTCAAGACCCGCCACCCCGCCGCCCTGGTCGCCGCCCATCCGGAATGCCCGGAGACGGTGCTGCGCCACGCCGATTACATCGGCTCGACCAAGGGCATCCTGGATTACGTGGTCAAGACCGATGGGGCTGAATTCATCATCGCCACCGAGCCGCACATCATCCACCAGATGACCAAGGCGGCGCCGGAAAAGACCTTCATCCCCGCGCCTTTCGCCGACGGCGCCTGCGCGTCGTGCGCCGATTGCCCGTTCATGGCCAAGAACACGCTGGAAAAGATCTATCTGGCCATGGCCAATGAAGGCCCGGCCATCGCCGTGCCGGAAGAGTTGCGGATCAAGGCGCTGAAGCCGTTGGAACGCATGTTGGAATTGTCGGTGTCCGTTCCCATGGGGGGCTCGTCCAATGGCTGACAAGATCGACATGATCGACGCACGCCGGGTCATCTTGGCGGCACTGTCGGAAGACGTGGGCGGCAACGACCTGGAGGCCGGCGACATCACCTCAAGCAGCGTCATCCCCGCTGACCTGCGCTTCAAGGGGGTCATGCAGGCGCGCCACGCCATGGTCATTTCCGGCCTGCCGGTGGCGGCCGAGGCGTTTCGCATGGTGGTGCCGGAAGCCCGCTTCGCCGCCCGCGTCAGCGATGGCCAAAAGGTCGCCGCCGGCACTGTTCTGGCCGAGATCGAAGGCCCCGCCCGCGGCCTGCTGACCGCCGAACGCACCGCGCTCAACCTGCTGCAACTGATGAGCGGCATCGCCACCGTGACCGCCCAGTACGCCGAAAAGATCAACGGCACCGATTGCACGCTTTTGGACACCCGCAAGACCATCCCCGGCCTGCGCAAGCTGTCCAAGTACGCCACCCTCTGCGGCGGCGCCAAGAACCACCGTATGGGCCTTTATGACGGCGTCTTGATCAAGGACAACCACATCGCCGTCTGCGGCGGCGTCGGACCAGCGGTCCGCGCCGCCAAATCCGCCGGCCACCCCAACATCGAAGCCGAGTGCGACACCCTGGAGCAGGTGGCCGAGGCGGTGGAAGCCGGTGCCGACATCGTGCTGTTGGACAATATGGGCCCCGACATCCTGCGCCAGGCGGTCGCCCTGGTGGGGGGGCGCTGCAAGACCGAGGCCTCGGGCGGGGTGACGCTGGAGACCATCCGCGCCATCGCCGAAACCGGTGTCGATTTCGTTTCCGTCGGACGCATCACCCAATCCGCCCCGGCCGTGGATATCGGCCTGGACTGGAGCTGATGGGGGAGAACCCGCTTATGTCCTATGACCTGCTCGTCATCGGTTCCGGCGCCGCCGGCCTGTCTCTGGCCCTGCGCGTGCTGGAAGCCAAGCCCCAGGCCCGGATTGCCATCCTGGCCAAGGGGCCGCTGTCGGAAGGCAGCACCATGTATGCCCAAGGCGGCATCGCCGCCGTGCTGGACGCCGCCGACACCACCGACGCCCATTTGGCCGACACCCTGACTGCCGGCGGCGGCTTGTGCAATGCCGAGACTGTACGTTTCGTCGTCGACAACGCTAAACCGGCGATTCAGTGGTTGATCGACAACGGCGTTCTCTTCGACCGCGAGGGCGGCGATTATCACCTGACGCGGGAAGGCGGGCACTCGCACCGCCGCGTCATCCACTCCGCCGACGCCACCGGCAAAGCGGTGCAGACCGCCTTGATGGAACGCATCGTCGAATCGGGGGCCGAGGTTTTCGAGCACCACATCGCCGTCGACCTGATCCGCGAACGCCTGGGTGGCGGACGGCTGGGCCGCTGCGTCGGCGCCTATGCGCTCGACCGCTCGTCCGGTCGGGTCATCACCTTGCCGGCCCGCGCCGTGGTGCTGGCCACCGGCGGCGCGTCTCGCGTTTACCTCTATTCGTCCAATCCCGACGGCTCCACCGGTGACGGCATCGCCATGGCCTGGCGTGCCGGTTGCCGGGTGTCCAACATGGAATTCTCGCAATTCCACCCCACCTGCCTTTATCACCCCAAGGCCAAGACCTTTCTGGTCACCGAGGCGGTGCGCGGCGAAGGCGGCCACCTGCTGCGCCCCGACGGCACCCGCTTCATGGATGATTACGACCCACGCGGCGAGTTGGCGCCCCGCGACGTGGTGGCCCGGGCCATCGACGACGTAATGAAGCGGCTGGGCTGCCCCAACGTCTATCTGGACATCAGCCACAAGCCCGCCGACTTCATCAAAAGCCACTTCCCCACCGTCTATGCCGAATGCCTGAAATTCGGCATAGACATGACGCGCGAGCCCATTCCCGTGGTGCCCGCCGCCCATTACACCTGCGGCGGCGTGTTGACCGATCTGTCGGGCCGCACCGACGTGCCCAACCTGTATGCCATCGGCGAGGTGTCATGCACCGGCCTGCACGGGGCCAACCGCATGGCGTCGAACTCGTTGCTGGAATGCCTGGTGTTCGGCGCCGCCGCCGCCACCGACATCGCCGCCAACATGGCGTCCATCGCTCCGCCGCCGGTGGTGGCCGCCTGGGATGAAAGCTGGGTCACCGATTCGGATGAAGAAGTGGTGGTCGCCCACAATTGGGACGAATTGCGCCGCTTCATGTGGGATTATGTGGGCATCGTGCGCTCGACCAAGCGACTGGAGCGGGCCAAGCACCGCATCAAGCTGCTGCTGTCGGAAATCGCCGAATATTACGGCACCTTCCGCGTCACCAACGACCTGTTGGAACTGCGCAACCTGGCCATGGTCGCCGATCTGATCGTACGCTCGGCCCTGTCTCGGCGGGAAAGCCGGGGGCTGCATTACACCATCGACTATCCCGACCGCGACGCCATCGCCCCGGCGCAAAACACCGTGCTGGTGCCCAAGAACTTCACCGGCCGGCGGCAGAGTTAGGAACACGGGGTCATGAGTAATCTGTCCAATTCGCGCCGCAAGGTCTTCGCCCCCGGTTCGCTGATCTTCGAGGAAGGCACCCCGGGGGCCGAAGCCTATGTGGTCGAATATGGTCGCGTCTCGGTCTACAAGACGGTGCAGGGCAAGCGCATCGCCATCGGCACCATCTTGCAAGGCGGCATCTTCGGCGAAATGGCGTTGATCGATGACCAACCGCGCATGGCCTCGGCCCTGGCGGAAGAGGAAACCGCCTGCGTCGTCATCGGCAAGGAGCGCCTGACCGAGCAATTGGAAAAAGCCCCCAAGGGCGTGCGCGTCATCGTCGGCGCCCTGTTGGGCAATATCCGCCTGATGGGGGCCGAACTGGCCGAAGCCCGCGTCGTTCTGTCGGAGACCGAGCCATCATGAAGCGGCGCGCGTTCCTGGTCGGATTGTTGCTCCTGCCCATGGGCCCGGCTCTGGCGGCAGGGGCCAAGGGCAGCGAATTCTATGTCAAGCTGCCCGCCATCAACGTGGAATACTGGGACGAAAGTGGTATTTTCCACATGGTGGTGGTGGACGCCACCGTCGTCTTCCATCAGGACGGCGCCAAGGTGGACAAGTCGGTGGGGGTGAAAATCGCCCATGCCTTGTCGGCCATGACCTGGGAAGAGTTTTCCCGCGGCAACCCGGCGGCAACCGTCAAGGCCATCGCCCTGGATCTGGTACGCAAGGAGCCGGGAGCGGAAAAAGCCGTGGAAGTCCTGCTGGGCCGCCTGATCATCCGCTGAGAGCCGCCATGTCCTATCTGATCCGCCTGCTGGTCGGTCTCTTGATCCTGATCCCAAAGGTGGCCGGGGCCCAGGAAAGCGCCGCCCTGGCCGAAGACCCCGATGATTGGCAGCACCGCGCTGCCGCCATCATCGCCGCCAATGCCGACATCTCCGGCGATCCCCTGATCGCCGCCATGATCGTCTGCACCGGTACCGCCTGTAGCCATCAAGACCCCATCACCCTGAGCGATGCCGAAGCCGGTCTGCTGCGCGCCCTGTTTGCCGACGTCGATGACGCGGCGACGGAGCGTCTGCGCATCGGCCAAGCCATCGCCCAGATGGAAAACTTTACCGGCAGCCGCAACGGCACCTGGGCCGACGCGCCGGGCAACCGCCATGTGGATTGGGATGAGCCCGACCAGCTCGATTGCGTATCCGAGGCGGTCAACACCCGCAACACCCTGGACCGCCTGATCCGCTCCGGCCTGGTCGTCCACCACCGCCTGGGTGATCTGGTCACCCGCTACACGGTCTTGCTGCAACATGTGGCGGTGACCATCACTGATGATCAAGGCCTTGAATTCGTGGTTGATTCCTGGGTCGGCGCCAATGGCGAACCACCGGATATCCTGCCCTATGGCGAGTGGCGATTGCAGTGGGCGGTGTGAAGGCCCTTGATACGCACACATCCAAAGAGCATGCTTGCCCCCAGACCATCGTAAAGAGGGCATGCAATGAAACCGGAAGAGGTTTTTGCCTCGCTGACGGCGTTTCAGCAGGGGCTGGCCGGTCATTTCGACTGGCTGCACCGCTGGTATCAGGCGGTGCTGAACCGCCAGGACGGCGTCAAGTTTCCCGATCCCGCCGCCTGTGCCTGTCCGTTCGATCAGTGGCACAAAAACGCCGGCGGCACGCCTTTCGCCGATTTTCCCGACTTCGCCCAACTGGCGGCGGAACATGACGAGGTCCATGACAAGGCGGCGCAATTGTCGGGCCGGGCCCAGGCCGGGCTGACGGTGACCACGTCGGATTACGAAACGCTGATGATGTCGGTTCTGTCCTTCGGCGCCACCGCCCAAAGCCTGGAACGCGAGGTGTGGAAGGCCCTGGCCACCGTCGATCCGCTAACCGGGTTGTCCAACCGCCAAAGCATGCGCACCCATCTGATGGGCGAACGCGACCGCGCCATCCGGCAAAAGCTGCCCTTGTCCCTGGCCTTGGCCGATATCGACCATTTCAAGAAGATCAATGACGGCTTCGGCCATTCGCAGGGCGACAAGGTGCTGCGCGCCGTCGCCGCCGTCTTGAAGGCCACCGTGCGCCCCTATGACGTGGTGTACCGCTATGGCGGCGAGGAATTCCTGCTGTGTCTGCCCGGCACCAATGCCGAGAACGGCGCCTTGGTGCTGGAACGCATCCGTGCCGCCATCGCCGCCCTGGAACTGACCGATGATCGCGGCACCCCCATTCCGGTCACCGCCACCTTCGGCATCGCCGAAATCAACGCAGACCTGTCGGTAGACGACGCCATCGAACTGGCCGACCGCGCGCTTTACGACGGCAAGTTGGGCGGACGCAACAAGGTGGTGATCACCGCCTAAGCACATAGGGGGGGCTGATGGCACGCGAACCAGAAATCATCGCCGCCTATCGCAAGGCGGCGGAAGCCGGCGAAATGACGGCGCAATTCAGCCTGGGCGAGGCCTATCGCCTGGGGCAGAAGGTCGCGCGCGACACCTCCGAAGCCGTGCGCTGGCTGCACCGCGCCGCCGCGCAGGGTCACCCTCAGGCGGGTCGCACCTTGCAGCAGATGCAGGCTCAAGGGATCGACATCACTCCGCCCGCCGACCATCCGACCCCGCGCCAGCGGCAAAGCCTGGACGACCTGCTCGACAGCCTGAAACCGGCTTCGGGACCGGAAGGGGATGGCGGCATGGATGCACCGCTGATCGCCCCCGATGCCGATAGCGACCCGCTGGACCTGGACGGCGGCGGCTCGGTCGATGTGACGGCCCTGAAACAGGCCGACACCCCTGCCGCCTGGGTCGCCCTGGGCAATGCCTATCGTCAGGGCCAGGGCGTCGATTTGGACGAAGTCGAGGCGGTGTCGTGGTACACCAAGGCGGCCAAGGCCAATGATCCGCACGGCCAATACGCGCTGGCGGTGATGTACGACCAGGGCTTGGGCGTGCGCGCCAACGATACCGAAGCCCTGCGCTGGTATCTGGCCGCCGCCAAGGCCGGCGACGCCCAGGCCCAGTACAATCTGGCCAATATGATCCGGGCCGGACGCGGCTGCCCCGCCGATTCCAAGGTGGCCGAACAATGGTACAAGAAGGCCGCCGCCCAGGGTGAGGCCGCCGCCTTGTTCAGTTTGGGGGCTTTATACGAGGCCGGGCAAGGCGTGGATGTCGACCCGGTCAAGGCCGAGGATTTCTATCGTCAGGCCGCTGCCCTGGGGGTGGCCGAGGCTCAGTTCAACCTGGGCAATCTGCTGCGCGGACGCGATCTTGACGCCGCCTTGGATTTCTATACCCAGGCGTCGGAACAGGGGTTGCGGCAGGCGCAACTCAATCTGGGATTACTGCTGCAAGACAGCGACGCGGCATCGGCTGCCTATTGGCTGCGCCGCGCCGCCAAGGCCGGCGACACCGTGGCCATGCTTAACTTAGCCGCCCTGCTGATCACCGGTCGCGGCGTCGGCAAGGACGAGGCCGAGGCTTATCTGTGGCTGGAACAGGCCCAACGCCACGGCCATGGCACCGTCGCCGCCATCGCCGGCAAGGGCGTGACCGCCCTGGCCAAGGTCATGGGCGAAGACGGCATCGCCGCCGCCCGCCGCCGTGCCCCCTTGCTCGGCCTGGGGGGCTAAGGCATGGCCAGCCCCAACGTATCCTTTGAAATCCAGGTCATGGCCGACAAGCATTGGGTGGTCGCCCAATTCGCCGATGACGAGGAGAAGGCCAAGGCCTTCGCCGACAATCTGCTGCAAAAGGGTAATCATGCGGCGGTGCGGGTGGTGCGCGACTTCCGCCGCCTGGATGGGTTGCACACCGAAACGGTGATCCAGGAAAAGACGACGACGGTCAAGGCGGGTGCCGCCGACGTGTCGCTGTCGCCCATCACCGACGCCCCCGTGTGCACCCAATTGGCCGATTTCTACGGGGCCCCGGCGCGGCTGACCATGGGCCGGCTGGTGCGCAAGTACCTGGACGAGGTGGTGGTTACCCCCACCGAGATGCTGCATTCCGCCGCCGAGATGAAGCGGTTCGCCGACAAGGGCAGCCTGCTGTTTTCCGCCATCGACCGGGTCTCCACCTTGCAGGCGGGACTGACCGGCGAAGAGTCCAAGACCCGCCGCGATTTCCTGTCCAAAGCTTGGGACGACATGGTGGCGCGCGGGCGCAAATTCGCCACCCGCAAGGTCAAGGCGCCGAAGAGTGTCGCCGACATCCTGGCCGAGGTGGAAAAGGGCGGCGAAGAACACCCCTATCTGTGCCTGTCGATGATGAGCCTGGGCCTGCTGGAGACGCGGTCATGGCTGGGCAAGCTGGACCTCCTCAGCAAATGGGCGGCGGAAGCCGCCGGCACGCCGCTTCTGCCCATGATCGACGGCGTGGTCGCCGACATCGTGGTGTCGGCCCAGTTGATCCAGGATCTGCTGGGTTTTCAGTCCAATCTGGGCGCGGCGCTGATCCAGTTGTGCAATCTGGCCGAGGGCAAAGCCGAACCGGCCAAGTTCGCCCCCGAGATATTCACCAACCTCAACACCATGTTCGCCGCCGGCACGCTGACCCAGTCGAAAGACGTGCTGCTGGGCCGCGTCATCCGTGAGTTGGGCGGCGGCAACCCGTTGTCGCGCAACGAACCCAAGCAGGAATTCGAGGTGTTCTGCAAGGTCATGCACCGAGTGGTCAGCCACAAGGGCGTGCTGGGTGGCGGCGCCATGGCCGAGGCCATCTTGCACCGCATCACCCGCATCCATGCCCATTTGGGCACGGTGACCGCGTCGCAGGCCATCGACCTGACCCTGTCGGCCCTGTCCGACCACGCGCTGGGCATGCAGTACCTGCTGGCTCTGGCATCGTCGCCCTTGGGCCAGGGCATGGGGGCCGGCCTGACCGACCTGATCATCGCCAAGGTGCGCGGCGCCGACCACATCAATAAATGGGTGCCGGTACGCCAGCCGCCACCGGAACGCATGATCGCGCTTGCGGTGCTGAACCGCACACTCCTGGCCTCGAGCGTGTTCGAGGGCGAAATACGCGACGGGCTGGGTCGCCATGTGGATGAAGTGCTGGCCCGCTATCTGCTGGATGAAGAAGTGATCGAGAAGATCGACAAGCCGGACGATCCATTGGCGCTGCGCGCCATCCGTCTGATCAAGTTCTGCGGTTCCGGCGTTCTGATCGAGGGCAAATCGCTGGACCTGGCCCGCTCGCGCGTCATCGAGCATCTGCGCCAGCCGCAATTCGAGGAGAAGTTCCTGGCCAGCGTGCCCGAACCGGGTAAGGGCGAGCAACACTTGCGAGAATTCCACAGACTTTTGGTCCAAACCGGCTTCCGCTAGGGGTTTGGCGCATTTCTCCCATTGACGGGACTGTGGGGCTCTGGCATTGGGGTGTCCACACGGATGGGTCCGAAATTCAAAATCTTACAGGGGAACGACTACCCATGAACAAGGCTGATCTGGTTTCGCGCGTTGCCGAGCTTTCCGGTCTGACCAAGGCTGATTCGGAAAAGGCCGTCGACGGCGTGTTCGAGGCGATCACTGCGGCCCTGAAGGGCGGCGATGAAGTGCGTCTGGTTGGTTTCGGCAGCTTCTCGGTCGCTTCCCGCGCCGCTTCCGAAGGCCGCAACCCCCGCACCGGCGAAAAGATTCAAATTCCGGCCTCCAAGCAGCCGAAGTTCTCGGCCGGCAAGGGTCTGAAGGAAGCCGTCAACGGCAAGTAAGATCGGGGGTTTCCCCAATCTTCACCCCCTGGTCGTAAGGCCAGGGGGTTTTTCTTTACCAAGTCGCCCGTGAAAAATCCCGCCGACGGGAACAAAAACCAGTCCAGCAGGGGGGCTGACTTGCTCCACCGGGACACCGACGCTATCCTCGCCCAATCAGGAATGCCGGGCGCCGGAGGGGCAATGAGCGCAGACGACAGCTTCGCCCAACCGCAATTCACCCTGCCCCAGGCGGACAAGGAAGCGCGGCTGCTCCACGGACTGACCGAGGCGATCCGCCATCATTGCGCCGGATGCCCGCCTTATGCCGCGCTGGTGCACGCACTTTATCCGCATTGGCAGGACAGTGCCCAATTGACCGCCCTGCCCATGGTGCCGGCCAGTCTGTTCAAGTCCATGACGCTGTCCACGCAAACCGGACGACCGACGGTGACCACGCTGACCTCCAGCGGCACCTCGGGCCGGGCGGTCAGCCGCATCAGCGTCGATGGAGAAACCGCCGACCGCCAGGCAAAGGCCATGAGCGCAGCCTTGCAGCCGGTGCTGGGCCGCCAACGCCTGCCCATGCTGATCCTGGACAGCCAGACGGCGCTTGGCGGCGGTGGTCGCATCAATGCCCGTGCCGCCGGTATCTTGGGGCTGATGCGGTTCGGGCGCGATCACGTCTTCGCCCTGAACGAGGCGATGGAATGCGATACTACCGCCATCGACGGCTTTCTGTCCCGCCATGGTCAGGCGCCGTTTCTGATGTTCGGCTTCACCTTCATGGTCTGGGCCCACTTCTTCGAAGCCATTCGCCATCGCGGATTGGACCTGTCGCACGGTATCTTGGTCCATGGCGGCGGCTGGAAGTCCATGATCGACCGCCGCGTCGACAATGCGGTGTTTCGCTCGGCCTTCCAAACGTCTACCGGTCTGCGCCACATCCATGATTTTTACGGCATGGCCGAGCAGATGGGCACCTTGTTCGTCGAGGGCGATGACGGCCTGCTCTATGCACCCGACTTCGCCGACATCATCATCCGCGATCCCGTCACCCTGGCGCCGCTGCCCGTGGGCGAAACCGGGGTGATCCAGGTGCTGAGCCTGGTGCCGCGCAGTTACCCCGGCAACTCGGTGCTGACCGAGGATATGGGAGTTGTCGTCCATGTGGATCAGCCGGCATCGGCGGGACGCCTGGGCAAGGCGTTCCGGGTGCTGGGCCGGATACCCCGGTCCGAAATCCGCGGTTGCGGCGACACTTTCGCGCAAGGGATGAGGGCATGATCCAGGGCATCGGACCATCGGGCGCCGTTATCGACATCAACGCCGCCATCACCGCCTTGGCGAAATCGGACAATCCGGGGCTACCTTTCGCCACCGAGGCGGTAGCGGCCCTGGCCGCGCTTTCCGACCGCCTGTTGATGTCCCAGAGCGCCCGCCATTTTCCCGAACTGGTCGCCTTGGGCTTCTGGCTACGGCGCACCCATCTGAATGCCCTGGCCGCCGAATTCGCCCGCACCCGCCCCGCCCAGGCCATGGCCGTGCCCCGTGGCTTGGTCTTGCATATTCCCCCGGCCAATGTCGATGTGATGATGGCCTATCCGTGGGCGCTGTCGCTGCTGGCCGGAAACCGCAACATCATCCGCGTCTCATCCCGGATCGGCGCCGCCGGCCAGGAACTGCTCGATGCCATGACGGCGATCTTGGCGGAAAGCCCGGGGCTCGCGGCCAGCAACCTGTTCGTCAGCTGGCCCCGCGACCATACCCACTCCCTGGCCGAGTTGTCGGCCCTGGCCGATTTTCGTCTGGTCTGGGGCGGCGATGCCACCATCGCCCAAATCCGCGCCGTGCCCTTGCCGCCACACGCCGGTGAACTGTGCTTCGCCGACCGCGCCTCGCTTTGTGCCATGGCGGCGGAGGCCGTCAACCGCGCCGACGAGGAGGAACTGCGGCACTTGGCCGAGCGCTTCGCCGCCGACGTCACCACCTTTGGTCAGGCCGCCTGTTCATCGCCGCGGCTGCTGATCTGGGTCGGCGACGATGCCGCCTGTGAACGGGCACAGCAGCGTCTGGTCGCCGCCCTCGACCGCCTGCCCGATATGGCGCCGCTGGCCCCGGCCATCGCCTTGGGGCGCAACGCCTATGTCCATCGCGCCGCCGCCGAAGGCTTGGTCTCACGCCCCGCCACCCCTGCCGGC
>Ga0209066_10003080_pt1 | contig 19477 bp, 20 predicted proteins | sample All_14_2_FD_187198 | JGI IMG/M metagenome (GOLD analysis project Ga0209066, IMG submission 187198) | Freshwater microbial communities in response to fracking from Pennsylvania, USA - Allegheny Zone_MetaG_DW_15 (SPAdes) (version 2) ... | reverse complement strand
TGCGCCGTCTCGGCATAGGGCACACCGATTTTGGTGCCGGTGAGCTTGCCGTCGGCCAGCGTGACGGCAGGGCGGTCGGGCAGCGACGTGCCCGGCTCGTTGAGCGCTGCCGACAGCACCGCGCCGGTGGCGACACCGGCCAGATAGCGGTCCTGCTGCGCCTCGGAGGCAAGATCCAGCAACGGCACCAGTCCGAAACCGAGGGTGGCCAGCGCCGGCCCGACCGTGCCGTGCCGGCCGATCTCGGTCAGCGCGGTCGCGACCTCGGCCAGCCCGAGCCCGTCACCACCGAGGCGCTCCGGCACCGCGAGTGCGGCGACTCCACCGGCCACCAGTGCATCCCAGCTGTTGTCCCGTTCCAGCACGGAGGTCACCACATCGGCGACGGCCTGCTGCTCCGGGTTCGGCGAGAAGTCCACCCGTTCTGCTCCTTAGGATCTAGTTCGCCGAAGCGCCGGTGTAGTCGACCTGCCAGTGCTTGATGCCGTTGAGCCAGCCGGACTTCAGCCGCTCGGGTTCGCCGATCGGCTTGATATCGGGCATCACGTCGGCGATCGCGTTGAAGATCAGGTTGATCGTCATCCGTGCCAGGTTGGCGCCGATGCAGTAATGGGCGCCGGTGCCGCCGAATCCGACGTGCGGGTTCGGGTCGCGCAGGATGTTGAACGCGTGCGGATTGTCGAACGCCTCTTCGTCGAAGTTCGCCGAGCGGTAGGACATCACCACCCGGTCCCCCTTCTTGATCTGCACACCGTTGAGCTCGGTGTCCTGCAGCGCCGTGCGCTGGAAGGCCGAAACCGGTGTGGCCCAACGGATGATCTCGTCAGCCGCGGTGCCCGGACGTTCCTTCTTGTACAGCTCCCACTGCTCGGGATTCTGGGCGAAGGCGATCATGCCGTGCGTGATCGAGTTACGGGTGGTCTCGTTGCCCGCCACCGCGAGCATCACCACGAAGAAGCCGAACTCGTCATCGGAGAGCTTCTCACCGTCGATATCGGCCTCGATGAGCTTGGTGACGATGTCCTCGGTCGGGTTCTTGGCCCGCTCCTCGGCCATCTTCATGGCGTAGGTGATCAGTTCGAACGAGGACATCGCCGGATCCACGTCGGCGTACTCCGGATCCTCGCCGGCGGTCATCTCATTGGACCACCGGAAGATCTTGTCGCGATCGTCCTGAGGCACACCGAGCAGTTCGGCGATGGCCTGCAGCGGCAGCTCGCACGAGACCTGCTCGACGAAATCGCCGGTGCCGTCCGCGGCGGCGGTCTCGGCGATCTTGCGGGCCCGGGCGCGCAGTTCGTCTTCCAGACGCCCGACCGCGCGCGGGGTGAAGCCCCGCGAGATGATCTTGCGCAGCCGGGTGTGCTGCGGGGCGTCCATGTTGAGCAGCACAGCCTTCTGCAGGTCGATCGCATCGCGCGTCATCTCCTGCGGCCAGACCGGGATGGCACCGTCCGGGGAGCTGCCGAAGACGTCGTTGCGCTTGGACACCTCCTTGACATCGGCATGCTTGGTGACGATCCAATACCCCTTGTCACCGAATCCGCCGGTTCCACCGGGTACGTCCACCCAGTGCACCGGTTCGGCGTTGCGGATCGCGGCCAGCTCTTCGACGGGCAGCCGTTCGAGGTTCAGGCTCGCGTCGAGCGGATCGAAGCCTTCGGGCAGGTTCAGGCTGGGCATGCGAACTCTCCTTGCACGTGTCGGGGCACAGGTTGGGCGACATCAACAATTCCTTCTAGTGCCACTTGTGAACCATTGAAACATGCCTCCACCGCAGATAAAAGGCGTGGGCGCATCGCCGCTTGTCAGAGTAATGAAACGTGTTCTAGCCTGACGTCATGGGTAATCCTGTCATCGTCGAAGCCACCCGCAGCCCCATCGGCAAGCGGAACGGATGGCTGTCCGGGCTGCACGCCACCGAGCTTCTGGGAGCCGTGCAGAAGGCCGTCGTCGAGAAAGCCGGTATCGATCCCGGCGAGGTCGAACAGCTCATCGGCGGCTGCGTCACCCAGTACGGCGAGCAGTCCAACAACATCACCCGGGTGGGCTGGCTGACCGCGGGCCTGCCCGAGCATGTCGGTGCCACCACCGTCGACTGTCAGTGCGGCAGCGCGCAGCAGGCCAATCACCTGATCGCCGGCCTGATCGCCACCGGGGCCATCGATATCGGCATCGCCTGCGGTGTCGAGGCGATGAGCCGGGTGGGGCTCGGCGCCAACGCCGGACCGGACCGCAGCATCATCCGCGCCTCGTCGTGGGACATCGACATGCCCAACCAGTTCGACGCCGCCGAGCGGATCGCCAAGCGCCGTGGGATCACCCGCGCCGATCTCGACGCGCTCGGTGTGGCCTCGCAGGCCAAGGCCAAGCGGGCCTGGGCCGAGGGGCGTTTCGACCGCGAGATCTCCCCGATCTCGGCGCCGGTGCTCGACGAGAACAAGCGCCCGACCGATGAGTGGGCTCTCGTCACCCGGGACCAGGGCCTGCGGGATACCACCGCCGAGTCCCTTGCCTCGTTGAAGCCGGTGATCGAGGGCGGCCTACACACCGCGGGCACCTCCTCGCAGATCTCCGACGGCGCGGCCGCGGTGCTGTGGATGGACGAGGACGTCGCCAAGGCTCACGGCCTGAAGCCGCGGGCGCGGATCGTCGCGCAGGCCAATGTGGGCGCCGAGACGTATTACCACCTCGACGGACCGGTCCAGTCGACGGCGAAGGTGCTGGAGAAGGCCGGGATGAAGATGGGCGATATCGACCTGGTCGAGATCAACGAGGCGTTCGCCTCGGTCGTGCTGTCCTGGGCGCAGGTGCATGGCGCCGATATGGACAAGGTGAACGTCAACGGTGGCGCCATCGCGCTCGGCCATCCCGTGGGTTCCACCGGTGCCCGGCTCATCACCACCGCCCTGCACGAACTGGAGCGCACCGGGCAGAGCACCGCGCTGATCACCATGTGCGCCGGTGGCGCGTTATCCACCGGCACCATCATCGAGCGGATCTGAGATGCCGGGCACCCGTACCAGCGTGGTGAAATCCACCGGCACCATCATCGAGCGGATGTAATGACTGCTTCCGACAGCGACCGGATCGCGGCCGCGCAGGCCTATATCGACGCGCTGTCCAGCCATCGGGCCGACGATGTGCCTTTCCACCCGGACTGCATCCGGATCGAGATGGGCCTCAAGACAGGGCGTTCCGGAGAGCATCTGCGACGCAGCTTGAACAACGGCCCGCAGTTCAAGGTGATCGAGAAGACGACGCCGCCGCGGTTCACCGTCGACGGAGACCAGATCCGGGCACAGTTCGACGTGTTGACCAAGCCCCGGCTGTTCGGCCGTCGGGTCTGCTCACATGTCGACGAGACGTTCCTGATTCCCGCCGACGATCCCCGAATCCACCACATCCGCGCGTCGTTGACGCCGTTCATCAGCCGATAAGGTCACCTCATGGCCGACACCCCCCGACCGCTCAACGCCAAGCAGGTGGAGCGACTCAACGCGCCCTCCACCGGGACCGCCATCAAGTGGATGTCGCGAGCACAGACCTGGATCTTCAAGAAGTCGGGCGGCAAGCTCGGCAACAAGTTCCTCAGGGGTGCCGAGGTCGGCATCCTGACCACCGTCGGACGCAAATCCGGTGAGCCCCGTGACAGTCCGCTGCTGTTCCTTCAGGAGGGCCGGCGCATCGTGCTGGTCGCCTCCCAGGGCGGCCGGGCGACCAACCCGATGTGGTACCTGAACATCAAGGCGAATCCGTCGATCTCGTTCCAGACCAAGAAGGACAAGCTGGATCTGGTGGCACGGGAAGCCACCGATGCCGAGCGTGACGAGTACTGGCCCAAGCTGGACGCGATGTATCCGGACTTCGCGAACTACCGCTCCTACACCGATCGCAAGATCCCGATCCTCATCTGCGATCCCGCCTAGCTCGCTACTGTGATCCGATGGTCTCGGGGTCACACCGCCGGTCGCTGAACGTCCTGTTCGCAGCGCTGCTCGCCGCGGTGGTGTTGGTGGCCACGGCGCTGCCCGCGGCGGCGATGACGGTGACCTTCGTCCGACACGGCGAGTCCGCCTCCAACGCATCCCACACCATCGACAACTCCATACCCGGTGCGCATCTGACCCCGCTGGGCCAGGCGCAGTCCGCGGCGGTCGCGGCCGCGCTGGCGGCCAACGGGGCCGACTATGACGCCATCTACACGTCGAACATGGTGCGCACCATCGAAACTGCAGCACCGTTCGCGACCGCCACCGGACTCACCCCCACCGCACTACCCGGATTCCGTGAGATCAACGCGGGTTGGTTCGAGGGCTGGTCTGATGCCGGACCGGGCGGGATCGGCTACGTGCTGGCCCCCGCGCTGTGGACGCTCGGGGCGCGCTCGGTGCGTGTCCCCGGTGGCGGCGACGGCAACGCGTTCGACGGGCGGGTGGACGCGGCCCTGCGACTCGTCGAGGACTCCGGCGCGCAGAACCCCGTGGTGTTCTCCCACGCCGCCACCATCATGTTCTGGGCGATGATGAACGTCGACAACCCCGACCTGGGGCTGATGTTGCGGCATCGCCTCGACAACACCGAGACCGTGGTGGTGCAGGGCAGCGCCGAGGAGGGCTGGACCCTGACGAACTGGGCGGGGCTACCCGTCGGTCCCACCTCACTGGGCACCAAATTGTTCGTCGCTGCGCGGGACCTGGTCGTCGCCCCGCAGACCGCGGCCTACCGGGTGGCGCAGGCGTTCGGCAGCGGCGATATCCGCGCGATAGCGACCGCCATCCGCGACGGTGTCGGTGCCGTCGTGCGGGCCCCCGTCCGGTTCGCCGTGACGGTGGTCCGCGATGTCGTCGACGAGGTCGACAAGGTGATCCGGCCGAGCGCACCGGAGACCACGACGACCAGCGATACCGGAGTCACCGCCCTACCGTCCCGGATCGCGGGGCCCGCGGAGGTTTCGGAGCCGGAGCCGGCGGACGAAGCACCGGTCAAGACACTGCGGACCACCCGTACGGTGAAGAAGCCCGGCCGTCCCGCCACGGCGCCGCGGGTAAGGGACACAACCGAAGTCAAGCGGGCCGGGCGGCCCGCCGACGGTGCCGCCAACGCCGCGTAGCCGACCTGGCGGACCCGCAAAATCACTGCATCCGGGGGTCTCGGCGCCGTGGAACACTGATCTGCATGGGTGTGCTCGACGCGTTCATGTCCACCTGGTCGAATGCCCGCGCGACGTTCGGTGCGGGGGCACCCCAGGACGGATCCGACTTCGACGGGAGTTCTACCCTGCGCCGGCTTGCCGAACAGGTCGGCGCGGCGGCCCCCGCGGGTCGCTGGACGGGGCCCTCGGCGGACGCGTACGCGGCGGTCAACGCCGAGCAGGGCCGTGTCCTGACGGCGTTGGCCGACCTCGACCGGCGGTTGCGCGAGCAGGTCGACGAGTCCGCACGCCTGGTCAGGGGTGGCCGGGAGAGCTTGGACGCCACCCGGCGCTGGGTGGTCGATGCCGCCGCGAGCGTGCCGCCGACGGCCGCCGGTCAACGCATGCTCGTGCCCGTGGTGGCTCGGGGTCTCACCGAGGTGATCGACACGGTGAGCCGGTCCAACAGCGACCTCAATGCCGTCGGCGCCCGCATAGCCGCACTCGGCGAGGAGTATCGGGCGTTGGGTGTCCAGAGGTTCGGGGGCGGTGACAAGCCGGGGCTTCCCGCACCGCAGAACAGTTACGAGACGGCGCTCCGTGCGGCGGGACTTCTTCACGAGACGCCCAGCGGTTACTACCGGGAATGGCTGGAAAACGCCGAGCGTCAGGGGGTTCCGCCGGAGACGATCGTCGACGTCGCGCGTCGTCACGGCATCTCCCCGGCCGGCTTCGCGGTGCTGGAAGGCATGTCACGGGTCAAGGACCCCGACGGGAAATCGTTCTTCCAACTGCCGAAGGGCACCTCCGGCGAGGATGCCCGCAACGCGGTGCTGATGACCTACATCCTCAACGCCGGCACCGGCTACGGGGACAACCCGACGACGGACTTTCCTGCCGAGCCCTACAACGCCGATGAGGTGCAGCGGATCATCGACCGGCAGAACGCGAACTCCTGGAGCTACACCGAGGACGTGCCGTTCATCCTCGGCGCCGACGGGGCGCTGATGACCACACCCAACGGCATGCTGATGGGGATAGGCGGCAACTGGGTGCAGGACCAGTTCAGCTGGAAGGGCGGAACCGCCTGGGGCGACATCTTCATGGAGAACATCGGCCACGGACACAATCCGGGCGAACAGTTGCGCGCCACCGTCGAGTCCGGGGTGTCGCGCGGCATCGGAGCGGACGGCAACCCGACCGCGGGCCGACTGGACCTGGATCGCCTGCTGCACCACGAGGAGATGCACTCGCGCCAATGGGCCGACAAGGGTTACCTCGGCATGCTGTGGGCGGCCGTCACCGACTCCGACGGCATCGAACGGGAGGCCGGGTGGGGCGACGGGGGCTACACGTGATCGCGCGCGTGCTGGCCGGCGCTCTGGCGGCGACCGCGGTCTCGGGCTGTCAACTGGTGGGGCCCGATCCCGAGGCGACATCATTGCCGGCGGTATTCGGCGCGCGGATGACCGACGGCAAGTTGGCGCTGTCGACCGGCACACCGTGTGACGAGGTGTCCCGGGTGGTCGTGCTGTTCACTCCGGATGCCGGCCGGCTGACCCTGGCGCCGGTCCGCGGCACCGCTCGGTTCGACCAGTTGACGGTGGGCGGGCCGTACGACGGGCTGCAGGTCACCGAGCCGTTACCTGCCGGGTTCGATTGGCGCACAGCCGAAGAGGTGACCCTCATCGTGACCGCACCAGAAGGTTCGGGGTCGACGCCCACGCGGATCAGCGAGATCGTCGAGGGTTCCCCCCGGCACGACCCGGACACGTTCTATTTTGCGGGGATCGGCTGGCTCGATGCACAACAGGTTGCCGAGCGGAACCGCCGGTCCTTGCTGACCATCTGCACCACCGACCCGGCCAAGCAGTGAATCCGGCGATTCTGCGGGCGATCGCCGGACTGCTGTTCACGGTCGCGCTGCCGCGGCGAGATCAGGCGCCGAACACCGGTAGCGGGGTGCGCGACTTGGCCAGCAGATCGGTGACCACCGGGCCGAGTTCGGCCGGATCCCATTTGGCACCCTTGTCGATCTCGCCCCCGCGGGCCCAGCCCTCGGCGACCCGGATGATGCCGCCCTCGACCTCGAAGACCCGGCCGGTGACATCCCGGGACTCGACGCTGCCCAGCCACACGACCAGCGGGGAGATGTTCTCCGGGGCCATGGCGTCGAACGCCGAGTCCTGAGTCGCCATCATGTCGGCGAACACGGTCTCGGTCATCCGGGTACGGGCCGACGGCGCAATGGCGTTCACGGTGACACCGATGCGACCCATCTCGGCCGCGGCAACCAGGGTCAGCGCGGCGATACCGGCCTTGGACGCACTGTAGGTCGCCTGCCCGACGCTGCCCTGCAGCCCGGCACCGGAGCTGGTGTTGATGATGCGGGCATCCACCGTCTCGCCGGCCTTGGATTTCGCCCGCCAGTAGGCCCCGGCATGTTTCATGGTGGCGAAATGCCCCTTGAGGTGCACGGCGGTGACGGCGTCGAACTCGTCCTCGGTGGCGTTGACGAACATCCGGTCCCGGACGATGCCGGCATTGTTGACCAGGACATCCAGCGTGCCGAAGTTGTCGACCGCCGTCTGGATGAGCCCCTCGGCCTGTGCCCAGTCCGCGACATTGGCACCACTGGTCACGGCTTCGCCTCCGGCGGCGGTGATTTCGTCGACCACGCTCTGCGCGGCGCTGCCACCACCGGCCGGCGAACCGTCCAGTCCGACACCGATGTCGTTGACCACCACCCGCGCACCCTCGGCGGCGAAGGCGAGCGCGTGCTCGCGTCCGATACCGCCGCCGGCGCCGGTCACGATGACCACCCGGCCGTCGAGCAAGCCCATTGTCGTTTCTCCTTTTACTTGATGTCCGCGGTTGTGGTCGACAGGTAGTGCGGCGGCTCGCCGCCGCCGTGTACCTGCAACGACGCACCGCTGATGTAGGACGCGGCTTCGGATGCCAGGAACGCTGTCGCCCAACCGATATCGGCCGGCTTGGCCAAGCGCCCCAGCGGGACGTTCCTGGAGATGGCCGCAATCGATTCGGCATCGCCGTAGAACAGTTCGGACTGCTCGGTCTCGACCATGCCGACGACCACCGAGTTGACCCGCACCTTGGGTGCCCACTCCACCGCGAGTGTCGAGGTGAGGTTGTCGATACCGGCCTTCGCGGCGCCGTAGGCGGCGGTGCCCGGGGTGGGCCGGTGCCCGCTGACGCTGGAGATGTTGATGATGCAGCCGCCGGAGTCCTGGTTCTGCATGACGGCGTTGGCATGGGTGGAGACCGACAGGGCACCGATCAGATTGAGTTCGATGATCTTGGTGCTGAACTTGACTGAGGCGTCTGCGGCCAGCACATAGGGCGATCCACCGGCGTTGTTGACCACCACATCCAACCGGCCATGGGTGGTCACGATCGTGTCGATGAGAGCCCGCACGGAATCGTCGTCGCGGATGTCGCAGGGGTGGAATTCGTAGGGCGAACCCTCGGCCGGCCGTCGCGCACAGGTGATGACGGTGGCGCCCTGACCGGCGAAGACCTCGCTGATGCCGGCGCCGACGCCACGCACTCCGCCGGTCACCAGGACCACCCGACCATCCAGGTGCAGATTGATTCCAGCCGCGTCAGTCACTGTGCTAGCGTACCAAGCAAGTGCTTGCTTAGGTAGCGACCCCTCCAGGAAGTGATCGATGACCATCACCACCGCGACAGTCGAACCGGGCATCGTCTCGGTCACCGTCAACTACCCGCCGGTCAACGCCATCCCGTCGCGCGGATGGTTCGAACTCGGCGATGCCATCACCGCCGCCGGCCGCGACCGCAGCACCCACGTGGTGATCCTGCGGGCCGAAGGCCGCGGCTTCAACGCCGGCGTGGACATCAAAGAGATGCAGAACACCGAGGGTTTCACGGCGCTCATCGACGCCAACCGCGGCTGCTACCACGCCTTCAAGGCGGTGTACGAGTGCGAGGTGCCCGTGGTCGCGGCCGTCAACGGCTTCTGCGTCGGGGGCGGTATCGGCCTGGTCGGCAACGCCGACGTCATCGTCGCCTCCGATGACGCCAAGTTCGGCCTGCCCGAGGTGGAACGCGGCGCCTTGGGCGCGGCCACTCACCTCTCGCGCCTGGTGCCCCAGCACCTGATGCGCCGACTGTTCTTCACCGCGGCCACTGTGGACGCAAACACCCTGCACCATTTCGGCTCGGTGCACGAGGTGGTGCCGCGCGCCGATCTGGACGAGTCCGCGCTGCGGGTGGCCCGCGATATCGCCAGCAAGGACACCCGGGTGATCCGGGCGGCCAAGGAGGCACTGAACTTCATCGACGTGCAGCCGGTCACCGCGCGCTACCGCATGGAGCAGGGCTTCACCTTCGAGCTGAACCTCGCAGGCGTGTCCGATGAGCACCGCGACGCGTTCGCCGGGACCGACAAGGGAACCAAATGACAGACAAGAGAACAACGCTGGACGAAGCCGTCGCCTCGATCGAGAGCGGCATGACCATCGGCATCGGCGGCTGGGGTTCGCGACGCAAGCCGATGGCCTTCGTCCGCGCGTTGCTGCGCACCGATGTGACCGATCTGACCGTGGTGACCTACGGCGGCCCGGACCTGGGCCTGTTGTGCTCGGCAGGAAAGGTCAAGCGGGTGTACTACGGCTTCGTCTCGCTGGACTCGCCGCCGTTCTACGATCCGTGGTTTGCCAAGGCCCGCACCACCGGTGCCATCGAGGCCCGCGAAATGGACGAAGGCATGCTGCGCTGCGGTCTGCAGGCCGCCGCCCAACGGCTGCCGTTCCTGCCGATCCGGGCCGGGCTGGGCAGCGATGTGCGCGCCTTCTGGGGCGACGAGCTCAAGACCGTGAAATCGCCTTATGACGAACAGGAACTCATCGCGATGCCGGCGCTGAATCTCGATGCGGCGTTCGTCCACATGAACCTCGGCGACGAGCGCGGCAACGCCGCCTACACGGGTATCGACCCGTACTTCGATGACCTGTTCCTGATGTCCGCCGAGCAGCGCTTCTTGTCGGTCGAGAAGGTGGTATCCACCGAGGAACTGGTGAGTTCGGTTGTGCCGCAGCAGCTGCTGATCAACCGGATGATGGTCGACAGCGTCGTGGAAGCTCCCAACGGCGCGCACTTCACCACCAACGAACCCGACTATCGCCGTGACGAGAAATTCCAGCGCCACTACGCCGAGGCCGCCGGCTCGGACGAGACGTGGGCCGAGTTCGTCAAGACCTATCTGTCCGGCGGCGAGGCGGACTATCAGGCGGCCGTGCGTAAGTTCGCAGAGGAAGGTGCCCAGTGATGTCCGTGACCCGTGCCGAGGTGACCGCGGTCGCGTGCGCCGAATTGTTCCGCGACGCAGGCGAGATCATGGTCTCCCCGATGACCACCATCGTGCAGATCGGTGCCCGGCTGGCCCGGCTGACCTTCTCCCCCGACATCGTGCTGACCGACGGCGAGGCCCGCATCATCGCCGATACCCCGGCCATCGGCGCGAAGGCCGCGATCGAGGGCTGGATGCCGTTCGGCCGGGTCTTCGAGACGCTGGCCTGGGGTAGGCGCCATGTCGTGATGGGCGCCAACCAGATCGACCGGTACGGCAACCAGAACCTGTCGGCGTTCGGACCGATCCAGCACCCCACCCGACAGATGTTCGGGGTCCGCGGCGCGCCCGGCAACACCATCAACCACCCCACCAGCTACTTCGTCGGCAACCACTCCACGCGGGTGTTCACCGACACGGTGGACATCGTCTCCGGGATCGGTTGGGACAAAATCGATCCCGCCAATCCAGCCTTCCGGTTCGCCAACGTCTACCGGGTGGTGAGCAATCTCGGGGTCTTCGATTTCAACGGCCCCGACCATCAGATGCGGGCGGTGTCGCTGCACCCGGGTGTGGAACCCGATCAGGTGGCCGAGAACACCTCCTTCGAGGTGCACGGGCTGGATTCCGCGGAGACCACCCGAGTGCCCGACGCCGAGGAGCAGCGCTTGCTGCGCGAGGTGATCGATCCGAAGTCGCTGCGCGACAAGGAAGTCAAGGTTTAGGCCATGGGCAAGCTCACCACACCGCTGACCGAGCTGGTCGGCATCGAGCACCCCGTCGTGCAGACCGGGATGGGCTGGGTGGCCGGCGCCCGGCTGGTCGCGGCGACCTCCAACGCCGGCGGGCTGGGCATCCTGGCCTCGGCGACCATGACGCTGGCCGAGCTGGCGACCGCGGTGACCAAGGTCAAGGCCGCGACCGACAAACCGTTCGGCATCAACATCCGGGCCGACGCCGGCGACGCGAACGACCGCGTCGACCTCCTGATGGGCGAAGGAGTCAAAGTCGCCTCCTTCGCCCTTGCTCCCAAACCGGATCTGATCGCCAGGCTGAAAGAGGCCGGAGTGGTGGTCATCCCGTCGGTGGGGCTGGCCAAGCACGCCAAGAAGGTCGCCGGTTGGGGCGCGGACGCGGTGATCGTGCAGGGCGGCGAGGGCGGCGGCCACACCGGCCCGATCGCCACCACCTTGCTGCTGCCGTCGGTCCTCGACGCCGTCGCCGACACCGGCATGCCGGTGATCGCGGCGGGCGGTTTCTTCGACGGCCGTGGCCTGGCCGCCGCACTGTCCTACGGCGCCGCGGGGGTCGCGATGGGCACCCGGTTCCTGCTCACGTCCGATTCGACGGTCCCGGATGCGGTCAAACAGCGCTACCTGCAGGCCGCACTGGACGGCACCGTGGTCTCCACCCGTGTCGACGGCATGCCCCACCGGGTGTTGCGCACCGGCCTGGTGGAGAAGCTGGAGAGCGGTTCCCCGGTCCGCGGTTTCGCCGCCGCGGTGGGCAATGCGCAGAAGTTCAAGAAGCTCTCCGGGATGACCTGGAAGTCGATGATCACCGACGGACTGGCCATGCGGCACGGCAAGGACCTGACCTGGTCGCAGGTCGTGATGGCGGCCAACACCCCGATGCTGCTCAAGGCGGGCCTGGTCGAGGGCAACACCGATGCCGGCGTGCTGGCCTCCGGACAGGTCGCCGGCATCCTGGACGACCTACCCTCGTGCGCCGAACTGGTGCCGAGGATCGTCGACGAGGCCGTCGCACAGCTGACTGAAGCATCGTCCTTCATTCGACCATAATGAAGTACATAGCTTCATTCTCGATGAATGAAGCTATACTCTTCACATGGAACGGGCGACCCTCATCGGTGACGTGGTCGGTTCGCGGCGCTCGGTCGATCGCCGGGCACTGCACCGCGAACTGAGCGCGGCACTGCGGGCCGTCGCCGGCGGAGCGGACGACCCACCCTCGATCACCGTCGGCGACGAGTTCCAAGGCAGCTATCCACGCGTCGGCGACGCGCTCGCGGCGGCGTGGACGCTACGGCTGGCGCTCGCCCCGGATATCGACGTCCGCTTCGGCATCGGCTGGGGAACGGTGAACGTCCTCGACGCGCACACCGGTGTCCAGGACGGGCCCGGCTGGTGGGCCGCACGGGCGGCCATCGAGTGGACCGCCGAGTCACAACGCCAGCCCGGCCTCGCCCTGGTGCGCATCACCTACCGCAACGATGCCGACACCGGGCCGCCCGTCGAGGCCGTCAACGCCGCACTGATGTGTCGGGACCACATGTTTGGATCCCTGGATGAACGCTCCATCCGCATCCTGCGGGGCCTGATGGCGGGCCGGACCAAAAAGCAGCTCGCCGCCGACGAACAGATCAGCCCCTCGGCGGTCTCGCAGCGCGCCGGACGGGACGGCTTGGACCTCATGGCCCTGGTCTCGCAATCGCTTTCGCAGATCACATGAGCCTGCTCGCACTCTGTCTGGTCGCCATCGGCCTCGGCGATATGGTGCGCCGTCCGGCCGGCAGCAGGTGGCAGCCACCGGTGTTGTGCGTCGGTGCCCTCATCACCGGGGCCATGCTCGCGGGGATGTGGCAGACCGCCGACCTGGCGCTGTTGGCCCTCGCCTCGACCGTCGGCGCGGCGTGGCTTGTCGAATCCGAACGTGCCGACCGGACCGGCGCCCGGCAGGCCCGTCCACTGCTGATTCTCGGGGCGGGGGTCGCTACGTTGATCCTGTTGTCCGGGTTTGGATCCGATGCCGACGGGCTGATCGGCCGATGGCTGGTCTGGGTCGGTGCGTCGGTACCGGCCGACCGTGCCCTGATGGCGCTGGGCGTACTGCTGGTGCAGGTGTCGACCGCCAACCAGGTGGTGCGGCTGATCCTGGCCTCGGTCGGGGCGGTCAAACCCGCGGGCCAACCGCAGCCGTCGGATCAGCTCAAAGGCGGCAGGCTGCTCGGCTCGATGGAGCGGCTGCTGATCGTCGGACTGGGCCTGGCGGGACAGCTGACGCTGGCCACGGCCGTGGTGGCCGCCAAGAGCATCATCCGGTTCCCGGAGATCAGCGCCAAACGCGACCCCGAGGCCGGACGGGTCGGTATCGACGATGTCACCGAGTACTTTCTCGTCGGGAGCTTCGCCAGCTGGATCCACGCGTTCGCCGGCCTGGCGCTAGTGGCCACCACCGCCTGACGAGAAGGGGCCTGGCGAGAAGGACGAGCAACCCCGCGAAAACGGCTCAGCGCCAGCCCCACATTCCTACACTCGCCAGATATGAAGACCAACGCGGCGATTCTGTGGGAGTACGGCGGCGACTGGACCGTGGAGGAGATCGATCTCGATCCGCCCGGTGACGGCGAGGTGCTGGTCTCCTGGGAGGCCACCGGGCTGTGCCACTCCGACGAGCACATCCGTACCGGCGATCTGGCCGCCCCACTGCCCCTGATCGGCGGCCACGAGGGCGCCGGGATCGTGCGCGAGGTCGGGCCCGGCGTGGTGGGGCTCGCCCCCGGCGATCACGTGGTGGCCTCGTTCCTGCCGGCCTGCGGCCGGTGCCGGTTCTGTTCCACCGGCCACCAGAACCTGTGCGATCTCGGCGCACTCATCATGGCGGGAACCCAGGTCGACGGCACCTACCGGCGCCGGGCGCGCGGCCAGAACATCGGCGCGATGGCTTTCGTGGGGACGTTTTCCCAGTATGGCTCCGTGCCCGAGGCGTCCATCGTCAAGATCGACGACGACATTCCGCTGTCGCGGGCCTGTCTGCTGGGCTGCGGCGTCACCACGGGCTGGGGCTCGGCGGTCAACACCGCCGATGTCTCCCCCGGCGACACCGTGGTCATCATCGGCCTCGGTGGTATCGGCAGTGGCGCCGTGCAGGGCGCCCGGCTGGCGGGCGCCGAGAAGATCATCGTCGTCGAACCGGTGGAAACCAAGCGGGACTTGGCTTTCCGGTTCGGCGCCACCCACTTCGTCACCTCCATGGAAGAGGCCACCGCACTGGTTGCCGATCTCACCAAGGGGGTGATGGCCGACTCGGCGATCCTGACCGTCGGCCTGCTGGAGGGCGCGATGCTGGAGGAGGCCGCCAACATCATCCGCAAGGGCGGCGCCGTGGTGATGACGGCACTGTCCTCGATGACCGACAACTCCCCGACCCTGGGCATGATGATGTTCACGCTGTTCCAGAAGCGGCTGCTGGGCAGCCTGTACGGCGAGGCGAACCCGCGCGCCGATATCCCGCGGCTGCTGTCGCTGTACCGGGAGGGCAAGCTGCTGCTCGACGAGACCGTCACCCACGAGTACAAACTCGCCGAGGTCAACGAGGGTTACCAGGACATGCGCGACGGCCGCAACATCCGCGGAGTGATCCTGCACGATCACTGAGCCGTACGGTGGCCGGTATCGACCACGAGATACCGCAGCTTCGGTTAAACCTTGCGGCGCTGGAGCACAACATCGCACTGATGTCGCGGTGGTGTCTGACGCAGGGCTGGTTGCTGTGCCCGCATATCAAGACCACGATGACGCGTCCCATCGTCGAGCGCCAGATCGCTGCCGGGGCATGGGGTGTCACCGTGGCCACCGTGACCCAGGCGGCCGTGGCGCTGCGCTGGGGGTTGCGCCGCATCCTGATCGCCAACGAGGTCGTCACCGAGCATGACCTGGCCCGGCTACGTGGCTGGCTCGACACGGTGCCCGACCTCGAGCTCTACGTGTTCGTGGACTCCGGTGCCGGCGTCGACCGTGCGCGCCGGGCGATGTCCGGGACCGGCAATCGGCTCGGCGTCATCGTGGACGTCGGCACCGGTGGCGCCCGCACGGGTGTGCGGGACATCCACACCGCCCGGGAGGTCGCGGCCGGCTGCCGGCATGCCGACGGTCTGCGCCTGGCCGGGGTCGGCGGATACGAAGGGGTGCAGCGCAACGAACGCGACGAGGTGACCCTCGGGGCCGTCGATGCGCACATCGATCGTGCCGTCGCGGTCCTCGATGAACTGGTCGGCGAGATCGAGCTGCCGCTGTTCACCATGGGCGGATCGGCCTTTCCCGACCGTGTCGTCGCCGTGCTGGGGCGGCTGGCACCCCACGTGCGGCCGGTGCTGCGGTCGGGCTGTTATGTCACGCACGATCACGGCACCTATGCGCGGGTGTCGCCGATCGCCGGTCTGCGCGCGGCGCTCACGGTTCGTGCGGCGGTCCTGTCCACACCCGAACCGGGCCTCGCCGTCCTGGGTGCCGGTAAACGCGAACTCGCCTACGACGCCGGGCTTCCCGTCGTGCTCGGCGCCCGGGCGCGCGCCGCGACGATCTTCGACCACCACCTCGTGCTGACCGGTGCCGACGGGATCCAGGTCGGCGATCTCGTCGACCTGGGCATCTCGCATCCCTGCTCGGTCTTCGATCGATGGCGCCAGATCGCCGTCACCGACCGCGACCGGATCATCGATGTCTGGCGACCGGAATTCGATTGACCGGTCGGCGGCAACATGGCCGAAACGCCCACGACACCGGAATTCAGCACGGCTGCCGGATTCTGGTCCGCATGTCGGCACCCACCAAGAGCCAGCGCAAGCGCGTGCACCCCGTAGACGAGGTGCTTCCCCTCCCGAAGCTGGCCACTTACGGCTTCCAGCATGTCGTCGCGTTCTACGCCGGCGCGGTGCTGGTGCCGATCCTGATCGCGAACGCCCTCGGGCTGACCGGCGAAGAGCTCGTCATGCTCATCACCGCCGACCTGTTCACCTGTGGCATCGCCTCGATCATCCAGGCCGTCGGGTTCAAGAACGTCGGTGTGCGGCTGCCGCTGCTGCAGGGCGTGACATTCGCCGGGGTGGCCCCGATCATCGCGATCGGGCTGGCCCACGGCGGCGGGACCGAGAGCCTGCTCTACGTGTACGGCGCGGTGATCGTCGCGGGTGTCTTCACCTTCCTCATCGCACCCGCGTTCGTCCGGCTGCTCAAGTTCTTCCCGCCGGTGGTGACCGGGACGCTCATCACCATCATCGGGCTGTGCCTGGTACCGATCGGCGCGCTCGATGCGGTGACCAACCCGGCCACCCACGAGCCCGATCCCACCAACCTGCGCTGGGTGCTCTACGCGCTGGGCACCATCGCGGTGATCGTCGCGATCCAGCGGTTCTTCCGGGGCTTCATGTCCACCATTGCCGTGCTGCTGGGTCTGGTCGCGGGCTGCGCGGTGGCATATGCGCTGGGTGACATGAACTTCGATCGCGTGGGCCAGGCCGCAATGTTCGGCTTCACGCCGCCGTTCGCCTTCGGTATGCCCAAGTTCGACATCGTCGCCATCATCACCATGGTGATCGTGATGATGATCATCGCGGTGGAGTCCACCGGCAGCACCATCGCGACCGGTGAGATCGTCGGCAAGCGGGTCCGCCCGTCCGATATCGGCAACGTACTGCGCGCCGACGGGGTGGCCACCACCATCGGCGGCATCTTCAACTCGTTCCCCTACACCGCGTTCTCCGAGAACGTCGGCCTGGTGCGGCTGACCGGGATCAAGAGCCGATGGGTGGTCGCGGCGGCGGGTGCGATCATGATCCTGCTCGGCTTCCTGCCCAAGGTGGCCGCCGTGGTCGCGTCCATCCCGAACCCGGTACTCGGCGGTGCGGCACTGACGCTGTTCGCCACCGTCGCCGTCGTCGGCATCCAGACGCTGGGCAAGGTCGATTTCACCGACCACCGCAATGTCATCATCGTCACCACCAGCCTGGCACTGGCACTGCTGGTGACCTCCTACCCGGATATCTCCTCGGCGCTGCCGGCGGGCCTGGACATCCTTTTCGGCAGCGGTATCAGCACCGGCGCCATCGCCGCCATCGTGCTCAACATCGTCTTCTTCCATCTCGGCAAGAAGGGACCTCGGGTTGCCGGCGGCGGATCCATCACCCTCGACGAGGTCAACACCATGACCCGGGATCGTTTCACCGAGGTGTTCGGACATGTGGTGCAGGACGTCACCTGGGCTGCCGATCGCGCCTTCGAACAACGCCCGTTCACCGACACCACGGCGCTGCGCGAGGCATTCCAGGATGCCGTGCTGACCGGTTCATCGGAGCAGCAAGCCGAATTGCTCAACGCGTTCCCGGACCTGGGCGCCGAGGACGAAACGGGTCAGGTTCTCGCCGTCGATCACGTAGCGTTGAGCAATCTCGACGAAGATGATCACCAGGACGTGGTGGGATTGGCCGCCGCCTATCGCGAACACTTCGGCTTCCCGCTCATCATCTGTGCGCGCGAGACCGAGCGCTTCGACCGGGTGCTGCGCAACGGTTGGTCGCGGATGGACAACTCCGCGGCCACCGAGAAGGCGTACGCGTTGATCGAGGTGGCCAAGATCGCCAACTACCGCTTCACCGATCTGGTTGCCGACGCCAATCCCATTGCCGCGGCGCGGTTCGGCAGGCTCAACGAACTCTCGTGAAAGCGATCGGACTGCAGGAATTCAACGCGCTGTCCGAGCGGCAACGGATGCATCTGTTGTTCGAGGTGTGCTCGTCGACGATTTGGGCGCGCCGGGTGGTGGCGGGCTCCCCGTTCCGGGATACCGAGGCGTTGTTCGACCGAGCCGACCGCGTACTCGCCGAGCTTCCCGACGCCGAGATCGATGCCGCGCTCGACGGGCATCCCCGCATCGGGGCCAAAGCCGACAACCCGTCATCGGCCCGCGAGCAGGCCCGGGTCGCCGATGCCGGCGACGCGGTGAAAGCCGCACTGGCCGCGAAGAACCGGGAGTACGAGGACAGGTTCGGCTACGTCTACCTGGTGTGTGCCAGCGGACGCTCGGCCGACGAACTGCTCGCCATCCTGACCGACCGGCTCGACAACGATGCCGAGACCGAACGCCGGGTCATGCGCAACGAACTGGCCAAGATCAACCGGCTGCGCCTGGAGCGGATGGTGAGCGAACCGACATGATGGGCTTCATGACTCTGTCCACCCATGTCCTCGACGCGACCACCGGGCGGCCTGCCGTCGGGGTCGCCGTCACCCTCACCGCCGCCGGCACCGCGGTGGCCGACGGGCTCACCGATGCCGACGGGCGCATCGCCGAACTCGGCGGCCAGCTGGCCGCCGGGGTGTACCGCCTGCATTTCGACACCGGTGGCTACTTCGCCGCCGAAGGAATCGTCGGGTTCTACCCCGAGGTCGTGATCGCCTTCGAGATCACGGATCTGACAGGTCACTACCACGTTCCGCTGCTGCTGTCCCCCTACTCCTACTCCACCTACCGAGGGAGCTGAACGTGAAGGTCGTGATCATCGGCGCGGGGATGGGCGGGATGAGTGCCGCCATCGCCCTGCGCCAGATCGGCATCGACACCGCGGTCTACGAGCGGGTCACCGAGAACAAGCCGGTCGGAGCGGCCATCTCGGTGTGGTCCAACGGTGTGAAATGCCTAAACTATCTGGGCTTGCAGGAGGAGACGGCCAAGCTGGGCGGCATCGTCGAGACCATGAGCTACCTCGACGCGCATACCGGTGAGACCATGTGCCGCTTCTCCATGCAACCGCTGATCGATCAGGTCGGACAGCGTCCGTACCCGATCGCGCGCGCCGAGCTGCAGCTCATGTTGATGCAGGCCTACGGGGTCGACGACATCAACTTCGGCATGAAGATGGTCAGCGTGGCCGACGGCGACGATGCGGCGACCGCGACCTTCGCCGACGGCACGACGGTCACCGCCGACGTGATCATCGGCGCGGACGGCGCCAGTTCGCTCACCCGCGAGTACGTACTCGGCGGCCCGGTGACCCGGCGCTATGCGGGCTATGTCAACTTCAACGGGCTGGTCGACACCGATGACGCGATCGGGCCCGCCACCGAGTGGACCACCTATGTCGGTGACGGCAAACGTGTCTCGGTGATGCCGGTGGCCGGCGGACGCTTCTACTTCTTCTTCGACGTCGTCGAGCCCGAGGGTGTTCGGTATGAGCGCGGGACCGCCCGCGAGGTACTGCGCGGGCGGTCCCGCGC
>Ga0209066_10003079_pt1 | contig 19482 bp, 10 predicted proteins | sample All_14_2_FD_187198 | JGI IMG/M metagenome (GOLD analysis project Ga0209066, IMG submission 187198) | Freshwater microbial communities in response to fracking from Pennsylvania, USA - Allegheny Zone_MetaG_DW_15 (SPAdes) (version 2) ... | reverse complement strand
GGGGTGGGCATGAGGCGTATTTTGAACTATGCGGCTCAAGAAGTGAGGCGTATTTTTGGAAATGCGGCTCTATGTCGGATGGAATGATGGCAGACACGGAGTAAAACTGCCGAAATCTCGACCATCCACGCCAGCAATACTCGCTCTATTTGCCCAGCAAAGATGAGCTGCAGCAGAAATTGGCTAAGTGGATGGTGGTTGACAGAGCATTCGATACGAAATAGGCCTCTAGCCCTTTATTTACTTGGGCTAAGAGCTATCAAATATCCAGCGTGTTGGCACAACCATTTGCTTCGATCGTTGCGTTTATTTCGAATAATGCTATTATTTCCACCCATTGCAACTGGCCTGACCCAAAGCCATCGCGCCAAGGAGAACCCCATGAAAGACCAGGAAGTGCTTGACCCCGCCAATGACGCTGAAGCCGACATGGCCGCCATTGCCCACCAATGCCTGATGACCGCGTTGGACCATTCCAAGGCGGACCACATCAACATCATTCTGGATGTGAGCGAAGAGGGCGAAGCCAAGCATGAAACCCCGGTGCTGAAGCTGCCACCCCGTGCCCTGCGCTTTTTTGCCGACGTGTTGCGGCAAATGGCCAAACAAGAGCCCATGCTGCTGGTGCCGCAAAAGCATGAACTCACCACCCAAGAGGCCGCCAATTTTCTGAATGTGTCGCGGCCTTTTGTGATCAAAGAGATCGAGGCCAACCGCCTGGCATGCCGCAAGGTCAACCGCCACCGCCGCATCGAATTTGAAGAACTGCGCCGCTACCAGGCCGCGCAGCAACAACAGTCTGAACAGGCCCTGCAAGACCTGACCAAGTTGTCTGAAGAACTGGGGCTGGAGTTGTAAGTGGCAGGCTTGGCGCCTTACACGGTTGTATGACCGGACAATTCGAAACTTGACTTTGATCAGATGAAATGCCGTCACCACGCAGCACAAATGCTCGACGCAGAATTCAAAACCTACTTCCCATGTTTCACCCAACTTGGAACACTCACAGGCGGTAACAACTCAGAATCCTTGAGAGTAAGGTCAACCTCAAGCCAGTCATATACAGCAGGGGCAGGAGCCCGCACAGTTTTTGGCTGTTGCGAACGATCTCTGCTGTAAGCATCAGTTCGCCCCCGCAACGTAGTCTTATCGGAGAAATACTTCTCAAGGTCATAAAGCTGCTCAATTTGCGCGTCTATGTTTCCTTCGTGAATTGCTTCGCCCAACTTCGCGGACGTGTCCCCAAACTTCTTCACCTCATAGGTATTCAATTGGGCTTTCAACAGGCAAAAGAGTCGCAAACAGGCGATCTGCTGGCGTTCCTTGTTCATATCAATTGCAGCAGAGGGACTTCCAGCTAGCACCGGTTCTGAAAAGTGTTCAAGCATTTCTTTGAGTCGTTTCACCTGTGTATCAACATTGCCGATGCATAGAGCTTGAGTCAAACTTGTTTTGGCTTTTTCCAACGCTGGGATATTGGGCGGGTCACCCTGCAGATAATTTACGAGCGCAGGAGAAATGTCGGCGATAGTTTCTAACTCTTTACCAAGAAGCTGTTTCACAAGTGGCATTGAATTACAGACACGGTCGAGCGTTTCGGCAATTGGCAAATAGGCCACCAACTGCAAAGGTACCGGCAACATCTGTGCCCTAGGCTTTCCTTCTTGCATATTCAAAGGGTCAATATCAGCGATAACCATGGCTTGATCGGATTCACCAAGGGGGTCTGTAGGTTTGTTGTAGTAGATACCTTTGGACCATCCGTGATACGGCGTTGTAGATGAAATCAGACCGATTGATTGGTGGCTATTCTTCCAACTTTCTCGTCCGACAAAGCAACTGCCTCCCATAAACAATTTACCTAAAACACCGTTGCAGAATACAGTGGTGGTCCCCGCTGCTAGAAGACTTGTTTGGCCAGCAATCCAATAATCTGCTGTTCGCGATGTGGCCGCTGGCACAACAAGGAGTGAACGGCGCGGAGCGCCCAACTCATCAGAGCCCATCGCCAGAGCATTCCCTAGGTTTTCAAAGTCTGTAAGTACGACTTTCCGGCCGTTTATTGAAGTGCCTTTGAAGAAATGATTCAGCTGCGCTTCATAGTCTCTAGTTAGCAACGGGAGGTTAGCCGGGCTGGTGAGCATAAAGAGCTCGGAGCAAATAAGTTCCAAACAGTACTTGAGAGGTAGTGGCGTTGCTGTCAGTAGACGATTCAATTCCTGCGAAGGAATGGCTATGCCAACCTTGTTCTGAAATAAGTCGAAAATATCGCGAGAATGGAATAGTGGTTTGAGTGGATCTGAGGAGGGTTGAATGTACTCTTCAACTGCAACTGCACGATACTTTTTCAATCTTTCCCATTCGAGGACCACACCACGCTTGAGCTGGTCAGCGCTAACCAAAGCTTTGCTGTCCAGACCCAAAGTTGCACCCAAAGCGGTTGCGGCAGCATTTGGATATGGCCATAGCAATGACATTTTTGCGCTTAGCAACTCTTCTGGCTTCACGTCGAATTGACGAAACGTGCCAGCAAGAACCGCTACTCCTTTACGGCGTAGCTCTTCTTTCAGCCATACCACCGTCTCAGGCCTGACTGAGTATTCAGGCAACACCAAAAGATCGACTTTGAAGCGCTCGCAAACATCAATGGCTTTGGCCAAGAGTCTCTGCCGCCTGTGCTCTGCCCAACTGGGCAAGCTTTTCTTTTCGGTCCAAAGGTATTCTGTGCCCCGCCTCTCGGTTGCTTGATGCAGTCGTTCGTAGTTCCCGGAGCCGTCCTCATCAAGCGAAGCCAGTAGTTGAGAAACCTGCCGTGCAACTCGACTTTCTTTGAACGGAAGTGCTTGAGCTCCGACCTCAGCAATTGGGTGGGAGTAGGTCTCATCCACGTTCCACTGCAAGAGCGCCACTCGAACATGTCCTGGTACCTTCTGTTCACCCCGCCGAGCCCATTGTTCGTTCTGCATGTTACGAAACGCCCGCGCCGTCGGCTCGCCTTTTCTTGTAGATTCCCTCGCTACTTGTGGCAACTTTTCAGAACTCGCATCGCCCGTTGTGATAGTCACGATTGGCGCGCCTGGAATACCTTTCTTCTCCGTCGTAGCAGTTGAAGCCAATGCAATATCTATTGCAGGCAGTGACGTTTGCGTCGCGTTGCCGTTTCCAGTCAACGCACTAGGCGATTCGTTGATGCCTTGATTCAAACCAGTCAGAAGCGTATGGCGATCCTCTATCGCTATCCGGGCGAATGCGTCGCCAAGAACATGAACGGAAAGAAGCTTGCGGGTGCCCTTTTCATAGGATTCACACCAGATTTTCTGCAAGCTGCCTTCGTGTTCTGCTTCTTCTGTCTTTGAGGCGTTAAGTGGCCATTGGCATATGCTAGAAGGAGTCACAGCCCATGTTCGACCTTCAGAATCAGTGAACCGCTTTGTTTTAGGCGTGTACCCATAGCATGGTGATACGACTGTCCGAACGCCAATGCCACACAATCGATCTATGGCACGCACAACATTGCAGACAGTGTCGACAAGTTCCAAATTGATTCGAGCCAATGTCTTGGCATTTATCTGCTCGAATGGCCAGGAGAAAGCTAGATTCTCGTCAGTACCAGAATTTTCAAAATTTGCCAAAGAATTTGCTATCACCTTTAGCTGTTCAGCGACCGTCTTCCATTCGTTCAGTTCAAGGTTGTGATTTATTTGACCAACTAAAACGCAGAGCCATGTCAATGCAGAACCTCCAGTGTGGCCCCGCCAGTCTTCACTTCTCAAAGCCACCAAGATCGAAGGCTCAGGGACGCTATTTAGTGCTGAGTCCGCGATTGGCCAATCGCCTGCAGGCCACTCTATGACTACTGGCAATTCGAAGCCTCGTAGTGATTTCAAAGAAATTACCAGGCCGCGAAATGCGGTGTAACAGGTTGCCAATACCAACGATGCTTTAAAGACTTGTTCGGCCTCCCCACTTTTTTCAGAAGTCTGCAAACTCCAGATTCGACGAGTCAGTAAGGCGTTTGCCAGTAAGTCACGACGGAGGTCATCCGGCGCAACCTCGCCATTCTGGGACAGGTTCTCTCCGGCCGCAACCGGGAGCTTCGCGATTACTCGACTCGAAACGAGATGCAATGTATTTACAAGCCCTTGGCGACTTTGGTCCTTCGAGCCCAGGTACCGAAGTCTCATCGCTTCAGTCTCGGCTTCCGATATTAGCAAGTGATAGAGCTTTGTTTCCATACTTGCGTTGTGAGCTGGGAAGGCTTGCAATATCTCCAGTGAGCGTTTCAAAGTGAGAGGTAGCTGTGTTTCCTTGTCAATGCGTTTGTAAGCCTGTTCGTTGAAATATGTACCACGTAGTTTGCGCAGTTGGCTCCGCAAAACATATCGTGCAGGGTCCCCAAAAGTAGCCTCATTCAGAGGCAGTTGACCATCGTGATCTGCGAGTTTTGCTATGTCGTCTTGCAGGCCAAGAAGGTCGCTAACCGTGACACCAATTCGCCACAGATATCCCAGTTCCTGATGGACACTAATGCTGCGAAGCGATCGTCCTACATCACGAACAAACGCGCGACCTGCCAGTTTGGTCATGTCAACAGGTTCAATTAACAGAAATACGCTGCTTTCACGAAGCGAGGTTGCGTCGGTATTTGCAACGAACGGCCAGGCCGGTACAAGCTCTTGGGTTTCATTCCGCCTAAATTGGGCGTGCTGAATTTCAACCATTTGCAAGTAGAGCTGTGCTGCCATCTGAGGGGAAACCACTTCCGAAGCAACACTCGGTTGTGGCGCGGTAACTGATATCGTTAGCGATGGGGGCCCATCCAACAGGTATGTTTGGCAGGCAATTGGATCGTTTCCCATCGCGTTATCCGGCTTGGCCTTAATAGAGAGTTCGACGACGTTCGGGCCGATTGGGCCAACGCCCAAAAATGCTTCCATCGCGACAGTTGTTTTGTTTTCGACAGGAAGCGAGAAAGCAACCACTGAGGTGATATCCGTGGTCGCGGACTCGCTGGATGGCGTACAAACAAGCAAACGATCTTGAGGAATCCCAGGTAGCGGCGGAAGGATCAGCATCGACTCCTTCCTATTTATGTTGTTTAGAAGCCATGGGCGCTTTTCCAATATGCACCATACAGATTGGCGTGGCGCAACGGAAACGATGGTTTGAAGCGCGATGGATAGATAGCTTGGATTCACCTTTTCAGGTTGAGGACTGCCGTCCGTAAGGAATGCTGCAGCGAACTCATTGAAGCCCTCAAACTCCTGCTTATTTACAAAAGATTTTGGCTTTTCTACGGCTGCCAAGGCGTCCTGCGGATTGTTTGGCGTCACTTCATATCTCATAAGTTCTTGCACAACCCGATCTAGCCAGACAAACGGGCTTCCCTCCGTGTAGGGTCTTGCACTTGACAAATCACTTCCAGCTAAATACTTAGACCCTGGAACTGCCCTATTTGCTTTCCACGCCAAAAGGTCATAGCGCCGTTTCAATTGATGAATCAATCGTGGTTTAGCTGCCTTCTCTAGTGCCGCAGCCCTGAAGTTGGGTTGCAATACGACTTTCCCGAGCTGTGATAGACATTTGTCGCGGTGTAGCTTTTCAACAGAGCTCAAGCCGTGCGGCTCGGATGTGCTTGCATCAAGGAGTTTTTCTAAACCTTCAAGCGCAAATAGGATTGGGTCTTCCCATGCATTTTTCCCCTCGTCCAACTGCCATCCGGTGTCTTCGATACAGCGCTCCCATAACCGCAAATAGGCTTCCCATGCCATGTCAGCATTTAACTCTAGGTCATTCCTTGTCGCGTCGGTAGCAACGGCAAACCATAACCAACGCGCGCCTTTTGCAAGCTCGGAGGGGCGTAGGTCTTTGGCTTTGAAAGCAGTGCTCACAGCTTGGATGATCTCGTTTCCGCTATCTCGAAATAGCCCTGAATTACGAAATATTTGAAGCGCCGATTGGCGGTCTGTATCCGTTGTCTCCGCCCACAAGCCCCACCCCTGCTCACCATCACCAATCATGGGGGGCTCCCACGCTGGCCCGGATGCAGCAAAAGCCCGGCCCTCATTAAGTTGCCTGTAGAACTCGCTTGCTGGCAGCACTGGGATATCGTCAGCCTTTGCCACCAAACTAAGACCTAGTGCGCGTGCACTTCCTTCAATGGCTCGCCGCACCTCTGTCAATAAATCAGCGCTGTCCGCAAGCAATACCAAGTCGTCAACATAGCGCGCGTAGCCGATACGTCGACCCTCGACGTTGTGTTTAACCATTAATTTCCGCGCTTGTTGATCGAGGGGGAAGAGTGCGATATTTCCGACCCAAGCGGACAATACAGGCCCCTGCGGGATACCCATTTCGTCGTTGGCATCGACGCGAGAACCGTCTTCGGGACTCTCGTGACAGTAGCCAAAAAGCAAGTCACATATCGCGTCTACGAGCTGCGCAGCCCTTGCCTCGTTTGTTTCATTCGCCTTGTTTGGTATGAGGGGGGCAAAAGGAGCAGAAAAGTTGTTGCGCTTATCCAGCCCCGCTTTGAGGTTCATGAAAAAACTATCACGAACAACAAAGCGCTGTAGATTGTCGTAGTACCTTTTGACGTCGAGGCGAAGAGAATGCACAACGCCAATTTCATCGGCCTGCGTCTTGAGAGCCTGCATAAAGTCTCGCCAACTATCCACATAGGACCTGTACATTCCTTGATCTGAAGCAGGTTTGCGGCCTTCAATCACTTCCATATCGACTTGATATGCGAAGCTCAAAACTTGTTCGTTGTCGATATCAATGGTTGATTCTTCTGCGCCTGCACGCAAACCCGTGGTGACTGTCGGGCGACCTTCCCCGTAGTATCGAACGGCGGGAATGCAGTTACTAAACATTCCATCGTCAAGGCAAAATTCATCAAGCCGTTCACTTAGAAGTTCATTCAAGAGATATTGTTGAACAATCAAATCGGCAGGCCTAGGCATTGCCTTAAGGCGTGCCTCGTTGCCGCCAAATTTCCTTGGAACCTTGACGGCGTCATACAAGTCAATTGCTTTGTTCAGTGGGCCTGCGAGTCGTTCCTTCAGCAAGACGTTGAATGCAGTCGCGGCGATATTCAGTCGGTCCCACTCGGGTTCAGCGCAAGGCAATTCACCACGGCGGGAGCCCATGTACGCAAGCTCCCTCGCATGGTTGAGTTGTGCATCGTGGTCTGAAATGAATAGAGTAGCGGCTTGGTGTTTCGAGGTTTCAGTGGGTGAGGAAAAGGTAAGTAGATCTTTTTGGCATGCCAAGGCAGCGGGCGAATCCTTCTCAATGCTGCCGAAGATTAGTTTCTCAAGATCAGCTGGTGAATTGCAAAGCCTGCGTATGATTTTGGACGCGCGCTGCATCGCCCGGTAACGCCGTGAACGCGTTGCACCGTTCCACTGCGTATCAACTAGAACGTCTTCCGCAGCTCCACCAAACTCAAACACTAAGAACGCCAATGCAGGAGGAAATGAGGATTCCTCAAGACAAGTGTGGACAGATGTAGCATCCTGCGCATCGCGAAAGCATTCGTCAGGGTCTTTGCCCTTCGTATTGGCATCCTTCACCTTGGCTAAAGAATTCGAAGTCAGAAACACCACCGAGACATCAACGCTTGAGTTTTTTCCAAGTAAACGTTGAGTTGAGCGAGCTGTGCCTTGGATCCCTGCTTGATCACGATCTAAAAGCAGATGTATTGTTAGCGAGTGGTCTTTCCCCAAGGATCCCAAAAGACTGTCAACAATTTCGACTTGTCGCTCACTTATATGCGCACCCATAACAGCAACGGCTGGCACGTTGAATGCATTTAGTCGAAGCGCATCAAAGAAGCCTTCAGTGACGTAGAGGTGGTGATCCTTAACGCCAGCATTCTTTTGCGCGACGATCTTTGGAAATACCACATTGGCGAAAAAGAGGATGTTTCCCTTTTCCGTGCCTTTGGAGTTAAGGTACTTAGGCGTAGACCTTACTGCATCGTCTCCAACTGCTCGAGCCACAAGTCCAACCAATTTGCCTTTCTGGTCCTTTAGTGGAATGACGATTCGGTCCCCGGGAAATGCATCGGTGTAAAAAATCTCCAAGGGGAGATGCTTTGTGGTGGCTAGCTCTGCGCTCTTTGGCAGTATTCGTTTAAGGAGAGATGCCTCCTCTAGTTCCGCGCCGATGGCGCGACTTTCATTGAATGACTCGTTAGTAACGGCATCGGCCAGAGTATTCGCTTTGGCATAGGCTAATCCCGCAACCTTGAGTGTTTGTTCGTCGAATCGTCGAGCTCGAGCCCACTTCCCAAAATCTGTAGCAGAGCTTTCTGCAGCGTAAATACTTGCAACGATCTCTAGCGCGGAAGTGTCGGACTCCGTCTGGAATCTAGTTCTGCCCGCTCCTTTGATTGGACTGAGAGAAACGTTGAAGGAAGTTGCCAGCCAATTCACTGCTCCTTTGAAGTCAGTGCTATTGACTTGCTTCACCAGCGCGATAGCGTCCCCATGCTCGCCGCAAGAGAAGCAATGAAAGTGAGGGTGCCGTGAAGCGCTGCCCTCATACAGGACAACTGACGGATTGCTCTCTTGGTGGAACGGACAAAGCAATGTGGTTCGGTCTCCCTGTGTACGCGGCTCCCGACCAAGTCGTTGTGCCACGTCAACTAAAGATATTCCGCTAAGGAGCTTGTCCAGATCAATCCACGCCATTTTTCATTCCTATTTCTTCGTTGATGAGCGCATTGGATGTGCCGAAAGACGCATCGAACAGCGATTTCGGCAACTGCAGACGTTTGCTTGCTTCTTCCATTACATTGGACTTGGGTTCACTGACATTACGTGAGCATGATGAACTCGAGGGTAAGCCTGTTGTATTGCAGTAGCGAAAGGTTCGTCGCGCAGGCTGGGCAGCCGGATGATCAGCGGGGCCTCGCCGCTGCGTCCGCAGCTGATGGGTTTCACCAGCGGGATGCCATCGTCGTCTTTGTCGTTGGCGGTCAGCAGGTCGGCGGCGACCAGGCTGGCGGTTTGCAAAATCTGCTGGGTGTTGCGGTAGTTGATTTTGAGGATGGTGGTGCGGCCCTGGGCCTGGATGCCCAGGCTTTTGAAGCTGAACTGTTTGGCACGCGCGCGCTCGTAGATGCTTTGGGCGTCGTCGTACAGCACCAGCAGGCTGTTGGTGGTGGGGTCCACCATTTGGGTCACCAGTTTGAGCCACTCGGGCGCAAAGTCGTGGCCTTCGTCGATCAGCACTGCCTGGTATTGGCCGCTGGGGATGTGCTTTCGGTCAACCGCGCTAATGACGCGTTGGACCATCTCCAGCATCTTGGTGTCCACTGGCAAGTTGGTGGCGGGCAGGGTTTGGCCAAATGCCACCAGTTGTTCACGACACCATTTGTGAAAGTGCCGCACATGCACGCGCTCACTCAGGCCTTTGGCCACCATCACGCTGTGCAGCTTCACGCCCAGCGGCTCGTTGTAACAAAGGATCAGCACCGGTTTGCTGCCCGGTGCGCCCGCTTTGGCCAGGTATTCGGCGCGGTAGCCCAGGATCATGGTTTTGCCGGACCCGGCCACGCCGTGGATCACGCGGTGGCCGTCGCCCAGGCTGCGGGCCAGTTGCTCCTGCTGCAGGTCCATCACCCGCATGATGCTGGGCAGGTCGGCCTCGGCGTCGTTGTCGTCAAACAGGGCGCCCTGGGTGGGCGGCACGCGCACCTGCGGGAACAAGATCCAGCGCACGCGGTCCAGCTGCGGCAGGCTCAGGGCGCCGCCAAAGGCGTGGGGAAACATCTGCCACAGCCGCTGCTGAAAAGCCTCTGGGTCGGCTGATTCTTCCATCTCGTCTTTGCAGATCACGTAGTGCGGCTCAATGGCTTCACCCAGGCCAGCGGTCTCAAACTGTTTGCGCGTGATGCGGGTGAACACCACACCGTGGCCCCACGGAAAAGCCAGCTTGCCCTGGTGAGCGCCGCTGGTCTGCACCAGCTGCGGGTCGCGCTCCAGCGCGTTGACCACCTGGATGGCGCAGTGGCGGGCTTGGGCCAGCGGGTTGATGAGCACCTTGGGGCGGTCGTTCGCCAGCAGGGTCCACTGCTGGCGGGTGGCGTGCTGAATGGTGTCGAGCTTCCAGTCCTTGGTTTCCAGAATCAGCAGGCCGCGGTGCGGGTGCAGCAGCACAAAGTCGGGGTGGGTTTGTTTGGGGCCAATGGGGACGTTGTGCCAGAGCAGGTAGTCGTCGTCGAGCTTTTGCTCCAGCCGCTCGGCCAGGCGGCGCTCGCCCGTGCTGTCAAAGCTGCAGGCGCCCAGCGCCGGTATCAGTGTCGCCATCTTGTGTATTCCGTCCCTGAAATGATGCCGCCCCATTTTGGGGGGCGCTAGTTGCATGCCCTTTGATTTGGCGCAACCCGGCACCACGCGGCGCGGGGCTGGCAGCCCCGATACTCCCGCGCATGCTCACACTTCACCTCTCTGACTTCTCCCTCGAACACTTCATGGCCCACTACTGGCAGCAAAAGCCGGTGGTCATCCGCCAGGGCTTCAAAGCCTGGGCCGACCTGATTTCCCCCAACGAACTGGCCGGCCTGGCCTGCGAGGCCGAGGTCGAATCGCGCATGGTCTACAAACAAGGCGAGCAATGGCAGGCCGAGTTTGGCCCGTTTGAGTCGTTCGAGCGTTTTGGCGACACCGGCTGGACGCTGGTGGTGCAGGCGGTGAACCATTGGTCACCCGAGGTGGCCGAGCTGGTCAAGCCCTTTGCCTTTATACCCAAATGGCGCTTGGACGACGTGATGATCAGCTACGCGGTGCCCGGCGGTGGTGTCGGTCCACATATTGATCTGTACGACGTGTTCATCTGCCAGGGCAGCGGTCGGCGCCGCTGGCGCGTGGGTGATGTGGGCAACCACCGCCAGTTTGCCGCGCATGCCGCGCTCTTACACACCGACCCGTTTGAGGCCATCATTGATACCGAACTGCTGCCGGGTGACATCCTCTACATTCCGCCGGGTTTCCCGCATGACGGTGTCACGCTGGAAGAGTCGATGAGTTTCTCGGTCGGCTTTCGCGCCAAGTCGGCCTGCGACATGCTCAGCGGCCTGGCCGACCATGTGCTTGACAAAGAGCAGGCCCAACACCTGCTGGCCGACCCGCACCGCCCGATTCACCAACATCAAGGCCAGATCGACAAAGCTGACTTTGCCCGCATCAAGGCCCACCTGCAAAGTGTGCTGGACAACGATGCGCTGCTGGCCGACTTTGCGGGCAGCTACTTCTCTAAAACCAAATGCGCGCTGGACCTGCAGGCGCTGGACGAACCTCTGGACGCGGCCGAGCTGATCAATATGTTGCAAGAGCAGCCACTGGTGCGCACCGGTGGCCTGCGCTGCTTTTATGTGGATGAAACGCTGGCGCAAGGCGTCTGTTACGTGGACGGTGAACGTTTTGACTTTGGCCCGGCCTGCAAGGACGCGGTGCTGGCGCTGTGTGACCTGGACGAGCCGGGTTATGACGCGCTGCAAAGTGGCCTGAACAACCCCGACTTTGTGCGCCAGCTGACCGAGTGGGTCAACGCCGGGTTCTGGTATTTCCGGGACTGACAGGCCCGCCTTCACGCGGTACGATGCTGTTGCGCAGGTAGAACCAGCTAGGCCGGTGAGGATGTGGAGACAGAACAATGAAGTCGTTGAAGCTGCTGTTGGGCGCTGTGTTGGCTGCACTGCTGTTAACTGCCTGCCAGCGCACGCCCGAACCCACGGCTGAACCCGCCGCCAAAACCCCTCTCACCTTTCTGCACTATTTCACTGGCTCGCTCAGTGGCGGCCTCGACGACCTGGCGCACACGTTCAACAGCCAGAACACCCGGTTTGAGCTCAAAGCGGTGTCGCTCGACCATGAGGCGTTCAAGTCCAGCATCCGCGACACGCTCGCCATGGGCAACCCGCCCGATCTGTATGCCTCTTGGGCTGGTGCGCGCACCGCCGCCATCGTGGCGGATCTGGCGCCGATTGACGACATCTGGCAACAGGCCAAACTCGACGAGCGTTTTGCCCCCAGCCTGGTGCGGGCCGCCAGCGACTACCAGGGCAAAAAATACCTGCTGCCGCTGACCCAGCACAGCGTCGTTTTTTTCTACAACAAGCAGGTGTTTGCCGCGCACCAGCTGCAACCACCCCGCACCTGGGCCGAGTTTCTGGCCGTGTGTGCCAAGCTCAAGACCCACGGCGTGACCCCCATTGCCCTGGGCGCCAAAGAACACTGGCCGGCACAGTTCTGGTTTGACCTGCTGTTGCTGCGCACCGCGCCGTATGAGTTCCGGGCGCAGCTGATGGACGGGCAGGCGCGTTATGACGACCCGAAGGTGAAGGCGGTGTTTGCGCACTGGTCGGATCTGATCCAAAAAGGCTATGTCAACCCGGACGCCAACGACCTGAGCTGGGACCAGGGCGCCAACGAGCGGGTGTTTCGGGGTCAGGCCGCCATGACGCTGATGGGCACCTGGAACATCGGTTACTTCACCAATGCCGCGCACCAATGGGTGGCGGGCCAGGACTTTGACTTTTTCCCGTTCCCGGTGATGACGCCTGGGCTGCCGCTGGTGGCGCTGGGCCCGATCGACGGCCTGGTGCTGCCGAAAAAAGCCACCAACCCGGACGGCGCCAAACAAGTCATGGCCTACCTGGCGGGCGTCGAGCCCCAGCAGGCCTTCAGCCGCGGCTCCGGGGCGCTGGCGCCCAACCGGCAGGTGCCGCCGGATTTTTACAGCGACATCCAGCGGCGCGTGCAAGCCGAGGTCAACCGCAGCCGTCACTTCGCCTTCAACTACGACCTGGCGACACCGCCTGAGGTGGCTGAGCTGGGCTTGAACGCGTTTTCGGAATTTCTGGCTTTTCCCAAGGCGTATCCCGGCATTCTGGCCAAGCTCGCGCAAGACGCGGCCGCCCAATTCCAGGCCGGCAAGTAGGCGACGGCCGTGCGTTTCCTCAAGCATTTCAAGCTGCGTGAAAAAATCAGCGCCAGCTTTGGGCTGCTGATTTCCCTGATGTTGGTCAACGCGTTGGTGGTCGGGGTCGGCACCTGGACCACGCTGCAAAAGCGTGGCTACAAGGAGAGCGTGACTCACGCCATCTCTGAGATCGACCAGGTGCGTCTGCAGGTGGCGCGTTATGTCAACACCCCCTTGCGCAGTTCGGCGCAGCAGGTGTTTGCCGGGCTGGACACCATCCGGCAGAAGATGGCAGACGCGGACCGGGGTCTGGACGACGCCCAGCTGCGCGCCATGCAGCCGCTGCTGGATGACTTCAAGCGCCAATTCCAGCAATACATGGTCGAGGTCGATCAAAAAGCCGCCCTGAAAAGCCGCACCGTGACGCTGGGCAAACGCATGGCCGCCGACTTGGAGGACGCCCGACGCGGCCCCAGTGAACGGCGCTATGACGCGCTGTTGGACAAGGTCCAGACCCAGGCGCTGGTGTTGCAGTGGGTCGGCCAGGCGATGCAATTCGACCTGCACCAGATGCCAGCCGATCAGATGGACAGCGTCAGGCATGCGCTGGACCACCTGCGCCAGGTGGGGCAGCCATTGCAAGCCAACGACGAGATGCAACGGCTGCTGTTTCGCATCCTGCGCGATGCCACCGACTACGAGGCCAGCCTGACGCGTTACCTGACGCTCCAGCGCCTCAATCACGACACCCTGCAAGGTCTCAACACCCTGTCTGACATGCTGCAGCACCGCAGCCAGCAGGTCAGCCACGCCGTGGACCAGATCATCCAGCGGCAGATCGCGCTGACCGTGACGGTACTGGGGCTGGTTTTCTTGCTCACGCTGATCAGCTCGGTGGTGTTGTCGCGTTACCTGGCCCGGGAGATTCTGCGCCCGATCCGCGCCCTGGTGAACGTGACCCAGCGCATTGGTCGCGGCGAGTTGCAGGTTCGCGCCAACGTGACCGTGGCCGATGAAATTGGCGAGCTGGGCCACTCCTTCAACGCCATGACCCAGAGCCTGGTCGACCGCAACCACGCGCTGGCCCTGGCACAACAGGAGCTGGAGCAGCGTGTGCTGGAGCGCACCCGGCAGCTCGCTGATGCCAACGCCTCGCTCACCCAGGAGATGGCCGAGCGCGAACAAGCCCAGCTCGCGTTGGCCGAGCGCGAGCTGACGCTGCGCCAGATCATCGACACCGCGCCGATCGGGATCTTCCTGTTGGACATGGCCGGGCGCATCACCCAGGCCAACGTCTGCATGACCGAGATGTTTGGCTACCCGATGGACACCCTGGTGGGCATGGAATACATGGCCCTGGTGGACCCGACCGAGCTGGAGGAGCGGCGCCAGAAGATGCTGGCGCTGATGAACAGCGAGATTGACATCGTGGACATGGACCGCAAGTTCTACCGCGCCAACGGCGAGGCGTTCTGGGCCCATCTGACCGGCAAGCTGTTCCGTGATGCTGCCGGTGACAAACTGGGTTTGGTGGGCGTGATTGCCGACATCACGGAACGCAAGCAGGCCCAAGACAAGCTGCAACTGGCCGCCAATGTGTTCACCTATGCGCGTGAAGGCATCATGATCACCGACGCGGCCGCGCGGATTGTGGATGTGAACGAGACCTTCACCCGCATCACCGGCTACAGCCGTGACGAGGTGCTGGGCCAGAACCCGCGCATCCTCAAATCCAACCGCCAAACGGCGGCGTTTTACGCCGAGATGTGGCGCTCGCTGGTGGACAAAGGGCACTGGTACGGTGAAGCCTGGAACCGCCGCAAGAATGGCGAGCTGTATGTCGAAATGCTCACCATCAGCGCCGTGCGCAACGCGCAGGGCCAGGTGCAGCACTACGTGGCCCTGTTCTCTGACATCACCTCGATGAAAGAGCACCAGGCGCAGCTGGAAAACATCGCCCACTTTGACGCCCTGACCCAGCTGCCCAACCGCCTGCTGCTGGCCGATCGGCTGCAGCAGGCCATGCTGCAAAGCCAGCGCCGCCAAAACCTGCTGGCCGTGGCCTACCTTGACCTGGACGGTTTCAAGGCCATCAACGACACCCATGGCCACAACGCTGGCGACGAACTGCTGGTGGCGCTGTCCAGCGGCATGCGCCAGAGCCTGCGCGAGGGTGACACGCTGGCGCGCATCGGCGGCGACGAATTCATCGCGGTGCTGGTGGACTTGAACCACTTCACCGACCACGAACCGCTGCTCGATCGCCTGCTGCACGCCGCCTCCAGTCCGGTGACGGTGAGCACCTCAAGCGGGCCGGTGCGCTTGCAAGTGTCGGCCAGCATCGGCGTCACGCTCTACCCGCAAGACAACGCCGACGCCGATTTGTTGCTGCGCCACGCCGACCAGGCCATGTACGCCGCCAAACAAAGCGGCAAAAACCGCTACCGCCTGTTTGATGTGGCGCAGGACGAAGCCATCAAGGTGCAAATGGAAAGCCTGGCCCACATTCGCAGGGCGCTGGAGCGACACGAATTTGTGCTGTATTACCAGCCCAAGGTCGATCTGCTGTCGCACCGCGTCACCGGCGCCGAGGCGCTGATCCGCTGGCAACACCCCGAGCGCGGCCTGCTGGCGCCGGCCAGTTTTCTGCCGGTGGTGGAGAACCACCCCATCAGCGTCGAGCTGGGCGAGTGGGTCATTGCCACGGCATTGGCCCAAATGGCCGCCTGGCAAGCGGCGGGCCTGGCGCTGCCAGTGAGCGTCAACATCGGTGCGCGCCAGTTGCAGCAGGACGGCTTTTCCAGGCGCCTGGGCGACTTGTTGGCCGCTTGCCCCGAGGTGCCGCCCCGGCAGCTGCAGCTGGAGGTGCTGGAAACCAGCACCATGGAAGACCTGACCCGCGTCAGCGCGGTGATGGCGGCCTGCCAGAGCCTGGGCGTGAGTTTTGCGCTCGATGACTTTGGCACGGGCTACTCGTCACTTACCTACCTGCGCCGCCTGCCGGTGGAAACGCTCAAGATCGACCAGAGTTTTGTGCGGGACATGCTGGACGATCCCAACGACCTGGCCATCGTCAACGGCGTGATCGGGCTGGCCCGCGCGTTCGGGCGCGAGGTGATCGCCGAGGGTGTGGAAACCGCCGCCCACGGCCAGCTGCTGGCCAGCATCGGCTGCACCCTGGCGCAGGGCTACGGCATCGCCCGGCCCATGCCGGCGGGCGATTTGCCAGGCTGGATGACCCGCTGGCACGCCCAGGCGGTGTGGACTGCCTGAGGCTGGTTTTGGCCAATCAAGGCATGTTAAAAAGGGTCTTTAGCCCTTGTCTTTATTGAACTGTTTGCCATCCATCATGAAAAAAAGTTCCTCGTCTGAACGCGCGGCCTGCCCCTGTGGCAGCGGTCAACCCTACGCCGCCTGCTGTGGCCAATGGCACGCGGGCTTGAGTGAGGGCAAACACGCCCCCACACCCGAGGCATTGATGCGCTCGCGCTACAGCGCCTACGGCCTGGGCCTGATCGACTACTTGCTGGCCACCTGGCACCCCAGCACCGCACCGGGTGAGCTGGAGCTGCCGCCGGTGAAGTGGCTGGAGCTCGACATCCGACACGCGCAGGCCACGGGCGACGCCGGTGTGGTCGAGTTCATCGCCCGCCTGCGCGAGCAAGGGCGCGGCGCGCGCCTGCACGAGATCAGCCGCTTTGTGCGCGAAGACGGCCGCTGGCTCTACATCGACGGCACGCATCCGGGCAAAGATTGACCTGCCGCGCGGTCAAAGCCGCAAACTGTGACTATTAAAACAATTCGTGTTTTAATAGTCACAAACGCATGGCAACCTTGCCGCCATTTGATCGCCCCACAGGAGCCCCACATGACCGCTGTGCTTGAGCCACAACCCGCCGTCTCGCAAGACCGGGGCGCGCTGGCCAAAATGGTGATGTCCCTGCTGGACCACTGGGCGCTGCCCACCGAGGATCAGGCCGCGCTGCTGGGCATTGCCGCCAGCAACCGTGCCGCGCTCACGCGTTACCGCAAGGGCGAACCCATCGGCACCAGCCGCGACCAGTTTGAACGCGTTGGCCACCTGCTGGGCATCCACAAAAATCTGCGCCTGCTTTTTCCGCAAAACCGTGATCTGGCTTACCGCTGGATGTCCACCCGCAACAAGGCGTTTGACAACCTGACGCCGGTGGAGGTGGTGAAAGCCTGGGGGTTTGCCGGCCTGCTGATGGTGCGCGCCTACCTGGACCGCGCGCGCGGCGTGTGATGGACAGCCTGTTTGCCCACCTGAAGCTGGCCGACGTTCACCGCACGGTCATACGCAACATCGTGTCCATCGGCACATCGCAAGACCTGTTTGACGATCTGAGCAGCAACCCGGCCGAGTGGGCGCTGGCGCAGCAGGTGGAAGATGTGGTCAAGCCACCACCGTATCAGTCCGGAACACCGGTGATTCACCGCCCGTTTGAAGACGCTGCCTGGGCCAACGCGATTGGCTGGCCGTTCAAACACTGGCAAACCAGCCGGTTTTCTGACGGGTCGTTCGGTGTCTGGTACGGCTGTGACTCAGCCGAAACCTCGGTGTACGAGACGGCCTACCACTGGTTCAACGGGTTTTTGCGTGATGCCGGGTTTGAAAACGAGCCCGTGGTGGGTGAGCGCAAGCTGTATGACGTGGCCTGCGACGCGGCACTGCTGGACCTGCGGCCTCTGGCCGCCCAGCACCCCGGCCTGGTGCACAAAACCGATTACAGCTTCACCCAGTCGGTCGGTGCCCGGTTGCACCGCGAAGGCCACCCCGGGCTGGTGACGGGCTCAGTCCGTTATGCGCCAGGGCACAACTATGTCGTCTTGAACCCCGCGGTGTTGTCCAACCCGCGATTGCACTGCCAAGTCACCTATCGGCTGGACGGCGCGAGCATCGTGATTGAAAAGCAAACCGGCGTGGTGTGGCTGAATGTGGCGACTGAGGCGCTTTGAACCATGGCACCGCACATCGTCCTGGCCACGCTCAACGCGCGTTACATCCACGCCTCGCTGGGCCTGCGTTACCTGCTGGCCAACCTGGACCGGCATGGCGGCCCAGGCTTGCGCGATGTGGCTCAGCTGCGCGAATACACGATTTCCCGCGATTCCAAAGAGGTAGTGGCTGACCTGCTGGCCACGCTCGGTGAGGCCACTGGCGCGGTGCAGATCGTTGGTTTTGGGGTGTACATCTGGAACGTGACGCAAACGCTGGCGGTGCTGCGCCTGCTCAAAGCGGCGCGGCCAGACATCAAGGTCGTGCTGGGCGGCCCCGAGGTCAGCCACGAGACGGCTCAGCAACCCATCACCAGACTGGCCGACTTTGTCATCACCGGCTGGGGCGACGTGAGTTTTGCCAAGCTGTGCCGTGCGCTGATCCACGGCCCGCAGCCTTTGATGAAGATCATCGCTGGTGAACAGCCCGATCTGGCCGACATCAACCTGCCCTACAGCGAATACAGCGAGGCCGATCTGGCGCACCGCCTGCTGTATGTGGAAGCCTCACGCGGCTGCCCGTTCAAGTGTGAGTTTTGCCTGAGTTCACTCGACAAAACCGCCTGGGCCTTTGAACAGGACCGGGTGCTGGCAGAGCTTGACGCGCTGTACCAGCGCGGTGCGCGCAACTTCAAGTTTGTCGACCGCACCTTCAACCTCAAAATTGAGCACTCGGTGCGCATCCTGCAGTTTTTTCTGGACCGCCTACCCGCCGCAGGTGCCCCGGCCCATGAGCAGCTGTTTTTGCACTTTGAGGTGATCCCCGACCACCTGCCCGAGCGGCTCAAAGCCATGCTGCGGCAGTTTCCAGCGGGTGTGTTGCAGCTTGAAGTGGGGGTGCAGAGTTTCAACGCCGAGGTGCAACACACCATCTCGCGCCGCCAAGACAACGCCGCGTCTGAAGCCAACCTGCGCTGGCTGCTGGCCCACAGCCACGCGCACATCCATGCCGACCTGATTTTTGGCCTGCCGGGCGAGACGCTGCCCAGTTTTGCCGACGGCTTTGATCGCCTGCTGGCGATTGGCCCCCACGAGATCCAGCTCGGTGTGCTCAAACGCCTGCGCGGCGCACCGGTGGCCCGGCATACCGAGGTGCATGGCATGGTCTACGACCCCGAGCCGCCCTACACGGTGCAACATACCGGCGTGGTCGATGCCGACACCGTGCAGCGCTTCACGCGCCTGGTGCGTTACTGGGACCTGCTGGCCAACTCCGGGCGTTTTGCCCAGACGCTGGTCCTGGTACTGCAAACACCACCTGCCGAGGTGATTGGCGCCTTGGGTGGCACCGAGGCAGAGCAGGCCGCCGCGCAAACGTCGCCGTTCTGGCGGTTCTGGCTGCTGTCAGACTGGTTGTGGCAGCGCCTGGGCAGCACCCACAAACTGACGCCTGAGCTGCTGGTGGACACACTGTTTGCCTACCTGAGCCAGAGCCTGTCACCTGAGACTGTGCGCCAGGCCCTGCTGGCCGACTACCTCAGCAGCGGCGCCCGCGCCAACCCGCAGGCCCTGCAAGGCCTGCTGCCCCGCCAA
>Ga0209066_10003078_pt1 | contig 19485 bp, 21 predicted proteins | sample All_14_2_FD_187198 | JGI IMG/M metagenome (GOLD analysis project Ga0209066, IMG submission 187198) | Freshwater microbial communities in response to fracking from Pennsylvania, USA - Allegheny Zone_MetaG_DW_15 (SPAdes) (version 2) ... | reverse complement strand
GCCCAGGGCAAGGACATCGGCGTGATCGCCACAGAGAAGGGCTGGAACCTGTACGTGTGCGGCAACGGCGGCATGAAGCCCCGTCACGCCGAGCTGTTTGCCTCCGACCTGAGCAAGGACGAGTTGATCAAGCTGATCGACCGCGTGCTGATGTTCTACGTGCGCACCGCCGACCGCCTGCAACGCACCAGCACCTGGCGCGACAACATGGAAGGCGGGCTGGGTTACCTCCAGAACGTGATCCTGAACGACAGCCTGGGCCTGAACGCCGAGCTGGAAGCGCAGATGCAGCACGTGGTCAACACCTACCAGTGCGAATGGAAGACGGCCGTGACCGACCCCGAAGTCCGCAAGCGCTTCCGCTCCTTCGTCAACAGCGACAAGAAGGACGAGCACATCGTGTTCGTGGAAGAGCGCGGCCAGATCCGCCCCGCCCGCCCTGAAGAGCGCACCGAAGTCGCCCTCGACGCCACCCAGGCCTGAAGGAATACCGCACCATGACCACCGACACCCTGACCTGGACCGCTGTTTGTGCGGCCGACGACATCCTGCCCAACACCGGCGTGTGCGCCCTGGTGGGCGACCAGCACGTGGCCATCTTCCGCGTGGGCGACAGCCAGTTCTTTGCCATCGACAACGTGGACCCCAAGACGCGGGTGAGCGTGCTTTCGCGCGGCCTGGTGGGCAACCTGGGCGATCGCATCGTGGTGGCCTCGCCGCTTTACAAACACCACTTTGACCTGCGAACAGGCGAGTGTCTGGAGTCATCCGAGCTGTCGGTGCGCGCTCACGAGGTGCGCATCGACAGTGGTAGGGTGCTGGTTGCCACCCCCTGAGGCCTCAAATTGCGGACAATCGGGGCTCACGTCCCGAACCGCTTTGAGTGCCCATGTCCCTGTCTGTCTCTCACCTCGTCCTGCGTGCCAAGCAATTGGAGATCGATGCCGTCGGGCACCTGGCCGGGCGCGTCGAATTGGCCGATGTCATTGGCCAGCTCATCCATGCCTTGCAGCGTGAGCGAGGCGCCACCAGCGTTTACCTGGCTTCTGGCGGCCAGCGCTTCCTGACCGAGCGACAGTCGGCGGTGGAAGCCGCCCACCCCATCGAGGCCACCTTGCGTGCGCTGTTTGCCCAGCAACTGGCGCCCGAACAAGGCGCCACGGCGCGCACGCTCTCCCTGATGGCCTGGGTGCTGCTGGACCTCGATGCCCTGGCCGGTCTGCGCCTGCAGATCGAGCAGCGAACCCCGACGGCACACGATTCGGTGGCGGCGTTCAGCCGCCTGATCGCCGGCCTGGTGGAGCTGATCTTTCACGTGGCCGATGCCGCACCCTATCCGGGCATCTCCCGGCTGCTGGTGGCCTTTGTCCACCTGGTGCAGGGCAAGGAGGCCGCGGGGCAGGAGCGCGCCGTGGGTGCACAGCTCTTTGCTTCGGGTGCCAGCGACGAGCCCGAGCAACAACGCATCATCCACCTGATCGACGCACAAGAGCGCAGCCTGCGGGTGTTTGAAGAATTTGCCGACACGGCCTTGCGCGGACGCTGGCAACAGCACCAGCTGACGCCCAATGTGGCCCAGTTGGAGCGCCTGCGCCGCACCTTGTGCACGGCGCGCCCCGGGGCCATGCTGGACACGGGCCTGAGCGATCTGTGGTTCGAGGTCTCCAGCGAACGCATCACCGAGATCTGGCACCTCCAGGTCGACCTGGTGCAGTGCCTGAGGCAGGCGTGTGAGGCGCAACTGCGGGCCACCCGGCAAGACCTGCAGGACTCCGAAGGACTGCTGCGGCAGTTGCGTGACAACCCGCCGCCCCACACCCATGCGGTGGGGCGGTTTTTCAGTGCCACCGAACAGCCCGATGCGGCCCCGGTGTTGCCCGCCATGACGGACGGCCCGGGCCGGGCGGATGCCTCGCTGGTTGATCTGCTGCAGGCGCAGTCTGCCCGGCTGGCCAGCATGGAGGTCGAGCTGGACACGGCGCGGCGCGCCCTGCACGAGCGCAAGGTCATCGAGCGGGCCAAGGGCGCCCTGATGTCCCGCCTGGGCTTGAGTGAAGAGGCGGCCTTTCGAGCCCTGCAAAAATCATCCATGGACCACAACCGCCGCTTGCTGGATGTGGCTGAGGCCACCTTGTCGCTGCCCGATGTGTTCTTTGCGGCGCGGGGCGATTCGCACCAAAAGTAGGCTGAACGCACCAGGATGAGGCTCCGGCAGGCCTTGGGTCGGCCCAATTGCGGGCACAAAAAATGCATGCTTCACAGCGCATCAAGCTAATGACGGCTTGATCCTTGAACACGTGGATGACGGCGTCCCCGTCCTGGCTCAACTTCGGTTGACGTCCAGGCGGGGACGCCGTTTTTTGTTTTTGCGCTCTTGCCTTCAAAGGAAGTCACATGGCCTACCTTGCCCCAGCCGAGTTCGTCACCAAGATGGTCGACGCCGGTGAATCCAAACTCCTGATGTCCACCCGAGACACCCTCATCCGCTCCTTCATGGCCGGCGCCATCCTGGCATTGGGCGCGGCCTTTGCCGTCACCATCACGGTCAACACGGGCAACGCCCTGCTGGGGGCCTTGCTGTTCCCGGTCGGCTTCATCATGCTTTACCTGCTGGGCTTTGACCTGCTGACGGGCGTGTTCACGCTGGCACCGCTGGCCGTGTTTGACAAGCGCCCGGGCGCGACCTGGGGCGGCGTCATGCGCAACTGGACGCTGGTGTTCATCGGCAACTTTGGCGGCGCCTTCATGGTGGCGGTGTTCATGGCCATCATCTTCACCTTCGGGTTCAGCGAAGCGCCCAACGCCGTGGGCCAGAAGATCGGCCACATCGGCGAGGGGCGCACGGTGGGCTACGCCGCCCACGGCGCGGCCGGCATGCTGACCTTGTTCATCCGTGGCGTCATGTGCAACTGGATGGTGTCGACGGGCGTGGTCGCGGCCATGATGTCCACCACCGTGTCCGGCAAGGCCATCGGGATGTGGATGCCCATCGCCCTGTTCTTCTACATGGGCTTTGAGCACAGCATCGTCAACATGTTCCTGTTCCCATCGGGTCTGCTGCTGGGCGGTAATTTCACCATCATGGACTACCTGATCTGGAACGAAATCCCCACCGTGCTGGGCAACCTGGTGGGCGGGCTGACCTTTGTCGGCGCCACGCTGTATTCCACCCACTACAAGACCGCTGCCAAGCGCGTGGCGGCTTGACCCAGCGACTGCGCATCACGCTCGGCCAGCATTCGCAGGCCGGGCGCAAGCCATTCAATCAGGACTTTCATGGGGCGGCCCTTCCCGGCGAGCCGCTCCTCAGCACCAAGGGCATGGCCGTGGCCCTGGCCGACGGCATCAGCAGCAGCGCGGTCAGCCAGGTCGCCAGTGCGGCGGCGGTGCGCGGTTTTCTGGACGATTACTACTGCACCTCCGAGGCCTGGTCGGTGCGGCGTTCGGTGCAGCGGGTGCTGACGGCCTCCAACTCGTGGCTGCACGCGCAGACCCAGCGCAGCGACGCACGGTTTGACCGGGATCGTGGTTATGTCTGCACCTTCAGTGCGCTGATCTTCAAGGGCCGCGAGGCCCACCTGGTGCACGTGGGCGACACGCGCGTCTACCGCCTGCACGCCCAGGCGCTGGAGCAGCTGAGCGAGGACCACCGTGTCCGCGTCTCTTCGGTCGAGACCTACCTGGGGCGCGCCCTGGGGGCTGGCCCCACCGTGGAGATCGATCACCGAAGCTGGACGGCCGAGGTGGGCGAGGTCTACCTCCTGGCCACCGATGGGGCTTACGAGTACCTGGATGCGGCGGCCGTGCACGCTGCCCTGACGCTGCACCCCGATGACTTCAACGCGGCCGCTGCGGCCATGGTGGCAACGGCCTTGGCGCGCGGCAGCCGCGACAACCTGACGGTGCAACTGGTGCGCATTGATGCCTTGCCGCCGGCCGATGCCACGCACCTGCACGCACAGCGAGAGGGCCTGCGATTGCCTCCGCCCTTGTTGCCTCGGGCCAGCTTTGAGGGCTACACCATCGTGCGCGAACTGCACGCCAGCTCGCGAAGCCGTGTGTACCTGGCTGTGGACCAGGCCAGCGGTCAGCGCGTGGCCTTGAAAACCCCGTCGGTCGACCTGCGCGATGACCCCGCCTACCTGGACCTCTTCCTGCTGGAGGAGTGGATCGCCCGTCGGCTCGACAGCGTCCATGTGGCCAAGGCCTGCGCCGCCCAGCGGCCGCGAAAGCACCTGTACGTCGCACTGGAATATGTCGAAGGACAGACCCTGGCGCAGTGGATGATCGATCACCCCGCACCAGACCTGGACAGCGTGCGCCACCTGGTCGAGCAGATCGCCCTGGGCCTGCAGGCCTTTCATCGCAAGGAAATGCTGCACCAGGACGTGCGCCCTGAAAACCTCATCATGGATCGCTCAGGCACCGTCAAGATCATCGACTTTGCTTCCACCCATGTGGCAGGTCTGACCGAAGGCACGCTGGCAGCCCGACCCCAGGCCATCGTGGGCACGCTGCAGTACACCGCACCCGAGTACTTTGTGGGCGGTGTGGGCAGCCCGCAGTCCGAGTTGTTTGCGCTGGCCGTGATCACTTACCAGATGCTCACTGGGCACCTGCCTTATGGCCTGCAGGTCACGCAACTGCGATCACCCGGTGACCTGCAGCGCCTGCGCTACATCCCGGCACGGGAGCGGCGGCCCGACCTGCCGTTCTGGCTCGATGCCGTCTTGCGCCGAGCCTTGCACCCCCAGGTCCACAAACGCCAGGAGGCGCTCTCGGAGTTTGTGCATGACCTGCGTACCCCTCGGCCTCAGTACCAGCGTGACCGCACCCCGCCGCTGATCGAGCGCAACCCGGTGGTGTTCTGGCAGGTCCTGACCGTGCTGTTGGCGGCGGCCGTGCTGGTGCTGCTGGGGCTGAGGCTTAGCGGGCACTAGGCCGTAAACCGCCAGGCCAGCCCGGCCAAACCGCTGGCCAGGACGACAGGAATCACCCCGACCTTGAATCGGAGCAGTGCCAGCGATGCCCCGGCCCCGATCACCGCGGCAGCCCATTCAAAGCGTCCGCCAAAGCCCTGGGGCCACAGCACGTGGTACGCAAAGAAGACCGCCAGGTTGACGATGACGCCGACCACGGCGGCCGTGATGCCAGTCAGTGGGGCCGTGAACTTGAGATTGCCATGGGTGGACTCGATGAACGGCGCGCCCAGAAAAATGAACAGGAACGAGGGCAGGAACGTGAAGAAGGTGACCACGCCGGCGGCGGCCACCCCTGCCAGCGGCAGCGCCTCTGGCCCAAAGATCGCCTGGGTCCAACCGCCGACAAAGCCCACGTAGGACACCACCATGATCAAAGGCCCTGGCGTGGTCTCGCCCAGGGCCAGGCCGTCGATCATCTGGGTGGGTGTGAGCCACTGGAAATGCTCGACCGCACCCTGATACACGTAAGGCAGCACCGCATAAGCGCCCCCAAAGGTCATCAGTGCCGCCTTGGTGAAAAACCACGCCATCTGCGTCAGCACGGCGTCCCAGCCCAGCAGCAGGGTCAGCCCGCCGATGCCCAGCGCCCAAAGCCCCAGGCACACCACCAGCACACGCCAGAAGCGCCCCCAGGTGAACAGCGCATGCACCGGTGTCGGAGAGTCATCGTCGATCACGGCCGGTGCGTGGGCTTGCTGGGTGGCGCTGTGGCCACCTCCCACTGCGAACTGGGCTGGCGCATACCGACCACCCAGGTAGCCCACCAGGCCCGCTGCGCCCACGATCAACGGAAAGGGCACGCCCAGGGCAAAGATGGCCACAAACGCCGCCGCGGCCATGCCCCAGAGCCATCGGTTCTTCAGCGCGCGTGACCCGATCCGAACGGCGGCCGAGACCACAATGGCCGTTACCGCGGGCTTGATGCCGTACAGCACACCGGCCACCGCTGGCACATGCCCCCAGGCCATGTAGACCCACGACAGGGCGATCAGGATCACCAGCGACGGCAGCACAAACAGGCCGCCGGCCACGATGCCGCCCCAGGTGCGGTGCATCAGCCAGCCGATGTAGGTGGCCAGTTGCTGCGCCTCAGGGCCGGGCAGCACCATGCAGTAGTTCAGCGCGTGCAGGTAGCGCTTTTCAGAGATCCAGCGCTTGCGCTCGACCAGGTCCTCGTGCATCAGCGCGATCTGTCCGGCCGGGCCGCCAAAACTCAAAAAGCCCAGGCGCAGCCAGTACCCAAAGGCCTGCCAGAAGGTGGGGGCCGTGGGCGCTTGGGTGACTTGTGGGTTCATGCGGAGCGGCGGCGATAATTTGTCGGGTGGACCGCTCGAGTCTGCCATTCAATGATCACCGCCATGCCCCCCATCTCATCTTCTGCCGAACCATCCATTGGAAAGCGCGGCAAGGGGCGCCCGCCTCACAACGCCATGGAGACCGAGCTCATCCGCCGGCAGATCCAGCAGGCAGCAGCCCAGGTGTTTGCCTCGCACGGCGCTCACGGCATGTCCGTGGCCTTGATCACGCAGGCCTGCGAGATCTCTCGCCCCACGTTCTATCGGTACTTCAAAAACACCGAGGCGGTGCTGGAGCTGGTGCTGCGCGAGGCCAATGACCGCTTGATCGACCTGGTGGTCACGGCCATCCGTCAGTCAGATGACCCCATGCAAAAGGTCGAGGCGGGCCTGCTGGCCTGGCGCCGCTGGGGGGAGGAGATGGGCCCCTTGCTGCGCACCATCTTTGCGGAAATTCATGACCCCAAGTCCCTTGCCTTTTCACACCGTCAGCGCGTGCTGGAGGCCATTGGCCTTGAACTGAATCAGATGGTGGTCAGCCTGGGGCGCAAGCCGTTTGACCCGCTCCAGGTGGAGACCTTCGTGATTGGCGTCGAGTACCTGGGGTATCGCTTTCACTTTGGGCCCGAGGCACCATCGGAAGCGTTGTGGCAGCGCACGCGTCAAGCCATGTTGCGACTGGCCATGGGGTTGCTTGGCGGTCCATTGGAGTGGGGGCACGCCTCGCAACTGGCGCAAGTGCTGGGTGTCCAGCTGGATTGAGGCGACGGCGGCGCCCGGTCAACTTTGGCGAGGCGTCAGCACAAAGGGGAACACCAGGTGCCGCACCAGGGGGGCTTCCACAAAGGTCATGCCCAGGATGTGGTCATCGGCCGTGCGTCTGAGCTCATCCGTGACCCAGCACCACGGTGCTCGGGCATCGGCTGGGTAGAGCAACACCAGGGTGTCCTTGCCGTCCAGGCGCGAAGGCCTTCGTGCCAAAGTCATCGGAAAGCGTTGCGCAGTGCCTTGCCCCGTCTGGAACATGTTGACCGCCCGCTCATTGCCCAGGAACTGCTTGCCCAGCCAACCCCCGAAACCTGTCAACGCCAGTGTGGGCCCACTGTTCGCACGAAACCACCAAGGCCCCGCAGGTTGGCCGGGGTAGAAGCCCGTCAACTCGTTCGCATCCACGGGGCGTGCGTCCCGAAAGACCTGCTTGAGCTTGCCGATGGACAGGTGAGACACGGGGCTGGTGGGGTTCATGGTGGTGCGACTCGCATTTTATCGTTACACTATTGTAATGTTATTTGTATGATGAAGAGGTTGTTTTGACTCAGCTCGCAGGTTCGGTGGTCGTGGTCACAGGTGCCTCAGAAGGCATTGGCAAAGCCATTGCGACGGCCATTGCACATCAGGGTGGCAAGGTGGTGCTCATGGCTCGGTCGCAGGACAAGCTGGTCCGGGCGGTCAACGAGATCACCCGCCAAGGTGGGCAGGCCAGCCACATGGTGGTTGACCTGGGTACCCCGGCCGCCGTGCGGTTGGCCATGAACGAGGTCATCCAGCGCCATGGCCGGGTCGACGTGCTGGTCAACAACGTGGGGGCCGGCACGTTCAAGCCCCTTCACTTGACCTCAGCGGATGAGTGCGACCTGGCCGTTGCGTTGCCCTTGGTGCCGGCGGTGGTGGCCAGTCAGTGCGTCTTGCCCGGCATGCTGCTTCGCAAGCGAGGCCACATCGTCAACCTCACCAGCCCGGCGGGCTTCATGCCCATGCCTTACATGGCGCCTTACATGGCGGCCAGACATGCCATGGTGGCCTTGAGCCAAGGTTTGCGGTGCGAGTTGCAAGACACGGGCGTTCAGGTTTCTTTGGTTTGCCCCTCGCAGGTGGACACCGGCTATTTTCAGAACAACGATGCCGACATGCGTTGGTACCCCCCGATCTCTCGGGTGTTTCCGGTGCTCCAGCCAGCTCGGGTGGCCAAAGAGGTGGTTGCGGCCATCCTTCAAGACAAGGCTCAGGTGGTGTTTCCGTGGCAACTCCGCTGGGCCACGCGCCTGTACACCATGGCGCCCAGCCTGGCCCAAAGGCTCCTGCAGGCCTGTGGTTTGTGGCATGGTGGGCTCGGGCGTGCAAAGCACGTCATTTGACCCACCATGATTTCGAAACGTGAGGCCCACTTGACTGCCATCCATGTGACTGTGATCGGGGGAGGGCTGATTGGCGCCTCCTGGGCTGCGTTGTTCCTGGCGCATGGCCACCGCGTGTGTGTTCACGATGTGGCCCCGGGCGTGGCGTCCCGCGTGCATGCTGAACTCAGGCGCATCCAGCCCTTCATGGCCCAGTTGGGCCTCTTGCTGGATCCCGACACGTCGTCCTTGTCTTTCGAGGCCAATCTGGCCGAGGCAGTTCGCCCCGCCGACATCGTTCAGGAGTGTGGTCCTGAGCGGCTGGCCTTCAAACAGGCACTGTGGGCCCAGGTCGAGGCGCATTGCCGCCCTGATGCCTTGTTGTTGTCCTCCAGCTCAGGCATCACGGCCAGCATGCAGTCTCGCAAGATGCGCTCACCCCAGCGGATGCTGGTCGGGCACCCGTTCAACCCACCCCACCTGATCCCCCTGGTGGAAGTGGTGCCCGGCCGCCGCACCAGCGAACAGGCCGTGGTCCGTGCCCGTGATTTTTACGCGGCACTGGGCAAGCAGGTGGTGGTCTTGCGCAAGGAGATTCCCGGCTTTGTCGCCAACCGAATCCAGGCGGCGGTGATCCGTGAAAGCGTCTCGCTGGTCAGGCAGGGGGTGGTCTCTGCCGAGGACTTGGACATTGCCGTGCAATCCTCGCTGGGCCTGCGTTGGGCCACTGGCGGCCCGTTCCTGTCGGCTCATCTGGGTGGCGGCGCAGGCGGCATCAAGGGCTTTTTGCAGCAGTTTGCCGGGGGGCTGCAGCTGCTGTGGTTGCACATGCGCTTGCGCCCCGTCTTGCTGACCCGCAAGACGCAAGAAGCCTTGGTCGCCGGTGTGCAAAGCGGCTATGGCGATCGCTCCATCGACCAACTCGCGTCCCTGCGAGACCATCAACAAATTGCATTGCTGCAAGCCTTGCAACAGACCACACCCAAAAGGACACCCAAGCCATGAAGCGCCCATCGGATGAAGTCGTGTTGATCACTGGATGCGGATCGGGCATCGGCAAAGCACTTGCACAAGCCTTTCATCGGCAGGGCTTTCGGGTCTGTGCGACAGCACGGCGTTTGCAGACCATGGAGGACCTGTCGCTGCTGGGCATCCAGACCTTGTCTCTGGATGTGACGCAGGCCGAGGACATCCAGCGGGTGCTGGATCAACTCAACGCCAGCGGCCTGACCGTGAGCATGCTGGTCAACAACGCGGGTTATGGGGCCATGGGGCCATTGCTGGACCTGCCGGCGGGTGAGTGGCAAAAGCAGTTCGCTGTCAATGTGTTTGCGCCCATGGCGCTGACCCGCGCCGCACTGCCCGGCATGATCAAACGCCGCCGCGGCACGATCGTCAACATCAGCAGCGTGTCAGGGGTGATGCCCACGCCGTTTGCGGGCGCCTATTGCGCCAGCAAGGCCGCGTTGAACGCCCTGTCTGACTCCTTGCGCATGGAGCTGCGGCCTTTGGGCATCGATGTCGTCACGGTGCAGCCCGGCGGCATCCAGTCGTCCTTTGGCGATCGGGCGGCCGACGAAGTCCAGATGGCGCCCGATTCGCCCTACCAGGCCATCCGCGAGGGGGTGTTGTCCCGCGCCAATGAAAGCCAGAGCGACGCCACCCCGGCGGATGTTTTTGCCAACCAGTTGGTGAAGCAACTGGACGTCCAGAATCCCCCTGCCGTGATTCGGTTGGGTCAGAAAAGCACCATGCTGCCCTTGCTGAAGTGGAGTCTGCCCACCGCATGGTTGGACCGCATCTTGAGTTCGCGTTTCCAACTGAATCGACTGAGATAAGCGCAGGCACCCAGCATGGATCGACGAACATGGTTGCGTCGCACGGTCGGTGCGTCTGCCGGGGTTGTGGCGGTGGGCGGCTTGGGAACGCTGGCGCACGTCTGGGTGGTGCGCGGTACCGATGCGCAGGGTTTGACCCCCCTTGGCAAAGAGATTCTGGGACACCTGTCACGCGGTGTTCTGGCGGGCTTTCTGGCGGCAAACGCGCCGCAACGTCAACACTTGCAGGCCTTGGCCCTGGCGCGCATCGAGGCCGGCGCGGCGGGGTTGCCGCACCTGATGAAGCTGCAGTTGGGCGGCCTGCTGGGGGCCGTGCTGAGCCCGGCCAGCCGACGCATTCTCACGGGCGTTTCAAGGCCCTGGGCCGAGTTGTCGGATGCCCAGATCGCTCAGGCGCTGGACCACATGCGCCTGTCATCCGACCTGCCCACGCTGCTGGCCTACAAAGCCTTGCGCAACCTGGTGTGTCTGCACGTTTTTTCTGACCGTGGCTTGCAAGCCTTGACGGTCTACCCTGGCCCTGTGGACATCTGACGCACCATGAGCAAACGACCGGATCCCTTTGTGCAAGGCATGGCCCGTGGCTGGAAAGTCCTTGACGCGCGATCGATGTCGCCCAAGACGCTCACCTGTGATGTGGTGATCATCGGTTCAGGCGCGGGTGGCGGCATCACGGCAGAGGTCCTGACGCAGGCGGGCTTGAAGGTCCTGATCGTCGAGGAAGGGCCCCTCAAAACCAGCACAGACTTTCGGCAAAACGAGGCCGAGGCGTACGCCACCCTGTACCAGGAGGGTGGAGCGCGCCAGACGATGGACCGGGCCATCTCCGTGTTGCAAGGTCGCTGCGTGGGCGGCTCCACGGTCGTGAACTACACGACCAGCTTTCGCACCCCCACAGACACCTTGAGTCACTGGCGAGACCAACTGGGCTTGAAGGACATCACCTCCCAAGCGCTGCAGGACAGCTTTGCGCATGTGGAGCAGCGGCTTCACGTCACGCCCTGGGAGGTGCCGCTCAACCGCAACAACGCCTTGCTGGAAGCGGGGCTCAAAGCTCGGGGGCTGACGCCTCAGCGCATCCAGCGCAATGTGAAGGGCTGCTGGAACCTGGGGTCCTGCGGCATGGGCTGTCCGACCAATGCCAAGCAGTCGATGCTGGTGACGACCCTCCCTGCTGCCCTGCAGGGTGGCGCGACCTTGGTTCACCATTTGCGCGCAGAGCGCTTTGAGTATGGGCAAGGGCGGGTACAGCGCCTGGTCGCCAGGCCCGTGGCCTTGTCGGGCGACCCGGCAGGCGAGCCCATCGTCATCCAGGCCGATCACTATGTGTTGGCTGCGGGTGGTATCAACTCACCGGCTCTGCTGTTGCGCTCGGACACCCCGGACGGACCAGGGCTGATCGGGCGCCGAACCTTTCTGCACCCCGTGGCATTTTCGGCCGCGCGGTTCGATGAGAGCGTCGAAGCATGGGCCGGCGCGCCGCAAACGGTTTACAGCGACGACTTTGTCCGGCGCTCCAGTTTGAACCCGGGCATTGGCTTCAAGATCGAGGCCCTGCCCCTTCATCCCGGGCTGGCCGCCGTGTTGTGGGGTGGCGTTGGTCATGACCTGATGCAACGCTTCAGCGGCTATGCCGCCACGCAGATGCTGCATGGCCTGCTGCGTGACGGGTTTGAGCCTGAGTCACAGGGCGGTCGCGTTCACCTCAACCTGGATGGGTCGCCCTTGCTGAACTACCCCCTGACCGACCACGTCAAGGCCGGGTTCAAGCGTGCGTGGCTGGCCATGGCCGAGGTGCAGTTTGCTTCCGGGGCGCGCGACGTGCTGCCGCTGCATGAGCAGGCCAAGCCTTACACCCGTATGGCTGAAGCCGCCCGCGCCATTCAGGCGCTCAGCGATGTGCCTCACCACCTGGGCGCCGGGTCCGCCCATGTCATGGGTGGCTGCCCCATGGGGGCCTCGCCCGAAAAGGGTGTGGTCGATCAGCGTGGTCGACATTGGTCGCTGCAAAACCTCTCCATCCACGATGGCTCGGTGTTGCCCACCAGCGTGGGCGCCAACCCGCAATTGAGCATCTATGGACTGGCCCACCGCTTTTCAGTGGGGCTGGTGCAGCACCTGACGCAGGTGATCACATCGGACGCCCGCATCAAGCATCGACCGGCTTGAAAGGTCATCCGACTGCACCACGTCTGCGATGAGCCTCGCGATCTCTTCGGGCGCCAGCACAAAGTCCACGCACCCGCTGGCAATGGCGCTTTTCGGCATGTCGGGCTGCGTGGCCGTGTCCAGCCGTTGCGCGACTGTGATGCCGCCTACCTCCCGGATGCCGCACAAGGCGTCAGCACCATCGCCGTCATAACCCGAGACGATGATGGCAATCAGTTGGCCCTCCCATTGCTGTGTGATCGAGCGCAGGAACACGGTGATCACATCCGACCAACCCCGTGGCTTGGAGATGGGCATCAAGTGAAACTGGCCGTTGAGCACATGCAAGTCACGCTGCTCTGGAATGATGAACACGCGATTGGGTTGAATCAACAAACGATCGGTGATGAGTTCCACCGGCATGTTGGTTCTGCTGGGCAACACCTCATGCAGCCGTGTCGCCAAGGTTCTGACATGGTTGACGATGACAATGGCCGCGCCCAGGTCGTCAGGCAGGTTGCGTAGCAGGCGGATGTAGGCGTCCAGCCCTCCGGCAGAACCCCCGACACAGACGATCGGGAAGTTGGACGACGGGGACGCATGACGCATGGCTGAACTCCTGTGGGGCGTGGTGGGGGCAACCTGCGGTCCCGTCATCACCCTAGCCACGATGCCAGGCCCCGACCGTGCGGGAGCGCACCGAGCACGCAGAAATAAATGCATGCCGCCGGCCGGTCAGGGCCACCACAATGGTCCGCATGAGAAGACGCTCGCTGACCGCGCTGTGGACCAAGACCATCAAGCGCAGCATGACCGCCATCACCCGAAGCAGTGTGAGGGTGGGCAAGCGTGCGGTGGACCGAAGCCGCCCGCCGCCAGGCAAGGGCGACTGGATTGCCGGGGTTGCCATCGGCCTGCAAGGTGCGCGTCGCTTTCGGCTCTACCGCCCACCTGATGTGCAGCCTGGCGAGCAACTGCCCTTGCTGGTGATGCTGCATGGTTGCGGGCAGGATGCCCGGAGTTTTGCGGTCAGCACCCGCATGAACAGCGTGGCGGCGCGAGAGCGGTTTTGGGTGCTCTACCCTGAGCAGGATCGTCTGGCCAACCCGCAAGGTTGCTGGAACTGGTTTGACACTGCGGGTGGGCGCGCCCAAAGCGAAGTCGCCTTGATCATGAAAGCCATTGACCAGGTCTGCCAGTTGTACCCGGTGGATCCGGCACGCATCGCCGTGGCGGGGCTCTCGGCGGGGGGCAGCATGGCGGCCCTGCTGGTCACCCATCACCCGGAACGCTTCAAGGCCGCGATGATGCATTCGGGTGTCCCGCCCGGCACCGCGCACTCCAGCCTGTCGGCGCTGGGCGCCATGCGTGGCCGACGCTCCACCCAGGCACCAGCGGTCACGGTGCCATCAGCCGCCGCATGGCCTCCTTTGATGGTGATCCACGGTGGCGCGGATCCCATGGTGTCGACCCACAACGGGTGGGCCGCGGTGCAGATGTGGGCTGAAGCGGCTGGCGCACAAGCGGCCCAGCCACGCAGCGTGCAGCGCGGCAAGCGCTATCCCATGACGGTGACCGACTTCAAGCGCCAGGGGCACCTGGTGGCCACGCTGGTGGAGGTCAGGCGTCTGGGCCACGCCTGGAGTGGTGGTGCCAGTCGCCAACCGTTCAGCGATGGCAAGGGGCCGGATGCCTCCCGCATGGTCTGGGCGTTTGCAGCCAAACAGTTTCAGGGGTGACCCTGCGCCGATGTGCGGGCTACGTGCGCTGCATAACAGACGCGCTGGCGCATGGGTGCGAGCATCAGCCGCAACGTGTCACGGCAGCCCCTGCCGATTCGAAGCGATTCCATGAGCCATCCGTCCCTTGTCGCCCTCCAACGCTCAGCCCGGCTTGAAGCCTTTGTGCTGGCGGATTCATTTCCGTGCCTGGGTGCTCGCTCTGCCTTCCACACCGGGCGTGCGCACATGGCCAGCTTCGGCCGGTTGGGCGATGACGAGGTCCTGCCTTTGCAAGCCCTGTGTGACGCGCTGGCGGTGTACTCGGCCACCTACCCAGACCCCGGTGAGGCCCCCGTCACCTTCATCGCGATGTTTGATGACGATGTGGGCGACGAGCAAGACTTTGAGCGGCGGCTTTGGCGCCACCTGCAAGGGCTGCACCGCTGTGACCGCTTCGACTTTGATTGGGACCCGGGCGTGAGCAGCGACCCCCGGTCTCCCGATTTTTCCTTCAGCATCGCGGGCCGCGCGTTTTATGTCGTGGGGCTACACCCGCACGCCTCGCGCATGGCCCGGCGCGCACCCATGCCCTGCATCGTGTTCAACTTTCATGACCAGTTTGAACAACTGCGGGCCAGCGGCAAGTACGACAAGCTGCAGCGTGTGATCCGCGGCCGCGATGTCGCCTTGCAGGGCCATGCCAACCCGGTGTTGTCGCGCTTTGGCGAGGCCTCCGAAGCCCGGCAGTACGCGGGGCGTGCTGTGGGTGCCGATTGGGGCTGCCCGTTTCGCCCTGGGATGCCGCATGGCCGCTGAAACCGCCGTGTCGCTGCCGCCGCAGCTTTTGAATTCGCGCATCGCGCCCCAATGCGGTACCTCGTTCAAGCTCCGCGCTGGCGACGTGCTGCGCGTCAGCGACCCGCAGGGCGAGCAGGTCGCCGATCTGTTTGCCTTCAAAGAGGGTGACCCGGCGTGCAGCCTGTCCTCGGGACGCAGCATCGACTATGCCAGCAAGATCTACCTGAGCACGGGCGATGTGCTGTATGCCAACGACAGCCGCAAGATGTTCACCATCGTGGCCGACACGGTGGGCCGGCATGATTTTCTGCTGACGCCCTGCAGCCAGGAGATGTTCGAGAAGCTCCACCACTGCCAGGGGCACCACCCCAGTTGTTTCGAGAACCTGTGCATCGCCTTCGAGCCCCACGGCATCCAGGGGCACCAGATTGCCACCACCTTCAACATCTTCATGAATGTGGCGGTCAACCCCGATGGTGCGGTGCGCGTGTTGCCGCCCACTTCAAGGCCCGGCGACTTCATCGAACTGCGGGCCGAGATGGACCTCGTGTGCGGCCTGACCGCCTGTTCAGCCGAGCAATCCAACAACGGGGCATTCAAGCCCATTGACTACCGCATCGTGCATGCGGCGGGCCCCTTGGCATGAGTGGGGCCGCGCGCTGGGCGGTCACGCCCTTTGACGTGGCCCGGGCGCAGCGCCTGCGGTTTCGGATTTTTGCCCAGGAGATGGGCGCAAAGCTTCAAGGCATGCCCGTGGGCCATGACGTCGATGAGTTCGATGCCCATTGCCTGCATTTGCTGGTGCTGTCTCAGGACCCGGCGGAGGAGGGCGAAGGTGAGGTGGTCGCCACCTGCCGGGTGCTGTTGCCCGACGGTGCGCGTCAGGTCGGCCGTTTGTACAGCGAGGGTGAGTTCGACTTGTCGGCTGTGCGGGACCTCATGCCCGGTACGCTGGAGATGGGGCGCGTCTGTGTGGCACCCGCCTGGCGCAACGGCTTGCTGATCCTGTCCCTGTGGCGCGAGCTGGGCAAGCTGATGCAACAGCAGCGGCTGGATGTGCTGATCGGCTGCGCCAGCGTTGGCGTGTCCGATGGGGGGGTGTTTGCCGAGCAGTTGTGGAACCAGCTGCGCGTGTCCCACCAGGTCGAGCCTGTGCGGCGCGTGCGGCCCTGGCAGCCACTGACCTTGCACCCCGATGCTGCACACAGCGCCGTGCAGGTGCCCGCACTCATCAAAGGCTATCTGCGCTGCGGTGGTCGGCTGCTGGGCCCACCCGCGCTGGATGCGAGCTTCAACACCGCCGACTTCCCGATGATGCTGCGCCTGGGCGACCTGCCACAACGCTACGGCAAACGCGTGCTCGGACCATGACGCAGGCGGCCAGGGTGGCGCCAACCAGCGCCCAGGTCGGCCGGCTGGAACGCCTGCCCAAGTGGCTCAACCTGGTGCCCATGGTGGCGCAGTGGGCTTGGTTGTCGTTGCGCCATGGTTCGATCACGCTGCCCTCTTGCGCCAACCCCGCGCTCACCGCGGGCGGGCTGGTGGGTGAGGGCAAGATGGAGTACCTGGCCGTGATGGGCGAGCACGCACGTGCTGCCACTGCCCATACCACCTCAGTCGACATCACCGGGCCAGAGTCCTTGGCCGAGGTCGAGGCAGCGATGGCCCGCCATGGCCTGGGCTTCCCCCTGATCGTCAAGCCCGATCTGGGCTGGTGCGGCTTTGGCGTGCGCCGCATCGATGGTCGCGACGCGCTTGCGAGGTATGTGGCGGCCTATCCCGCGGGTGAGCGCCTGGTGCTGCAGGAGTGGCTCGGTGCGGAAGGCGAGGCAGGCTTGTTCTACCTGCGCTGGCCAGGCGCCGCGTCGGGTGAGTTGATTGGGGTGCTGTTGCGCCACTTTCCGCGCGTGGTGGGCGATGGCGTGCACAGCGTGGCGCAGTTGATGGCCGCTGACCGGCGTGCCTGCCGACTCGGCCGCGACCGCAGCAGCGAGCCAGGCTGCGACGTGCGTCGCATCCCCGCGCACGGCGAGGTGGTGCGCATCGCCTCGGTCAGCTCCACCCGCGTGGGCGGCGGCTACGAAGACGGCACGCCGCTCATCACGCCTGATCTGCGGCGGGCTGTGGACGCCATCGCACGTGACATGGGCGATTTTCATGCCGGGCGCTTTGACGTCAAGTACGACAACCTGGCAGCCTTGCGGGCCGGGCGCTTTCGGATCATGGAGGTCAACGGTGCGGGCTCTGAGGCAGTGCATGCCTGGGATCCCCGCTGGAGCCTGCGCCAAGCCTATGCCATCGTGTTTGCCAAGCAGCGACGGCTCTTTGCCATTGGCAGCGAGATGCGCCGCCGGGGTCATCGCCCGGTGGGGTCGCTGGCGCTGCTGCGCCATTGGCTGCGCCAGCGTGGGCTGATTCGTCGCTATCCGCCGTCCAACTGAGCCCATCGTCTTTGATGATATGAATCGTATATGATTCGTATAAACATCATGTGGAGTTCAACGATGGGTATCGTCAAAATCTCGGATCTGATGCACGAGAACCTGCGCGTGGCTGGCAATGCGCTCAGCCGGTCCATCAACGCTCAGGCCGAGCATTGGATGCGGGTCGGCATGCTGACCGAGATGCACCCGGAGTTGAACCACCGCGACATCTGTCAACTGTTGATCCGTGCGGAGCTGGCCGGGGGGCTGGACATCACCGTGGCGGCTTCATCGCCGCCAGACAAGGCAAAAGCATCCACCAAAGGCAAGCACTGATGGGCCGCGGCGTCCCCATTCACACGGCGGGTGACATCGACAAGGCGCGGCGGGCTGCCCAGCTCGCCTCAGAGGTTCTCTGCATGATCGAGCCGCACGTGGTGCCGGGTGTGAGCACCGAGGCGCTTGACCGCCTCTGCCACGATCACATCGTGAATGTGCAGGGCGCCACGCCCGCCAACCTGGGGTACCACGGGTATCCAAAAACCATTCTCACGTCGGTCAATCAGGTGGTCTGTCATGGCATTCCGTCTCCCGACAAGATCTTGAAAAAGGGTGACATCGTCAACATCGATGTGGCCGTCATCAAGGATGGTTGGTTTGGCGACACCAGTCGCATGTACTTTGTGGGCGCCCCCGGTGTGCTGGCGCGACGCCTGGTGGAGACGGCCTATGAGGCCTTGCTGGCCGGCATTGGGCAGGTCAGGCCGGGCGCAACGCTGGGCGATGTGGGTCACGCCATCCAGTCGGTCGCTCATCGCGAGCACTTCAGTGTGGTACGTGAGTACTGCGGGCATGGCATTGGCCAGATTTACCACGATGAACCGCAGGTGTTGCACCACGGGCGGCGCGGTGAAGGGCTCAGGCTGGAGGCTGGGATGGTGTTCACCATCGAGCCGATGCTCAATGCGGGCAAACGCGAGACCCGGCAACTCGCCGACGGGTGGACCGTGGTGACCAAGGACAGGTCGCTGTCCGCTCAGTGGGAGCACATGGTCGCGGTGACACCTCAGGGGTGTGAAGTGCTGACAGCGTGGCCTGGGGCTAGGGTGTCAGCACGTTGATGCCCGGCTGACTCACCAAATCAAAGGGGCCCGAAGGCCCCTTGTTGATCATGTTTGGATCACTGCTTGGTTTTGCAGCGCTGCTGGAAGTCGGCATCCTTCAGCAACTTGCCCGCCAGCTCGGGGTAGAGCGCCGTGTAGCGGTTGAACGCTGCGGGCACCGCCACGGCGGCCATGAAAGATGATTCCCACTGGGCCGTGGCCGTCAGCTCTTTGTCCAGACACACGCCATCGGTGCGCGTCACCACAAAACGGGCGCCCACGGTACCGGTCCCGACGGACATCCCTGCATCCAGCTCGCTCTTGGTGAGTTCGCCCGTGATGTTGATGGTCGATGCATCGTCAAGTTTGTTCGCTGAACGCAACTCCGTGGCCAGCACGTCGCGGAGGTAGGTCGAGAAGCTCTGACCGCTGGGCGCATTCAAAGTGTTGGAGCCGCGGACCGAGATGGACTGGTCAATACCGGCGCTCAAACCAGCTGCCAGCTTGAAGCTGCCCAGTTTGACGGACTCGGTCAGTTGCTTGGCTGCATTCACATTGGCCATGGTGGGCTGCGGAGCCGGCACGGTGATGTTGGCGCAACCAACGGCCGACAGTGCGGCCACGGTGATGAGGGTGATCTTGATGAAGTTCATGGGGCGCTCTGGAATTGGGGGTTGTTGGACAGCTTCACCAGCAGGGTCTTGACGGCTTGACGGACCATGGTGGTGACAGCTTCATCGATGCTGGCCATCTTGGTGGCAGCCGCTTCGGGGCCGCTGCTGGCACCGATCGATGTGTAGATGGCGTGGTTGGCCTTGGCCTCGATCTTCGGGCTGTTGTCCGATTGTTTGTACTGGAGGTCGCAGACATAGCCGTCGCCCACCGTGCTGCCTGCCAGGCCCAAGGTCAGGCCGGTCATGACGCCTTTGCTGATGGCGTCGTCACTCAAAGCGACGTTGTTGATCGTGAGCTGCAGCGTGCCGGTGTCAGGCCCTGCCGTTTCCTTGATCTCGCTGAAAAGCCCGCTTTGCTTGACCAGTTCGGTCACCTGGCCCTTCAGCTG
>Ga0209066_10003077_pt1 | contig 19494 bp, 16 predicted proteins | sample All_14_2_FD_187198 | JGI IMG/M metagenome (GOLD analysis project Ga0209066, IMG submission 187198) | Freshwater microbial communities in response to fracking from Pennsylvania, USA - Allegheny Zone_MetaG_DW_15 (SPAdes) (version 2) ... | reverse complement strand
CCTCTGGCGGACCATCAAATACGAGGAGGTCTACTTGCGGGCCTATGCCAGCGTGTCGGAGGCCCGCGCCGGGATCAGCCGATATCTGCGCTTCTATAACAGCCGCCGACCGCACTCATCGCTTGACGGGAAAACGCCCGATCAAGCTTACTTCAACCAGCCCATGCCCGAAGCGGCGGCGGCATAACCGAGGCGGAAATCCACTTGGAAACCGACCCGAACCTGTTCAGATAAACCGAGCCACTTCTGTACGGAACCTTCGACAGCGAATGGGCCTTCCTGAGTTGCCGCAGAGAGGTGGAAGGCTATGTCGACGAGGTCAATCGCTACATCCGCTGTGTTCGGGACGAGGCGGATCAGAACGCCAGCACGGCAACCTTGGAAGCCGACGAGACCATAGAGCGGTTCAACTGCAAGGCTGAGGGAAATACCTACTGCCCGTAGTCTTTTCAGAGGTTAAAGTTGCACTATCGTTGTTCATTGAACGCTCGAAACTGCCATCTATTGCCCCCAACCAAACCATGGAGATGACAATTGCCCGCTGCCATTGCCTTCCAGAACATCGACGCCGACATGGACGCCAATCAGGCCTGGTTCGCGGTTGGTCCTCAACTGACCAGATTGATGAAGTCCGTCGCCCCCGCGAGAGAGCGCGGCTATCTGTTGAAATCCGAATTCGTGGCCATCTGTAAAGAAAAGTCCTCGCGGAGGGTTGCCAGCCTGGAAAAGAACAGCGAAGAGGCCATCGAGAAGATTTCACGCCTCGCCTATCAAATGGAAGATGACCCGTTCATCCAGATCAGCCTTTTGCGATCCTTTAAAGGCGTCGCCGTGCCCAGAGCGTCCTGTCTGCTGGCCTGGGTCTTTCCAGAAAAGTATCCCGTGATCGATTGGCGCGCGTGGAAAGTGCTCCATCGCTACGGGTTGGTGAACCGAAATCCCGAAGGGCGCAACCTTCAGCCCGACCATTGGGTAGACTATCTGAAGGTCGTCCAAGACCTTGCGAACCGTCGCAAAAAGACCCCGATGTTGATTGACCGCTGGCTATGGCACGCGGAGGATCACCTTTAGGCCAGCCATGACCCCGCCACCTGCTGCCCAGCCTTATAGCGAGGACACGCTGGTCGAACGGCCAGCCATTGCCCTGTTCGACGCGCTGGGGTGGCAGACGGCAAACCTGTTTCACGAATGGGCGGGCGGATCATCGACCGAAGGCCGCAAGACAGATCGCCAAGCCGTGCTGGAACGGCGTCTTCGCGCCGTGCTGTCCCGCCTGAATCCTGGCCTGCCCGTCGAAGCGCTGGACCGCGCGGCGGAGGAAGTGACGCGCGACCGGTCCACCATGATTGCCGTCAACGCCAACCAGGACATCTATCGCCTGTTGAAGGATGGGGTGAAGGTCTCCCTGCCCGATGAGCGCGGCGGTCGGGTGACGGAAACGGTGCAGTTGATCGATTGGCGCGATCCGGCACGGAACGATTTCTTCCTGGCCTCTCAATTCTGGCTGCGGGGGGAATTGTACAATCGGCGCTGCGATCTGGTCGGCTTCGTCAACGGCATTCCGCTGTTATTCCTGGAACTGAAAGCCAGCCATACATCGCTGAAGGCTGCCTATGACGGTAATCTGTCGGATTATCGCGACGCCGTGCCACAGCTCTTCCTCTACAACGGCGTGGTTGCGCTTTCCAACGGGTCCAAATCCGTGATGGGCAGCGCCTATGCGCTGTGGGAGCATTTCTTTGAATGGAAGCGGATTACGGAGGAAGGGGAGAAAGGCGTCGTCTCCCTGGAAACCCTGATCCGGGGCGCAGCAACGCCGGAACGCCTGCTCGACATCGTGGAGAATTTCACGGTGTTCGAGGAAGCAAAGGGCGGGCTGATCAAGAAGATCGCGAAGAACCACCAATTCCTGGGCGTCAACCGGGCGATTGAGGAGCTGGGCCGCGTCTCGCAGCGCCCTGCCGATGAAGCCGGACGGCTGGGCGTGTTCTGGCATACGCAAGGGTCGGGCAAGTCCCTGTCCATGGTGTTCCTGACGCAGAAAATCCTACGCACCGTTCCCGGTAACTGGACCTTTGTCATCGTCACCGACCGGGACGAGCTGGACGGGCAAATCTATAAGACCTTCGCGTCCACCGGCGCGGTGACGGAAGGCGAAGCCCACGCCAGGAGCGGGGCGCATCTGAAGCAGTTGCTGACGGAAGACCACCGCTATGTCTTTACCCTGATCCACAAATTCGGGACCAGGAAAGGCGAAACCTATCCCCAACTGTCCGACCGGCGCGATATCATCGTGATTACGGATGAAGCCCATCGGTCACAATACGATACGCTGGCCCTGAACATGCGCTCCGCCCTGCCCCATGCGGCCTTCCTGGGCTTCACGGGCACGCCGCTGATTGCGGGGGAAGAGCGTACCCGGGAAGTCTTCGGTGATTACATCTCCATCTACGATTTCGGGCGGTCCATCGTGGATGGGGCGACGGTGCCGCTCTATTACGAAAACCGTATTCCAGAGCTTCAGCTGACCAATGCCAACCTGTCGGAAGACATGGAAAAGCTGCTGGAGGATGCGGAGCTGGACGAAGCGCAGGAACGGGAAGTTCAGCGCGTCTTCGCCCGCGAATACCATCTGATCACGCGCGACGAACGGCTGGACGCCATCGCTAAGGATCTGGTCGAACACTTCAACGGGCGCGGCTATCAGGGCAAGGCCATGATGGTCTGCATCGACAAGGCCACCGCCGTCCGCATGTACGACAAGGTCCGGGCCTATTGGGTCGTGCACCTGGCCAAGCTGAAGAAGGAACTGGCAGCGGCGACGGAAGAAGACCGCTACGTGCTGGAGGCGACCATCGCGCGGATGGAAACCATCGACATGGCGGTCGTCGTTTCCCAGGGACAGAACGAAGCGAAGGAGCTTGCAGCCAAAGGGCTGGACATCAAGCCGCACCGCAAGCGGATGAATGACGAAGAGCTGGACGAGAAATTCAAGGATGCGGAAGACCCGCTGCGTCTCGTCTTCGTCTGCGCCATGTGGATCACCGGCTTCGACGTGCCGTCCTGTTCGACCATCTATCTCGACAAGCCGATGCGCAATCACACGCTGATGCAGACCATCGCCCGCGCCAATAGGCGGTATGCAGGCAAGGAAGCCGGGTTGATTGTGGATTATGTGGGTGTGTTCCGCACGCTCCAGAAGGCCTTGGCGATCTATGGCGGGGCCACGGGTGAAGACGGGCAGAACGAACCGATCCGCGACAAAAGCGAGTTGGTTGAATATCTGCGTCATCTGGTGGCGGACGCCATCGCCTTCCTGACCGGGCGCGGCATCGAACCACTGGCTATCAAGCAGGCGGAAGGCTTCCCCAAGATCGCGCTGTTGGATGATGCCGTCGACAAGCTGATCGACAGCGACGATACGAAGTCAGCCTTCCTGGGCATGGCCCGCGCCGTCTCCCGCGTCTATCGCGCCATTCTGCCCGACCCGATGGCTGGGGAAATCGTGGCGGATGCCGTGCTGATCTCCGTACTGGCGCAAAAGATCAAGGCGCTGGTCGATCCTGTCGATATCTCCCACGTAATGGCGGAGGTGGAACAGCTTCTGGACCGGTCGGTCGCGCCTGTCCCCTACCTGATCCATGACGTGCCGGATGCGAACCTGTTCGACCTCAGCCAGATCGACTTTGAGAAGCTGAAGGAAAAGTTCAATACAGGCCGGAAACGCACGGAGGCGGAGAAGCTGCGGGCGCTGTTGAACCAGAAGCTGGTCCAGATGGCGCGGCTCAACCCAACGCGATCCGACTTCATCGAACGCTTTGAACTGCTGATCGCCCGCTACAATGCGGGAAGCATGAATATCGAGGCCTTCTTCAATGAGTTAGTGCACCTGACGCAGGACCTGAGCGAAGAAGACCGCCGGGCGATCCGCGAAGGCCTCAGCGAGGAAGAGCTGGCCCTGTTCGACATCCTGACCAAGCCGGAACCGGAATTGAGCGAGAAAGAGAAAGCGGCGGTCAAAAAGGTGTGCAAGGAATTGTTGCAGGTTCTGAAGGCTGAAAAGCTGGTGCTGGATTGGCAGAACAAGGCACAGGCGCGCGGTGCCGTGGAAACGGCGATCAAGACCATGCTCGACCGTGGTCTGCCGGACGCCTATGACGAAACGCTGTTCGACCGAAAATGCGCTGCGATGTTCCACCATTTCCGCAGCAGCTATCCGGGCGGTGGACACAGCATCTACGGAGCAGCATAACCAAACAACCATACATAAGCTTGGGGAGGTAGAAGCATGCCGCAAAAGCATTTGATGATCGCGATAGACTGGTACGGTCCATACACGCTTGAGGATGCATTCGAAACAGCGAAAAGTGACTTCCGTTTCGCCCTGTATCTCTGCATCGGCAAGAGAAAATTTCAGCGGAAGCAGTCGCTGCAATATGTCGGCATCGGTACAAACGTAAGCAAACGTTTGGCGAAAACGCATCACAAACTGCAGCATGTCTCGCGCGACCGTCAAATCTGGCTAGGAGAGATCGCCACGGCGGAACCTTCGGGCAAGAAAATGCGGCCCACTCCCGCTACGCTGGATTTTGCCGAGTGGGCATATGCACGTTTCTTTGATTTACCCCTCAACGAAAAGAAGACGGTAGGCATGCCGTCCAGGAGCTTCACCGTTCTGAATCGCTGGTGGAAGAAGGACTATGAAACACCTTTCCAAAAGCGCCCCCATGCGGATTGGCCGGACCTTATCGACCATTCTTATCCTGATTGGGAGCAACCGGTCCGCAAAGTGTGGTTCGGAGGAAAACAAGAACGCATCCTGGGACCAGATTATGCACGCCCTGGTGAAAAGCCGAAGAAGGGCCTCAATGCACCTCCGCCGGAAGAGGAACTGAGCAAAGAGGATAAAAGGCTCCGCCTGGACGGCTAATCATCATGACGGTGTGGCCCAGGCTATTCCGTTGTCAAAGTTTCGCGCTTCTGAGCAGTCGAGGTGGCGGCATCGTGTTCGTCTGACATGACCTCCGCTGCGACCTCCTCCAAGGCGTTGCGCAGCATTCCCAGGTCCGTCGTCCCTTCGCTGTAGACATCCGCCATGCCCCCGACCTCATGGCCCAGGACGCGGGAAATGGCCATGCGGGACACCCCATGGAATTCCAGGCGCGTGTAGACAAAGCGGCGGAAGCTGTGGAAGTCGTGACTGCGGGTGAAGCCAAGCTCGGCCTTCAGCCGCCCGAAGCGCTTGCTGTAGGTCGTGCCACGCTCGCCGTATTTGTTCACCCCGGCATCAGGCCACAGCGGCGCGCCATCCCCGTGCCCTCGCTGCGCAGTTTCAATCCTACGCTGGATCATCGCTTCCAACTGCCGAACGATGGGGACGGTCCTATAACCGGCCTTGGTCTTGGAATCGGCCACCCGCAGGAACAACACCCCCTCCTTGTTCCGTTCGAAGTGATCCGCATTCAACCCAGCCAATTCGGCAAGGCGCATGCCGGTAAGCGCTGCCAGTTGGGTGAACTCCAACAGGTCCGTCTCGTCCGACAGGGCGGCAAAGATGCGTCTGACGTCCTCGACCGTGTAGGCCCGCTTCAGGGAGGCCCGCACAGTCTTCTCCGACGGCTTCGGCAGGCTGACATCCAGCCAGACTTTCGGGGACAGGTGATCCGCGAGCAATCCCTCATTGTCCAGCCACGCCCAATAGGTGGACAGCGCGGACCGGTATTTGGTGCGAACGGTCTTCAGGGCGAGGCCTCGAACGTCGAGCAGATGGTTGAAGTAGTCCTTCACGCGCTTGCGGTCGAACTCCTCGACAGTGGTCCCGCCCCAGGCCTTCACGTCCTGGATGATGGTTCGCACTTCCGCCTTATAGCGGGGGGCGACATCACGCGTAACCAGATAGCGTTCCAGATGGGCCTCTATCGGGGTAGCAGCCCCCGTCGCCACTTCGAAATAGGCCTTCGCTGCTTTCTTGCCAAATTTGGCTTCCAAGGCTTCCGCCCGCTCCACCGCCAAATCTGCGACGGTCACGGGGTTCTCATCGTCGGAGGATATCGCAGCATCGCGCCACGCCATTGCATCTTCCATGATCGGTAAAATAGCAGCATCCGGCAGTTTGCCGGTCCGCCGCGCCTCTTCGATCTGCTGTCGCCATGCGTGGATTACGCCAAGAACTCGCTGCTGTGCTTCCGCCTTGCTTTGGGTCTTCAGGGTCTGCTTGAAGCGGACCTTTCCAAAGATCGGACGAAGCGCTTTCGGAATGTCCAGGACGGCATACCAAGTCTCCTGTTGCCGCTGTAACCAACTCGCCTTGGGTACCGTTCCCATCCGCTATTTCCCCCGATTCCCACCTAGGATTCCCACCTATCTGTAACGGGGTAAATATATGTTTTTCAACAATATTAATTGCTTATCCGAAAAAATTTGAGGGTCCAGATCCCCCAGCCACTTCTTTCCCATCCCGATATTCTGCTAGCCTTGGCCGCTATGGTGAGCGCAAGGGGAGGCTGTACGGCATGGACCGTGTCACCGGCGGCTGTTTATGCGGCGCTGTCCGCTTCGTGGCATCGGGCCAGCCCGATCGGGTCGGGCTGTGTCACTGCCTGGATTGCCGCAAGCATCATGGCGCGCTCTTCCACGCCTCCGCAATATTTCCGCAAGGCATGGTCCACATCGAAGGCGAGACGCGGGATTATGCCGGGCGCCATTTCTGCCCGCGCTGCGGCTCCTCCGTCTTCTCCCGCAGTGGCGACGAAATGGAAATCCATCTGGGATCGCTGGACGCGCCGGACCAATTCCAGCCAAGCTATGAGCTTTGGACCATCAGACGCGAATCCTGGCTGCCGCCCTTTCCCCTGACGCAGCATTATGAGCGGGACCGGGACGACACCGACCGGCCCAAGGAATAGGTGGCTGACGGTTTCCATGGACTTTGTCCTGTTCTGCCGGTGACGAATCCATGACTGGCGTGGTTGAATGCGTCGATCGCAGGATTTCCTCTGCACCAAGTCATACGGAGCAAGTCCTGGACGAACCCAGTTCGCCACCTGACCTGTTAGCTGTGGAATACGTCATGGCCTCCAGCAAGACACTCAACGCCAAGAATCTCGAAGCTCTCGGTGCCGCGCGTCTGGCGGAACTGCTGTTGGAAATCAGCGAGGGCGATGCCAATGCCAAACGCCGTTTGCGCCTGGAATTGGCCGGTGCGCAAAGCCCGCAACTACTGGCCAAGGAAGTGCGCAAGCGCCTAGCCACCATCGCGCGCTCGCGCGGTCATGTGGAGTGGGACAAGACGCGCCCACTGGCTGCCGATCTGGACACCCAGCGCCGCGTGATCGTGGAAACGCTGGCGAAAGCCGACCCGGTGGAAGCGCTCGACCTGTTGTGGCGATTCATGGAGCTTGCCGGCTCCGTGTTCGACCGTTGCGATGACAGCAACGGTACGGTCGGCGACGTGTTCCGCAGCGCCTGCCTGGACTTCAAAACCCTGGCCGAAGCCGCGCGACCCGACCCGGTGATGCTGGCGGATCGCACCTTTGCTGCTTTGCAGGATAATGAGTGGGGTCAGTTTGACGATCTGATTGAAACACTCGCCACCGCCCTTGGTCCCGCCGGGCTCAATCACCTGAAGGCGCGCTTCGTCGAACTGTCCAAGACGCCGATCAAAACACCGCCGCAAAAAGAGCGCCAGATTATCGGCTATGGCAGCAACGGGCCGGTCTATGAAGACGCAATCGCCTCAAGCAGCCGCAAACGCGCCATCCAGCAATCCCTGATGGCGATTGCCGATGCGCAGGGCGACCCGGACGCCTTCATGGCGCAGTATGACACCAAGGCACGGACGATGCCGAAGATCGCGGCCGACATCGCCGAACGCCTGCTATCGGCCGGGCGGATGACGGAAGCACTCAAGATACTTGACGGGGTCGAACATGGCCGGCGGGGTGGGTTTGGTTTTCCCGATTCTTCCTGGGAAGATATGCGCATCAAGGTGCTGGAAGCCATGGAGCGCAGGCCCGAAGCACAGCAGATGCGCTGGAACTGCTTCGAACGCACCCTGTCTGCGAACCATCTGCGCGACTATCTGAAAAATCTTCCAGATTTCGACGATGTGGAGGCGGAGGAGAAGGCACTGGAATTCGTGCTGCGCTCCGATGATGCGTATCGCGCCTTGCATTTCCTGGTCGGGTGGCCGGCCCTGGATCGCGCGGCAAAGCTTGTCATCACGCGCTCGAAAGAAATCAACGGCAATTACTATGAAATACTGACGCCAGCCGCCGATGCCCTGGCCGAGAAATATCCGCTTACCGCGACGCTGCTGCTGCGCGCGATGATCGATTTCTCCCTGACCGAAGGCCGATCCAGCCGCTACAAGCACGCGGCCCGGCATTTCCTGGACTGTGCCGGCCTTGCGGGACGGATCGAGGATTACGGCGCGGCGGAAACCCATGCCAGCTATGCAATCAACCTGCGTCGCGAGCATGGCCGCAAGACGGGGTTCTGGAATCTGGTTGGGTGATGGCGGACAATCGGAAGCGTGCGGAATAAGATAGTCTACGTGAATAGAGCCGAGTCTGTTTGTGCATTTGATGGCTCATCGGTCCGAGAGAATGACGCCATTAGTTTTCCACAATTCACAACCACATGAGATGGATTTTTGAGAAATTCAATGATTAATGACAAAGACCTTTATACCACTATTTTTGATTATTATAGACCACGTCATACACATTGTTGGAACATGCTTTTACTTTCCTGGAAAGATATTGATCGAATGAACGATTATGAACAATTTGGATTTGAAACAGAATACTATTGGGAGAGCTTCATCATCCGCCTTTGGCTTTACAGAACCGCTGTGAAGACCTTGGAAAAATTGCCTCCTGTCAAAAATGAGGCAACCAGAGTTGTCCGGAATTTTGATGCCACTTTTGAAACGAACGGCCAGAACGGCCTCAAAATCATTCGGGACATGATAGAGCACTTCGATGACTACGCGGCAGGTCAGGGGCGTGGCCCCGGAATCCGCGAAAGTGACCTCGACCCCTGGCGCACTATTGCCCCAAATCGGTACAGTAGAGGCAGATTCAGCCTAGATAGGACAAAATCCTATGAAGCTACAATGCAACTAAAATTAGATGCAGATCGCGTGAGCGAAAGCTTTATCCAGAACATCAATTTGAAAGAATAATCTACATATCTTCACTTTATCCGGTTATTAATCCATCGCAGCATAAAAATACCGGAACTCAAAGTCGTCGCTCTACATCCTGACCTGGATGGGGGTTGCCAATTACAGCCTCCTGCAAGACTGGCCGATGAGCGACACTACTTTCAAAAGCTCGCACCCCAGGTGACACGGCTTTCCGAAACACCCTAAAATGGCTTGCACGCAGAAAGTGGCAGGGAGCGTTCAGCCGATCATGCAGCATAGTGGCGAAAACGCTTCGTTCTGGTCCAGGCTGTGGCATATGGCGCCCCTGCTGCTGCCGCTGGCCAGCCTGATGTGGGCAGGCAATTTCATCGTCGGGCGTTTCGCGGGGCTGGAAGCATCCGGGCTGGACCCGGTCAGCCTGGCCTTCTTCCGCTGGGTCGCGGCATCCATTCTGATCGTGTTGATCGGGGGACGCTTCGCCTGGCGTGACCGGCAGGTGATCCGGCGGCATCTGCCGATCCTGGCGCTGTTCGGGCTGCTATCCGTCACCTCCTACAACACGCTGATCTATCTTGGCCTGCAGACCACCACCGCGCTGAACGGGTTGCTGCTGCAATCGGTGCTGCCTTTGATGGCGATGGCCTTCGGCCTGCTGCTCTATCGCAATCCGGTGACGGGGCGGCAGGGGATCGGCATTCTGCTGTCGCTGTTCGGCGTGGCCTGGATTCTGACGCGCGGCAATCCGCTGCATCTGCTGGAATCCGGATTCGGCATTGGCGATCTCTATGTGCTGGGCGCGGTGATCAGCTATGCGATCTATTCCGCCATGCTGCGCCAGCGCCCGGCCATCCACCCGCTGTCCTTCCTGGTGGTGGCCTTTCTGACCGGCACGGCCTTCCTGTTCCCGATCTGGCTGTTTACCGGCGGGCCGGCCACCCTGCCCAGCCGCGCGGAAGATTGGCTGATGATCGCCTATCTGGCCGTTTTCGCCTCCATCCTGGCAGCTTTGTTCTTCAACCAGGGCGTGGCGCTGATCGGGGCGAACCGCGCCACCTCCTTCCTGCATCTGATGCCGGTCTTCGGCAGTTTCCTGGCCGTGGCGCTGCTGGGCGAGCGGTTACAGCTCTACCATATCGGCGGCGCGCTGGGCGTGATCGCCGGGCTGGTGGTGGCGTCGGGCCGGCCGCTTCTGCCCCGCTTTGGGAAAGACCGCGGCCGCCCGTAACGCTAGAAGGGTATCAGTCCCCCTCCGCGTTCTCCGCCAGCATGCGCAGCCCCGCCCGGTCGATCTTGCCCGTACCGGTCTTGGGCAGGGCATCCAGGAACACGATGCGGCGCGGATATTTATGCGGCAGCAGGGTGGCCTTGGCGTAATCCTGCAATTCCTTTTCCAGCGCCGCATCCCCGTCCAGACCATCCCGCGGCGCGATCCAGGCACGGATAGTCATGCGCCGGTCGGGCATCTCCATGGCCAGCACGCAGGCCTCATGCACCTTGGGATGCTCGTTCAGCGCCAGTTCGATCTCCAGCGGATAGACCCATTGGCCCGACACCTTGACCAGATCATCGGCGCGGCCCCGGAAGAAATGGAAGCCATCGGCATCGCGCAGGAAGCGGTCGCCGGTCTGCACCCAGCCGTCGCGCAAGGTCTCCGCCGTCTTGTCCGGCCGGTTCCAATAGCCCGCCAGGGCGGAATGCCCTTGCACCCAGAGCACGCCTTCTTCGTCATCACCCGCTTCGCTGCCATCGGGCTTGATCAGCTTGACCCGATAGCCCGGCACGACCTTGCCGGCGGAACCGATGCGCCGCTCCCCCTCGGTATTCGACAGATAGATATGCAGCATCTCGGTCGAGCCCAGTCCCTCCACGATGTTCAGCCCGAAGCGGGCGGCCCAGGCCTCGCTGATTTCCGCCGACAGCACCTCGGCCGCGCTGAGGCAGAGCCGAACGCAGGACAGATCGGCGCCTTCGGCATCGGCATGGCGCATCAGCGCGGTATAGAGCGTGGGCAGGCCGAACAGGATGGTCGGGCGATGCTTCGCGATCTGCTGGAAAATCGCCGCCGGATCGGGACGGTCGGAATACAGCACGGCCGCCGCCCCTACCGCCATCGGGAAGGTCACGGAATTGCCGAAACCATAGGCGAAGAACACCTTCGGCACCGAAAAGCAGATATCGTCCGGCCCGATCTTCAGAATATGGCGGCCATAGGTTTCCGCCGTATAGGCCGCATCGCCATGGGCATGGATCACGCCCTTGGGCCGGCCGGTGGAGCCGGAGGAATACATCCAGAAGGCCATGTCCCCCGGCCCCGTCGGCGCTTCGGCCAGATCGGCGGAAGCATTCTGCACGACAGACCAGCCGGTCTGCCCCGGCAATACATCCTGGCCATCCACCAGCACCGCCTTCAGCGCGGTTCCGGCCCGGAAATCGGCATCGAACAGGCCCTGGAAGGCGGGGGAAATGACGGCGGCGGTCGCCGCGCTGTCTTCCAGATAGAAACGCAGCAGATCGGGCGGCGACAGGGTATTGATCAGGATCGGTACCAGCCCGGCGCGCATCGCCCCCATGATGGCGGCGGGATAGCGCGGCACATCGGCCATCACCATCATCACCCGGTCTCCCGGTACGGCACCCAGCGCCAGCAGCGCATTGCCGATCCGCGCCGCCTCCTCCGCCACGGCCCGATAGGTCCATACCCCGTCATCGCAGAAATAGGCCGGGCAGTCAGCGCGTTCCGCCAGATTATCCCAGAGCAGGCGCGAGGCGTTATAGCGCGCGGGCAGCGCGAAATCGGTGAACAGCTCGCCCTGCATCATGCCACCTCCAGCGCGATGCCGCGCGCGGCCAGACCGGCCGCGAAGCGCGGCGCGATCTTCGCGATCTTATCTGCCGTCAGCCGTCCCGCCCGGCCGAGATAGGCCAGGGCAAAAGGCCATGGCTCCAGATCCATATGCCGGTCATAGGCCTCGTACCAGTCGAGTGAGCGGCGCGCGGCCCCCTGCAGCTTATCCAGCGAGGGCTTGCGTTCGGCCTGATAGCGCGGCAGCGCATCCCCCACCCGCCAATCCGATGCCCTCAGCGCGTCCACCAACGCGATCACATCCTCCAGCGCCAGACGCGTGCCGGAACCGATGGAAAAATGCGCGGTATGCAACGCATCGCCCACCAGCACGCGGTTGCGGTGGTACCATGTATCACAGGACAGGTCCGGGAAGCGTCGCCAGACGGAATGGTTGGCGATCAGCTGCGCCCCTTCCAGTACCTCGGCGAAGCAGGCCTCGCATTCCCTGCGATAGTCGGGTTCCGCCATGGCGACGAAACCGCTGCGGGCGAAAACCTCCGCCGTCATCTCGATGATGAAGGTCGAACGCCCCTTCGCATAGGAATAGTGATGCGCATTCATCCGCCCATGCGGCGTGTCGATGAAGCTCTGCGTCAGGGTCGAAAATTCGCGATCCGCGCCATACCAGACGAAGCGGTTGGCCCCATAGCGCAGCGATTGGCCGAAGGCCTCGGGCGTCGCATTGCGGATCAGGGAGTTCACCCCGTCGGCCGCGATCACCAGATCGTATGCATCCAGCACCGACAGATCGGTCAGGCGCGTATTGTAGCGCGGAACCACGCCCAGCTCCGCCGCGCGGCGCTGCAACAGGCCCAGAAGCTCCAGCCGACCGATGGCGGCGAACCCTACCCCATCAATGGCGATGGCTTCGCCCCGGTGCAGCACGGTGATGTCCGTCCAGCGCAGCATCGCCGGTTCGATCAGATCGGCGGTTTCGGGATCATCCCCGCGCAGGAAGGCCAGAGCCTGATCGGAGAACACCACGCCGAAGCCGAAGGTGGCGTCGGGCGAGTTCTGTTCCAGCACCGTCAAGTCGATATCCGGCCGGGCCCGCTTCAACAGGATGCCGGCATACAGCCCCGCCGGCCCCGCACCGATGATCGCGACACGCATCTCACCCTCCCTTCAGTTCCATAATTCGTAATTTATTACGTTATTCATAATTTTGATCCATAAGGCTGTTGAGTCAAGCACAAAGCGGCTAAGCTCCGACCGCGTCGTTGGGGAGGAATAGTGGTGGCGGTGGATAAAGAGGAAACAGGTCTGCGAGGCGTTCAGTCCGTGGAAATTTCCGTGGGCCTGCTGCGCGCGCTGGCCGATGCGGGCGGGCTGCTATCCTTGAAGGAACTGGCGGCGGCGGTCGGCATGCCAGCCGCCAAGGCCCATCGCTATCTGGCCAGTTTCGTCGAAGCCGGCATGGTCGACCATCGCCGGTCCGGCCTGTATCAGCTGGGACCGATGGCCGCCCGGATCGGGCTGGCGGCGCTGGCCCGCGTCGATGTGGTCAACCGGGCGGCCGACAGCCTGGGCCCGCTGGTGGAGGAGACGGGAACCAGCGCCCTCTTGGCGGTGTTGGGCAGCGCCGGACCGACCGTGGTGCGCTGGGAACAGGCCAGGCGCGCGCTGGTCACCACACTCGGCCTCGGCTCCGTCCTGCCCTTGACCAATTCCGCGACCGGGCTTGTGATCCTGGCCTATGGCGCGCCGGGGCCGGTGGCCGACAGCCTGGCCCGCAGCGAGGGGGAGGATTACGACGCCCCGCATATCCAGGCCCTGCGCCGGGACGTGCTCGCCCAGGGCCATGCGGTTGCGCTGCAGGATTTCATCCCCGGCCTCTTTGCCATTTCCGTTCCCGTGCTGAATGCCGCCGGCATCGCGGAAGCGGCCATTACCCTGGTCGGAACCGATGCGATGGTGCTGCGCGATCCGGCCTTGCTGCAAGCCCTGCGGCGCGCCGTGGAAGGCGGGTCATGAGCCTGGAACGCTCCTTCACCCTGCGACAGATCGAGATCGTGCGGGCCGTGATGGTCAGCGGCTCCATCGCCGGGGCGGCCCGCCTGCTGGGCGTGGCCCAGCCCGGCATCAGCCGCACGGTCAAGCATCTCGATTCCGTGCTCGGCATCAAACTCTTCACCCGCCAGGGCGGCCGCTTCCTGCCCAGCCCGGAAGCGCGCGACATTTTCGTGCAGATGCAGGAGGTGCATAAGAAGCTGATCGACCTGCAATATTCCATCGACCAGCTGGGCCGGGGCCGGGATGTGGAACTGTCGCTGGGATCGGTGCCCAGCATTGCCCATGTCATGGTGCCGCGCGCCACCGCCGCGCTGAAGCGCGCCCATCCCGATATCAGGCTGAATGTGGAACTTCTGAAGATTGAGGAGGCGACCGATTTCCTGATGCTGGGCCGTGGTGAACTGGTTGCCATGAGCTATCGCTTCGAACATCCATCCATCGATTTCCGCCCGCTGGCGACCGGCAAGCTGCTCTGCCTCGCCCCGCCCGGCCACCCGCTGGCGGAACGCCAGAGCGTCACGCCGGAGGAGATCGTCGGCCATCCGCTGATCGGTATCGACCCAAAGGACCCCTATGGCGGCATCATGGCGCGCATCTTCCTGGAACGCGCTCTGTCCTATGACATTGCGATCCGCGCCCGCTTCGGCACCACGGTGATCCAGATGGTGAAACAGGGGCTGGGCGTGGCGGTGATCGACTGCTTCACCCTGGCGGATGAGATCAACCGGCCCCGGGAACTGGCTGTGCTTCCGATTGCGGCCGATACGCGTTTCGACACCTATCTTGCGGTGCGTGGGGATGTGGAACTTTCCGGCTTTGCCGAGCGGTTCGGTGGCCTGCTACGACAGGAGATGCGGCGGGAGGTCCAGCGCTGGAATTAACATCATGTTATGATTATTCGATCTATTGGTATTTTTGGTATGATGAAGTTTTTGCTACGATCCGCCCGCATCACAGACCTACGCCTTGGCGGGCGCTGTGAGGGTACAAGCTGACCGTCCGCCCGTCACATCGGCGGGCCGGAAATGAACGAGGCGGCCAATGCCGCCCATGGGAGGAAATGAACCGATGATCCGTACGCTCTTGGGGGCGGTTGCCGCCCTGTCCATCCTGTCCGGCGCGGCCAGCGCGGCGGACTATCCGGAACGCGAGGTTCTGGGCGTGGTGATGTGGGGGGCCGGTGGTGCAACCGATGTGGTGGCACGCGCCGTCAATCCGGGTGCCGAAAAGGCCCTGGGCAAGCCCATCGTGGTGCTGAACAAATCCGGCGGCGCGGGCGCGATTTCCACCGCCTTCGTCAATGCCGCCCCGGCCGATGGCTACACCTTCCTGTATGGCGCGGAAAACCCGCAGCTGCATCCGGTGATGGGCGTATCCAAACTGGACTATTCCGAATTCTACCCGGTCAATATTCTGGGTCGCGGCGTGGCCGTGGTGGTGGTGCCGGCCGCATCCAAATACAAGTCGATGAAGGATCTGCTGGCCGATATCAAAGCCAATCCGGGCAAGGTCAAGATGGGCTCCACCGGTCCGGGCGGCCTGCCCAGCACGGTCGGCGCGCTGATCAAGAATTCCACGGATTTCAAAGTGATCGCCATCCCGTTTGACGGCGAAGGCCCCGGCCTGACCGCCATGCTGGGCGGTGAGGTGGATTTCATGCCGACGGGCATTTCCGCCTCCGCCGAACAGATCAAGGCCGGCAAGATGCGTGCCCTGGCCGTGGTCAATGCCGAGCCGGTGGAAGCCCTGCCGGGCGTGCCCGCGATCACCGCCGATCTGCCGGCGATGGCGAAATATCTGCCCTGGGGTCCGTTCTATGGCGTCTTCGTGCGCAAGGATGTGCCCGATGATGTGAAGGCCAAGCTGGCCGGCGCCTTCAAGACCGCCGCGGGCGAAGAAGCCTTCGTCACCCTGATGAAGAACCGCGGCAATGTGCCGATGAATATTTCGGGCGAGGAAGCCGCCGCCTTCCTGAAGAAGTGGCAGCAGGTCACCGCCTGGGTGCTACAGGATACCGGGGCCGCCAAGGTCAATCCGGAAAGCCTGGGCATCGCGCGGCCCTGATCAGGTTGGATAGGGCCGGTCCGAAAGAAGGGACCGGCCCCTTCCCCGTCATCACGATCATACGGGAAGGACATGTCATGTCGGGCAAGCCCACGCGCCGACCGGGGGAGCGCGCCTTTGCCGTCGCCCTGCTGGCTTTCAGCCTTGTCGCCTTCTGGCAGGCCTTTGATATCTCGGGCTTTCAGGGGTTGAGCACGGCGGGCATGTTTCCCATGCTCGCTTCCGGCACGATGGTCGTGGCATCCGCTTTGTTCACGGCAAAGGCCCTGGCCGGGCCTGGCGGAACCGGGGCGCTGAGCACCCGTCTGGCGCATTTCCAGGCCGCCATCCTGCCCTATCGCCATGTGCTGATGATCGCGCTGATCCTGGCCTATGTGCTGCTCATGCCCTGGCTTGGCTTCGTGGTGGCCTCGGCCCTGTTCCTGTTTGCCAGCATCCAGCTTCTGTGGCGGCGCAAACCCCTTATCACCCTGGCGGTGACGGTGCTGGCGCTGGTGGTGATCCATTTCATTTTCCGGGTCGTGTTCCAGGTCGTGCTGCCGCAGGGCGACTTGCTGCGGGGGATGTTCTGAGATGGATATCCTCGCCAATTTCGCCATGTCCTGGCTCGACCCCTGGCTTTTGCTGCTGACGGCGGCCGGCACCTTTGCCGGCATCTATATCGGCGCCATCCCCGGGCTTTCCGTCACCATGGCGGTGTCGATCCTGATTTCCTTCACCTTCGCCTGGCCGGTGAACGATGCCCTGGCCCTGATCGCCGGCATTTTCATGGGCGGGGTCTATGGCGGATCGCGTACGGCTATCCTGCTCAACATCCCCGGCGCGCCCAGCGCCATCGCTACCGCGATCGAAGGCTATCCCATGGCCAAGCGCGGCGAGGCCGGAGAAGCCATCGGCCTGACCACGGTGATGTCGGTCTTCGGCGGTTTCGTCGGCATCGCGGCCCTGGCCCTGTTCGCCCCGGTGATTTCCGATTTCGCGATCATGTTCCAGTCCCGCGATTATCTGCTGCTGGGTCTGATCGGCATCCTGCTGGTGGGCACGCTGTCGGGCGAAAGCTTCGCCAAGGGGGCCTTCGCGGGCGCGCTGGGCGTGCTGATCGGCATGGTGGGGCTTGATCCGATGACGGCGGAAGGCCGCTTCACCTTCGGGTCGATCACGCTGATGGGCGGGGTTCCCTATGTCGCGGCGATGATCGGATTCTTCGGCGTGGCCGAGGCGTTGGTGCAGCTGCACAGCCTGGACCTGCCGGCCATCCGCCAGAAGATCGACCGCATCATCCCGCGTTTCAGCTCGGTAAAGCGCTATTTCTGGCTGGCGATGCGCGCTTCGGGCATTGGCACCATCATCGGCGCCCTGCCCGGCACCGGCGGCGATATTGCGGCTCTGCTTGCCTATGACCATGCCAAGCGGTCCACCAAGAATCCGGAGGTTCCCTTCGGTGAAGGCGCCAGGGAAGGCTTGGTCGCGCCGGAGGCAGCCAATAACGCGGCCGTGGGCGGCGCTTTCATTCCGATGCTGACCCTGGGCATTCCGGGTGATGCCGTCACCGCCGTGATCATCGGCGCGCTGTTCATCCATGGGCTGAAGCCCGGCCCGCTGATGCTGGTGGAAACGCCGCATCTGTTCTGGTTCACGGTCGGTAATCTGGTGCTGGCCAATATCTTCCTGCTGATCTTCGGCCTGACCGGCATCAAGGTCTTCACCAAGATCGTACAATGTCCCAAGGCGATCCTGATTCCGCTGATCATCGTGCTGTCGGCCGTCGGCACCTATGCCATCCAGAACAACCCGGTGCATATCTATTGGATGCTGGGCTTCGGCGTACTCGGCTATTTCATGAAGACCTATGGCTTCGAAGTGGGGCCGGTCATCCTGGGCGTGATCCTGGGGCCGATGATGGATTCCAACTATCGCCGCGCGATGATCGCCGCCCAGGACGATATCGGCGTCTTCCTGATGGATTTCACCCGCCATCCGATCTCGGCTGTGCTGGCGATCCTGTTCCTGACCATGCTGCTGTCCCAAACGCCGATCTGGCGAAAACTGCGCCAGGCGATCCAGGCGCGTTCCAGGATAAACCAACCATGACTATTACCGGCGCAACCCGCCTGTATCCGCTGGTCGGCCATCCGGTGGCCCAGGTCCGCACGCCGCCCGCCATCAATGCCTGGCTGGCGGAACAGGACCAGGATGCGGTGATGGTGCCGGCCGATATTCTGCCCGGCCGGATCACCGCCTTCTTCGACATGCTGCGCGACTGGCCGAATTGCGGCGGCTGTTCCGTCACCATTCCGCACAAGCAGGCGGCCTTCCGCGCCATGGACCAACTGACGGAGCGGGCAAGGCAGATCGGCGCGGTCAATATCATCCGGCGTGATGCCGATGGCAGCCTGTCGGGCGATATGACCGATGGGCTGGCCTTCGTGGCCGCGCTGCGCCAGGCCGGCTGCGAGCCGGCAGGCAAGACGGCGTTGCTTGCCGGCGGCGGCGGTGGGGCCGGCCTTGCCATCGCATTGGCGCTGGCCGAAGTGGGGGTCGAGCGGCTGTGTCTGCTGGAACCGAATGCGGATCGTCGCGCCAGGGCGATGGACATCCTGCGGGACGCCTATCCGGCGCTGGCACTCGACATCGATCCCGGAGCGGGCGGTTTCGATATCGGCGTCAACGCCTCCCCCCTCGGCATGGTGCCGGACGACCCCATGCCTTTTGATCCCGTCCTGATCCGGGCCGGCGGACTGGCGGGGGATGTGGTGACGAAACCACCCCTGACACCCCTGCTGCTGGCGGCCCAGGAACGCGGGCTTGCCATAGTGACCGGCATCGCCATGGCCGATGCCCAGCTTCCCTTCCAGATGCGCCATCTCGGCCTCTGGCGGGACGACATATCCTTTAACTGAAGCCAAGGTATCGCCTCATGAAAACCTCCATCGCCACCGTGTCGATCAGCGGCGATTTCCGGGAAAAACTCGCGGCCATCGCGGCGGCCGGCTTCGACGGGATCGAGATTTTCGAGGAGGATTTCCTGGCCTTCGACGGCTCACCGCGCGAAGCGGGCCAGATGGTGCGCGACCATGGGCTGGAAATCATGCTGTTCCAGCCCTTCCGCGATTTCGAAGGCATGCCGGAACCCCAGCGCGCCCGGGTTTTCGACCGGGCGGAACGCAAGTTTGACCTGATGGGCGAGCTTGGTACCGATCTGATGCTGGTCTGCTCCAACGTCTCGCCGCATTGCCTGGGCGGCATCAACCGCGCGGCCGATGATTTCGCGGAGCTGGGCGCGCGCGCGGCGAAACGCGGTCTGCGCGTGGGTTATGAGGCGCTGGCCTGGGGCCGCCATATCAACGACCATCGCGATGCCTGGGAAATCGTGCGCCGCGCCGATCATCCCAATATCGGGCTGATCCTGGATTCCTTCCAC
>Ga0209066_10003076_pt1 | contig 19496 bp, 19 predicted proteins | sample All_14_2_FD_187198 | JGI IMG/M metagenome (GOLD analysis project Ga0209066, IMG submission 187198) | Freshwater microbial communities in response to fracking from Pennsylvania, USA - Allegheny Zone_MetaG_DW_15 (SPAdes) (version 2) ... | reverse complement strand
GTTAACTACATTTCCACCGCAAATCTATTAAAAATGATTCAACAACACTTTTAAATTCCAAAATTATAGATTACTTTTGCAGCATCAAATCAACATGGTGGTATTAGCTCAGCTGGTTAGAGCGTCGGATTGTGGTTCCGAAGGTCGTGGGTTCGAACCCCATATTCCACCCTGAATAGAGAGGCTGTCTTCGGATGGCCTTTTTTTTTGTGTCTGCACATCCGCAGGGTGTCTGAATACAAAAAAAAAGCCAGCAATTAGCTGACTTATTTTCTCTTAGTTTTCTTTAAACTCCCAGTATTGATCAACGCTGTCTGAGGTTTTCTGCTCCCAGTAAGCTGGTGAAACGCGTTTGCCGTCAGGCGTTTTTAATCCCATTTCGTAAACGGCAATTACCGGATTAAATACCAGGTCGGTAACTCCAATCGTGAAAAGGGTAGGAGCACCCTCAGTTTCTTTCTTGTCTTCAGCAACCTGAACATCGAATTTATTATATTCCAGAAGGCTTCTCAGAAACTCAATACGGGCTGCAGCAACTCCTTTTTCAACAACCGTGCAACGAATACCGTTAATTTCTTCAACTATATGTTTTGCTTTAAGTGCCATAAATCAACTTTGTTTTTTTTATTGAAAATTAGTAAAGCCTGTTAGTTCACAATCGCAAAAGATACTGAATTGATAAACTCATAGAGCTGACTCCAGAATCCCAGAACAAAAATACCAATAGCACAAAGAAGTAATCCTGCACGAGTAAGGTTATCACTTTTAAAAAACGCAATTGGTGTTTCGCTTTTATTGATGAACATTGCTTTTACCACAAGCAGGTAATAGTATAATGAAATGGTGGCGTTTAAAACAGCAATGAAAACCAGCCAATAGTAACCTCCAGAGGCTGCTGATGTAAAAAGGAAGAATTTTCCGAAGAAACCAGCAACAGGCGGAATGCCTGCCAGTGAAAATACACTGAGCATCATCAGCAGAGTGAGTTTTGGATTGGTTGTGTATAATCCGTCGTAATCGTCCATACTTTCTTTACCGGTTTTGGCCGAAATGGCTGAAACCACCCCGAATGCACCCAGATTTGAGAAAATATAAACAAGTACAAAATAGATAGTGGACGTCATACCAAGTTTATTTCCGCCAATAATACCCAAAAGAATAAAACCTGCCTGGGCAATACTTGAGAAAGCAAGGAACCGTTTCATGTTTTTCTGCCTTAGCGCGAAAAGGTTACCTATGGTCATGGTCATAACAGCAATAAGGTAAACTATGTCCTTCCACAGGTAGGCAATGGAATGGAAAACTGTAAACATCACCATTATAAGGATAAATGCGGAAGCACCTTTCGAAATTACTGAAAAATAGGATGTTACATTTACAGGTGACCCTTCATATACATCGGCTGTCCAAAGGTGAAAAGGAACAAGTGAAATTTTAAAAGCCATTCCTGTAAAGAAGAAAATGAAAGCCAGTACCTGTAATGGTGTATCTGAATATGCCACACCTACTGTATCGAAATAGATTGAGCCTGTTGTGCCATATATCATTGAAAGTCCAAAAAGCAAAATGCCGGATGAAAGTGCTGACGAAAGAATAAGTTTTATACCTGCTTCTGCTGATCGGGTTTGATGATGGGTATATGCGGCAAGGGCAGCCATTGGAATAGTTGCCAGTTCGAGACCGAGATAAAGCATCAGGAAATCGCCGGAAGAAATCATAAAATTCATCCCAACCAGTGTTGACCATAAAAGTATAAAGAACTCGCTGATTTTCTCGCCGTTTTCCTCCTTTTTAAGCCAGGTTGTACTCTGCAGGAGCACAATAAATACACCAACATTCAGAATGTTTTTCATAAGGATAGTAAGTGTATCGGTATGATACATTCCTCCAAAAAGAACACCTGTTTGCGCAGGCAGAAATCCTACAACAGTATGAATAAAGAACAGAGTAAGTGAAATCGGTATGATCAGTTGTTTCTGACTCCTTTTCAGGTTCATATCGATAATGAGAACTAATAATACTAAGGCTGTTAGTATTAATTCGTGCCGCATTGTCAGGAAATCGTTTAAGCTCATATGCTGAGTATCTAAAATGATGATTAATACTTTGGATTAAAAAATTCCGGCAACTGTTGCCACACCGTTGATCTTTTCAACTATCGGACCCAGGCTGAAGGTAATCATATCCGATAACCACAGAGGTGCCATACCAATTGCTGCAATCGCAAAAAGAAGCGTTAAAGTCGAAAGCCTTTCATACCAAACAGCATCTTTTAAGTGCAGGTAATGATCGTTTGTAATAGGACCGAAAAGAAGCACTCCTACAACTCTTAAAATATATACTGCCGTTATTACAATTGATGAAGCTGCTGTAATTGTCAACACTCTGTGAAAAGTATCGGTATGTTGGAATGAACCGACAAAAATGGTCATTTCTGCAACAAAACCACTTAAACCCGGAAGACCCAGCGATGCAAGACCAGCAATCACATAAACAACTCCGATGAAAGGTATAACTTTCATAAGACCACCCATTTCGTTTATCATACGGGTATGAGTTCGTCCATAGATCATACCAATCAGGGCGAAGAAAAGAGCTGTCATCAAACCGTGTGAAATCATTTGAATAACAGCACCATTAAGCGCGGTTTCATTCATCATAAGTATCGCGAACAGAACTAATCCACAATGGCTAACTGATGAGTATGCATTGATATACTTAAGGTCTTTCTGGAAAATTGCTCCAAATGCGCCATATACAACACTTACTCCGGTTAAAATCAGAAATATCCAGGCCTGCTCGTGAGCAGCTTCCGGCATCAGGAAAATGGCAACACGAAAAGCACCATATCCTCCCAGTTTCATTAGTACACCAGCATGAAGCATGGATACTGCAGTTGGAGCTGAGGCATGACCATCGGGCGACCAGGTGTGAAATGGGAATAAGGCTCCAAGAATTCCAAATCCAACAAATGTAAAAGGAAACAGGAAGCGTTGCATTTCAACAGGTATGGTATGTTTCGATATTTCCATGATGTTGAAAGTAAGAGGAGTACCTGCAGCTGCCGAGTAAAAATATATTCCTAACAATCCAACCAGCAATAAAGCAGAACCAGCCATGAGCATCAGGGTAAGTTTCATTGCTGAATATTCTTTAGGTCCGGTTCCCCATATTCCAATGAGCAGGTACATAGGAATTACCGCAACCTCGTAAAAAAGGAACATTGTAAAAAGGTCGAGAGAAATAAAGAACCCAAATACCCCTGAAGAAAGTAAGATCAGCGAAATAAAGAATTCCCTGTATAGGAAATCGACCATCCATGATGCGAAAATTCCGGCAAAAACAACTATTGCAGTGAGTGCTATCATTGCTACAGAGATTCCGTCAACACCTATTGTATATCGGATATTGAGTGTCGGAAACCAAACGGCATCGTAGTAAAATAACATCTCGGCCATGTTGCCGGTACTTCTTTCGGTAAGATAGAGATAAACCAGTATTCCGGCAACAACAAGTTGTATTCCCATGCCGATAGCACTCACAAGCCGGGTTTGTTTCATATTGTTTGTGAACAATATGGCTACAACCGTGAGTATTGGAATCAGAACAAATAAGCTTAGTATATTCATATGATTTTTCTTGCAATTAAAATTTGAACTTTTTTAAACCGGTCAGTATTTTACCACAGGTAAACGAATAAAAGAACCAGTGCAATAGCTCCGGTAACAAACACAAATCCATACTGTTGTAACCTACCCGACTGCATATCTTTAATTAAGTAGGATGTTTTCTCAACAACGCGGGCAATTAAATTCATAAATCCATCAACGATATGTCTGTCGAACCAGGCAATCGGAGCTGAAATACGATTGAAGATGATTTTATGTGTTACGAAAAGATAAACTTCATCTATGTAAAATTTATGGTATGCCCACTTATAGGTATGACCAAAAATTCCTGCCAGTTTATCAGGTAAGCCATTAGCTTTCATGTACATAAGTGTTGCTCCTCCTATTCCCAGTATAGCAATTACAATTGAAGGAATAGCAATGCTCCAGTCAATATGCGCTTCAAAAGGAAGTCCATCGGATGTTACAAGTTCGTGGAATGGAAGAAAACCTGAGAACATTGCTCCAAATGCCAGAATCATTAAAGGAATGGTCATTACATAGGGCGCTTCGTGTGGCGTGTGATGGTAATGTGTTGCTTTTCCCCAGAAAATGCTATAATACAGGCGGAACATATAAAATGCAGTTAAACCGGCTACCAGAAATTCGATTCCGAACAACAGTTTATCATGGTGCCATGCTGCTACCATTATTTCGTCTTTACTGAAAAATCCTGAAAAAGGTGGAATCCCTGCAATAGTAATACAGGCAATAAGGAATGTTGCGTGCGTAATTGGAAGGTATTTTCGCAGCCCGCCCATATCGCGCATATCATTGCTGTGAACCGCATGAATAATAGCACCGGCTCCAAGGAATAATAATGATTTGAACATGGCATGTGTAAACAAATGCCAGTTTCCGGCCATAAAACCAAGTCCATCATGACCACCATACCCCGAAACGCCGAGGGCGAGCATCATATAGCCGATCTGCGACATTGTTGAATATGCCAGAACACGTTTTATATCTGTTTGGGTACAGGCAATTATAGCTGCAAAAAGTGATGAGAGTCCTCCAACCCATGCTACAACTGTAAGTGCGTCAGGCGCTCCTAGTGCATAAACGGGGAAAAGCCGCGCAACAAGATAAACACCTGCAACAACCATGGTAGCGGCATGAATAAGAGCCGAAACAGGAGTTGGGCCTTCCATTGCATCGGGTAACCAAATGTGCAATGGAAACATAGCCGATTTACCGGCACCGCCCATAAAAATAAAAATCATCGACCAGGTCAGTACCGACATTCCCATGAAAACAGCACCTCCGGTTTGAGTGATAGCCGGACCGGTTTCGCTTGTAAGGATTTGGAAATCAAATGTTCCGGTATTGAATGATAACATGAGAATACCGATCAGGAAACCCAGATCGGCAAAACGTGTTACAATAAAAGCTTTTTTAGATGCTGCAACAGCGCTGGGCTTTTCGTAATAAAATCCAATTAGCAGGAAGGATGAAAGTCCGACAAGTTCCCAGAAAATATACATCTGAAAGATATTAGTTGCCAATACCAAGCCTAACATCGAGAAACTGAACAGCGAAAGTGAAGCAAAAAATCTGTGGTAGCCGCGTTCGCCTTTCATGTAGCCAATGCTATAAATATGTACCATCAGCGAAACGGTAGTAATAACTATCAGCATCATAACCGAAATCGGATCAATGAGTGCGCCCAGATTAATGGTTAGTTTGTCGGTAAGGTGTAACCAGGTTATTTCGAAGGCTTTAAATGATTTGTAGCCGGTATCTGCAACATGATCAGTCCAAAAGTACCTGATGGCTGTAATGTACGATAGTATAGCCGCAGCACCTAATCCGGCTGTGCCGATAAGTCCTGAAACAATAGGTTTCATTTTGTGACCGGTAATTCCTATCAGTATAAATAATACGAAAGGAATCAGAGGTATGAGTAGGGTATAAGTGTAATCGACCATATCTGTTTTAATATGTCAGTGATTAATGCTTTTTGAATTAAAACTTCATTTCGTCAACTTTATCAACATCTATTGACCTGAAATTACGGTAAATATTGATGATAATTGCTATTGCTACAGCAGCTTCAGCAGCAGCTATGGCAATAATAATAAGTGAAAAGAAGTGCCCCTGGAGGTTCTGAGGGTAAAGGTACCTGTTGAAAACCACAAAGTTGATATTTACTGAATTCAGAATCAGCTCTATCGACATGAGCATGGTTATCAGGTTTTTACGAGTAAGAAACCCATAAATGCCGATAAAAAACATCAGAGTGCTGATTATCAGAAAGGCTTGTATTGGTATGTTTCCGGTCATAGAAAGTATTCTTAACTTTTTATTTCTGTTCGATTAGAAAAACGATTCGCTATTTGCTTATTGCATCTTTTTCTTTCCTTGCAACAATGATAGCTCCAATCAGAGCTGCCAGCAGCAATATTGAAATTACCTCGAAAGGCAGAGCGAAACCATCGCGGTTATAAGAAATGAGTGCATTACCAACATCAGTAACTGTTGAAGTTTGTGCAGGTTCCACCGAAGGTGTGAACGCAAACTGCATGATGGTGATTAACGTTAATAAAGCACCTGCACCTACAGCTAAGGCTGACAATACACCTTGTTTCCTGTCGGCCATTACTGCTCTTTCGCTTATATGACTTGTCAGAAGTATGGAGAATATTATCAATACAACAATACCCCCGGCATAAACTGTAAGCTGAACAGCTGCAAGGAAAGTGTATTCAAGCATAAAATAAATGGCTGCTGTCGAAATAAGCACAAAAAGCAGGTAAACAGCTGCTCGTAATATTTTCCGGCTTGTAACTGTCAAAACCGAAAAAATCAGGATCATTCCGGCCAGAAGGTAAAACATTATTTCACTATTCATTTTATTTTACTATTTAGATTTATAGAGGCTCTTTTGGAAATCGGGTAATTTGTTGGTCATTCAATTGTTGAGGACAGGGTTTGTTAGTGTTTGAATTGTACTAATTGTCATTCAATGGTCATTCAATGGTTGAAAACTGAGTTTTGTGATTGGTTGAGTAAGGAGAACAGTCATTAAATCGTCTTTCGATTCTCTGCTAAGCCTGGCAAAATTGTCTTCCAGCCGCCACTATTCTCTATTCACTTTTCACTACTCTTTTACTCCATCCATAATCTTAGAACCCGGTTGGTTCAGCACTTTGGTCATTGTAGTTCTGTCCCAATGGGCATGTTCGAAAGTTTGAGCCATAACAATAGCATCTGACGGGCATGTTTTAACGCAAAGGTTGCAGAATGTGCACATTGCCAGGTGATAAATATGCTGGTCGATTATGCGTTTCTTTTTACCTTCTTCATTCACAACCGATTTAGTAATTATTTCAATTGATCCGTTCGGGCAATTGATTTCACAGATACCGCAACCGGTGCATTTGTGTTCGTTATTTTCGTTGTGAGGCATTATCACTTCGCCTCTGAAACGCTCGAACATAACCAGTGTATCACGGTTTTCGGGGTATTGCTGGGTAACATGTTTCCATGGAGTAAAGAAGTACTTTGCAGTAACTTTCATACCTGTCAGCAAAGTCCAGATGCCACTAAATATCTCTGCTATATAGTTAATGAATGATCTCATTCGTTTTAGTTTTTTAATTAGTTTACTGATCTGTTTTAAACAGTCAACAAATAATTGATTTCAAATTTCACTATTCACTATTCGCTCTTACCAATGCCAGCCTAATAGTACCATGGTAGCCATCAAAAGAATATTAAACAAGTTAATTGGCAGGAGGTATTTCCATTCAAGAGTAAGAATCTGGTCGATTCGTAAGCGGGGGAAAGTCCATTTAAACCACATAATCAGGAAGATAATGGCAAAAACTTTCATGAAGAACCAAACAAGCCCCGGAATATAATCCATGATGGTATTGAAACTCTCGAATCCTCCGAAGTGGAATGGCATCCAGCCACCAAGGAAAACGATAGTTGCCATGGCAGCTACAATAAACAGGTTGATATATTCGGCAAGGAAAAAGAAAGCGAATTTGATGCCCGAATACTCGGTGTGGAAACCGGCTGTGAGTTCTGATTCAGCTTCAGCAAGGTCGAAAGGCCCACGATTGGTTTCCGCCGTACCGGCAACCACAAAAACAAAGAATGCAATTACAGCAGGAATGTGGCCTTTAAAAAGGAACCATCCACCACGCTGGAGTTCAACTATTTCGGAAACCTGCATGGTGCCGGCCATAATTACCATTGTAATAAGCGACATCCCGACAGAGAGTTCGTAGCTAACAATCTGAGCGCCACTTCGCATACCGCCGATAAGCGAATACTTGTTGTTACTGGCCCATCCTGCAAGTAAAACACCGATAACACCAACTGATGAAACAGCAGTTACAAAGAAGATGCCTATATCGAAATCAAGAGCCTGTAATCCGGGTGCAAATGGAATTACCGAAATGGTTAGAAAAGGTACAATGATTACTATGAAAGGTGCCAGGTTATAAAGGAATTTGTCAACACTTTTTGGTGTGATGAGTTCCTTCATCAGCAGCTTTATAAAGTCGGCAATGGTTTGAATAAGCCCCCAGGGTCCAACACGCATTGGCCCGAGCCGCTGCTGAAAAAAAGCACATACTTTTCGTTCGGCATATACCAGCAATAATCCGAATACGGCTATAAAGAGCAGGTATAAAACCCCAATTATAGTCCATTCGATAATTGTAGTAAGCAAAGGGGAAAGATTTTCGCTCAATCCCTGATGAATGGATTGAGTGAGAGGCGTAAAATCGTATTTTTCGAATGCCATTCTTAAATGGGTTTATCTGTTACGTTCACAATTTTATTTTAGTCGGTGCCTGCAATTAGCGGTCAATATCGGGAATAACCAGATCGAAAGTTGCCATAATAGCAACCAGGTCAGCAATTTTCCATCCTTTTGCGATATGATTGATGGCGAAGAGGTTGGAGAAACCTGGGGAACGGAATTTAACGCGATACGGATTTTTCTTACCGTCACTTACCACATATACTCCAAATTCGCCACGTGCTGTTTCAACCCTCTGATAATATTCGCCTTCAGGAAGTTTAATCACACCTTTCATTTTTACTGCATAATCACCCTCAGGAATATTGTCGATGAGTTGTTCAATAATATTTAATGATTCCCACATTTCGTCCATTCTTAGTTTCCAGCGCATAAATGAATCGCCATCGGAACCCAGTTTTTCATCGAATTTAATGTATGGATAAGCACTGTAGGGATGATGTTTGCGCACATCGCAGCTAAATCCGGATGCTCTTCCGGTTGGACCTGTTACGCCGTAAGCTATGGCATCTTCTTTTGTTAAAATTCCAACTCCTCTTGTACGGTTTTGGAAGATAATATTACCGGTAAGCAGCTTATCGTATTCAGGTAAAATTTTTCTGAATTTCTTAATAAAGGCTTTTACTTTACGTTGAAAATTCGGATGGATATCGAACATCACACCGCCAGGTACGCTATAATTCAAGGTCAGACGGGCTCCACATGTTTCTTCAAAAATATCGAGAATATCTTCGCGATCGCGCAGGCCGTAGAAGAAAGCTGTAAGAGCTCCGAGGTCCATTCCCGAAGCACACCACCACAATTGATGCGATGCCAGACGCTGCAATTCATCAAAAATAGTACGTATATATTTTACACGCTCGGGTACTTCCACTTGCAACGCATTTTCAACCAGCAAACTAACTGCTTCGTTGTTCATGTGCGATGAAAGGTAATCCATGCGGTCAGTAAGATGTGGAATCTGAGGGTAGGAGAGGGCCTCGGTCATTTTCTCAATACCGCTGTGAATGTATCCTACGTGAGGTTCTACATTATGTACAATTTCGCCTTCCAGTTTAAGCAGAAGCCGCAAAACACCGTGAGTACTTGGGTGTTGCGGACCCATATTCACGAGATATTCGTCAGTCTTTATCTCGTCGGTGGTGATAATTTTTTCAATGATTTCAGCCATAACTATCTTTCTACAACATGAATATCATCCTTATAATCTTTACGCAGCGGGAATCCCCATGTGTCATCGAGGAAAAGGCGGCGCAAATCAGGATGGTTGTTAAATTTTACTCCCAGTAAATCGTAGATTTCCCTTTCGTGAAACTCAGCAGTTGGCCATATATCGGTAACTGTATCTAATGCCGGTGTTTCCCTGTTTTCGGTATTTACTTTTACAATCAGGAAATGCTTATGTAAGGTTGATTCGAGGTGGTAAACAACCTGCATATAAGTTGGGTAGTCTACACCTGACTGGCAAACCAGATAATCGAAAGCAAGGTTAGAGTCCGATTTCAGGTTTTGCATAAAAGCATGCAGTGTGTTGAAGCTAACAGTGATTTCAGGATACTGTATGCCTTGTTTCACATCTGCAATCGGATTTGCAGATGTAAGCTGTTCTATAAGTTGTTCGTTTGTCATGGCCTCATTGGTTTCGGGTTGGGCTAGCTCACTGTTTAATTCCTGCTAGTGATGCTGTACCCTTTTTCCTTATTTCCTTATTTCCTTTTTTCTTATTTTTTTATTTCTCTTACAGCTAAAACGCTAACAGGTATTTCTTTTAAAACGTTTACAGGTCTTTCCTCTAAAACGCTGACAGGTCTTTCTGCTAAAACGCTGACAGGTCTTCCTGCTAAAACGCTGACAGGTCTTTCTGTTAAAGCACTGACAGGCCTTTCTGTTAAAACGCTGACAGGTCTTTCTGTTAGAACGCTGACAGGTCTTTCTGTTAAAACGCTGACAGGTCTTTCAGACGCTGTCAGGTTTTCCTTTACTTTTTAAGCTGTTTCTTGAAGTTTTTTTCTCGCTTGATTTTTTTTTGCAATTGCAGGAAAGCAAACAAAAGGGCTTCGGGTCGTGGCGGACAGCCTGGTACATAAATATCAACCGGAATCACATGATCGGCTCCTTTTACAATTGAGTATGAATTGTAATAGAATGGCCCGCCTGATACAGCACAAGCTCCCATGGCAATAACATATTTGGGATCTGCAATTTGATCGTATAATCGTTTCAATACCGGAGCCATTTTGTAGTTGATAGAGCCTGATATGATTATCATGTCTGCCTGACGAGGTGTTGCGCGGGCAACTTCATACCCGAAACGAGCCATATCGTGACGTGATGCGCCTACAGCCATAAACTCAATAGCACAGCAACGCGTACCGAATGTAAGAGGCCATACTGAATTGGATCGAGCCCAGTTAACAAGCGCATCCAGCTGAGTGAGTATTATACTGCCTCCCTCGTATTGCTCCAGGATAGGGAAGTCGTTTTTTTCGAATTCTTTTTTTGATGTTATTCCCATTTCAACGCGTGTTTTTTCCAGCCATAAAGTAGGCCGAGACCTAAAATGAAGAAAAAGATTATAATTTCAACGTAGGCTGTTATACCACCATTTTTCATTACAACCGCCCATGGGAAAACAAAAACTGTTTCCACATCGAAAATCAGAAAGATAATGGCAAATAAATAGTAACCAACAGTGTACTGTAACCATGAACCTCCGATGGTTTCAATCCCGCATTCATAAGGCTCGAATTTTGTCGGATTATAGGATGTTGGCGGTACGAAACTCGAGAAAAGCATTGCTCCTCCTACAAGTACCACAGCAACAATAAAAAAAAGCACTAAAGCGCTGCTGTCCATATTTTAACGTTTTTTGTGACGGTTTTGAGGGGGCAAAAGTATTGAATTGTTGTAATTATATATGTATGAAATTTAATACTTGAGCTAATTTAGAATACCTCTAAATTAAGTATTAGGAATATTAAATTGGATATGGTTACTGTAATGTGTTGAAAATGTGTTCAAAAGAGCGCGTACCTGTTTATTTACCTTAACGAACTTTTATGTACTTTTGTGGTTAATTTCATGCTAAAAGTTTTCAACCATGCGAAAAAGTATTCTTTTACTTATAGTATCTGTCTTCATAGCTTCAACTTATGTGCAGGCTCAAAAAAAGACCGAAGAAATTAAAATCCAGACTTCTGCTCAGTGCGAAATGTGTAAAACCAGGATCGAGACAGCTATGGCTTACGAAAAGGGTGTATCAAAATCCGATCTGAACCTTGAAGATAAAGTGCTTACAGTAACGTTTAATCCAGGAAAAACAACTCCCGATAAAATCAGGAAAGCTATAAATGCACTGGGATATGATGCTGATGATACCATTGGCGATCCAAAAGCCTATGCTTCACTACCGCCATGTTGCAAAAAGCCTGATGATCCTGATCATGTGGGTCATTAAATTAACCAGTGCGGGTTTCAGTGGCTATGTTCCAGTACAACTCTCCCGGTAATTCCTCCATTCAAAATCCTTTCAATTCCTGAATGAATATTGTCCAGATTTACTGTTTCTGTGTTGATATCGGAAAAATCTGGTTTCCACTCATCTGCAAGTTTCTGCCATAAATTTCTGCGCAATTTCATAGGCGTAGTTGCTGAATTTACACCTAGCAGATTTACTCCGTTTAATATAAATGGGAAAACGCTGGTATTCAACAGGGGAGAAGATACATTTCCGCAACAGGCAACATTACCATGAGGTTTTAGCGATTTCAGAATGGTAGCCAGTGTATTTCCTCCAACAGTATCAATTGCGCCAGCCCATTGTGGTCGCAGCAGCATCCGCCCCGACTGATCATCGACTTCCCGACGGTTGATAATTGTGCCGGCTCCCAGGCTTTGAAGATATTTTGTTTCGCTGTCTTTGCCGGTAGATGCCCATACCTCAAATCCAAGTTTCGACGCTATGGCTACTGATAAGCTACCCACGCCTCCGGTTGCTCCGGTAATAAGCAATGGACCATCATGGGGTTTTTGGCCTGAGCGTAAAAGATGAAAAAGAGAAAGTGCAGCAGTAAAACCTGCTGTTCCAAGTATCATACTTTCTTTCAGGCTTATCCCTTCAGGAAAAGGAACAACCCATTCAGCCGGAACATTGATGTATTCGCCAAATCCGCCCATGGTGTTCATTCCCAGGTCGTATCCGGTAACAATAACCTGATCGCCAGACTTAAAATCTGCTGAACTGCTTTCGGAAACAACCCCGGCAGCATCAATGCCAGGAGTATGAGGGTATCGGCGCGTTACACCTTTATTGCCGGTGGCTGACAAAGCGTCTTTATAATTTAATGACGAATAAGCTACTTTGATCAGAACACCATTTTGAGGAAGCTCATTGGTATTACGTTCAATAATCCTGAATTGGAAAGTTCCGTCAGATTCTTCTGTAACCCAATAAGCTTTGAAAGTTGTGTTTTTCATTCAGTAGTAATCTGATTGTTGTCAATTTGCGTTATTTCTTTCCATGCAACCCACATTCTTTGCTTTCGGGCAATTCCCACCACCAGCGGCCAGCGCGTAAATCTTCTCCTTTTTCAATAGCGCGCGTGCATGGCTGGCAACCTATGCTTGGGAATCCCTGGTCGTGGAGCTTGTTGTATGGAATTGAGTTGTTTTTTATAAAATCCCAAACCTGTTCTTCGCTCCATTCAAGTAAAGGATTTATTTTTATCAAACCATTGCCGCCATCCCATTCAACAATTTTCAGGTCGGTACGAGTAACGGATTGCTCGCGGCGCAGACCGGTGATCCATGCATCCATGCCAGTTAAGGCACGCCTGAGCGGAACAATTTTACGAACATGGCAGCAGAGCTTACGATTTTCGATACTTTCGTAAAACAAGTTTATTCCTTTCGAATTCACCATTTCTTCAACCTGCGTGGTATCAGGATAGTATGATTTTATTTGCAATCCATAACGGTTCACTGTGCGATGAAGCAGATCGTAAGTTTCGGGGAAAACCCTTCCGGTATCCAATGTAAAAATATTTGCCGACTTGCTGATTTTTGCAAGCATATGGGTAATAACCTGGTCTTCAGCACCCAAACTGGTTGCAAAAGTCACTTTGTTGCCAAACAATTCGTGTACTTTAGAAAGAATTTCTTCTGCAGTAAGTCCGCTCCAGAGTTCGTTTAGCTGATCGATATTGTATGTTGAATTCATATATTATGATTCTATTTGGTTGATTTTAAATGATTTGTCGGTATTGATTCCTTTTTCTGATTGTATTACTGTACAACATTCGTTATCAGCATCATGTTCGAAAAAGAGAATGTATTGGTTTTCAGCCGCTTCTTTAAGGAAAATTTCTTTTTCAGTGAGTGAAATCAATGGTTCAATATCTACTGATGGAATAAATGGTATCGGGATATTGGATTGTGTGGGAATAAAATCACCCATATAAACAACAGTTCGGGTTTTGGTATGGATAAATGGAATGATCTGTCCGCGGGTATGCCCGTTGTACATTTTCAAAGTTATTTTTCCAAAAGGCTGTTCTCCTTCTTCAAGCAGATGTAATCTGCCGCTTTCCTGCAGAGGAATCAGGTTATCCTTGAAAAAAGCAGCACCTTCTCGCTTATTAGGGTTCATAGCCCATTCCCAATGTGTTTTTGAAACCCAATATTGAGCATTGCTGAACACACATCCGATACTTCCATCCTCATTCGAAAGAGTAGCCGCACCAACATGATCGTCGTGTAAATGGGTAAAAAGGACATCGGTTATATCTTCTGTCGAAAATCCTGCTTCCTGAAGGGAATTTACGATACTGATTCCCGGTTCGCGATAGCGTACAGCATAATATTTTTCGTTTCGTTTATCGCCAAGACCCGCGTCAATCAATATTCGTCTTTTTTCCTGAACGATAAGCAGACAGCGGGTTGTGATAGGAATCATGTTGTTATCGTCAGCAACGTGTTTTTTCGACCAGATTGATTTAGGAACAACACCAAAGGCAACTCCGCCATCCATTTTCCAGTTATCCGCTATAAGAGGAATAAGTTTCATTTAAAAATGATTATTTATGAGGCAAAGGTAATGTTTTTGAAATTTTAATTGGGTTGAGCATGGTTGCAACCTTTATTTCCATGCTTTGTTAACATATAAATCCTAAATTGTTAATAACTCTTCTTAATGTGCGTATTACCTTTTACCTGATTTCCGGATTAAGTGTGTTATCTTTAACCCGGGATAACTGATTTTACCAAAATCCAATTTTAATTAACCAAAACCACTTACCATGAAAAAAAATTACTTTCTTGTTGTATTGCTATTTTTTTTAGCATTTGCAGTTAACGCCCAGGACAAGCCCATTAGCCCGTCCTACACAGGCGTTGGAGTTTATCACGGACTCTCTCAACCTCTGCGTGATATACCAGCTATTACCCCTGATGAGTATGAAAAAATGGAAATTGATGCTGCCAAACCCCGTAATGAGAAGATTCGTGTGCGGGAGTATCCTTTTGCCGAAACTGCGTTTCCAAAAGGCGACGATCCGGCGTGGCAGCGCGAAATGGGCAATACTCAGCCTCCAAGGGCACCAATCGTAAGTTTCGATGGACAAACATCTCCATACTATCCACCTGATGCAAATGGTACAGCTGGTCCGAACCATTATATGCAAACAATTAACAGTGTTTACGCAATATATTCAAAAACAGGCGCTTTGGTCGCTGGTCCGACAAATCTGAACCTTCTTTTCGGAAGCGTAACCGGCGCAACCTGCAACGATGGAGACCCAATTGTTTTATACGATGAGCAAGCCGACAGATGGTTAGTTGTTGAATTTTCGATATGCGGCTCGAACGATTATATGCTTTTTGCAGTATCTCAAACCAATGATCCAACCGGGGCCTGGCATCGGTATTCCTTCGATGTTGACGATATGCCTGATTATGAGAAAATTGGTATATGGCAGGATGGATATTATATGGGAACAAATAACGCTGCAGCCGGTAAAAAAGACATTTATGTGGTTGAAAGATCGAAAATGTTGCTTGGACAAACTGCCCAGATGGTTGGATTTGATAACGCCTGGCGTCCTGCTACCATTGATGGTTTTATGTGTGTGCCCCCGGTTGATAATGATGGAATATTTGCTCCGGCCGGAAGCCCGGGATTATTTATAACCATTAACGATGATGCTATTGCCGGTGGTGCCGATCAGTTATGGCTGTATGAGCTTGCTGTAAACTGGGCTGCCCCAACTTCGTCTACTTTTACCCGTGTTCAGCAATTGGGTGTTCCTGCTTTCGACAGTAATTTTGGTGCCAACTGGGATAATATTAAGCAACCAGGCACAACAAGAGAACTGGATGCAATTCCCCAGGTTGTTATGAATGCACCTCAATACCGCAATTTTGGTTCGTACCAAACCCTTGTATGTTGCCATACGGTTGATGTAAATAATACTGATCTGGCTGGTATCCGTTGGTACGAATTAAGGAAAACTTCCGGCACCTGGTCGTTGAGGCAATCAGGCACGTATTCACCTGATGCTCATTCGCGCTGGTTGGGAAGCATACGATTAAACGGTCAAAATGAAATCGGATTGGGTTACTCGATTTCCAGTACAACTGTTTATCCTGGAATTCGTTATACCGGGCAATCCGCAACAGCTTATGCAAATGGGGCTGGAGTGCTTGATCTTGCAGAACAAACCATCACTACAGGCGCATATTCGCAAACGGCATACAACCGCTGGGGCGATTATGCAGGTATAAGTGTTGATCCCGCTGATGATAAAACATTCTGGTTTACAACTCAGTACATTGGAACTTCATCCGCACGAAAAACCAGAATTGCATCGTTTCAGGTTGGTACAGCTGCTGCCGGTATCGACCTTATTACACTGAGTCCTGCTGCCAGTCCAACTTCGGTTGTTGCCGGTCAGGCCACCACAGCTTCTTGTTCTGTAAAAAATCAGGGAACTCAGGCGTCAGGTGCGTCAAATCTCAAATATTATCTTTCAACTGACAATACTTATTCAACAGGAGATGTATTGCTGGCAACTGATGCGGTTGCAGCACTGGCAGCAGCTGCCAGTGTAGCTGTGAGTGAATTGGTGACTATCCCTTCGGCAACTGCACCCGGCACTTATTACATTCTGTTTTATGCTGATGCTGATTTACAGGTAACCGAACTGAATGAAACCAATAATGTTGGAAGTGTCCAGATTAGTGTTACTTCATCGTCAGGATCACCTGACCTGGTTATACAAAATGCTTCAGCAACTCCGGTTTCATTAAATGCAGGAGCTACCACCACAGCATCATGCACTGTTCTAAATCAAGGCACTGCTGCAGCGGCTGCTTCTTCTCTTAAATACTACCTGTCGGCCGATAATGCCTATGGAACCGGTGACACTTATCTTGCAACCGATGCAGTTGCTTCACTGGCTGCAACCGGAACATCCGCAAATAGCGAAGTACTTACTGTTCCTGCAAATACTGCCGCCGGAGCATGGTTTATTTTATTTGTTGCCGATGCCGATGCTCAGGTTGCCGAAAGTAACGAAGCCAACAACGTTGCTTCGGTTGCTATAACTGTTACCACAAGTACTCAGGGTTGCAACAGTACAGTTCAGTATCCAAGCACAACATTAACACCTGGTACCAACTGGAAATCGCAGAAATCGATTTATGCCGGCGAATTTACCCTCTTCAATGTTACCCTGGGCCGTACATATACTTTCTCCTATTGTTCTGCAGATGGTGCTGTAGCTTCTTTTAATTCCGAAATGACGCTTCGTAACAATTCTACCGGCGCATTTATAGCCTATTCGGACGATGCATGCGGCGATGATGCCAAGATTGTGTGGACAGCAACATTTACAGGAAAAGTAAAGGTGGTAACAACTGTTTCAGGATGCGGAACGAACTCAATCAGTACGACGTTACGCTACAAGTATTCAACTGCTAAGGAAGCAGAAGGAGTAGCTGTGGATGAACCTGAATTTATGGTGTATCCGAATCCTACCAAAGGAAAAATCAGTATTGAAGCAACAAGTGGTTTCGAAAACATGAAACAAATTGTTGTGTATGATGCTGCCGGAAAGCCTGTTAGTTCAGTTGATATTCCTGTTAAACCTGAGAATATCTATCATATTGATCTGAGCAACTATATCTCGGGCATGTACCTTGTTAAAGTTATAGGTTCCGATAAAACTGAGCAATTTAAAGTTATGCTGAAAAAATAGAATATTAATCATTTCCCCAAAAGCTGTTCTGTTTATAGCAGGGCAGCTTTTTCTTTTTTATTGCTAGTGAAATCATTCAATTCTGTTTTACCTTCGCAAAATCGAAAATAATACTCACAACTATGAATGAAAACCGGGTTCATTTTATTGCAATTGGCGGAAGTGCTATGCACAATCTGGCGATAGCTTTGCATTTGAAAGGATATTTAGTTACCGGGTCGGATGATGAAATTTTTGATCCTGCGCGCAGCCGATTAGAATCATACGGTTTACTACCAGAGAAATTTGGCTGGTTTCCTGAAAAACTCGACCAAACCATCGGTTCCGTAATACTCGGAATGCATGCCCGCGGCGATAATCCTGAATTGGCCAGAGCTAAGCAACTTGGATTGAAGATTTTTTCATATCCCGAATTTCTTTACGAACAGAGTAAAGATAAACTGCGGGTGGTGATTGGTGGCAGCCACGGTAAAACAACTATAACGGCTATGGTTTTGCACGTTTTGCAGTTGTGTGGTGTGGACACTGATTATATGGTAGGTGCCAAACTCGAAGGGTTTGATGTAATGGTAAGGCTCACAAAAGAAGCAAAAGTTATGGTTTTTGAAGGGGACGAGTACCTGACATCGGCTTTGGATCTGCGACCGAAATTTCACTTGTACATGCCTGATATTGCTCTGGTTAGCGGTATTGCGTGGGATCATATGAATGTATTTCCCACTTTCGAAAATTACATCAGCCAGTTCCGGATTTTTATGGAAATGGTTCCAAATGAAGGTACTCTTGTTTATTGCAACCAAGATAGTGAAGTGCGTAAAACAGCTTTAGCAGCTAAGGGTGAAATGCTAAAACTGCCATATAGTATTCCTGAGCACCGGATTGAAAACGGCAAAACCATACTCCAAACAACAGAAGGCGAATTCGCGCTCCTGATTTTTGGTAATCATAATCTTATGAACCTCGAAGGTGCAAGATTGGTATGTAATAAGTTAAATATCAGTAATACTGATTTTTATAATGCTATAAGCAGTTTTAAAGGAGCTATGAACCGCCTTGAACTTATTGCAACAAGGGATGGCTATAATGCATATCGCGATTTTGCCCATGCGCCTTCGAAACTAAAAGCAACACTCGAAGCAGTAAAAGAACAGTTTCCTCACCGTAAACTCATTGCTTGTTTCGAGCTTCATACATACAGCAGCCTGAATAAGGATTTCCTCGATCAGTATGCAGGAAGTATGGAAAAAGCGGATGTGGCTGTTGTCTATTTTTCCCCCCATGCACTGTCACTGAAAAAACTGCCAATGCTTTCGGCGGAGGATATTAAAGAGTCGTTCCGGAAACAGGGACTGCTAGTTTTTTCGGAATCGGAAAAATTTCAGAAATTTCTTCAGGGTCAGGATTATAACAATACAAACCTGCTTTTGATGAGTTCAGGAAATTACGATGGATTAAATGTAAAAGCTTTCGCTGAAAAGCTTTAATGCCGGTTACTCAGATTCTTTATAGTAAGAGATACGCGAACATACAGTAAACCCTTTTTTTTCGTCGGATCAGTACTTGTCTTTTTTCTGTTGTTTCTCTTCCCATTGATCAAGCATACTCACACAGGAAGTGTCGGGTGTTGCAATTTTTGTACTGAAACGGAGCGTACGCGAATCATCGGGCCAGAAAATAACAGGCATTTTGTCGCCTCCATATTCTCCGTTAGTTTGCAAAAACGTTTCGTTATCATCATTAACAGCCGCCATGCTGAACATAAATGGCCCTTTGTCCTTAAAACGGTAAATATTAATT
>Ga0209066_10003075_pt1 | contig 19500 bp, 17 predicted proteins | sample All_14_2_FD_187198 | JGI IMG/M metagenome (GOLD analysis project Ga0209066, IMG submission 187198) | Freshwater microbial communities in response to fracking from Pennsylvania, USA - Allegheny Zone_MetaG_DW_15 (SPAdes) (version 2) ... | reverse complement strand
GGCCAGGGCGATCATCGCGACCCGTAGGTAATTACGTAGTCCTGACAAGGCGATCACCCTGTTATTTCGCTCTCCATATGCAGTATGCTATCCAGTGCTATGAAGGCAAGGGGCTAGCCCAGTAAATGATGGCCGTCACAGCGTCGCGTGGTGCAACATCACCATCGGCGCCGGACATGGCCGGGGGATGAGGGACGATGGCGACGGCACAGTCTGAAGCGGTACGCAAGGCGATCGGGCAAGGCGCGAAAAAGTCCTCGATCGGCATTCTGGTGACGGCGGCGGCGGTGCTGATCGTGGCCGGCGTGGGCGTGGTCCTGGCACTGAATTTCATCGAGTCGGAACGCCAGCGCGAACTGAACCAATGGCAGGCGCGGATGTCGATCATCGTCGACAGCCGGCAGAATGATGTGCGCCAATGGGTCGAAAGCCAGCTCGGGGAAATGCGCGGCCTGGCCGAAAACCAGTCGCTTCAGCTCTATATGACCCTGTTGCATCAGGAAGGCGTGACGGCGGAAAGCCCGAATGCCCCGCCGGAGCTGGGCTATCTGTCGAACCTGCTGACCGTGGTGGCGGACCGCACCGGCTTCCAGGCCGATATCGGCGGGCCGGAGGTGAACGCCAATGTCTCGCGGACCGGCTCGGCCGGGATCGCGCTGATCGACCAGGAAGGGCGCATCGTCGTTTCCAGCCCCGGCATGCCGCCTATTTCCGGCGCGTTGGGGGCCTTTGTCACCGGCACCCCGCGTGGACAGGTCGCCGTCTCCGACCTGTTCGAAGGACCCGGTGGCAAGCCCGCCATGGCTTTCCTGGCGCCGGTCTTCGCCATCCAGGGTGATTCCTCCGCCGCGTCGCAGGTGGCGACCGTCATCGGCGTGAAGGAGGTGGGCGAGGAGCTGTTCCCGCTTCTGGCGCAGCCGGGTGACACCAATCAGACGGCCGAAACCATGATCGTCCGCCAGGACGGGTCCACCGTGCTCTACCTGTCGCCTTTGCGCGACGGGGCCGGCCCGCTGGAGCGCAAGATCGCCATGTCCGAAGAGCTGGCGGCGGCCTGGGCCATTCGCACGCCCAACGGCTTCGCCATCAAGACCAATTACGCGAATGTGGAGGTGCTGGCCGTCAGCCGGGCCTATCCGCGCACCAATTGGACGATCCTTTACACCGTCGCCACCTCCGAAGCGCTGGCCGAGGCGACCCGCCGTCAGAACCAGCTGCTCTGGGTCTTCGGCGGGCTGATCGCACTGGTGATCGCCGGTGGGCTGGCGCTGTGGTATTATGGCTCCTCGCAACGAGCCACCCAGGCGGCCGCGGATTTCGAGAAGCTGGCCACCCGCTTCCAGGGCCAGCGCGACTTCATGCATCTGGTCACCGACAGCCAGCCCAACATGATCGTCATCTTTGACGAGGGCGGGCATTACCGCTGGTTCAACAAGACGGCGCTGGAATTCCTGCGCGTGCCGCGCCGCGACCTGTTCGACAAACATGCCACCGCCATTCTTGGCCCGTCGGAGGGCAGGCGCATCGCCGGCTGGGTAAAGGAATGTCTGGCGAAGGGCGAAGCCTCCTCCTACACCCATGAGCTGGCCCTGGGGGACCAGTCGAAGGGCCGCATCTACCAATCCGGCCTCATTCCGCTACCGGCGCGCGATGATCTGCCGCCCGGCGTGCTGATGGTCAGCCAGGACATCACCGAATCCGTGCGCGAGCGCCAGCGGCGCGAGGCCGCGATGCAGCAACTGGTCGGAACGCTGGTGTCGGTGGTGGATCAGCGTGATCCCTATTCGGCGCATCATTCGGTGCGGGTGGGCGAGGTTGCCAGGGCGATTGCCGACGAAATGGGACTGGAGCCCGGTCTTTCCGAAACGACGGCCATTGCCGGATCGCTGATGAATCTGGGCAAGATCACCGTGCCGCCGGAAATCCTGACCAAGCAGGGCAAGCTGACGGACGAGGAGATGCGGCTGGTTCAGGATTCGGTCCAGGTTTCCGCCCGCCTGGTCGAAGGGGTGGATTTCGAAGGGCCGGTGGCGGAAACCATCCGCCAGCTTGGCGAGAACTGGGATGGTTCGGGCACGCCACGCAGCCTGAAGGGCGAGGAAATCCTGGTCACCGCGCGGATCGCGGCCGTGTCCAACGCCTTTGTCGGGCTGGTATCGGCCCGCGCCTGGCGGGATGGCATGCCCTTCGACAAGGCGGTGGATATCCTGCTGTCGGATGCCGGCCGCAAATATGATCGCGGCGTGGTCATCGCGCTGGCCAACCGGCTGGACAATCGGGGCGGGCGTCAGGAATGGATGCATTTCGGCAAACGGCCGGAAGCCGCAGAGTAGAGATCAGGTCAGGAAACAGGAATTCCGGCATGCCGCGTGAAGAGGCCCTGCTCGCCCATCTGGTCGAGGCGTTGGCGGGCGCGAAGGTTGCCGTGTTGGGCGATGTCATGCTCGACCGCTATGTGGATGGCACGGTTGACCGCATTTCGCCCGAAGCGCCGATCCCGGTGCTCGCCATCGGCGGGGACTTCGCCGTCCCGGGTGGGGCGGGCAATGTTGCACGCAATCTGGCTGCGCTCGGGGCGGGTTGCCGGCTGATCGGTCTGGTCGGCCGGGACGCGGAGGCCGATCTGCTGGCGGGCCTGCTGGCGCGTGAAGCCGGGGTGGATTGCACCCTGATCGCGGCGGCGGACCGGCCGACCGCGGTCAAGACCCGGTTCATGGCCGGCGGACACCAGCTGTTGCGCACGGACCGGGAGATCATCGCCCCGCCGGATGCGGCGGGCGAAGCGGCGTTGCTGACCGCCCTGGACGACGCCTTCGCGGCCGGGGCCAGCGTGCTGGTGCTGTCCGATTACGGCAAGGGCGTGTTGGCGCCGGGGGTGGTCGCGGCCGCCCTGTCCCGGGCGAAGGCTGCCGGTGCGCGGGTGATCATTGATCCGAAGGGTCGCGATTACAGCCGCTATGCCGGGGCGGATTTCGTCACGCCCAACCGCAAGGAACTGCGCGAGGCGACGGATTTGCCGACCGATGGCGATGCGCCCGTGGTGGCCGCCTGTGTGAAACTGATCGGCGAATCCGGCATCGGTGCGGTCCTCGCGACCCGGTCGGAACAGGGCATGACCCTGGTGACGGGGGTTGCCGCCGAACCCTGCCACCTGCCGGCCAAGGCGCGCGAAGTGTTCGATGTGGCCGGGGCGGGCGATACGGTGGTGGCCGCCCTGGCAGCGGGTTTGGCCATGGGGGCGGAGCCGGAACTGGCTGCCCGACTGGCCAATGTCGCGGCCGGAATCGTGGTCGGCAAGCGCGGCACGGCGGTGGCCCTGCCGGGCGAAATCCTGGCAGCGCTGGAGGAGCCGGGCAGCGCGCGGGACGCCGGCAAGGTCATGGATCGCGACGCGGCCAGAGGCCAGGCGATGCGCTGGCGGGCTCAGGGATTGAAAGTCGGATTCACCAATGGCTGCTTCGACATCGTGCATCCCGGCCATGTCTCGCTGCTGCGCCAGGCGCGTGCCGCCTGCGACCGGCTGGTGGTGGCGATCAACACCGATGCATCCGTTTCCCGGCTGAAAGGGCCAAGCCGGCCGATCCAGTCGGAAGCAAACCGCGCGGCCGTGCTGGCGGCGCTGGAAAGCGTCGATTGCGTCACCCTGTTTGGGGAAGACACGCCCCTGGAGCTGATCCGCGCCATTCAGCCCGATGTGCTGGTCAAAGGTGCGGATTACACGGTCGAGACCGTGGTTGGCGCGGAAGATGTGCAATCCTGGGGGGGAAAGGTCGTGCTGGCAAAGCTGATCGAAGGCCAGTCCACCACCGCCATCGCCAGCAAAATGGCCCGGGGATAACCCGAGCCATTTGCCTGGGAGCGGAGCCGGCGCAACGCCTATTCGTAGGTCGCGCTGGTGGTGCCGTTGTTGTAATGCAGCGTGATGCTGGAGATGGTGCAGAGATTGAAGCCGATCCAGACGGCTTCCTCGCCATCATTATAGATCGCCTTCAGATCCCACATGCACTGGCCATCGGGCGCATCGAAGCTGATCTCGACCCCTTCACCGTCCGCCAGGGCGTCCCGGCCCATGACATCCTCGTCCCAGCTCGACTGGGCCGTCGGCGAGACGAAGATGCTGTCAATCTGATAGCCCGTGGCGTTGGTAAGGGTGAAATCCTGCGTGCCGGCCTGCGCGGCGCCGGCCATGGCCAGGATTGCTCCGACCAGAAATATCCGACCGAAACGTTTCATGATAGCGGCTCCCCAAAGAAAGAATGGATGCGTGTGCTTCACGCCCCGCCCCGGACCCTGTCGACCAAGGGCAGCGGGAAGGTGCCACGACATCGGAAATTTAGATAGGGGAATACCGTTCGCGAGTGTCAGGCCTTCAGCCGCCAGCCGGTACGAAATGCATGCCAGCCCAGAGCGGCGAAGCCCAGGCCGATGACCGTGATGATCACGAAGGACAGGGCCGGGTCCCCCGCCGCCTGACCCGTAACGCCCCAGCGCAGCAGGTCGGTCAGGTGGAACAGCGGGTTCAGCTGTACCGCCAGACGCATGCCCTCCGGCACGGCCGACAGCGCGAAGAACCCGCCCGACAGATAGACCAGCGGGGTCAGCACAAAGGTGTCCTTTGCCTGCATCTGGTCCCATTTGTCGGAGGTGAGCCCCGTCAGCATGCCGCCCATGCCGACAGCAAAGCCGCCAAGCGCCACCGCGGCCAGCAGGCCCAGCGGATTGGCGGGGAAGGGCGCACCCATCAGCATCAGGAAGGGATGCACCGTCACCAGCGTCAAAAGCGCCACCAGCATGGAATAGCCGGCATAGGCGGTGACGATCTCCAGCGCGGAAATCGGGCTGCCCAGCAGGTTCTCGATAATCCGCTCCATCTTGTCGAACAGCAGCGCGAAGGCCATGGATTCGAAACAGCGCGCGGAAATCGCGACCGACAGGATTCCGGGTGCCACGAAGCCGATCACCCCGCCCTGCGCAGCCTCGAAGGCCGCGCCGGTAAAACGGTCCGCTCCGGCCAGCAGAAAGACCATCGCCAGCAGCAGCGCCTGCAAAGGCGGCCCCATCAGATTGGCCTGCCACAGACGCATATCGCGCTTCAGCTCATGGCGCAGTACCGACAGCGCGCCTGCCCAGTTTCCGTTCGGATACTGCCGGGGCGCAAGGCTGGGCTGGCGCATCCCCGTCAGGCCTTCAGCTTATAGCCGGTCTTCACCATGACCCAGGCGAGGATCCATAGCGCGCTGTTCACGCCGGCCAGCACCAGGGCGCCGATCCAGGGGGCGGTGTCGCTTTCACCCAGGAAGGACCAGCGGAAGCCGTCGATCATGTAGAAGAAGGGGTTCAGATGCGCCAGCGTGTAGAAGAAGGGTGGCAGCCGGTCGATGGAATAGAAGGTGCCGGATAGGAAGGCGAAGGGGGTGATGATGAAATTGGTCACCGCCGCCATATGATCGAATTTCTCCGACCAGATGCCGCCGATAATGCCCAGCAGGGCCAGCATGAGGGACGCGCTGAAACCGAAATAGAGCGCGCCCAGCGGATGGGGAACATCAACCGTCACGAAGGGCAGCATGCCCAGCCCGGTGACGATCCCCACGACAAGGCCGCGCGTCACCCCGGCCAGCGCATAGGCGGCCACGAATTCACCCGGTGCGATGGGCGGCATCAGCACATCGACGATATTGCCCTGCACCTTGGAAATGACCAGTGAGGAGGAGGTGTTGGCAAAGGCGTTCTGCACCATCGCCATCACGATCAGCCCGGGGGCCAGGAATTGCGAGAACGGCACCCCATGCACCGTGCGCACCGCTCCACCCAGGGCCAGCGTAAAGATCGCCAGGAACAGAAGCGTAGTCACCACGGGGGCGGCCACGGTCTGCGTCGCGACCTTCAGAAAACGCGTGACCTCTTTCCGGTAAAGCTCTGTAAAGCCTAGCCAGTTGATGACGCCATAACGGCGCGGTTCGAAGCGGGGCGGATGGGTAATAGCCATGGGGGGCAGCATATAACCCGTTCCGCGCCCGGCGGGAACCGGTTCTGACCACATTCCGGGGCACAGAAGTATTTCCAGACGCGTGATTCAGATGCTGTCCCCGGTTGACAGCGGGTGGCTAGTGTCCCGAATTTGAAGTTCGCTCCGGTGCCGCCGGAAGAATGATGCGAACTTCAAATTCACCACACTAGGCCTGTTTCCAATCTGCCCCATGTCCGATGACGCGCTGCAATCCCTGCTGAAGGAAATCCGCGCCTGCCATGTATGCGCGGCGTCGCTGCCCCTGGGGCCGCGCCCGGTCCTGCGGGCCAGTGTAACGGCGCGCATCGCCATCGTGGGCCAGGCCCCCGGCACGAAGGTGCATGAAACCGGCATTCCGTGGAATGACGCCTCCGGGCAACGCCTGCGCCAGTGGATGGCGCTGGAGCCGGAGGTTTTCTATGACGACAGCCGGATCGCCATCCTGCCCACCGGCTTCTGCTATCCCGGCCGCGATCCGAACGGCGGCGATGCCCCGCCCAGGCCGGAATGCGCCCCGCTCTGGCAGGGCAGGCTGTTTGCGCTGCTGCCCCGGATCGAGCTGGTGCTGCTGGTCGGCTCCTACGCCCAGGCCCATCACCTGGGCCGTGCGCGTGGCCGCACCATGACCGAAACCGTGCTGGCATTCCGTGATCACCTGCCCCGCTTTCTTCCGACGCCGCATCCAAGCTGGCGCACAACCCATTGGCAGAAAAAGAATCCCTGGTTCGAGGAGGACCTGCTGCCCATCCTGCGCGAAAAGGTTCGGGCGCTGCTATGAGGCTGTGTTGTGTCCGCTGGAGTGCGGTCTCGTGCCGTGCTACGCACAGGGGCGGTCAAAACACGGTTTCAGGACATTTCCATGCGCGATCCGAGCCCGGGCTGGGCATTGGCGGGGGCGGCGATCGGGCTGCTGGCGGTATCGCATGCGGTGGTCTTCATCCGCCTTGCCGCGCCGGCCGATCCGATCCTGATCGCAGCCGTGCGCATGGGGCTGGCGGCGCTGGTTTTCCTGCCGATTGCGCTCAGAACCTCGATCCCGGAATGGCGCGCTGCGCCGCGTGCGGAAATCCTGCTGGCCTGTCTGGCCGGACTGCTGCTTGCAGCGCATTTCGCCGCCTGGATCGCCTCGCTTTCCCTGACGAGCATCGTCAATTCGACCGCGCTGGTGACGTTGAACCCGGTCTGGATCGCGCTCTATGGCCTGCTGTTCGGCCGGATGAGGCCGGGGCCGCTGGCCTGGGGGTCCATCGCGCTGGCCGTCGGCGGGGCGATGCTGATGGGCTATGGCAGTGCGCAGGGGGATGCGGCGGGCGACGGGTCGGCTGCCGGGCGGCTGACGGGCGATCTGCTTGCGCTGCTCGGCGGGGTGTTGATGGCGGCCTATCTGGTGATCGGCCAGCGGGTGCGCGCGCGCCTGACGCTGTTCGCCTATGTCGGATTATGCTACCCGGCCGCGGCCGTCGCCCTGTGGCTGGCCGTGCCTGCGACCGGCGCATGGTCGGGTGCGCTTCCGGCGGGGGTCTGGCTGGCGATGCTGGCGCTTGGACTTGTTTCCCAGATCATCGGGCACACCGCCTATAACTGGACCCTGAAATCGCTCAGCCCGGGCTTCATCGCGCTCTGCCTGCTGGGCGAACCGGTGCTGGGCGCCATCTTCGGCATGGTCTATTTCCAGGAAATACCGGGTCCCTGGACCTGGGCGGGTGGGGTTGCGATCCTGGGCGGCGTGGCACTGGGACTGAAGGCGGAACGACGCGCCTGATGCGTCAGGCCTTGCCGGTATCGGCATCCACCACAAGGTCCGGGCGCCATTCCCGGGCGAGGGGGAAGCTCACCGTCACTTCCGTCCCCTTGCCCTTCTCGCTGTCCAGCGTCACATGCCCGCCATGCAGGCGGACCAGCGCATCCACGATCGACAGGCCCAGCCCCGTGCCGCCGATGGTGCGTCCGTAATCCTCATCCTCCTGCTGGAACGGCTGCAGCACCCGCTGAATCTGGCTGCGGGCGATGCCTACCCCCTGATCGGCGACGGTCAGAAAATACCGGCCATCGTCGCCCTTCTTGCCGATCACGCGGATCGCGGTGCCTTCATGGGCGAATTTGATGGAATTGGAGAGCAGGTTCAGCATCACCTGACGGAAGGCCAGCTCGTCGGCGTCCAGCGCGACAGAATGCGCCAGATCGACGTCCAGCCTCAGATTGCGGTTTTCCAGGCTGATGGATAGCAGGCGCTCCAACCCTTCCAGCACCGCCGCCGGCGAGAAGCGGCTGGGCCGAAGCGGGCGCTGCCCCGATTCCAGCTTGGAGAAATCCAGCAAATCATTGATCAGCGACAGAAGATGCCGACCGGAGGTGTTGATGTCGCGCGCATAGTCCATCACGCGGTCAGGCCGTGCCGCCCCGCTGGAAATCAGGTCTGAAAAGCCGATGATCGCATTCAGCGGTGTCCGCAGCTCATGGCTCATATTGGCCAGAAAATAGGATTTGGCGCGGCTGGCCTGTTCGGCTTGATCGGCCAGCATCAGCGCACGGTCCTTGGCCTGTGTCAGGCTCTGTTCGCGTTGGCTGATGGTTTCCACGAAATAACGGGTGGCGCGCCCGATCGCGGCGATCTCGTCGTGACCATCGGCCGGAATTTCCACCGGGTCGCCGTCAATGCGCCGTTGCATCGCATGTTCCAGCGCATCCAGCCTGGTCGACATACGCGCGCGCAGATACAGAACCAGAAGCACGGTACCCAGGGTCACCATCAAAATGGCGGCCAGGAACAGAAGCACGGTGTCGGCTGCCAGCCGGTCGATCTCGGAACGGGTTGCATCCGTCCGCTCGGCCAGCATATGGGCCAGATCGCCGGTTGATGCCAGAAAGCGGCTGGACAGGGCGCGGTTCGCGGCCAGCAAACCGTCGATCTCCGCATTGCGTCGCAGCGCATCCAATTGCAAGGCAAGCACGCCACGCTGGGGATGCAGCACAGCGTCCATCTCGGAGCGCAGGGCGGCACGATCCGGCAGAACGACCACTAGCGTCGGCAGGTTGTCCGGCAGGTTGCTGGAGGCCAATACGTCAATGATGGCGCGCTGGCGACGAACCAGGGCCGAATTGTCGACGCCCCGCAGCAGGTCCATCATGGAAATGGCCAGCCGCATATCCTCCAGCCAGGTCAGGGCAACCAGCGCGGCCCTGCCACGGGCCGATGTCGGATTTTCCGCCCATTCCTGCGCCATCCGGCGTCGATGCACGTCCAGCACGCCGGCCAGTCGGCTCATCCGGATCATGATCTCGTTGCGCAGCTGAACCTGGGCGATGCGCCCCGTGACCGCGTGGTCCAGCGCTTGCAGATTCTCCACCAGCTCCGCCAGATTGCCGTTGATGGCGTCCAGCAAGGCATCGCTGCCATCGGAATAGACCGCCGCCCGGGCCAGATGGCGCCGCAGCTCCGTCAGATAATCATCCAGCACATTGCCGATGGCGCGGCGTCCCGCTTCGCTGTTCAGCGCGGTCATGGCAGGCGCCGTGGATGCGATCCCCTGGGAAATCTGCCCGATGCGTGCAGCCAGTGTGATCTGGGGCAGTGTCTCGCGGGCAAGGGAATCATAGCCCTTGCGCACCGACTGGAAGGCCCAGAGCCCCATCAGCAAGGCGCCGACCAGCACCAGACCCAACGCCAGTACGCCCAGGATCAGACGAACCGACAGAAAGGACCAGCGGATCGATCCGCTGCCGCGTTGCAGGGGCCGAGTCCCGCCCGGCGCGGCGGAAACGTCCAACATGTCTTTCATTGCATGGGCAGCGGAACAAGAAGCCCGCCCTGCGACCAGAGTGCATTCATGCCGCGCGTAATGCCATGGCCCGAAGCATTGCCCAGATTGCGATCAAATATCTCGTCATAGGAGCCCACGGCCGCAATGGTCCGGATCGCCCAGTCCCGGGGCAGGCCCAGCTTTTCAGCCAGTTCCGCCTGTGTAGCGTATAAAAAAGCCTGCGAGTTCAGATTGCTCATCGCCCGTTGGGCGGAAGCCCGGTCGGTTCCCAGCGCCGCTGCCAGGATCGGCGCATTCGTTGTCCAGCGCACGACATCCTGCCAGTTCTCGTCACCGGATCGAACCGCCGGCGCCAAAGGTTCGATGGCCGGCCTGTCATCCAGCAAGGTAAACTGGGTCGGGTCGGGTGCGCGAATACTCAGCTGCGCCAACAGGATCGATCGATCCTGGGTGATCGCATCGCAACTGCGCGCCAGGAAGGCATCATAAGCAGCATCCAGGCTGGCAAAAGCACGTATGGCGATGCTCTGGCTGGTGCTACCCGCCAATTCGCGCAGGCGCCGGATGGTGGTCGTATTCTCGATGGCGCAGATCTGGGTGTTGCCCAGATCCTGCAGCCGGCTGGCACCGCTGGAGCTGCGCACCAGGAAAGCCTGTTCGTCGAAGAAGAGCACATTGGTGAAATTCAGGCCAAGCGTGACATCGCGTTCGGCGGTCCAGCTGCTATTGGCCATCAGCACATCGAAGGCACCGTCGGACAGGGCCTGGAAGCGATTACCCCGCTCCGTCTCGACGAAGCTCACGGCGTCCTGATCGTTGAAAATGGCGGCGGCAATGGCCCGACAGAAATCAGGGAAGAAGCCGCGCCAGTGTCCGGCGGCATCGGGTTCGGACAGTCCCGGTCCGCTGCGGGTCGTCCCACACAGCAGATAACCGCGCGACTGCACCGCCTGCAGTGTTCCAGCGGAAGCCGCCCCAGCCAGGGCGGCCGATGCTGACGCGTATACAAGCGATGCCGCCAGGAGGAACCCCAATAGTAGTGGGGCGCGGGAATACGGTGTCCCGACGTTCTCCAGCTCCACCCCGATCAAGCCCATCACCCCTCGCAGCCCCTCGCCACGTCGGTAGATTGTGGCGAAACGATATCGCCTGTATCGGGTCCTGCAAAGCGGGAACGGGTCGTGGATGGTAAAGGCGGGCCTTATTTCAGATCGGACTGAATCGCAGGCCAGTTCGCATCGGCCTTGTTGATATTGGTTGGGATGTCCTGTTCCCAATCTTTCTGCACGCTGCTGGAATAGTTCAGATAGAGCTTGCCATCGACGATGCGCCAGCTCTCCGGCTCGGTGGAGGCCGTGTAGCCCTGGCTCACCGCCCAGGCACAGTAACCACCATATTGCGGCGCGTAGTGTTCCGGATCGGCCAGAAACAGGGCACGGTGTTCGGCGCTGGCAAAACGCCAGGTGGCACCATTCCACTCCGCGCTGAATTCCCGCTTTCCCTCCACCGGCTTGCCTTCGGTGAAATAGGCGACCGGGTCCGCGCCGTCGATGGCAACACCCCAGCTTGTGTAAATCTTGCCATCGGCCAGCGCCGGGCCGGCAGCCAGGGCCGTGCAGGACAGGACCATGGCTAGGGCCAGGCCGCGCAGGAATGGGAACGGGGTCATCTGGCAATCTCCTTCAAGTCAGAGCCGGTCGGCCAGGACCGGCTGGCCGCTGGTGAAGACTGCCCCGCCGTTGCCTGTGCAGGCAAATCACCCCGCGTCACAGCCTGGTGAGCCAGCGGCCTCTGCCATGGCGGGAGAAGTGGCGCTTGGCTGACCGGCTACAAGTCGTTTAAAGCTTCGCTGCCAATGGCAGGGGAAAAAGTCGTCATGGCATATGATCCGTTGATGCTGGCCGCCCTGCTTGGCGGCGCGTTGCTGGCCGGCTTCGTCACCGGCTTCGCGGGTTTCGGCACGGGGCTGGTTGCGTCGGGCCTGTGGTTTCATGTCCTGCCCGCTGCGATGGTGCCGCCCTTGGTGGCGATCAGTTCGGTTGGCGCGCAATGTATCGGGCTGGCGACGATCCGCCCGAAGTTTTCCTGGGCAGCCGCCCGGCCCTATCTGGTGGGCGGCCTGCTGGGTGTGCCCCTGGGTGTGTTTGCGTTGACATCGCTGTCGCCAGATGCCTTGCGGCTATCAATTGGTGTGTTCCTGCTGGCTTATTCCCTGACGCGCCTGCTGCAGGATCGGCCCTGGTCGCTGGCCGGCCGCGCCGGGGCGGGCGCGGATGGTGCCATTGGCGCGATTGGCGGTTTCCTGGGCGGCTTTGCCGGGCTGTCCGGACCGGTCCCGATCATCTGGCTGCAGGGCAAGGGGCTTTCCTTCGAACGCCAGCGCGCGATTTTCCAGCCCTACAACATGGCGATCCTCAGCTTCGCGACCGCCGCTATGGGGTGGGGTGGGGCGATCACGCGCGATCTTCTGCCCATTGCCGCCATTGCCCTGCCGGTGACGCTGCTGGGAGCGTGGATCGGCGGCCGGCTGTACCGTCGCGCTTCGGAAAAGCTGGTGATCCGGGTCGTGCTGGGTCTGCTGCTGCTGTCCGGCGTGGTTCTGATCGCCCAATCCCTGGCATGATCCGCTTGACGGCGGGCGCGGGCCTGTCCATGACATCGCCATGGCATGGTTCGAGGGCGAGGATCTGACCTGTCTGCGTGGTGACCGGCTGGTCTTCGCGGCGCTGTCCCTTGCCCTGGAACGGGGCGGGGCGCTGCTGCTGGAAGGGCCGAACGGGTCGGGCAAGTCCAGCCTGCTGAAGCTGCTGGCGGGGTTGCTGCCCGCCTTTACCGGAACAATCCGGCTGGATGGTGCCGATCTGGCGACCGAGCCGGAGGCGCTGCGCGAAACCATCGCCTATCTGGGCCACGCCGATGCGGTAAAACCCGCTTTGTCCGTGCGCGAGAATCTGGAGTTCTGGGCCGCGCTGTCGCTGCACCCGGGCAATCTGGATGCAGCCCTGGCGGCGGTCGACCTCGGAGATATCGCCTGGCGACCGGGACGCTTCCTGTCTTCCGGCCAGCGGCGAAGGCTGGCCCTTGCCCGGCTGCTGGTCGCCCCCGCGCCGCTCTGGCTGGCCGATGAACCGACGGTGGGGCTGGACCGCGCTTCCGTTGCGCGGTTCGAGACGATGCTGGCGTCCCATCGCGCGGCAGGCGGCGCGGTGATCCTGTCCAGCCATCTGCCCATTGTGCTTCCCGGCGCGCAAAGCCTGAATCTGGACGATTTCGCACCGGATCTGATCAATCCCTTCCTGGACGAGGGGGAGGAGGGATGAGCCGCGCCTTCCTTGCCCTTTATACCCGCGATGTCCGGCTTGCCCTGCGCCAGGGCGCGGATGCGGCGATGGCATTGGCCTTTTTCCTGATTGCCGCGGCGCTGTTCCCGCTCGGCCTCGGCCCGTCTCTGGATACGCTGGGGCGGATCGCGCCGGGCGTGGTCTGGGTGCTGGCTTTGCTGTCCGTCATTCTGTCGCTCGACCGGCTGTTCCAGGCCGATCACGAGGACGGCACGCTGGAATTGATCGCGCTCAATCCCCATCCGCTGTTTCTTCTGGTACTGGCCAAGGTGGCGGCGCATTGGACGACGACGGGGCTGCCGCTGATCCTGTTAAGCCCCGCGATCGCCCTGATGTTGAATCTGAACGAAGCAGGATATCTGCCTTTGATCATTGGGCTTCTTCTGGGAACGCCGGCCCTGAGCCTGATCGGCGCCATTGGTGCGGCCCTCAGCCTGGGCGCGCGGCGGGCGGGTGTGTTGACGGCGCTGTTGGTTCTGCCGCTGACCGTTCCGGTACTGATCTTCGGCGTAGGCGCGGTGGAAGCCGCGATCCTGGGCTTGGCCGTAGCACCGCATCTGGCTCTGCAGGGCGCGGTGCTGGCCGGTGCGCTGGTGCTGGCGCCCTGGGCAGCGGGCGCGGCGATCCGACAGGCTGTACAATAAGGGCCAGACTGCCGATATTATGGATGAGTTCCAGCCAAGAGACATCGGATGCACCGTCTAGCCAATCCCGCGACCTTCCTGCGCTATGCCAATCTGCTGACACCCTGGTTCCTGGCCGGGGCAGCGTTTCTTGGGGGGCTTGGCCTGTGGTTCGGACTGGTGGATTCCCCGCCGGATTACCAGCAGGGCACATCCGTGCGCATCATGTATGTGCATGTGCCGGCGGCCTATATGGGGCTTGTGATCTATCTGGCCATGGCGGTTGCCTCGGCCATGTTCCTGATCTGGAAGCATCCGCTGGCCGACGCCATGGCGCGGGCCGCAGCCCCCATCGGCGCCGGTTTCACCCTGGTCTGTCTGGTGACCGGCGGGCTGTGGGGCAAGCCGATGTGGGGCGCCTATTGGGTTTGGGATGCGCGTCTGACCTCCATGCTGGTGCTGTTCTTCCTCTATCTAGGCCATATCGCGCTGACTTCCGCCTTCGATGATCCGAACCGGGGTTCGCGCGCCGGTGCCGTGCTGGCGCTGGTCGGCATCGTCAATCTGCCGATCATCAAATTCTCGGTGGATTGGTGGAACACGCTGCATCAGCCCGCCAGCATTCTGCGCTTCGAGGATGGGCAGATCGCAGCGCCCACGATCCCGGGCGAAATGCTGCTGCCCCTGTTCCTGATGCTGGGCTGCTTCAAGCTTCTGTTCCTGGCGATGGCCGTCTGGCGGGTCCGGGGCGAGCTGGCCCGGGCGAAACTGCGCAATCTGGCGATGGATGGGCGATGAGCATGCCGAAACCGGCGCTTTGGCTGGGTATTGCCGGGCTGTTTCCCTTCGTGGCGGGGGCAATCGCCGTCTGGACCCTGGATCCCGGCCAGGGGGTGAAGGTGATGCAGGCGCAGTTGCTCTATGCCGCGATCATCCTTTCCTTCCTGGGCGGGCTGCATTGGGGCCGTTTCCTGGCGGGCGGCGTGCCGGATCGCTGGCTCTACTGGTCGGTCACCCCCTCGGTGCTGGCCTGGGCGGCGATGATCCTGCCGATCTTTTATGCGCTGCTGGCGCTGATCCTGCTGCTGGGTGCCTGCCTGTTTGTCGACCTGAAGGCCTTCCGTCGGGGGCTGTGGCCGCACTGGATGAAGCCCCTGCGCAAGGGGCTGTCCATCGTGGCGATCCTGTCGCTGGCGGCATCGCTGTTCCGTATCCTGATCGAAGGCCTGGCCTGACATGGCCGTCTGGCTGGAGGCGGCGCTGAACGGCCCCTGGGGACGCGCCACCCAGCCCGGCATTCCGATAACGGTGGACGAGATCGTGGCCGATGCGCTGGCCTGTGCCGATGCCGGGGCCGCCATCATCCATATCCACGCCTATGATGTCGAAACCGGCCGCCAGAAGGATGATTGGCAGATCTATGCCCGGATCATCGAGCGGGTGCGGGCCAGGCGCGATGTGATCATCTATCCCACCTTGCCGCTGGCCGGATCGCCCGATGCGGCAAGACCGCTGTCGCCGCAGGCCCGCTTTGCGGCGGTGGAGGCGCTCGCCGAACGCGGCCTGCTGGAATGGAGCGTGGTTGATCCCGGCAGCGCCGGCTTCGCCCGGCTGGATCAGCTGGAAGGCGGCACGCGTGAGGGTTTCCTGTACGAAAACCCGGAGAGCCATGTCCGCCACGGCCTGGCGCTGTGTGCCCGCTATGGCATCCATCCGGGCTATGCGATCTATGAGCCTGGATTTCTGCGGACCGGGGCGGCTCTGGCGCGCAATCTGAAAGCGCCGAGGCCGGTCCATCGCTTCATGTTTTCCGACGGCTTCGGTTTCGGCTTTCCGCCGCGCCCCTATGGGCTGGCGGCCTATCTGGCCCTGTTGGACGAGTGCGATCCGGGCGCGCCCTGGATGGTGGCCGGGCTGGATGTCGATGTGACCGGGCTGATCCCCATGCTGGCATATCTGGGCGGGCATCTGCGCTGCGGGTTGGAGGATGCTCGCTTCGGGGAAGGGCGGAGCAATCCTGCCCTGGTTGCCGATGCGGTCAAGGCGCTGCGGGCCGAAGCCGCGGAACCGGCCAACCCGGCGGATATCCGCGCGGCCCTGGCGGGCGCGATGACTGCTTAGGGCGCGGTTCGGGCTGCCAAAGAGCCCGTCATGCCTGCCTGCGGCTCCTACTGGAACTGTTCCAGCAGCCGGTCGATATAGTCCAGCTCATAATCCGGGCGCTGACGTTCGCCGGAACGCCGACGCAGCTCGTCGCGGATTTCGCGGGAGCGCTGCAGATCCTGCTCCTCGGGAATGGCGATGTCGGATTGGTTCAGCCCGCGCTGGGCCTGGCCCGGATCGCGGCCGAACGGGTCCTGGCGGCGCGGATCAGTGCCGCCCAGGCGCTCCTGCATGCGCACCGGCCCGAAACTCGTCGGCCCCATGCCCATCTGCTGCATCATCTGTTGGGCGGCCTGCCGGGCCGCGTTCTGCAATTCCTCGATGGCGCGGCCCTGCGGATCGACGGAATCGCCCGGCGCGCCACGCGCCAGCGCGTCGGCTGCCTCGCGCATCGCCCGTTCCGCCCGGCCGAATTCGCGCGGCACCTCACCCGTGATCTCGCCAAAGCGCTGCATGATATCACCAAGCCGGCGACGCAGGGCTTCCTGGAGGACCTGTTCGGGGCCGTTGCCGCGCGCCTGCTGGCCCGGCCCTTCCCCGCCCTGGCCCGGCTGGCCGGGACGCGGCTGGCCGCTGCGGCCCTGCTGGCCACCCTGGCCCGGAACGGCGCCTTCCGCGCCGTCGCCCGGTTCGCGACCGGCCTGCTGCTGATCGCCCGGCTGGCCCTGCTGATTTTGTTGGTCCTGTTGGGCCTGCCGCTCCTGCTCCTGGCGTTCGCGCATCAGCTGTTCCAGCAGTTCGCGGATGGATTGCGGATTGCCCGGCGAGGTCTGGGGCTGGTTCATGCCCATTTCGCGCTGGGCCTGCTCGAAGGATCGGTCCATCAACTCCTGCTGGGCGCGGATGGTTTCCTGCAGCGTGTCCATCGCTTCCATGCCTTCCATGGCCTGGTTGGACATCTGGGCCATCTTGCCGGCCTGCATGTTTTCCATCATCTCTTGCAGCTGGGACAGCATCTGCTGCGCTTCTTCCATCAGGCCCGCCTCCATCATTTCGCGGATGCGGTCCATCATGGATTGCAGATCCTGCATGTCGAGCATCTGCATGGTGTTCGGATCGAATTCCGGCGGCTCCTCCCCGCGTTCCTGCATGGCCTGAAGCTCGCGCTGCATCTGTTCCTGCATCGCCTGCATCAGCTCGCGCATGGCCTCCTCCACCTGATCCATCAGGCGTTCCAGCTCCTCGCGCGGGGCATCGCGGGCAATCGCCTCGGCCAACTCGCGCTGGGCATCGCGCAGCTTGGCCTGGGCCAGGGACAGCCCGCCATCTTCCAGTGCCAGGGCGGTATCCCATAACAGCTTGTAGATCGGCTCCAGCTCGGCCGCTCCCAGGGCAGTCCGGGTTCGCCTCGCCGCCAGCGACAGGGCAAGATAGGTGGTGGTGTCGTTACCATAGGCTTCGCCATCGCGCGCAATGCCCCGCAGCGCCTCGGAAACGGCACCCCACTGGCCTTCCGGATCGGACGCAAGCAGCTTGCGCTGGGCGATGATGGCGCGCGCCACCGGATGATTGAACGGGCGTTCCGGCAGCGTCAGGCGATGCGGCTGGCTGATGCCCTCCTGCCCTGCCGCGTCGCGTGCGAACAGGGTCAGATCAACCTCCAGCCCCGCCCAGGGATGGCTGGACAGATCATGATAGCCGGTCATCTTCGACTGTTTCGGGCTCGCCCCGCGCAGGATCAGCGGCAGATCGATGCCCGCCTCGGGATCGGCGCCTTCCGGCGGATCGGCCCGACGGATACGCGCCCCCACCTCGGTCAGGCCATAATCATCCTTGGCGGCATAGGCGATTTCCAGGGCGAATTGCGGGGTTGCCTTCGGGTCCTGCGCCAGCGCGATTTCCGGCGGATGGTCGGGAATCACGGCGATGCGCCAGTCGCCCAGCGCATCATCACCCCGCGACAGGCCCAGCGTCACATCCTGCAACAGCGTGGCTTCCAGGCGCATCGCCCCTTCCCCGAAGCTTTCAAAGGCCGCGTCCGGTGCCAGACCACGGGCCAGGGCATCCCCCTCCCCCCCGCTGATCTGGGCGGTCAGCAGCGATCCTTCCGGTACCGAAACAAGATCGCTGCGCTGGGCCAAGTCGGCCTGGCCGTTCGGACCGGTGACCGGCTGGCCGGTCAGGAAGACGGGTGCCTGACCGGTATAGGCCGGCGGGGTGATCCAGGCATCCAGCCTTGCAGCCTCACGCGGGGTGGCGGCAAACAGTTTCGGCGACAGGGCGGCCGACAGCCGCTCCCCCAGCTCCGGCCCGGCGGCGAATGCGCCGCCCACCAGCGCCACCAGCGCCAGATGGCGCAGCGCGAAGCGGTCGCGCAACGGCAGAACCGGGGCGGGCGCGCCAATGCCGATACCGGCCAGCGCCTTCACGACCCGGGCACGGTGAATGGCCCATAATTCCCGGTCCAGGGCGGTGGCATCGGCCGGCTGATCTTCCAGCGTCGACAGTGGGCGATGCTGCAACCCGTTCACCGCTTCCAGGCGGCGGATCGCCTCGTCCCGACCGATGGCGACAGGGTGGCGGAAGGCACGGATCAGCAGGAAAGCCAGGCCGCCGGCAAAGCCCAGCAACAGGGCCAGATGCAGCCAGACAGGCAGGAAGGACGGAACATCCCAGAAGGCAACCGCCAGACCGAAACCCAGCCAGAGCAGGGCGGGCCACAGCCGCGCGGTCCAGGCTTCAAGCCGCAGCAACCAACCGGACAGCGCGATCTTCCATTCCGGAACACCCCCCGACCAGCCCCGCCGCAGCTCGGCCATAACCTATCCTCCTATTGCCTCTTTCAGAACCGTACCGGCCATGCTGCCCTCCTGCCAGGGGGCGAAGCGGTCGGCACCCATCAATTCTTCGTAACTCTGGCGCGGGCGGATCACCGCCCAGTCGCGGCCGCTGACCAGAACTTCCGGCACCAAAGGCCGCGCATTATAGGTCGACGCCATCACTGAACCATACGCGCCCGCGCTGTGGAAGGCCACCAGATCGCCTGCGGCCAATGGCGGCAGGGGGCGGCTGGCGGCGAAGCGGTCGCCGGATTCACAGATCGGCCCCACCACATCGGCGGGTTCCACAGCAGCGCCGGGTGCCGGTTCAGCCAGCGGGCGCAGCCAGTGCCAGCCGTCATACAATGCCGGGCGGATCAGATCGTTCATCGCCGCGTCCAGAATGACGAAGCGCTTGGCCGTGCCTTCCTTGACATAGACCACGCGGGCCAGCAGCACGCCGGCATTGGCGACCAGCACCCGGCCCGGTTCCAGCATCAGCGGCAGGCCCATATCGCCCAGCGTTTCACGCAGCATGCGGGCATAATCAGCCATGCTGGGCGGCTCGGCCTGTTCGGGACGGTAGACGACCCCAAGCCCGCCACCGACATCCAGCCGCTTCAGGGCGATGCCGTCGGCAATCAGGGTCTTTGCCAGCTCCTTCATGCGCAGGAAGGCTGCGCGGAAGGGTTCCAGATCGGTCAGCTGCGATCCGATATGCATGGCAATCGACGCAGGCTCAATGCCCGGCAGACCGGCCGCCTTGGCATAGATCGCCCGGGCCCGGTCCCAGTCGATGCCGAACTTGTCTTCCTTGCGGCCGGTCGAAATCTTCTCATGCGT
>Ga0209066_10003074_pt1 | contig 19505 bp, 16 predicted proteins | sample All_14_2_FD_187198 | JGI IMG/M metagenome (GOLD analysis project Ga0209066, IMG submission 187198) | Freshwater microbial communities in response to fracking from Pennsylvania, USA - Allegheny Zone_MetaG_DW_15 (SPAdes) (version 2) ... | reverse complement strand
CCGCGTGCACAACACGGGCGCCGCCTTTTCCTTCCTGGCCCAGGCGGGTGGGTGGCAGCGTTGGTTCTTTGTCGGCCTGGGCCTGGTCGCCACGGGTTTCATCGTCTACATGCTGCGCCAGCATGGCGGGCAAAAGCTGTTTGCCTGGGCCCTCTCGCTGATCCTGGGCGGTGCGCTGGGAAATGTAATCGACCGGTTGGTACACGGTTATGTGGTCGACTTTCTGGACTTCCACTGGGACGTGTTGGCGCCCATGTTCCATGGCGGCCACTTTCCGGCCTTCAATGTCGCGGACTGTGCCATTTCCGTTGGTGCTGCCCTGCTGATTCTTGACGAATTGCGACGCGTTCGACGCGGTTGAGCGTAGATGCGGGCATGGCCTGTTACAGCCAACCCCCGCATTTCCACTGATGACGTGCCTAGGGCGGGGGCGTACCTTTGCTTCGGGGGATTCTCCCTTCAGGAGCACGCATGGGTACAGCTGGTCGCTTGACGCATCATGTTCTGGTATCGCGCCGTCGTACGCACAGGCGGCGGCCCACGCTGCGCCGTCACGCGCACTGGCCCACCCAGCATGAGGTGCAGGGCGCCCAGCTTGAGGCATCCTCCGGCTTGCTGACGCAGGGGCCCGTGGGGGCCGTTGCCGAAGGGGCCACGCGTCCGCCCAGCGTGCTGGACATGCCCTTGAACCAGCTCGGTTGGCATGACCCCTTTCACTGGCTGGCACTGGGTTGGCGCGACTTCAGCCGTGCCCCGGTGATCGGCCTGTTCTATGGCGCCTGTTTTGTTGTCATGGGCTGGTTGTTGCTGGCGTGCTTCCAGCGCGCACCCGAGTACACCCTGGCCTTGTCGGCAGGCTTCCTGCTCATGGGGCCTTTCCTGTGTCTGGGCTTGTACGAGGTCAGCCGGCGCATGGAACTGGGCCAGACACCGAGCCTGGCTTCTTCCTTGATGGCCTGGCGTAGCGCCAGCGGCCAGTTGGCCATCTTCGCCTGTGTGCTGCTGGTGCTTGAAATGCTCTGGGGCCGAGCCGCCCTGATCGTGTTCGCTGTCAGCTTCGAGGGCATGCCCGACTTCCACTCGCTGACCGCGCTGTTGTCGCCAGAAAACGTCCCCTTCATCGTGACCTATCTGGCCGTGGGAGGCGTGTTTGCAGGGCTCATTTACGCCATCAGCGTGATCAGCATGCCCATGATCATGGACCAGTCAGTGGACGCCATCTCGGCCGGCCTGGCCAGCTTGCGTCTGGTGAGCACGCAGACAGGCATCATGCTGCTGTGGGGTGGCTTGATCACCTTGTTGGTGGTGCTGGCCATGCTGCCGGGCTTCTTTGGCTTGCTCCTCGTCGGGCCTGTCGTGGGGCATGCTTCGTGGCATGCCTACCGTGGCGCCATCACGCCGCGTGACTGACGCGAAGGGTGCCGGTTCGGGTGCTGCTGGTCTAATGGCGGGCTTCATCGCCTCCAAGGCCGCGCATTTTGACCCGCCCCCTCATCCTTGACCTCCGTGTACTGAGCTTGCTCGTGCTGCCGCCCATGATGTGGGCCGGCAATGCCGTGGTCGGGCGACTGATGGTGGGCGCCATGCCCCCCGTGGCCATGAATGCCCTGCGCTGGGTCATCGTGGCCCTGATGCTGATGCCACTGGCCTACCGTGCATTGGGGCAGGTGGCCGAGATCAGGCAGCGGTGGGCCTACCTGGCCACCTTGGGGGTCCTGGGCGTGGGGTCTTACAACGCTCTGCAGTACTTGGCGCTGCAAACGTCCAGCCCGCTCAATGTGACCCTGATCGGGGCCAGCGTGCCTGTCTGGATGATGCTGGTGGGTTGGCTGGCCTTCGGACAGGCCATGCAGATGCGCCAGTTGATGGGCGCGGCGCTGTCCACGGCAGGTGTGGTGCTGGTGATTGCCCAGGGCCAGTGGGCGGTGCTGCAACACGTGAGCCTGGTGCCTGGCGATTTGCTGATGCTGCTGGCCAGCCTGATCTGGGCCGTCTACAGCTGGATGCTGGCTCGGCCGCCGTCATCCATGCTGGGGCGTGAGCGGCCCAACTGGGATTGGGCCGCCTTCCTGCAGATCCAGGTGGTGTTCGGCGTCATATGGGCGGGCGCTTGCACAGGTGTGGAAGCCACCTTGGCCGGGCCGGATCAAGCCGCCATGTGGCCGACCGCCTGGTCCACATGGGGCGCCTTGCTCTTCATTGCCATCGGCCCGTCCATCCTCGCTTACAGAAGCTGGGGATTAGGTGTGCAGGCCGTGGGGCCGACCATGGCCGCCTTCTTTGGCAACCTGACACCCATCTTTGCGGCGCTGTGGTCAGCCTTGTTGCTGGGCCAGATGCCGCAGTGGTATCACCCCATTGCCCTGGTGCTGATCACCGCGGGCATTGCCGTGTCGTCCCGAACGGTCAAAACACCCGCAAAGGCCTGATCCCGATCAGAAGCGGCGCTTGCCCATGCCCTTGCGGGGCTTGAAGGGGGGCTGCCCACGCCAGTAGCGCAAGATCAACCACCCGCCGAGCATGCCGCCCAGGTGCGCAAAGTGGGCCACGCCGGAGGTGGTGTCTTGCCAGCTCAGGAACAGCTCCAAGGCCCCGAAACCCAGGACGTAGTACTTGACCTTCATGGGAATGGGCGGGAACAGCGGCATGATGATCCGGTCAGGGAACATCATCGCGTAGGCCAGCAACAGGCCGTAGATGCCGCCCGATGCACCCACCATCGGATTGCCCCAGCCACCCAGGTAGGACATCAGCATCTGCGTCAGGGCAGCCGTCAAGACGCTCGCCAGCAGAAACTCAAGGTAGCGCCGTGTGCCCCACATGCGCTCGAGTTCGCTGCCGAACATCCACAAAGCCATCATGTTGAAGAAGATGTGTGTGACCGAGCCGTGCAGAAACGCATAGCTCACCAGTTGCCACGGCATGAAGTGGTGGCTCTCCAGTGGCCACAAAGCCATGTAAAGACTCAGTGCGCCATTGAGCGCCTCATCCAGGCAGAACATGGCCACGTTGATCAGGATCAGTGCCTGGGTAATGGGGGGCAGCGGCGGCATGCTGGCGCAAATGCAGTGGATGAAGGCCCACATCATAGGGCCGACTTTGCCCGGCGGCTGACACCCCATTCCCGGGACAGCGCCCAGAAAACACACCATCTCCGGTGATGTGTCACAGCAGGCTGGCACGCAACTCGCTAATGTCTTGAAAAGCCTGACGACAGATCGGCGGGCATTCTGGATGGAGGTCTTTGACCATGTCAGCCCACATCGTTCTGACTTCTCACCCGGCGCGTCGCGGTAGCGCCGATCCTTCGCTCGACATCCATTGGGGTGCAGCCACGGCAGCCGAGCGCGGGCCCTTGGTGGCCAGTGTGGCCAACCCGGGCGCACGCAATGTGATCGGTACCCACTCGGGCGCCTACTCGGTTTACCGCGCGCTGGCCGTGGCATCCGGCGCCTTGAACCGCGATCACAAACCCGACCTGACCAACACCACGCCGGCCGAGAGCATCGGGCCTCACCCGCAATGGGCAGACCCGACCAAGATTGTGTCGCTGGACCCCTGGGGGCATTTGGTAGCGGGTGAGTTCAAGGCCCAACTCGAAGCCGGGGTGGATGTGCGGCCCACCATCGCCATCACCAAGGCCCACATCAACATGCCTGAGCTGATGGCTGCCATCGCCAGCGGTCGCCTGGTCCCTGATGGCGACATACTGAGTGCCAACGGCGACGTCAAGGTCACCAAGGCGGCCATCGACCCGGTGTGGTACCTGCCTGGCCTGGCAGAGCGCTTCGGCATCAAGGAAAGCGCCCTGCGCCGTCATCTGTTCGAACAGACGGCGGGCATGTTCCCCGAGTTGGTCACGCGTCCTGACCTCAAGGTGTTCTTGCCACCCATCGGCGGCATGACGCTGTACTTCTTTGGTGACGTGAGCCAGCTGGGCAAGCCCGAGACCAAAGTGGCTTGCCGTGTTCACGATGAATGCAACGGGTCGGACGTGTTTGGCTCTGACATCTGCACCTGCAGACCCTATCTGGCGCATGGCATTGAGGTCTGCATCGAGATGGCCCAGCAAGGTGGCGTGGGCCTGGTCATCTACAACCGCAAAGAGGGCCGGGCGCTGGGCGAGGTCACCAAGTTCCTGGTCTACAACGCGCGCAAGCGCCAGGTGGGGGGCGACCGTGCCGAGACCTACTTCGCGCGCACCGAATGCGTGGCGGGCGTGCAGGACATGCGCTTTCAGCAACTCATGCCCGATGTATTCCATTGGCTGGGCATCAAACGCATCGACCGCTGGGCTTCGATGAGCGACATGAAGCACGGGGCGCTGATCGAGCAGGGCATCGAGGTGATCGAGCGCGTGCCCATCCCCGAAGAGCTGATACCGGCTGATGCCCAGGTCGAAATGGATGCCAAGAAGGCGGCCGGCTACTTTTCTGCCTACACACCGGATGCAGAAGAGCTGGCGCAGGCCAAGGGCCGGGGGTTGATGGAATGAGTGCCTTGCCCATCGCTGCGCCATCGCTGGCCGATACCCTGCTCAGCGCGCAAGCTGTGCGCACGCACAGCGCCGCGATCATGGCCCTGGCCCAGGCGGGTCAGGCGCGACATTTCACCTGGCACCCCGAGCGCATGGCCGTGGTGTCTGCCTACGTGACGGGCGTGATCAGGCAACGCTACCCTGATCTGAAAGTGCCGTATCACAGCCGTTGGCGGCACTTTGAGGCTGGCGGCGTAGACCGCTGGGCGGCCGTGGCGGCCGAGCAAGGGTTGGATGGCCCATCGGCGCGACTGGAGCGTGCACGTTCACGGGTGGACCTCGCTGTCGTCAGCGTGCTGCTGGATGCGGGGGCCGGGCCGTCGTGGCATTACCAGGACTTGCCCACTGGCCAGACCCTGGCACGATCCGAAGGCCTGGGCGTGGCCAGCTTGCGCTGGTGGGCAGGTGGCGGCATGTCCAGCAACCCGCATCAGCCCTGCCTGGCCGACGCGCAGGGCCTGGAGCGTGTGCAGACGGCTGATCTGGGGCTGGCCTTTCAGGTGTCTGAAGACAACCCGCTGGTCGGCATGGACGGCCGCGCCAACCTCCTGCGCCAGTTGGCACTGGCCTTGAAAGCCCATCCCGATGTGTACGGCCGGCCTGATGCGCCCGAGCTCTTGCGCCCCGGGCACCTGGTCGACACCCTGTTCAGGCAGGCGCCCACGGGTAAGGTGCGTGCAGCCCACGTGCTCTCCGTGCTGCTGCACACGCTGGGCCACATCTGGCCAGGTCGGCATGAACTGGGTGGCGTCCCGCTGGGTGACTGCTGGCCGCATCCGGATGCGCCAGATGGCTGGCTGCCGTTCCACAAGCTGAGCCAGTGGATGACCTACTCCCTGCTGGAGCCGCTTGAAGACGCCGGGTTGACCATCATCGAGCTTGATGAGTTGACCGGCCTACCCGAGTACCGCAACGGCGGCTTATTGCTTGACCTGGGCCTGTTGCAGGCCCGCGACCGCAGCTTTCACACCACCCGATGGTCGGCCGATGCCGAGCCCATCGTCGAATGGCGCGCCCTGACCGTGGCCGTGCTCGACCACTTGGCCGAGGCTGTACGCAGCGAGCTGGGCCTGACGGCCGAGCAGTTCCCGCTGGCGCGTGTGCTCGAAGGCGGCAGTTGGGCGGCAGGCCGTCAGATCGCCCTGGCCAAACGCCCCGGCGGCCCGCCGCCTTTGCACCTGGACAGCGATGGCACGGTGTTCTGAGGCAACATGCCATCCGTCATTTCAAGTCGTTATCGGAGGACAAGATGAGCGCTGATTTCCCCAACCTGACCGTGGTCATGCACCCCCTGGTGCAACACAAGCTCACCTGGCTGCGCAGTGTCGACACCAACACCGACAGCTTTCGCAACCTGCTGCGCGAGGTCAGCCAGATGCTGATCTACGAAGCCACGCGCGACCTGCCCACCGAGTTGCACACCATTACCACGCCCATCACCCAGATGGACTCGCCAGTGATCAGCGGCAAGAAGCTGTGCATCGTCTCCATCCTGCGGGCGGGCAATGGCATGGTCGATGGCGTACTGGCCTTGCTGCCTCTGGCCCGTGTGGGCCACATCGGGCTGTACCGTGACCCTGAAACACTGGAGCCGGTCGAGTACTACTTCAAGGTGCCCGCTGACATCGCCGAGCGCCAGGTCATCGTGGTCGACCCCATGCTGGCCACAGGCAATTCGGCCGTGGCTGCCATCGACCGCATCAAGGAATCAGGCTGCCCCAGCATCAAGCTCATCAGCCTGCTGGCGGCGCCAGAAGGCGTGGCCAACATGCTGCGCCAGCACCCTGACGTGCCCATCGTCACGGCCTCACTGGACAGCCATCTCAATGACCATGGTTACATCGTGCCGGGTCTGGGCGATGCAGGTGACCGCATTTATGGCACGGTCTGAACCTGGGCAATAAGACACAAATTGCGGGCAAATCACCCGCTGACTCACCGCTTGGCCTGAGCAGACCATGTTTGACAATCACCCGACCAAATCGTTTACGGCGCGCGCTTGCGCCCGCCAACTTTGCCCGAGGTGATGCCCATGTCCTGGTTTGCCGATCTGCGCTTGCGCACCAAGCTTCTGGTTTCATTTGCCGTTGTGGTGTTGCTGACGGCGGTGTTAGGAGGGTTCAGTATCACCCGCCTGTCAGCCATCGATACGGTCACGACAGAAGTGACGCAGCACTGGATGGCCAGTCAGCGCGCTGCAGCGACGATCAACACGCAGACCGCAGACTTCCGGATCTATGAGTTGCAGTTCATCGCAGCCACAGATGCCGCTGAACGCACGGCCTACGAGCAAAAAATCAGCGCCAAAGCGGCGGACATTGCCCAGCAGATGGGCGAATACGCCAAGCTGCTCTCAAGCTCGCAAGAGTCAGCGATGTGGGACAGCTTCAAAACAGATTGGGCTGCTTACAAGGTCGAGCACAACAAGATGTTGGCGCTGGCCACGCAGGGCAAGCCGGACGAGGCGCACGCCATGGCCATCGGGGTCAGCCGCGACATCTACCTTCGCTACAGCGAGACCCTGGACAAGCTGGTCGCCTTCAACACACAAGGCAGCGAGGCAGCAAGCAGCCAGGCAGCAGCCAGCTATGCCAGCGCACGCTGGGCCATCCTGGTCGGCATCGTGCTGTCGGCATGCATCGGCGCCGCCCTGGCCTGGTCCATCTCCGCACAGGTCTCGGCGCCCATCGAAGAGGCCGCCAAGGTGTTGCAATCTGTGGCCGACGGCGACCTGACACATCAAGTCAGCGCCACACGCCGCGATGAAATCGGTGACATGCAAACTGCCTTGGCCCGCATGATCAGCAGCCTGTCCGATATGGTGCACCAGGTCCGTACTGGTGCGGACTCTGTCGCCACAGCCTCGTCGCAGATTGCGCAAGGCAACACCGACCTGAGCAGCCGCACCGAGAACCAGGCATCCAGCCTGCAGCAAACCGCTGCCTCGGTCGAAGAAATGGCCGGCACGGTGCGCACCAACGCCGACAACGCGCACCAGGCCAACCAACTGGCCAGCGCCGCATCCGATGTGGCGGCCAAGGGTGGCGAGGTCGTCAGCCAGGTCGTGGACACCATGAACGGCATTCAGACCGCCAGCCGCAAGATCTCCGACATCATCGGCGTGATCGATGGCATTGCGTTCCAGACCAACATCCTCGCCTTGAACGCCGCGGTGGAAGCCGCCCGAGCAGGTGAGCAGGGCCGTGGCTTTGCCGTGGTGGCCGGTGAGGTGAGGTCGCTTGCCCAACGCAGCGCCCAGGCCGCACGCGAAATCAAAACCCTGATCAACGACAGCGTGGAGAAGGTCAACTCAGGCAGCCAACTGGTCGGCGCAGCCGGTGCGACCATGGGCGATGTGGTGACCCAGGTGCGCAAAGTCACTGACCTGGTTGGCGAGATCGCCCATGCCAGCACGGAGCAAAGCCAGGGCATCGGCCAGATCAACCAGGCTGTGGCCCAACTCGATCAGGCCACCCAACAAAATGCCGCCCTGGTGGAAGAGAGCATGGCTGCGGCCGACAGCTTGCGGTCGCAAGCCCAGAAGCTGGCTGAAGCCGTGGCTGTATTCAAGCTGAGTGGGGTACAGGTTGCCGTGGCCGCGCCGGTCAGATCGCCTGTTCGCCCGGTGCAGAAGATGAGCCCGCGCGTGACGCCGTCTCCCAGTACACACCGCGCAACCGCCAGCAGCCAGGCTACGCCAAGCCCTGCAGCAGCCCCCTTGCCTCAACTGCCCGCACCCACGCAGCAGGCGGCCACCGCCTCAGCAGGCAACGACCAGGACTGGGAAACCTTCTGATCAGCCACGGGCCTGAGATGGCCTGAACCCTGCTAGGCTCGTTGCGGGTGATGCTGGCGCATCGCTGACAGGAGCCAGCCGTGTTTGATCTGATCGTTCGACATTGCAACTTGCCCGATGGCCGCACGGGGCAAGACATCGGCGTGCTGCAAGGTCGCATCGCGGCCGTGCAGGCCCAACTGCCTGGTCAGACCGCCCAGGAGCTGGATGCCGCCGGCCAGCTCGTGAGCCCGCCATTTGTCGATGCCCATTTCCACATGGACTCGACGCTCAGCTACGGTCTGCCCCGCATCAATCAGTCGGGCACCTTGCTCGAAGGCATCGCCTTGTGGGGTGAACTCAAGCCCCAACTGACACAAGAGGCCATCGTCGAGCGCGCGCTGCGCTATTGCGACTGGGCCGTGGCCAGGGGCTTGCTGGCCATTCGCTCGCACGTTGATGTTTGCGACCCGCGTCTGCTGGCCACCGAGGCCTTGCTGCATGTGCGCGAGCGCGTCAAGCCCTACCTGGACCTGCAACTGGTGGCCTTTCCGCAAGACGGGGTGCTTCGCAGCCCACAGGCCCTGCACCAGTTGCAACGTGCCTTGGACATGGGCGTGGACGTGGTGGGTGGCATCCCGCATTTCGAGCGCACCATGGCCGACGGCGCCGAGTCCGTGCGTGTGCTGTGCGAACTGGCCGCGCACCGTGGCCTGCGCGTCGACATGCACTGTGACGAGTCCGACGACCCCCTGTCTCGCCACATCGAAACACTGGCCTTTCACGCTCAACGACTGGGCATGCAGGGGCGCGTAGCGGGCTCGCACCTCACCTCCATGCACAGCATGGACAACTACTACGTCAGCAAACTGCTGCCGCTGATCAAAGAGGCAGGCGTCGCCGCCATTGCCAACCCCCTCATCAACATCACGCTGCAAGGCCGTCACGACAGCTACCCCAAACGCCGTGGCATGACCCGTGTCCCCGAGATGCTGGCCGCCGGCATACCCGTGGCTTTCGGGCATGACTGTGTGATGGACCCCTGGTACAGCCTGGGCAGTGGCGACATGCTGGAGGTGGCGCACATGGGCCTGCACGTGGCCCAAATGACCGGGCAAGCCGCCATGCGGCAGTGCTTCGACGCCATCACCACCACACCAGCCCGGATCCTGGGCCTGGAGGGCTACGGGCTGGACGTGGGTTGCCATGCGGACATGGTGATCTTGCAGGCGCGCGATCCTGTTGAGGCCATCCGCCTGCGTGCCACGCGCCTGACCGTCATCCGGCGCGGGCATGTGGTGGCGCAGAGCCCGGCCTCGGTGGCGGCGCTGCAATTGCCCGGCAGGCCATCATCTGTAGATTGGCGACTTGGCTGACACGGCGCCGCGATGGCAAAAAGCGGAGCGACTCTGTGCTAAAGTGGAGAGCTTCACGCAATTGCCCTGGTGGTGAAATTGGTAGACGCGCCGGATTCAAAATCCGGTTCCGCAAGGAGTGCCGGTTCGAGTCCGGCCCGGGGCACCATCTGAAACCCGCACGTTTCCTGACGTAGCGGGTTTTTTGTTGTCTGCTCGCCAGTGCATACACGCGCCTGTGTGAACCCGACCCTGCTCGCAGGCTTTGCGGGCCTGACACAATAGAGGCGATGAAATACCCCACGCTCGAAGACGCCATTGGCAAGACGCCGCTCGTTCAACTGCAACGTGTGCCCGGCGCAGACTGTGACGCCCGGGGCAACGTCATCCTGGCCAAGCTGGAGGGCAACAACCCGGCCGGGTCGGTGAAAGACCGCCCTGCGATCAACATGATCCGCCGGGCCGAAGAGCGTGGCGAGATCAAGCCAGGCGATACGCTCATTGAAGCGACCTCGGGCAACACCGGCATCGCGCTGGCCATGGCTGCGGCCATCCGGGGCTACCGCATGATCCTGATCATGCCGGAGGACCTCAGCATCGAGCGTGCGCAGACCATGAAGGCCTTTGGGGCGGAGCTCATCCTCACGCCCAAGAGCGGCGGCATGGAATACGCCCGCGACCTGGCCGACCAGATGGTGCGCGAAGGCAAGGGCGTGGTGCTTGACCAGTTCGCCAACCCCGACAACCCGTCCGTCCACTACGACACCACCGGCCCCGAAATCTGGTCTGATACCCAAGGCCGCATCACCCACTTCGTGAGCGCCATGGGCACCACTGGCACCATCACTGGCGTGTCTCGCTTCCTTAAGGAAAAGAACCCGGACGTGCGCATCGTGGGGGCGCAACCACAAGATGGCTCACGCATCCCCGGCATCCGCAAGTGGCCCGAAGCCTACTTGCCCAAGATCTACGAGCCCACCCGCGTGGACGAGCTCATCTACGTCAGCCAGCTTGATGCTGAAGACATGGCCCGACGCCTGGCGCGTGAAGAGGGCCTGTTCTGTGGCATCTCTGCTGCGGGCGCCTGCTGGGCCGCGCTGCAACTGGCGCAAAATCTGAGCAACGCTACCATTGTCTTCATCGTGTGCGACCGTGGCGACCGCTATCTGTCAACGGGCGTCTTCCCAGCCTGAAGGATCCCCATGGACATCCACAAAGAACTCGACGCCCGCGGACTGACCTGCCCCTTGCCCATTCTCAAGGCCAAAAAAGCCTTGTCTGACATGCACAGTGGCGAGGTTCTCAAGGTGCTGGCCACCGACCCCGGTTCCGTCCGTGACTTCCAGGCATTTGCCCGCCAGACTGGCAACGACCTGCTTGACCAGCAGGCTCAGGAGTCGGGCGGGCAGGAGCAATACATCCACCTGCTGCGCCGACGGTAAGTTCGGCTCATTCCAGCAAGTCGCCGCCTTGAGGCGCCTGCAGACCCAGGTGCTTGAAGGCTGACGCGGTGGCGATGCGCCCACGGGGCGTGCGCTGCAAAAAGCCCTGCTGGATCAGATAGGGCTCGATCACGTCCTCGATCGTTTCCCGCTCTTCACCAATGGCAGCTGCCAGGTTGTCCAGGCCCACAGGGCCGCCATCGAACCGGTGGATGATGGCCTCCAGCAGCTTGCGGTCCATCACATCAAAACCCAGCGGGTCCACATCCAGCATGGCCAGGGCCTTGTCTGCGATGTCACGCGTGATGCGGCCATCGCCCTTGACCTCGGCATAGTCCCGCACCCGGCGCAGCAGTCGGTTGGCAATACGTGGTGTACCGCGTGAACGCCTGGCGACCTCGATGGCACCATCGGCATCAATCGGGGCGTTCAACAACCTGGCCGAGCGCGTCACGATGCGCTGCAGCTCTTCCGGGCTGTAGAACTCCAGGCGCGCCACGATGCCAAAGCGGTCTCGCAGCGGGTTGGTCAGCATGCCTGCGCGCGTCGTGGCGCCCACCAGCGTGAAGGGCTGCAGGTCCAGCTTGATCGAACGCGCGGCAGGCCCTTCGCCGATCATGATGTCGATCTGGTAGTCCTCCAGTGCGGGGTAGAGGATCTCTTCGACCACCGGACTCAAGCGGTGGATCTCATCAATGAACAGCACATCGTGCCGTTCCAGATTGGTCAGGATCGCGGCCAGGTCCTTGGGCTTTTCCAGTACGGGCCCGGAGGTCTGGCGCAGGTTCACGCCCAGCTCCGTCGCGATGATGTGGCTCAGCGTGGTCTTGCCCAGACCAGGTGGCCCAAACAGCAGGACATGGTCAAGCGCCTCGCCGCGCTTGCGCGCCGCACCGATGAATATCTCAAGCTGCTCGCGTGCCTTGGCCTGGCCGACATACTCGTCCAGGTCCTTGGGCCGCAAGGCGCGCTCAACCACATCTTCATTGGGCGAGGCTACCGAAGGCCCCACCACACGGGCCGGCGCTTCCCCGAAAGAAGGCGAGGGCGAGGCGCTGCCCTTGCTGCGGCGTGGCGGGCTGAAGTCATCGGTCTGAATGCTCATAGGGACGGATTATCCGATGTGCTAGTTTGTTGTGCTGAGGCAACATTAATCCGAATGGATTCGGGTTTATGACAACCCAGTCATCAAAGGAATTGCAAAAGTCTGCTGCAATGCGTCTAGTTTCAGCGCGACCCCTGCTCGATTCCGGTCCGCAGGCCACACGGTGCAAACTGCCCGTGTACAACATAACAAGCCGCTGAGGCTTCTGGTTCAACTTTGGAGAAGTCAATGAAAAAGACTCTGCTGGCTCTGGCTGCCATCGCCGCATCTTCTGCCTCTTTCGCTCAATCGTCCGTCACGCTGTACGGCGTGGTTGATGCCTCGCTGGAAAGCGTCAAGGGTGACAAAACCGTCACCCGCGTTAGCTCTGATAATCTGAGCTCTTCGCGCCTGGGCTTCAAGGGCACCGAAGACATCGGTGGTGGCTTGAAGGCCAACTTCGCACTGGAATCGGCCCTCAAGGTTGATACGGGTGCCAACGGTGGCGGCACCACTCGCTTCTGGGACCGTGCTGCATGGGTTGGTCTGTCTGGTGGTTTTGGCGACATCCGCCTGGGCCGTATCGACACCCCTATCGGTGACATCGCTGGCAACGTGTTGAGTGCACAGGCCTATGACGACCTGAAGCTGCTGGGCACCCGTGCAGGCGACAGCTATCGCCGCGCTGACAACGCCATCACCTACTTCCTGCCAACCATGGTGCCCGGCCTGTCGGCTTCGTTGCAGTACGCAACGGCCACTGGCAAGGGCGCCAGCACTGGCGTTGAAGTGGCTGGCTCCAGCGAAGGCAAGGCATATGGTCTGAGCGTCAAGTACGTTGCTGGTCCTCTGTCTGCTGGCCTGGGCTATGAGTACGCCAAGGACGAAGTGGCTGGCGCTGCAACACAGCAAAAGGCCAATGCCACGTTGGTGTACGCTGGTTATGACTTCGGCGCAGCCAAGGTCACTGCCTATTACGACGCAGAAACCAACCCCACCAACTCGACGACCAACAACATGCGCCTGACGGTGTTGGGCGCCAAGGTTGCTGTGCCTTTCACGCCTGAGTTCACGCTGATCACTGGCTTGTCCACTGCACGTAATACCAAGGGCAATGTTGCTGCGAACGACAACGTTCAAATCATCACGGTCAAGGGCATCTACAGCCTGTCCAAGCGCACTGCTGTGTACGGCATGGTCACGAACGTGAACAACGACACGGCCACGAGCTATGGCTTGGTCACAGCCTCCAACGACAAGACAACCCACGGCCTTGCCGTTGGTGTGCGTCACTCGTTCTGATTCACGCGCACTACGGCGTGATTCCAAAAGGGGCTTCGGCCCCTTTTTTCATTTCTGAACTGCCAATTCTGTTGTCGTCATTTGGCGACACATAGCAGAAACCAGGGGTGTCGCGCTGCCTGGTTCAGCAACAATTCCTTGCGCCCCCCGATCTAGGGGGTAACAAGGAGATTCACCATGCAAAAAACCGTTCTGACCAAAGCTGTCGCGGTTGCTCTGGCCACACTCGGCGCTGGCGCAGCCTTCGCCCAATCCAGCCTCACCATTTACGGCAACATTGACGTTGCAGTGGACAACACCCACAAAGGGCAGGGTAATGTCAGCGGCACGTTTTTCACGCTCAATCCCACTGCCGTGACTGGATTGACGAAGTCGACCACGTTGACTCGGGTGACCTCCAGCCTGTCGTCTGTCAACGCATTGGGCTTCAAGGGAACAGAGGATCTGGGCGGTGGCTACAAGGCCGGTTTCATTCTGGAGGGCCAGTTCCAGGTCGACACGGGTGCCCAGAGTGGTCAGGATGGACGCATGTGGGGCCGTCAGGCTTACGTTGGCTTGACCACGCCTGTGGGCGAGGTTCGTGTCGGTCGCCAATATGCGCCCATGTTTTACAGCTTTGCCTTTGCAACGGTCGAGGCCTTGGGTGGTGCTGACCTCCAGGGTACAGGCGTGGCCTTGAACAATCTTCAGGTGCGCCAGGACAACCAGATCAGCTATTGGCTCAAGGCCGGTGACCTGACCGCAGCCTTGTCTTACTCGCCCCAGGCTGGTGTCGACTCGAAAGTGTCGAGTGCTCGCGCCTCCGCCGGTACATATTCTGCGACTACGGGGCAAGTCATCGGTGGCTCATCTGCAGGCACCGAGGCCACGGGCGCTGGTGGTCGCGGCCAGACCTTCGGTCTGTTCGTGAACTACGCCGTGTCGCCTGAGTTGTCTGTGAACGGCAGCTACCACGGCAACAAGTTCGGCGATGCGCAATTGCAGACTTCGACTGGTACGCTGTTGTTCAATCTTGACAAGTACGCTGCCTATTCGTTGGCCGCCAAGTACACCGTGCCTGGTATGGGTACGCAACTGTCCGGTATTTATCACAACGGCAAGTTCTCGATGGACGCCGGCAATGACGTGAAGGTCAACACCCTGGCATTCGGCGTCAAGCACCCCATCGACAAGTTCTCGGTTGGTGCACAGGTGGCCTATTCCGAGTTTGCGAACTTCTCCAAGGGTAAAGACACCGGGATCATGCTGATCGGTGATTACAACTTTTCGAAGCGCACCAAGGTTTACCTCCGTGCGGGCTTCGTGAAGGATGATCGTGGCAATGTCGCGCTCACGGACAACGCAGCGCTCAATGCTGGTGGTCTGGGTATTGCTGGTGGTCCTGGCCCCTTGCTCACAAGCCTGGGTTCGCTTGAAACGCCGCTGTTCTCCGGCGGTGGTGCAAACGTGGATGCAACGACCCGCATGTTCGCCATCGGCATCCGCCATCAGTTCTGATCAAACACGACCGCAACAAAAAACCGCCCTCGGGCGGTTTTTTCATGGGTCGTCCGCAAAGCAAGCACTCAGGCCGGCAGCAGGTGTTCCAGCTTGTACAGGTCGGTGGCCAGTTCTCGTTCGCGAACAAGCCACACCTGATCGCCATCCACCATCAGCTCGGCTGCACGGCCGCGCGTGTTGTAGTTGCTGGCCATGGTCATGCCATAGGCGCCAGCAGACAGCACCGCCAGCACATCGCCAGCCTGAACGTGCAAGACTCGATCACGACCCAGCCAATCGCCTGACTCGCACACGGGGCCAACCACATCCCAGGTCATGGCGGCGCCTTCTCTCAACTGGGTGTTGATGATGCCCATGTAAGCCTCATAAAGGGCAGGGCGCATCAGGTCGTTCATGGCCGCGTCCACCACGCAGAAGTTCTTCTGCTCGCCCGGCTTGAGGTACATCACCTCGGTGAGCAGCACGCCGGCATTGCCAACCAGGGAGCGGCCCGGCTCGAACACGATTTCGCGGTGCCCGTGCCCGCGCGCGTCAATCTTGGCCAGCAACTGCGCGATCAGCACATCGGCTGCTGGGGGCACCTCGTCGGTGTAGGTGATGCCCAGCCCGCCACCCAGGTCCATGTGGTGGATCTTCACGCCAGCCGCCTCGATCGCCTCGACCAGATCCAGGACCCTGTCCAGCGCATCCAGGTAGGGCGAGACCTCCGTGATCTGCGAACCGATGTGGCAGTCGATACCCACGACATCGATGCCGGGCAGGGAGGCCGCCCGCTTGTAGGTGGCGACGGCCAACTCATGGGCCACCCCAAATTTGTTGCCCTTCAAGCCGGTTGAGATATAGGGGTGGGTGCCGGCGTCCACGTCGGGATTCACGCGCAGACTCACGCGGGCACGCAGGTCACTTTGCGTGGCCACTTCAGACAGCACTTCCAACTCGGCGGTACTTTCCACATTGAAGCAGCGCACGCCCGCTTCCAGCGCCAGGCGCATCTCCGAGCGGGTCTTGCCCACGCCTGAGAAAACCACCTTGCCCGCTTCACCACCCGCAGCGAGGACACGCGCCAGTTCGCCTGCGGACACGATGTCAAACCCGCAACCGGCCTTGGCGAAGGTTTGAAGCACCGCCAGGTTGGAGTTGGCTTTCACGGCATAGCACACCAGGTGCGCACGACCTGCCAGGGCTTTTTGATACGGCGCCAGCGCCGCCAGCATGGCCCGGCGCGAGTACACATACAGGGGGCTGCCATGTTGCCGCACCAGCTCTCGGAGCGATACGTCATCCAGATACAAGTCGGCCCCTTTGTAGGCCAGGAAGGGGGAGCCGGGTAGCGTCATGAGGATGATGTCTGTGAAGAGGGTGAAGAGGCGGCTGGTGCGGGCAGGTACAGTGGGCCCTTCTGGCCGCATCCCGCCAAGGCAGCCAGCGTCAGCCCACAGGACAGCGCCAGCGCCGTCGAACGCAAGCCCCGCTTGGGCGATATTGTCCATGCCGATTGCCGCACCGTCTGCACGGGTTGGGCTGCACTGCCTAAAATTTGGTGATTGCGATTCATGTTCTCATTCTAAGGAAGCTGCCATGTCCACCCTTGACGCACCCTCCGGGCTGACCGATGCCCAGTACGATGCAGCCATCCAGTCGACCCTTCTGCGCATCGAGACAACGGTAGACCGTTGGCTTGAGGCCGATCTGATCGACATTGACACGGCCAGAACGGGCGGGATGTTGACGCTGTCATTGCCCAATCGCAGCCAGTTGATTGTCAATGCGCAGCCGCCTCTGCAAGAGCTCTGGTTGGCGGCCAGGCGAGGCGGCTTCCATTTTCGGCTGAACGAAACCGGTCAGTGGATCGACACGCGCTCAGGCGATGAGTTTTTCTCACTGCTGTCAGCTTGCGCCAGCGAGCAAGGCCAACCTGGCCTGACGTTCTGATCACTGGCTTTATCAGCTCGCGGGCGTCAAGGCGCCTTGCCCCCGAACATATCGAGGATGCCGCGCTTTTCTTCATCGCTGCTGGGGTCGGGGGCACTGCCGGGTTCATCCGGGTCATCGGGACCCAGTTCCCGAACGCCTGTGCCGGACGTGTACTCCTCATAGAACCATTCGCCACCAATATTGACAACCCCTTCGGGCGCTGAGGGCTCCTCAACGGGTGCGTTGCGCAAGGCCGTGCCCATGAAGTCAATCCAGACGGGCAATGACAGGCCTCCGCCAGTTTCCTTGTCACCCAGCTTGCGCGGCTGGTCGTGCCCGATCCAGACCACCGCCACGTTGTGGGCCGTGTAGCCGGCGAACCAGGCGTCCATCGAGTCATTGGTGGTGCCCGTCTTGCCATACAAATCTGGTCGCTTGAGTACGGCCTGAGCCTTGGCTGCTGTACCTGAGCGGGTCACCTCCTGGAGCAGGCTGCTCATGATGAAGGCATTGCGCGCATCGATGGCGCGCATGCTTTCGTTCAGGGTGCTGGGGCGGTATTGGGCCAGGGCATGTCCTCGTGTGTCGGTCACCTTGAGAACCAGCATGGGGTTGATGCGGTAGCCCCCATTGGCGAACACCGCGTAGGCATCAGCCATTTGCAGCGGCGTGACCGAACCAGCCCCCAGGGCCATCGTCAGGTAAGCGGGATGCTTGTCGGCCTCGAAGCCAAAGCGCGTGATCCAGTCTTGGGCGTACTTGGCGCCAACCGAGCGCAAGACGCGGATCGAGATCATGTTCTTGGACTTGGCCAAGCCTCGCCGCAGCGCCATCGGGCCCTCGAACTTGCCGTCGTAGTTCTTGGGCTCCCACGCCTGGCCACCCGTCGTGCCCGCATCAAAGAACAAGGGCGCATCGTTGACCACCGTGGCCGGCGTGAAGCCCTTTTCCAGGGCGGCGGAGTAAATGAAAGGCTTGAAGCTTGAGCCCGGTTGACGCCAGGCCTGCGTCACATGGTTGAATTTGTTGCGGCGGAAGTCAAAACCACCCACCATGGCGCGAATCAGGCCCGTGCGTGGGTCAAGCGAGACAAAAGCCCCCTCAACTTCGGGCAATTGCTGTACAAACCAGGTGCCTTGCTTGTCCTTGTTCACGCGGATGATGGCGCCGCGCCGAATCTGTACCTTGGGGTTGGCCTTGTCCGTCAGTGCATTGCCGACCGCTTTCAGCCCCTCAGGGGCGATTTCGAGTTGCTCGCCTGATTGCAGGACAGCGACCAACTTGCGCGGCTCTGCTTGCAGCACGACGGCGGCGCGGATGTCTTCGCTATCAGGGTGCTCTTCCAGCGCTTCTGCGACCCGCACGTCGATCAGCTTGGGGTCACCAGGCAGGTCAATGTAGGCCTCAGGGCCGCGCCACGACTGGCGGCGGTCGAAGTCCAGCAGGCCTTTGCGAAGCGCCCTGTACGCCGCGGTTTGCTCCACCATGTTGATTGAGGTGTACACGTTGAGGCCTCGGGTATAGGCCTCTGCGCCGTACTGTTCGTGCATCAGCAGCCGAGCGGCTTCTGCGGCGTATTCGGCGTGCACGGGAATCGGCGCCTTCGTCCGGTATCGGAGCTCTTCGGCCTTGGCTTCATCGCGCTGCTTGGCGTCAATGAAGCCGTTTTCAAACATCCGGTCGATGATGTATTGCTGCCGGATGGTCGCGCGCTTGGGATTGCGGACAGGGTTGTAGGCGGACGGCGCCTTGGGCAAGCCTGCGAGCATGGCGGCCTCGGCGATCGAAATATCCTTGATCGGCTTGTTGAAGTAGGTGTCGCAAGCTGCCGCAAAGCCGTAAGCACGCTGCCCGAGATAGATCTGGTTCATGTAGAGCTCCAGGATCTGATCCTTGCTCAGCAGGCTTTCGATCTTGAGCGCCAGCAGGATTTCGTAAATTTTGCGGGTGAACGTTTTCTCGGTCGGCAGGTAGAAATTGCGCGCGACCTGCATCGTGATGGTGGATGCACCCTGGCTGCGAGACTCGCCAAAGTTGGCCAGGCCCGCACGCAGGACGCCGACGTAATCCACGCCGCCATGCTTGTAAAAACGTGCGTCCTCAATGGCCAGCACAGCCTCGCGCATGACTTTCGGTATTTCAGCAATAGGCAGGAAATTGCGCTTTTCTTCGCCAAATTCGCCTATCAGGGCCTGATCTGCCGAGTAAACCCGCAGTGGCATTTTGGGGCGGTAGTCGGCCAAGCCTCTGACTTCAGGCAAGTTCGGGTAGGCCACGGCCAGCCCCAGGCCTGCCAGCAGTACACCGGCCAATAAGCCTGCCAAACCCAGCCCCGCCAGCACAGCCAAGGGTTTGACAAGCCAGAGCATCCACCAGGATCGAGCGCGTGATGAGCGAGGGCCAGCGTGTGGCGCGGAGTTGCTTTTGTGATCTGAATCGCTCATGAGAACATGCCGGAGGAGGTGCCGCGATTATAGAAAGCTCAAGGTCGCGGCCGCGATACACCTCAATGGCTTGAACAAATGCTTGCATTTTGTTGGGTTTGCAACTGCTTGTAAGGCGTGTGCATCGCGCAACGAGGTTGGGATTTATCCTG
>Ga0209066_10003073_pt1 | contig 19510 bp, 13 predicted proteins | sample All_14_2_FD_187198 | JGI IMG/M metagenome (GOLD analysis project Ga0209066, IMG submission 187198) | Freshwater microbial communities in response to fracking from Pennsylvania, USA - Allegheny Zone_MetaG_DW_15 (SPAdes) (version 2) ... | reverse complement strand
ATACAACAGTAGGTCAAATCAATTGTTAAGCAAATTAACGTTAAAATTTCCTAATAATAGGAAACTCCCCAAACCTATATTTGTTCAGCACCTTTTTATTGATACGGAATTTGTAAATTTGCACCTTTCAAACCACTCTGCCAGTTTTAAATTTTCGATAAGATCTTATTTTTCAAGTTGGTACATCGAAAATCATTTTTGCAGAGTTTCTCATTTTAACTGTATGATGCGTAAAATTTCTATTGCAGTCTTGTTTATCCTGGCAACCTTTGTTTCGGCAAGTGCCCAGCAGGTTGTTTATTCCCAGAATTTCGAGGATACGGCCAGCCTATTTCAAGATTATGTGCTGGCAAACCTGGATAAAGGAATACCCGCCGAAACCGCTATGGATACACTGCAATCCGTGCCATGGTTCGTTGAACGTGCCGGCAGCGGCAATAATCATGGAGCAATAGCCACATCCAATTACAATCCTTCATTAGCAGCTGACGATTGGTTTATTACACCGGCTATTAGGCTGGGCGAAAAATCCATCCTCACTTTCAGGAGCCTTTCGTTAACTCCGGGCAAAACGGATACCTATGAAGTGTATGTTTCAACTACCGAACAATCAGTTAGCGGATGTCTTTTTAATCCGGTGGCAGGACAGTTTACCTCATCTAATTCCAATTCGTTTGATGATCATGAAATTGATCTGGCTGCTGCCGGATTTTCAAGTCAGATGGTTTATGTCGGATTCAGGCTTACAACAACCTCAGGAGGCGACAAAATTGCTATTGATGATATTAAAGTAACTGAAACAGTAACCCAGTTTCACAGCCTGACTTTTAACGTAAATATGTCGCTATATACTGCTGACAGTTTATTCTCTCCGCGAACCGATACAGTAGATGTAGCCGGAACGTTTAATAATTTTGATGGAACAAAACATATTCTTTCTATTGTTCCGGGAACGGATTCAGCAATTTATTCCATAACAATTCCTGGTTTTATTGCGGGCGATCGTCTGGAATTCAAATTCCGAATCAACAGTACCTGGAACGATTCGATTGTTGAGTTTCCTTATGGACAGCCAAACAGGGTTTGGGTAATTGAAGAAGGTAAATATACTTACACCTGTTTTTACAACGATCAGGGAACTCCATTCGGAATACCCGAAAACACACTGATGGATCAGGTAGATATTTATCCCAATCCGGCAAGGAATATGGTATCTGTCGAAATGCCGGCAAATATCCTCCGAATCCGTATGGTAAACCTTACCGGAAGCAAATTGCTGGACCTCGAAACTTCTTCAGGCAACCCAATAACCTTTGATGTAAATTCCATCGCAAAAGGAACTTATATCCTGCTTTTTTACACAAAAGAAGGATATGCCGGCAGTAAAAAGCTGATTAGAAATTAACAACAACCTAGCGACCAGCAATGACTGATTTTGATCAACAACAGGCAGAAATTTAACATTTCTTCCCCTGCTGCTGTTTCTTTTTTGTTTTCTGCCGGATGGTTAGTTTCAATATTTATCATTCACAACCGCAACATCCAAGCCATGAGTGAACAAATAAAACATGAATGTGGAATAGCTTTTATCAGGCTGCTTAAGCCGCTCGAATATTATTATTCAAGATATGGCACCACACTTTATGGTATAAACAAGTTGCATCTTCTGATGGAAAAACAGCATAACCGCGGTCAGGATGGAGCAGGTGTGGCAAGTATCAAGCTGAATGTTGTTCCCGGAAACCGCTATATCGATAGGGTACGGTCGAATGCACCAGCTCCTATAGATGATATTTTCAAACAGATTTATAAGCCTTTTCAGGACATCCAGCGCAAAGATCCGGCAAAACTCGATGATGCCATTTGGCTGAAGAAAAATGTTCCTTTTTACAGTGAAGTATTCATGGGGCATCTCAGGTATGGAACTTTTGGGAAAAATAATATCGAAAACCTGCACCCTGTAGTGCGCTATAATAACTGGATGACACGCAACCTGGTGTTGGCAGGCAATTTTAATATGACCAATGTTGACGAGTTGTTTCAGCGCCTGGTGCAATTCGGACAATATCCGGTTGAAACATCCGATACTGTTACTATTCTCGAAAAAATCGGTCATTTCCTCGACGAATCAAATGAAAACCTTTACCATCGTTTCAAAAAGGAGGGTTTTAACAAGCAGGAAAGTACCGAGCTTATAGCTAAAAACCTGGATATCAAAGATCTGCTTGCCGAATCGTCAGAACATTGGGATGGTGGATATGCAATAGCCGGTATGATAGGTCATGGTGATGCGTTTATCTTACGCGATCCGAACGGAATACGTCCTGCTTTTTGGTACAAGGATGACGAAATTGTAGTTGCAGCTTCAGAACGCCCGGTTATTCAAACAACTTTAAATGTGCTATACGACGAGGTTCATGAAGTAAAACCAGGTCATGCATTGATAGTCCGCCGCGATGGAACTGTAACAGAGGAAATGATCAAGCAACCGGCTCCAAGGCGTTCCTGTTCATTTGAGCGGATCTATTTCAGCCGAGGTACCGATAAAGAGATTTATAGTGAACGCAAACGATTAGGAAGTGCTTTAACACCGAATGTACTTGCCGAAGTAGGGCATGACCTGCAGAACACGGTTTTTAGTTATATCCCCAATACTGCAGCATCAGCATTTTACGGATTGGTGGAGGAACTTAACAATGTATGTGACCAGATTAAATCGGATAAAATCCTTCAGGCCGGACCTTCTGTCACCCGTGAGCAGTTACAGGAAATTTTTAAACTGAAACCCAGGGCCGAAAAAGTAGCCGTTAAAGATATCAAGCTACGTACTTTTATAACTCAGGACTCCCAGCGCAACGACCTTGTAGCCCATGTTTATGATGTTACTTACGGAACCGTACGAAGGGGAATCGATAACCTGGTTGTTCTTGACGATTCAATTGTTCGCGGTACTACTCTGAAGCAGAGTATAATACGTATGCTCGACAGGCTGGGGCCGAAAAAAATCGTTATTGCCTCATCTGCACCTCAGATCCGATACCCGGATTGTTATGGTATAGATATGGCCAAAATCACTGATTTTATTGCTTTCACTGCCACTATCGAATTGTTAAAAGAAAGTCATCAGAGTGAAATTTTGAACGAAGTTTACAAAAAATGTAAAGCCCAGGAGAAACTTCCTAAAGAACAGGTTGTGAACCATGTAAAAGAAATCTACGATCTGTTCACACCACAGCAGATTTCAGCAAAAATTGCGCAACTCGTCACTCCGCCGGGCTGTAAAGCTGAAGTGGCTATTGTGTATCAAACTATCGAAGATTTGCACCAGGCCATACCCAATCATACCGGCGACTGGTATTTTACCGGAAAATATCCTACACCCGGAGGAAATAAAGTGGTAAATAAATCCTTTATCAATTTTATTGAAGGAAGGAATGAGAGGGCTTATTGAGTGAATAGTGAATAGTGAATAGTGAATAGTGAAAAGTGAAAAGTGAAGAGTGAAAAGTGAAAAGTGAAGAGTGAAAAGTGAATAGTGTTGCTTCGCTTCGCTCGCAATGACATTAGTGAAGCAGAAGTTGGAGTGAAACGGAAACCAAGCTATAACAGGGTGGCGCTCTGCGCCATGAAAAGTTAATAAATAAATTGTCCTCATTAGTTAAATTTTGAGGGTGTAGTCACCCCTCTCCTTGAGGAGAGGGGACGGGGGTGAGGTGATTGAAGTGAAGATCTTATTAAGTGAAGAGTGAAAAGTGACTGGTTTAGTGCTTAGCCACAAATCCAATTACGCATCATCGTTACGCCTGCCGGAGTTAGAATTGATTCCGGGTGAAATTGCACTCCTGTAATATCCATTGTTCTGTGTCTCAAAGCCATAATTATACCTTTGTGATCCGTAGCTGTTATTAACAATTCCGGTGGAAAATTAACTGTATCCACCACCCATGAGTGATACCTGCCAACCGGCACATTTTCGGGAATATCGCTGAACAGGTATTTTGGCTCCAGTATCCGCAGTGGAGTTGCGGTTCCATGATAAATTTCATCAGCCTGCAATAAACCAGCGCCAAAAACTTCTGCAATAGCCTGGTGGCCGAGGCAAATACCTAATAGTTTTTTGCGTCCTGCATAAGTACTGATCATTTCTTTCATGTGCCCTGCTTCGGAGGGCAATCCTGGTCCGGGCGAGAATACAATGGCATCAGTAACGGCGATATGCTCCGGCATAACCCTATCGTTTTTAACAACAACAATAGTTTTCGCACCGGCCTTCAATAAAAGCTGATGCAGGTTCCATGTAAAAGAATCGTAATTATCGATAAGCAGTATTCGCATTGCGGAAGTTGAAAGCGCAAAAATAGCGATTACTGGCAGTTTATTGGTAATTTTGTAGCTCGTTAACCTTCTTCCCTTGATGCTTCTTCCTGCTGAAAAAGTTTTTGACCTCATGAATGAGTATGGAACCTGCCATAAACCATTCCTCTTTGGAATTGATTTTGAGGTGAAAAACGGATTTTTTTTTGAACCCCAAACCGCCGAAAATGATGGGGTATTATTTAGTATCAATGGCATTAGTAATTTCAGCACCACCGGGTTTTCCGGTAAACCGGTAATACTCTCGAAAGCGCCGGTGGCATTGCACTTGTATGAAGAAGCTTTTGATGTAGTTCACAGGAATCTGCGTGCAGGAAATTCTTATCTCACTAATCTCACATTTCCCACACCCATAGAATTAAATGCTACGCTTCCTGAAATATTTTTCCGAAGCAAAGCGCGTTACCGCCTGTTGTTTGGGGATCAGTTTGTTGTTTTTTCACCCGAAATTTTTGTTCAGATTACCAACAGGAAGATAAGTTCCTTTCCGATGAAAGGCACAATAGATGCTTCCTTACCCGAGGCTGAGAACACAATTTTGAACGATGCCAAAGAAACTGCCGAGCACAACACCATTGTCGATCTCATCCGCAACGACCTGAGTATGGTTGCCCGTGATGTGCAGGTTGACCGTTTTCGGTATATCGACAAAATTGTTACCCACGAGAAAACGTTACTACAGGTCAGTTCCGAGATTTCAGGAACCTTGCCTGAAGGTTTTCACGCGGAGATTGGCAGCATTTTCAAAAAACTGCTGCCCGCAGGTTCCGTTTCGGGCGCGCCAAAAGCCAAAACACTTCAAATTATTCGCGAAGCTGAAAACTACTCGCGGGGATTTTATACGGGTGTTTTCGGCTATTATAATGGCTTAACACTCGATTCGGGAGTTATGATTCGTTTTATCAGAAATGATAACGGGAAACTTACCTTCTGCAGTGGCGGCGGTATAACAATTCACAGCAATTCTGAAGCGGAATACAACGAATTAATTGATAAAGTTTATGTCCCTTTTATTTGAGACCATCAGGCTTGAAGATGGTGTTTTTATGAACCTTGGATATCACAATTTCAGGCTCAATAAAAGCAGGGAATTTCATTTTGAAACACCTGATCAGCTTAACCTTGAAAAAATCCTCATAGTTCCTTCCAATTGCAGGTCGGGTATATATAAATGCAAAGTATCCTACAGTTCATCCATTAATGAAATCGAAATTATTCCTTACCGGAAACGGATTATAAGATCGCTCAGACTTGTTGAAGATAACACAATTTCTTACGATCATAAATATACAGAACGGGCACATTTGCTCGAACTGATGGCTGTGCGCGGCGATTGTGACGATATTCTTATTTTAAAAAATGGCTTCATAACTGATACCAGTTTTACGAATGTGGTTTTTTGGGATGGTGCTAAATGGTTGACCCCTGCCTCTCCATTGCTCCGCGGTACCATGCGCGAATCTCTTTTAAACCAAAATCTGATAGTAGAAGAGAATATAACCCTCGATGATTTGTCAAAGTATTATGAAATCAGGTTGATAAATGCAATGCTTCCTCTAGAATCAGGTACTGGTAACCGGAATACGAATATTTATATCCAACGTTAAAAAGAATCAAAAAAAAAAAATCCGCCTTTCATAAAAGCGGATTCAATAGGTTCATAGATTACAAATTTATTATTGCTTCAGCAATTTCATCTGCCATTTTTTTCATTTCATCAGCCGGAAACGAAAGTTTCGGTCGGCTGAAATTTATATCATCCATTGTATTTAGAGGTACCAGGTGTATATGAGCATGAGGTACTTCCAGTCCAATTACTGCAACTCCTACCTTAATGCAGGGCACAACTTTTTTTATTGACTTGGCCACTTTCATAGCAAAAAGCCAAAGGTCGCGGTACGTCTCATCTTCGATATCAAAGATGTAGTCGATTTCCTCTTTTGGTATTACCAGTACATGGCCTTTTGCCAGCGGGTTAATATCGAGAAAAGCGAAAAAACGATCATTCTCGGCTACTTTATACGATGGAATTTCGCCGGAGGCTATACGTGCAAATATCCCTGCCATAACTCAGTTATTTAACGGTTATTTCTATAATTTCGAATGTAATAGTGCCTGCCGGTATAGTTATTTCCACTTTGTTGCCTTTTGTTTTTCCAAGCAAACCTTTGGCAATAGGCGACGACACGGATATTTTTCCGGCTTTAAGATCAGCTTCATTTTCCGGAACAAGGGTGTAAGTCATTACAGCGTTATTCTTCAGGTTCATGATTTTAACGGTCGAGAGGATCTGAACTTTCGATGCATCCATTTTCGATTCATCAATCAGCCTCGCGTTGCGAAGCATGTCCTGCAGCTTCGAAATTCGCATTTCGAGCATTCCCTGCGCATTTTTGGCTGCATCATATTCAGCATTTTCCGAAAGGTCGCCTTTATCGCGGGCATCAGCAATCTGCGACGAAATTAACGGTCGTTCGATATTGATCAGATGTTCGAGTTCTGTCTTTAGTTTTTCGAATCCATCTTTGGTATAATATGTTACCTGGGTCATAACGGTAGCAATTGGTTTTGGTTAATAATAAGAAGAAAAGACCCTTAATTAAAAGGGTCCTTTCAGGGTTAATGTTACTACGTGTGCAGATAAAGTCTGCCGGAATTTTTTAGAAACTAAGCCTTACAGCCATAGTGTGGCTCCCTTTGAAAGGGTTGGTAGCGCGGTACGAATAGTCAACCGAGAAAACCGATTTCTTTTCTTTATTGATCGGCACCTGTACAGTAACTCCGCCCGAAGGTCCGGTAAGCGCAGTGGTACGCTCTTTGGTGGTTATACCGTCCTCGTAAGTATATGCGCCACGGAGAATAAGGTAGTCTTTTAAGCTGTATTCAGCACCAATAATATATTGATCCTTGCTAAAAGCATTGGAAGTAAAAGCTGCAGCAAGGGTCAAAGTGTGAATATCGCTGATTAGAAACGCATACGAACCACCAATGTTCAATAGCGAAGGCAATTCGAAGTCAGCTGAACGATGTTCAACAGTGAACTGGCTTTCCTGACCTGGTAGAAAACTGCGGATCGAAAGCCCGTCACCCGAAAATTTCATGGTTGGACCTACATTCTTCAATGAAATACCGAAACGTATATTTTCACGTTCCCCGGTAACATATTGAATACCTGCATCTACTGCAACACCCTGAGCGCCAACGTCACTAATGGATTCGGAAATAATTTTAAAATTAAATCCCCCGTAAATGGAATTGGAGAATGCTTTGGCATAAGCAATATTTATATTAAGGTATGAGGGCGAAAAAGTACCAATACCTCCTTCAGGAATATCGGTTGTGGTTATAGGCAGATCGCCGAAACTCATTGCCATAATTGAAACACCTAATACACTCGATTCGCCTATCTTTTGGGCAAACCCGAAATTGTTGATCGAAATTTCCGACCCTTTCAACCATTGTGTATTGCTGAAGATAAGTTCAGTTTTAGGCGTAAACGCCAGTCCGGCTACATTAGTATAAATACTTTCGAGACCGAAACTATTGGCAATATTTACTCCGCCCCAGCCTGAACTGCGTGCCCAGGGATTAATGAGAAGTTCCGATGCTCCTGCCTGACCTGACCTATCCTTATTACCAGCTATTGAAGCCAGAGGAAGTATCATTACTGCTGCCAGGAGGACTGCTGTTATCGACTTATAGATATTTTTCATGTGTTAAGTCAGTTTTTTAGAGGTTAATTTGCTGTTTTCTCCTGATTGATTAAAATGCGTTAAGGTCAACAGGACGAAGTGAACCGAACCATTTAATAATCTTCTCACCCTGATCACTCTTTACATGAATGATGTAAACACCTCCGGCAATTGGAATACCAGCAAAGTTTTTGAGATCCCAGTCAATATAGGTTTTGGTTTCATCCTTATTATATTGTCGTATAATGCTTCCATTTGTTGAATAAATGGTTACCTCGCAGCGCTGTGGCAGATTTACGATCTTAACCCGGTTATCGAGCTGATTGGTTTCATAAGTAGCATAAGCACGGTAAGGATTAGGAACAACATTTATAAGATCGAGATCAGTGGTTGCTTTGGCAACGTCATTCGTGTTTGTTGCTACACCTTTGGTTTCGAAATTATACATTGGCCAGTAGTTGTTGGTGTTTTGTTCACCATCTATACGCGTAGCAAAATACCTGTTATATGGTTTCGAAATACGGAGTTTTACTTTTGCTTCGTTATCGAGCCATGGTACCTCCTGATTATTGGTTGGACCAAGCGGAACAGTTACCCACATACAATTTGAGAATTGTAATGCTTTCATAAATGTCCTTTGGTTAGCCGTTGAGTATTTAGCACTCATTATTTTCACAAAGTGAGCGCCTCCATCGTAAGCAGGGTTGTCGTAAACATCAGTTGGAAATACGGGACTACCAAGTTCAGCATATTCTTTTTTGTTGGCAGTATGAGCCATTACATATATATAATGCCTGCCACCCATAATTGATTTTCCAGAGTTGGTCAATATCCTTGATGAAGGATTAAATAGCATGTCGCGGCCATTATCCTCAATCAATCGGGAGTCTTCACCAAACATAATGTTAAGGCGTTCGCCTGTTTCAATATTAATGGCATATCCGGGGAACCATCCCATTCCATATGGAGCTATGAAATCGGAATTCAATGCTGGGTCGCTACTTACAACTGCAGTGTCGCCATTTTGATTCACTGAGCGCCCTTTCCTGATTTCGTGCCTTTTTACTTTTCCTTCTGAATCGTTTGTGGATGAAGATTCTTCTATAACCACACTGCGTGTCCATTTCGAACGATCTGCCGTAAATACGATATCAACACTGGCAATGTCGTAGAAAAAGTTTTTCGATTTTGAAATATCATTTGCCGGAGCTTCGCGATGTGCAATTCCAAATATCGTATCATTCGACTGTGCAAAGATGTAAGGAGTCCAGGTGCCATCGAGTATTTTTTCATAATTGGCATCGGGGTCAAAATTCCTTACAGGGTTCTGCCAGTCGGTAGTTGCTACCCCCGACTTAATCCAGTCTAATTGCGGAACTCCATCCACATCAGGCACAAAATTCAGCCATTGACGAGTCGAATCCTGATAAACAATGTCTGCACCTAATACCCCGTTATTTTCGAGTTGGGTTGCATACTCCGGTGTGCCTTCATTATTCCGCGAAACAATATATGGTCCGGGATACAAAGGCTGTTCCAGGGTAACCGAAAGGCCCAGATCGAGGAATAACTGTTCGTTTTTAACATTTGTAGAAGTATCCGATACATAAACTTTACCTGTTGAGTTATCGACCAGTGTCCAGTTATTAACCAAAAGGGTTGTATCCAGTTCACCAACTTTTACGCGCATGTTGTACATCGAATCGAATTTAACCGAATAACTGGCGTCTTTTACATTCAACGGATCAATAACCTTTACATCAATAGGACCCTGGCCAGATTTGTAGGTAAGATTGTAAGCGATCGGATAATTAGGGCTTCCAGGAACATTTGTCAATGTATCTGCCATAGGTTTGGAGAGTATTTCAGCAATGGATTCATCGGACAAATCTATAAATCTGCCTCCGTTGCCTTGTCCTGCAACACGGGTGACTACCAATCCATCATTATAGGTGCTTGTAGCCGATACCAATCCTACAGGGATGTGTGGAATACCTGTGTAACTTTTGATATTTTTACGACCAGCAAGGTAAGGGAGTTTCTGTCCGTCAAGACCAGTAGGCTCAGTTTGCACATAATCCTTATAATTATTGTGAGCATAAGCAATTGCCAGGTAATAGTATTGCTTGTGGTTTACAAGGTCTTCGCCGGTAAATGCATCTTTTGACATTTTTACAGAGTGTGAAATTCCTTTGTTTGCACCAACAACTTCTTCTACCGGAACACTACCTCCCAGGTTTTGATCGAAGTAGAAGTTCACCAATCGGCTTACATCATTCTTAATATCAGTCTGGAATACAAGCCTTGCTACTTCAGTATTACTTAAATCAGCTACCGAAACTGTTGAAGTCTTCAGCTGATAGATCTGGTACCCTTCGAAGCGGTACAATGAATCCCAGCTTTCGTTTTCCGGTCCCTGGATACGCGGGTCATATTCAGTGTAACGCTCCTGGTAATTGTTACCTGCGTCATTTGTTTTGCGGTTCGAAATATAAAGAATGAGTTCTTTATCCAGTTCGCGAATTGTAAGGTCAGGGGCATTAGGTCCTGTAATTACTTTGAAACAGTTATCGAAAAGCTGCTGACATTTATCATCCACTTGTTTTAAGAGGGTAACAGATTCTCCGGGACCACCAGATAAAGCGCGTGCCCAGGGGATACCAACGGTTATATAGTTAACTGCACCTGGCTCCAGTACAAAAGGTCCGGCTGACTGCATAAAGCGGCGATCATCAGGAGGGTTACCTGCAGTAACTTCAGTCCAGTTTTTAGGTCCGTTAGGTAAAGCGCCTTTTGTTCCCCAATCGTAAGTATCGGTTTCGCCCGGAAACATAAAATCGCACTCAGGACCAAAACCGCCTGCTGTAACATGGCCATTACCGCCATATAGCATCTTGGTTCCGTCTTTCCATATACCGCGCAATAGATTGTAGTAGTCAATGGCTACACTGGGATCCTGCATGTAGAAAGGGCCGCCGTTGTTATGATATACGAACCTGCGCATACCAAAACGTTCGTCATCTTCGATGCCGTTACCGAAATTTATACCGTTAATAGCTGCTGAATTGACAACCGAATAAATTGTATCTCCGGGACTAACTACTTTGGCAATGGTATCGCCATCCCATTGAACAAGTTGAGGTCCTCCGGTATATACCTGATCAGGCGAACCTTTAAGGAACCATGTGCCATCACTTTTTAATCCTGGGTTATCACCATTGAGCGCATTTGATTTATCAGCATCAATATAAGGGCCCTGGAAGAAGTCAACCCCAATAGCAGGTGGTTGATTGCCATATGCATAAGCTTGTCCGCTTCCGTCAACTGCAGTTCCGTTGTAACAATAGCCTAAACCGCGCATTACATCGCAGCCAACATAATCGTCGCCTGCAAAACCGAGGTCGGTATCAACCCACTGGCTGAAGTAGGTTTGTGTGAGCCGGTAAGTTGAGCGGTTAATAATTTCATAACTATAAAAAGTCATGTTATTAATTTCGTCGTTGGTTGAGAAACCAAAAGCCTGAGCTCTGATTTCCAAACCGATAGGCTCACCTTTTGTTTCACTATGGATATTTCCTTTATCGTTAAATACCCACCATAAAGTAGCATCCCCTTTCAGTACCTGGTCAACCAGGTTACCTGTTTTTTCTTTGTTATAATAGATGTCTTCAGCAGTAGGTGATTTGGTACCGCATAATTCATTACTAAGGTCGTAATACGGATAGTCACCATCTGTTAAAGGATCATATACTCCATTGGCATCTACGCCTGAGGCATCACTGTCAAAGAATGGTGCCAGATAATAACTCTGTCCTTTACCAACTTCACCATGAGCCGGATAATCAGTTATTGATGCAGGTGGAAGATAATCAGGATAAGCCGCTTTATCATCGAACCATGCAAGGAAATCATCCACTTCGGCACGGGTAACATAATGTATTTTATCATATTTGGCGCAAACATCAGGAGTTACTGATGCTGTTCCGTCAATGGTAAGAGGCCCGGTAGTAAAGTCGAAACCTACCTGACGAAAACGCTGAGCAGCAAGTTTTAACTGTCCGTTAGCATCGAGTCCGCCAATCCACAGTGCGGCAGCAAACATCGACATCTTTTTCGAACCTTTCGGTATTTCATACTGTGCAACTTCAAAATCCCACCACATATCACCACCGGTGTTTATACGGGTACGAACGTTGTTTATCTCGAGCCATTTAAAGTTAGCCCCGGCAGCACAACCGGCAGCTGTTTGCTTTACTGCTGGTGTTCCTGATTTATAATGAACCTGCTCCGCCCTGGTTGTATTAACCGATAGCAGAAAGCCCAATATAATTGCCGGTATAATAAGGAGTATATTTTTCATAGTACTTGTTTGTTTTTCGTTTCTATACTGCATTGAATAACGATCAGAAATTTAATCCTATACCAACACGGATCATACGGGGTGAGCTGTAGTTGTATGGTGAATTAACCCTGATGCTGTACATATCAATATATGCCTGTGGATCAAGTTGCGAATTGATCTGCGACTGGTATTCAGCGGCGGCCAGGTATCCGTCATCGTCAGGATTTCCGGTTGCTGCATACACACTCATGATATTCTTCGAATTAAGAATATTCAGTACCTGAAGGTAAACATTCAGATAATAATTCTTTTTGTTGCCCTTGGAATCTTTTCCACTCGAAAGAGTTATATCGCGGTCCAAACGTCCGTCCATTCTGAATGACCATGGTAACCTTGATCCGTTGATTGAACCCTGAATGATAGTAACCGGGTTAACAAGGCTCGAAATTTTACTCGAACGGGTATAAGGTGTTCCCGAACCGCCGTTCATAGTAATATTAAATCCTGTATTTTTCAGCACCTGAACAACGCCGATTGTTGGTCCGTTATAGTCAGTTCCTTCTCCGTAACGGAAATCGATATTCATTTGTATAGCATGACGTTGGTCAGCATCGAGTGGAATAAGGTTACGAAGGTTAGGCTGTCCTGAACGGATAAGACCTGCCGAAGTTTCGGGGTTCGATCCGGTTCCGTTAGCGAACTGCAGCGTATAGTTAGCCCTGATACGTACATTGCCTGTACGGCGGAGGTCATATGCTACTGTAAAACCTTTTACTGTTCCAAAATCGATGTTATTGTACGAATAATATGTTTTAGGATATGCTCCAGTATAGCGGAACGACTGAATCTGATCGCGCGACTCGATGTAGAAAGCCGAAATATTGATTGACGATGAATTCGACAGTTTCTGCTGGAAACCCAATTCATAGTTTACGTTTTTCTCAGGTTTCAGGTCAGGATTGGCGATGGTAGGATTACCTTCAATTTCCCAGAACAGATAGCTGATAGGATTGAATACCGCGTTTTGTTTTGGCCGTTGAGTAATTACATCGTAGTGAGCATAAAATAATGCTTCATCCGAAATAGGGAAGGAGAATGAAATACGTGGCATTACTGATATCTGTGGTACATAATCAGCAAACGATTGGTTTGAGATTACTTTATCACCCGAAAGGTAAGGGATTACTCCATTACCGGCATCAAGTCTGAGCGAAGGATCCTGTAAAACAGTACCTTCAGCATCATACCATTTGTTTCCGTCGCGGTAACCCATTATACGTGATGGCTCAGTAGCATTGTCAACATACACGTTAAAATCCTTGCCCATACTTGCTGGATGCTGCCCCAGGTCATCAACCTCAGCAACAGTTTTTACCGGATATAATGAATAAGGATCGGCTAAAACGCTCTGGTTGGCATCGAAACGGTCAACACGCACTCCAACGTTAAATACAAGATCGTCGAACGAAAATTTGTCGGAAATATATCCTGCCATGTAAATAGGTTCAAACGGAGCAATAGCACGGGTGTAGTCACCATTAGCATCTTTCTCGTTAAAGAAATCCATTGTACTTGGATTCGACGAAAGTTTATTTCCATAATAATCGTAACCTCTGGCTGCTGCAAACTGGTTGCCGTTATTCAGAAATTCGTCAGGACTGAATAAGTTTACTGATAAAGGTTTGCTGAGGTTAACGGTATGTCTTTCGCTGTTAGCATCGATGTATGATATTGAATTTGAATTGAGGTCATAGGAGTTTATATCAATCCAATCGGTGCCATTGGCAGGAAGACCCATGGCAGCTCGCAGGTTTTTATCGAAAGTTCGCTGCGATTCACCATCATATAATCTTTTGTAATCAGTTTGTACATAATCAACTGTATCACCATCAGGAGTATAGATTTCGCCTGTTGTAACAGTTGGGTTTGAAAGATCAAGCTGTATAATATGCGAATTGGTGAGCTGGTACATCTGCGACCAGAAAGTAATTGGTGCATACGAATAACTGCTCTGGCTGTATCGCTCAAAAGTAAAGCCGAGCTTTATTTCATGATTTCCGATATCAGCTGAGAAATTCATATTGGCAGTAATCTGCTGAGTGAAGTTTTTACCATATCCGGCCTGCTGGTTTCCCGGAGCCGACCACAAACTGTAAACACCGCTGAACACTCCATTTGGTGTATAACCGTTCAGCATTCCGCCACCCTGATAGATATCGTCAATCCGGTTAGGATTTGGATACAGATCATAAAAGTTGGAAGTGTAATTGGCTAATACAGGGTTAAATTCAGCTCTCTGATAAGTAACAAGAGTATCGGCGAAACCGTTCATATTCAATCTTAATAGAAGATTACCGCCGGTTGTATCAAGCGTGGCATCATATCCTTTGGCTTTGTAGGTATCAAATTTTCCTACATATCCATAGGAAAAAAGGTTGTCTTTTAATTCAGGGTCTTCCGTTTTGTTTTCTATACTGGTATAGTCGGCCTGAATGGAGTAATAGATATTTTTAATACGGTTGTTGCCTTCTTTCGATGCAGGGAAACGTTGTGTAAACCTACCGAAAACGCGCCAGGTATTTCCTTGCGAGTAAGAGTTGCGGTTATAATTAAAAACAGAATTATAGAAGCTATAATTGTTTCCAGAATACATATTATATGATCCCCCGAAAGTGAGGTTGGTATTCTTACCGGTTTTTACATCTAATTTTCCGGAAGCGTTTATATCATACCCGTTAGAGTTGAGAGTTGATTTTAACTCTTCAAGATCGCTCATATGTATAAACTCAGCATTTTGGAATGTTCCGAAACCTGTGCCTGATGCGCGAAGAGGATTTTTCTCCAGTTCTGCTAATTTGGCATCGTTAACTTTATACATTCCCAGTGGTAAGGTAGCGCCGTCCTTATGATAGTTGAAGTCGGCAGCCACAAAGTAACCGAGTAAAGCTTCTGTTTTTGCTTTGTTCATAAAAAGAGGTCCGGTCATGTTTAAACCTACACGCTGGCTTCCGTAAGGATCGAGGAACTGTGAGGTTTGAAGCTCAAGCCCGCCAGCGAATTGCCGCGAAGGGCCTTTGGTAGTGATATTGATAATACCTCCGGTAGCATCGCCATACTGGGCAGGAACACCGCCAAGGATAACCGATACCTGCTCGATTGCTGATTCAGGAAGACCTCCTGAACCACGTACCCTGATGCCATCAATATAGGTTACGTTACCATCAGTACGCTGACCGCGGACGTTTCCAACTTCACCGTCGCGGGAGAATACTCCACCGACACTGGTTGCAACTGACGCAGCACTTCGGTTTGGCATCTTCGATATTTCTTCGGAAGTTACTGTAGCACCTGATTGTGTTTTATCTTTATCGATAAGCGGAACCCGGTACTTGGTAATGGTAACACCTTCAACCTGAACCGCTGTTGATTCCAGCTCAATATTCAGGTATTCGATTGTACCAGACCGGACAGGAACTCCGGTAATCTGAACCGGTTTGTATCCCAGGAACGATGCTTTTACATCATAAGTACCGGGTGTAATCGGTTTGATTGTGTATTTGCCATCGAAATCAGAAGCTGTTCCGCCTGCCTGTGTCCCTTTATTTTCAATAATGATGTTAGTGAAAGGGATAGGCTCTTTGGTTGCCTTGTCGATAACTTTGCCCTGCAGCGCTCCCGATTGGGCAAGTACTGCTGCGTTTGCTGCCAGAAGCAAAACGAGGAGAAAGAGTAATTTTCTTACCATAAAGATTTGTTATTATGTTGCTGTAAATAGTGATATCCTACCTTCTAAAAAGCGTGTAAAGGTAAAAAGATTTTTAACTTCTGTTAACAAATCATACCTCAAAGGAAAAATTTCCGGCTCAGAAGTATTTTCGATTCAGTAATTCACTGAAAATGACGGCTTCGCGTAGGTTAAATTTTCTTGCAAGGCTTTCATTTTTTGTTACTTGCTTATTATCAGAATGTGTTTTAATGGCTGTTACAGGCTCTTTTCGCGTATCTTCAACCTTGGATTCCCTGAAGTTCGCTTGATATGATGAACTTTTTTTCGAATTGTTTGTTTGAAGAAATTCGTCGTATGTGGGATATTTAGGAGTGTTAACCGGTTGCGATGCCGGAACGGTGGGAGCGGGTTCTCCCGATAATTCGCGCAAAATGTCTTCGAACAAGGTTTTTCCTCCACTGCCAGGCAATGTTGTAGATTGCGATGGCTCACCGCCAGGTCTTCTCTGCGCCTGTTTCTTCAAGGCTTTCTGCCGGCTGTTGTAAATAGAATATGCCACCCAGGCTATACCTATTATTACATATAGATAATCTTCCATCGCAGGTTATTTGTAATTTGTTTGTGTAAAAGTACAAATAATATTCATTGATCCTGTTTTAAGCTATAGTGAAAAAGACTTCTATGAAAACTTCTGATATTTTTTTATTCAGTTTCTCTTAGTCTGAAAAAATCAAAAGATAAATCTCAAATATGCCTGCAACCCAGCAAATAGTTTAAGCTTCGTGATTTTTAAATATTTAATCACACTTTGGTTTAAACAGCCCTTTGCGTTTCATCGGTTTGTTATATTTAGCTGCTTTTTTGCTGGTGTTCTTCATCATCTTTTTTGTCTCTTTATTTTGCCGCTTATAATATGCCACGCGGGCTTTCTCATATTCTGCACTCACTTTTTTATCCTCCTGCGCCTTTTTTTTATCTGCCGCTGCTTGCTTGTCTTTTCTTAAAATACTACATCCTGTACTGCCAAATATAAAAATAGTTAATAAAAGGATTATTGAAAGGTATAGCTTCAGGCTTCTGTATGAGTGATTGAACATTTGTAGATTTTGATATTTGAGTGTTGTGGAAATTATTTCTTTTGAATCAGATTTTAATCAAGTAAAGCAATTTTAATCAAAGTTAATCGTTTCTGAAAATGTTAGTCTGTACTTTTACAACGGGAAATCCAGATCTTAATTGTTGATATGCGAATCATTGCTTTAATAATTCTTCTTTTAATTGTTGTTCCGGGATGTGATAAGGATAATCAGCCATTGATACCCTATGTTTACGTGAATCTGCAACTTTACCCTGACTCGATGGATTTAATTCCTATCGGAGGATACCGGTATGTGAATGGAGGGTACAGGGGGATTGTTATTTACCGCATACTCCGCGAGCAGTTTGCAGTTTATGAACGTTGCTGCCCTTATGATCCGGAGAAACCGGGAGCCCGCGTTATTGTTGATCCATCCGGAAGTACCTGTGTGGATTCGGTTTGTATGTCGAAATTTATACTTTACGACGGAACGCCATACGGAGGGCCGTCGCCCTATTCGCTTATGCAGTACCGCTGGAATTACGACGGCGATGTATTGTATATCTATAATTAGTAGTTTTCGAATTGCATATTTAAAGGAAAATAAAAGAATGTATTAACTTATATTGAAGATCTTATGATTGTAAATACCAATTAAAGCTGGTTCCGAAGAACTTAAAAATATAAAAGGCTGTCAAAATATTTTCTGACAGCCTTTTTTTTGGCTTTATACACTTAAGTACAAAGTGCTTTTAGTAACGATAATGATCTGGTTTGTAAGGACCATCAGCAGGTACCGAAATATATGCTGCCTGCTCAGGAGTAAGCTTTGTAAGTTTAACGCCTAATTGTTCGAGGTGCAGGCGGGCAACTTCTTCGTCAAGGTATTTCGGCAGACGGTAAACGCCAACCTCATAATTATTTTTCCATAAATCGAGCTGAGCCAAAGTCTGGTTCGAGAATGAGTTACTCATTACAAACGAAGGATGTCCTGTTGCACATCCCAGGTTTACCAGGCGGCCTTCGGCAAGCATGAAAATTGAATGTCCGTCAGGAAAAACATATTTGTCAACCTGTGGTTTGATTTCGATTTTTTGCACGTCAGCCATAGTGTTCAGTTTATCAACCTGAATTTCGTTGTCGAAATGGCCGATATTACAAACGATAGCCTGATCCTTCATTTTCATCATATGCTCCACGGTAATAACATCTTTATTTCCGGTTGTGGTAACATAGATATTTCCTTCGGACAAAGCATCTTCAACGGTAGTGATTTCAAAACCTTCCATAGCAGCCTGCAGAGCACAAATCGGATCAATTTCGGTAACTATAACCCTTGCGCCATATGCACGCATCGACTTAGCACTGCCTTTGCCAACATCGCCATAACCGCATACTACCACTACTTTACCTGCGAGCATAACATCGGTAGCACGTTTAATACCATCGGCCAGTGATTCGCGACATCCGTAAAGGTTGTCGAATTTCGATTTGGTAACTGAATCATTTACATTGATAGCAGGAATCAAAAGTTCGCCTTTTTCCATCATTTGGTACAAACGGTGAACACCTGTTGTGGTTTCTTCCGAAACGCCTTTCCAATCAGCAACCACGCCATGCCATTTCGCAGGATTTTCAACATAAGTGTCGCGGAGAAGGTTCATAATTACCTGCTCTTCGGCATTGGCACCTGCTTCTTCGAGTAATGCAGGGTTTTTCTCAGCAGCAAATCCTTTGTGAATAAGCAAAGTAGCATCACCACCATCGTCAACAATCAAATGCGGACCTTTGCCACCTTCGAAAGTGAGTGCCTGATTGGTACACCACCAGTATTCGTCGAGGGTTTCGCCTTTCCAGGCAAAAACAGGGATTCCGGCAGCAGCAATTGCAGCAGCAGCATGATCCTGTGTCGAGAATATGTTGCAACTTGCCCAACGTACTTCGGCACCAAGGTCAGCCAATGTTTCGATAAGCACAGCAGTTTGAATGGTCATATGCAGCGAACCTGTAATGCGGGCGCCTTTGAGCGGTTTTTCAGCAGTATATTTACGGCGGATGCTCATCAGGCCAGGCATTTCCTTTTCGGCTATTTCTATTTCTTTGCGGCCCCATTCGGCCAGAGCGATATCACGTACTTTATATTTCATGTTGTTTTCAGCGGTAAGATTTTCCATTTTTATTCTTTAATTTTAGGGGTGCAAAGGTATGACTTTTTTAAATCTGAGCTTATATAACTGTAAATGTATTATTTTGTTCCGGGTACTTTGGTCCGACTGGTTTTTTTAATGATTGTTAAC
>Ga0209066_10003072_pt1 | contig 19517 bp, 23 predicted proteins | sample All_14_2_FD_187198 | JGI IMG/M metagenome (GOLD analysis project Ga0209066, IMG submission 187198) | Freshwater microbial communities in response to fracking from Pennsylvania, USA - Allegheny Zone_MetaG_DW_15 (SPAdes) (version 2) ... | reverse complement strand
TCCTGCCGCACGTCGACTTCGTCAACGCCTATGGCCTGACCGAGACCAGCTCGACGATCTCGGTGCTCGGCCCGGAGGATCACCGCCGAGCCTTCGGGGCCGATGATCCGGCGGCGCATCGCCGCCTGGGCTCGGTGGGCCGCCCGCTGCCGGGCCTTGAGCTGGAGATCCGCGGCCCGTCGGGCGAACCCATGCCGGTCGGCGAGCCGGGCGAGGTCTGGGTGCGCGGCGAGCAGATCTCCGGAGAGTACCTGGGCAAGAAGGTGATCCGCGAGGACGGCTGGTTCCCCACCAACGACAGCGGCTGGTTGGACGAGGACGGCTATCTCTTCGTCTCCGGCCGGCTCGACGACGTGATCGTGCGCGGCGGCGAAAACATTTCGCCTGGCGAGATCGAGGACGTGCTGCGGGCCCATCCGGGCGTGGCCGACGTGGCGGTGGTCGGCCTGCCCGACGACCAGTGGGGCGAACGGATCGCCGCCGTGGTGGCGCCGCGCGATCCGGCGCCCTCGGAGGCCGAGCTCAGCGCCTGGGTCCAGGCGCGCCTGCGCTCCACCAAGACGCCCGAGACGTACGAGTTCCGCGAGGCCTTGCCCTACAACGAGACCGGCAAGCTGCTGCGTCGCGTGCTGAAGCAGGAGCTCGCCGAGCGCCTGGGGGCGACGACATAGACACGGCGGCGACCTGCAGGAGCCGTCGCGGGAGCGCCTTTGCGCCTCCAGGCGGCCCTTAGAATTTTACGAAGGACGTTCGTCTGGCCAAACCGCATGATGGCGCCCACATCCCAAGAGCGCGCCGGCCAAGTGCGCGCCCAATCCATGCTCTGGAGCCCAGGAAATGACCGATACGCCCCCCTACACGCCGCCCAAGGTCTGGACCTGGAACAAGGAGAACGGCGGGAGGTTCGCGAACATCAACCGGCCCGTCGCCGGTCCGACGCACGACAAGGACCTGCCGGTCGGCCGCCATCCGCTCCAGCTCTATTCCCTGGCCACGCCCAACGGGGTCAAGGTGACGGTGATGCTCGAGGAGCTTCTGGCCCTCGGCCACAAGGGCGCCGAATACGACGCCTGGCTCATCAACATCGGCCAGGGCGACCAGTTCTCCAGCGGCTTCGTCGCCGTGAACCCCAACTCCAAGATCCCGGCCCTGATGGACCGCAGCGGGCCCGAACCGATCCGCGTGTTCGAATCCGGCGCGATCCTCGTCTATCTGGCCGAGAAGTTCGGCGCCTTCCTGCCGACCGAGCCGGCCGCGCGGGCTGAGTGCCTGTCCTGGCTGTTCTGGCAGATGGGCTCGGCGCCCTATCTGGGCGGCGGCTTCGGCCACTTCTACGCCTATGCGCCCTTCAAGATCGAATACGCCATCGACCGCTTCGCCATGGAGGTGAAGCGCCAGATGGACGTCCTGGACCGGCGCCTGGCCGAGAGCGAGTTCCTGGGGGGCAAGGACTACACCATCGCCGACATGGCGGTCTGGTCCTGGTACGGCTCCCTGGCCAAGGGCGTTCTCTACGAGGCGGGCGAGTTCCTCTCGGTGCATGAATACAAGAACGTCCAGCGCTGGACCGACGCCATCGCCCAGCGACCGGCCGTCAAGCGCGGACGCATGGTCAACCGCACCTTCGGCGATCCCTCGAGCCAGCTTCACGAACGTCACGACGCCAGCGACTTCGAGACCAAGACCCAGGACAAGCTCGCGCCGGCGCAATGAGCCGGCCACGGCGTTCGGCGCGCAGCCGGACGCCGCCGCAGGGGGCGCTGGCCGATCGGTCGATGTGGGGAACCACGGTCTGGCCGGTCGAGGTCCGGCGAGATGGTGGGTGCAGTAGGATTCGAACCTACGACCCGCTGATTAAGAGTCAGCTGCTCTACCAACTGAGCTATGCACCCGTCCCGTCGCCGGCCCTTGTGGCCCGGCGGCGAGGGCGCGGAAAATACGCGAAAACGGGGCAATGGCAAGGGTGGGATTTCCCGCCCGATTTTAGGGGGTTCCGATGGCCAGACGCGATCTCACGGGGGCGGTGGATTTCGCCTATCTGGAGGACTTCGCCGCCGGCGACGCGCAGGTGATCGAGGAGGTGCTGGGCTTGTTTCGCGAGCAGGCGGCCATCTGGTCGACCCTGCTCGATCCCACCTCGGAGGGCTGGCGCGACGCGGTGCACACGATCAAGGGGTCGGCGCGCGGCGTCGGCGCCTTCGCGTTGGGCCAGGCGTGCGAGCGGGCCGAGGCCGAAGGCCCCTCGGGCCTCGACGGCGTGCGTGACGCGCTCGATGCGGCCTTGGCCGACGTGGCGGCCTACGCACACGAGCGTGCGCTTCAGTCCTTGCGCTCGCCGCGCGTCTGATCCCAGGCGCGGAACTCATAGGCGATGCAGCGGTCGATCAGCAGGCGCCACACCGGCTCGGCGATCGCCTCGGAAAGGCCGGCCGCGCGCGCGGCGGCCTTCACCTTGGCCACGACGTCCTCGATGCGGGCTTCGTCGCGGACGACGGCGCGGTCGGTCTTGATGCGGGCGGCGGCGTCCATGTAGCGCTGGCGCTCGGCGAGCAGGGATACGAGCGCGCGGTCCAGCGCGTCGACGCCCTGGCGCACCTCGGTCATGGTGGCGCAATCCTGCGGGGCGAGGCGGTCTTCGGTCGGAATGGTCATGGGCCGCGTCGAACTCAGATTCCAGCGCCGTTGTCGATAGCCAGCAGCGCCGCCTCGTGCGCCTCCGCCTCCGCCGTGATCCAGGCGATGAAGGCCTTCACCTGCGGCAGCCGCCCCTTGGCCTTGGGGTGGACGAGGTAATAGGCGAAGTCGACCGCCGTGGCGATCTGCAGCGGCGCCACCAGCCGCCCGGCTTCCAGGTCGGCCTGAGCGAGCGTACGCTTGGCGAGCGCCACGCCGCGTCCGTTCACCGCGGCCTCGATCACCAGGCTCGACTGGTTGAAGCGCGGGCCCCGGGCGCCGTCCACGCCCTTCACGCCCCGCGCGGCCAGCCACATGGTCCAGTCCGGGCAGCTGTCGTCAGGCTCGGGCGAGCCGTCGTGCAGCAGGATGTGGTTGATCAGGTCCTTGGGTTCGGTGAGCGGCGTGGTCTCCAGCAGGCCCGGGCTGACGACAGGGATCACGGTCTCGCTGATCAGGCGACTGACCTCAAGTCCAGGATAGCGCCCAGCGCCGTAGCGTATGGCCACGTCCACCTCGCCCGCGGTCAGGTCCACCAGGTCGATGCCGGCCGACAGCCACACGTCCACCTGCGGATGGGCCTGTTCGAATTTGCCCAGGCGCGGCACCAACCACTTGGCGGCGAAGGAGGGAGCGGCGGTCAGGGTCAGGCGCCGGCCGTCGACGGCCGCCGTCAGCATGGAGGCGGCCTCGGCCAGGCGGTCGAAGGCCTCGCGCAGGGCGGGAAGGGCGGTCTGGGCCGCGTCGGTCAGGAGCAGGCCCTTGGGCGTGCGCTTGAAGAGGGCCGCGCCGACATAGTCCTCGAGGTTCTGGATCTGCTGGCTCACCGCGCCGGGGGTCACCGAAAGCTCGTCGGCGGCGCGGCTGAAGTTCAGGTGGCGGGCGGCCGCCTCGAACGCCCGCAAGGCGTTGAGCGGCGGCAATCGGCGGCGCTCGACCGTTCGTTCCATGAGTTTTCCTGACACCCCCGGCAGAAGTCCTTGGGTTGCGAAGTGGCGTCGTCGGAACCAGTTTGCAACCGCTCACCGATGTATCGGCCCTTTTCATCGGCGGGCGATCCGCGGGGCGGGCGCAAGCCCGTCCCGCGACGGTTTCGAAAGTAGGCGTTTAGAGAAGCTAAAGCCATGACGCAACGCGGACGCAAGTCGGACAAGGCCGGGGGCCTCGTCGTCCTGGGCGGCGCCAGGCGCCCCGCGCCCGGCGTCGTGTGGCTGGTCGGCGCGGGTCCTGGCGACCCGGAGCTCCTGACGCTGAAGGCCTTGAAGGCGCTGCAGGGGGCCGAGGTGGTCGTCCACGACGGGCTCGTCTCACAGGAGATTCTGGACCTGGCCCCGGCCGCGGCGCGCCGCATCTCGGTGGCCAAGCGCAAGTCGCGCCATTCCTACGGCCAGGACGAGATCAACCGTATGCTGGTCGCCTTCGCGCTGGAGGGCCTGGAGGTCGTGCGCCTGAAGGGGGGCGACCCCTTCATCTTCGGCCGCGGCGGCGAAGAGCTGGAAGCCTGCCGCGAGGCCGGCGTCGAATGCCGCGTCGTGCCGGGGATCACCACGGCGCTCGCCGCCGGCGCCAGCGCCGGCGCGCCGCTGACGCACAGGGGCGCCGCCCAGGCGGTGACCTTCGTCACCGGCCACGCCGCCAAGGGCGAGAGTCCCGACCTGGACTGGGCCGCGCTGGCGCGCCCGAACCACACGGTCGTGATCTACATGGGCCTGTCGACGGCGGCCGAGATCGCCGGTCGCCTGATGGCGGCGGGGCGTTCGGCCTCCACGCCGGCCCTGATCGTCGAGAACGCCAGCCGCGCCGACGAGCGGCGGGTCGTCACCACCCTGTCCGGCCTGGCCGACGCGGCCGCGGGTCTTTCGGGGCCGGCCCTGCTGGTGGTGGGCGAGGCCATGGCGCTGGCCCAGGCCGGCGAAGGCCTTGCGGGATTTGTGAACGAGGCCCGCGTGCGTGGGCAGGGAGTAGCGGGATGAGGGCGCTTACCGCCAACCGGCTCAGCGACGGCGAGGTCGTCTTCTGGGCCAAGGACTGCTGGGTCGAGCGTTTCGCCGACGCCGAGCTGTTCGGCGAGGCCGACGGGGACGCGGCCCTGGCCGCCGAGGGCCACGCCAAGGCCCAACCCACCGTCGTGGTCGAGCCCTACCTGATCGACCTCGCGGAATCCGAGGGGCTGTGGGCGCCGGTCTCCTACCGCGAGCGCATCCGCGCGCTCGGCCCCACCAACCACCTTCATCACGGCAAGCAGGCCGAGGGCGGCAAGGCCGTCGAGGCCTTGCAGCACGCCTCCGGCGCGGCCCGGTCCGCCGGCCGCGTCAAGCTGATCAAGCGCTAGAGAGGGCCCGATGTATCAGTACGACACCCTCGACAAGGAATTCGTGGCGGATCGTTCCGCCGAGTTCCGCGAACAGGTCGCCCGCCGTCTCGCCGGCGAAATCACCGAGGACCAGTTCAAGCCGCTGCGGCTGATGAACGGCCTCTATCTGCAGCTCCACGCCTACATGCTGCGCGTCGCCATTCCCTATGGCTCGATGGACTCGCGCCAGCTGCGCAAGCTCGCCTGGATCGCGCGCACCTACGACAAGGGCTACGGCCACTTCACCACGCGCACGAACATCCAGTTCCACTGGATCAAGCTGCGCGACGCCCCCGACATCCTCGACGCCCTGGCCAGCGTCGACATGCACGCCATCCAGACCAGCGGCAACTGCATCCGCAACACCACGGCGGACCCCTACGCCGGCGCGACCGCCGAGGAGCTGGACGATCCGCGCGTGTGGGCCGAGGCCATCCGTCAATGGTCGAGCCTGCACCCGGAATTCTCGTTCCTGCCGCGCAAGTTCAAGATCGCCATCACCGCCTCGGCCAAGGACCGCACGGCGGCCAAGGTGCACGACATCGGCCTGATGGTGCGCCGCGGCCGCGACGGCCAGCTGGGCTTCGAGGTGATCGTCGGCGGCGGCATGGGCCGCACGCCCTACGTCGGCCCGACGATCCGGGAGTTCCTGCCGGCGGGCCGGCTGTTCTCGTATCTCGAGGCGATCCTGCGCGTCTACAATCGCCACGGCCGTCGGGACAACAAGTACAAGGCCAGGATCAAGATCCTGGTCGCCGCGCTCGGCGCCGAGGAGTTCGCCCGCCAGGTCGAGGCCGAATGGGAGAAGATCGGCGCGGCCGGCGACCTGCCGGACACCGAGCTCGCGCGTATCCGCGCGGCCTTCGCCCCCAGGAACTTCGAGACCCTGCCGCCGGTCTCGGCCGCTTTCGAGACGGCCAAGGCGTCCGACCCGGCCTTCGCCCGGTTCGCGCGCAACAACGTCAAGGCGCACAAGAAGGCCGGCTACGCCATCGTCGAAGTCTCGCTGAAGGCCATTGGCGAGACGCCCGGCGATGCGACCGCCGACCAGATGGACGTGCTGGCCGACCTCGCCGAGCGCTACGGCCAGGACGACATCCGCGTGACCCACGAGCAGAACCTGGTTCTGCCGCACGTCAAGCAGGACGACCTGCCGACTGTCTACGCCATCCTCGCCCAGGCGGGGCTCGGCTCGGCCAACATCAACCTGATCAGCGACATCATCGCCTGTCCCGGCCTGGACTACTGCGCGCTCGCCAATGCGCGGGCGATCCCGATCGCCCAGGACATCGCCGAGAAGTTCCGCGACCAGGACCGCGCCGAGAAGATCGGCGAGCTGAAGATCAAGATCTCCGGCTGCATCAACGCCTGCGGCCACCACCATGTCGGCCACATCGGCATCCTGGGCGTCGATAAGAAGGGCGAGGAGTTCTACCAGCTCACGCTCGGGGGCTCGGGCGCCGAGGACGCCGCGGTCGGCCAGGTGCTGGGCCCGGCCCTTCCGACGGACCGCGTGGCCGAAGCCGTCGACACGATCGTCGAGGTCTATCTGCGCGAGCGCGCCGAGGGCGAGCGTTTCCTCGACACCTTCCGGCGCACCGGCGTCGCCCCGTTCAAGGAGGCCGTCTATGCCGCTGCTCATTAAGCTCAAGGACGGCCGGGCCGACTGGCTGGAGGATCCGTTCACGGCCGTGGCCGACGACGAGATCCTGCCGCATGGCGACGTCATCATCTCGCTGACCCGCTTCCAGGCGGAGGGCGAGGCCCTGCTGTCGGAGGGGCGCGCCATCGGCGTGCGCCTGGAGCCGGGCGAGGAGGTCGAGGCGCTGGCCTATGACCTGCCCCGTCTGACGGTCGTGGCCCTGGCCTTCCCCAAGTTCAGCGACGGCCGCGCCTACACCGCCGCGCGCCTGCTGCGCGAGCGCCTAGGCTTCAAGGGCGAGGTCCGCGCCGTGGGCGAGGTGCTGCGCGAGCAGGCGGGCTTCATGGTCCGCACCGGTTTCGACGCCTTCGAACCCGCCGACGGCGCCTCGCCCGAGGACTGGGCGCGGGCGGCCGCCCGTCATCGACACGTCTACCAGCGCGCCGCCGACGGGCGCGCCCCGGCCTTCGTGGAGCGGGAAGGGACATGAGCATGGCCTACGACCAACTGGAGCGGCCCTCGGTCGCCGCGCGCCTCGACGCCGAGCTGCGCCACGCCCATCCGGCCACGGTGCTGGAAGCGGCCGTGGAGGCCTTCGGCGACAAACTGGCGCTGGTCTCCTCGTTCGGCGCGGAATCGGCGGTGCTGCTGCACCTGGCTTCGCGGGTGAAGCCGGACATCCCGGTGCTGTTCCTCGACACCGGCATGCTGTTCGGCCAGACGCTCGACTACCGCCGCCAACTCGCGGCCACGCTCGGTCTCACCGGCGTGCGCGACCTGCGCCCGGCCTATCAGGACCTGGCCGTCGCCGACCCTGAGGCCAAGCTCTGGCAGACCGACACCGACGCCTGCTGCCATGTGCGCAAGGTGTTGCCGCTGGACCGGGCCATCGCCGAGTTCGACGCCTGGATCACCGGGCGCAAGCGCTTCCATGGCGGCGACCGCCTGTCGCTGCCCGTGGTCGAGCAGGCCGACCACCAGGTGAAGTTCAATCCGTTGGCCAACTGGGGCAAGGCGGAGCTGGACGACTACGCCGCCCGTCACGACCTGCCGGCCCACCCGCTGGTCGCCCAGGGCTTCCCCTCGATTGGCTGCTGGCCGTGCACCCAGCCGGTCGAGGAGGGCGAGGACGTGCGCGCCGGCCGGTGGAAAGGTTCCGAAAAGACCGAATGCGGCATACATCTGGCCCGCGCGCCGGGGTCTGTCGCCAATGTCGGCGGCGACATCTGACGCGGCCTGATTTGTCCAATTTCAAAGACTCTCGAGCGAAACTGGCCTTCCTGCGATCGCCGTTCGTCTCAGCAACCCGAGTAGAGCATGACTGACGCCACCGTGGCCGCGCCGGCCGTCAACAAGGCCCGCGGGGCGTTCCTCGTCGAACGCGTGACCTGGGTCCAGCACTGGACCGACGAGCTGTTCTCGTTCCGCACCACCCGCGACCCGGGCTTCCGCTTCTCCAGCGGGCAGTTCGTGATGGTCGGCCTGGAGGTGGACGGCAAGCCGCTGGTGCGCGCCTATTCGATCGCCAGCCCCGCCTGGCACGACGAGCTCGAGTTCTATTCGATCAAGGTGCAGAACGGCCCGCTGACCTCGCGGCTGCAGCACCTGAAGGTCGGCGACGAGGTGCTGATCGGCAAGAAGCCCACCGGCACGCTGGTGCTGGACGGCCTGAAGCCCGGCAAGCGCCTCTACATGCTGGGCACCGGCACGGGCTTGGCGCCCTGGCTGTCGCTCGCCCGCGACCCCGACGTCTACGACCGCTTCGAGACGGTGGTGGTGACGCACACCGTGCGTCACGTGGCCGACCTGAACTATCGCGAGCTCTTCGAGACCGACCTGCCCAAGGATGAGATCCTCGGCGAGATCGTGGCGCCGAAGCTGCGCTACTACCCCACCGTCACGCGCGAGCCCTTCAAGACGCAGGGCCGCATCACCGACCTGATCGCGTCGGGCCAGATCTTCCGCGATCTCGGGCTGCCGCCGCTCAATCCGGCGGAGGATCGGGTGATGCTCTGCGGCGGCCCCTCGGTGCTGGCCGACCTGAAGGTTCAGCTCGAGGCCATGGGCTACGTCGAAGGCTCCATCGCCCAGCCTGGCGACTACGTGCTGGAGCGCGCCTTCGTCGAGACCTGAGGACGGGTCCGGCCTGCGGACCTATTCCGCGGGCGGGCAGCCCTTGAACTCGCCGACCTTCTGAACGCTCAGCTTGGAGAGGTTCAGCTGGCGCATGGGCGCCATCGAGGAGGCGCCGCGGCCGGTGTAGAGGTCGATCTTCTCGCCCTTGATCGCCCCGCCGGTGTCGGATGCGTACCAGTAGCCGTCATGCACGCCGCCGCCGGGCATCGGCATGCCCACCGTCTCCTTGATGAACAGCACGGTGCGGCGCGGGATCAGGTTGCGGTCGACCGCGGCCGTGCGCATCGCCACCACCTTGCAGCCCAGCGAATCCAGCGCGCCGACGCCCTTGGCCCCGGCATGATAGAGGGTCGCCTTCAGCCGCCAGTCCGGCGTGCCCAGCGGCGAGCCGGCGATGATGGAGACGATCAGGTCCCCGATCGGGTCGGAAGTGGCGGCGGGCGCGGAATGGGCCGCGGTCCCCGCAAGAAGCAAGGGAAGGGCGGCGGCCAGGGCGGCGAGGGGGCGTCGCACGAGGGCGTCTCCTCAGTCGTTGGACTGGTTTCGAGCGGTGTTTTTGAGGGACTTGGCCAAGCCTGACAAGCAGAAGGAGTCAGCCAAGCTAAGCGCGCTGTTAGACTCGTTCGCTTGCGTGTTGATTCCTCGAAGCTAATCGTCGGCGCGACTTTTTTGGGGCAAGGTTAATGACGCTGCGGATTTATGGCGACTCGATCTCGGGCAACTGTCTGAAGGTGAAGTGGACGGCGGACCGGCTGGGCCGCGCGTACGACTGGATCGAGACCAGCGTGCTCAAGGCCGAGACCCGCACGCCGGACTTCCTGGCGATGAATCCGGCGGGGCAGGTCCCCGCGGTGCTGCTTGAGGACGGCCGTCCGCTCGCCCAGTCCAACGCCATCATCCTGCATCTGGCGGAGGGTTCGGACCTGATCCCGGCCGACGCCTATGCGCGCGCGCGCATGCTGGAATGGATGTTCTGGGAGCAGTACAGCCACGAGCCCTACGTCGCCGTGGCCCGGTTCCACGTGCACTATCTGGGCAAGGCCGTGGCCGATCTTGACCCGAAGCTGGTCGAGCGGGGGAACGCGGCGCTCCAGCGCCTCGAAGACGGTCTGGGCGGCGCGGATTTCCTGGTGGGCGGCCGGCTCAGTCTCGCAGACGTCGCCCTGGTGGCCTATACGCGTGTGGCGCACGAGGGCGGCTTCGATCTGGCGCGCTACCCGCAGGTGAAGGCCTGGGTGGTGCGGGTGGAGGCGGCTCTCGGCATCCTCTGAGGAGCCAGCATGAGCCGTTCGTCCCGTTTCGCCGCCGCCGTCCTGGCCGCCCTGGCGCTGTCGCCGGGGCACGCGCTCGCCTGGGGCGCCATGGGCCACCGCATCATCGGCATGGCGGCGGTCGAGGCCCTGCCCGAGGAGACCCCAGGCTTCCTGAGGACTCCCACGGCCGCCTACGACGTTGGCGAACTCTCGCGCGAGCTCGACCGCTCGAAGGGCGCGGGCAAGGTGCACGACCTCAACCGTGATCCCGGGCACTTCCTGGATGTGGAGGACGATGGCCGCATTCTGGGCGGCCCCGCGCTCTCCGCCCTGCCGCCCACCCGCGCGGACTACGAGACCGCCCTGCGCGCCGCGGGCGTTGACAGCTGGAAGGCGGGCTATCTGCCCTATTCGATCATCGAGTCCTGGCAGCAGCTGGCAAAGGACTTCGGCTACTGGCGCGCGCTCTACGCCGCCGAAACGAGGGCGAGCGACCCGACTCGGCGCGCCTGGTTCGCCGAGGACCGCCGCCGGCGCGAGGCTCTGATCCTGGGCACGATCGGCGACCTTTCCCACTACGTGGGCGACGGCGCCCAGCCGCTGCATGTCACGGCCCACTACAACGGATGGGGCGACTATCCGAACCCCAAGGGCTACACCAAGGCCAAGGTGCACGGGCCCTTCGAGGGTGATTTCGTCTTCGCCTACGTGAAGCCGCCTGCCGTCAGCGCCGCGATGACGCCCTTCCGCGCCTGCGATTGTCCCATCGAGAAGCGTACGGCGGACTATCTGGCCGTCGGCTGGGGCCAGGTGGAGCCCTTCTATGCGCTGGAGAAGGCCGGCGGCCTGGCGTCGAACGATCCGCGCGGCGTGGCTTTCACCACCACCCGCCTGGCGGCCGGCGCGAGCGAACTGCGCGATCTGATCGTCGAGGCCTGGCGCGCCGGCGGCAAGGCCCAGGTGGGCTGGCCGGCGGTCAGCGTCGCCGACGTGGAGGCCGGCAAGATCGATCCCCTCGAAGCGCTCTACGGCGTCGACTGATGGCTGTCCCGCAATTCGGTGAAGCCGTGCCCGGCCTGGACTACGCCGACCGTCCGGCCGCCTTCGGCCTGGCCCTGCGGGGTGGTGCGATCGCGGTGGTGCATGTCTCGCCGGACGGCTTCGAGCCATGGATCGACCTGCCCGGCGGCGGCGTCGATCCCGGAGAGACGCCGGACCAGGCCGTCGTGCGCGAGTTCGGCGAGGAGGCGGGCCTGAAGGTGGCCGCGGGGACGGCCTTCGCTCGCGCCGACCAGTTCTTCGTCAATACCGACGGCGTGCCCTTCAACAACCGCCAGACCTTTTTCCGCCTCCAGATAGAGGCCGAGGCGCCCGAGCTGCAGGTGGAGGCGGACCATCGGCTGGCGTGGCTCGAGCCGCAGGAGGCGATCGCGCGCCTGCGTCACGATTCCCACGCCTGGGCCGTCGCGGCCTGGCTGCGGCAGGGCGCGACCTAGGCCGTCGCAGGCCGCTTGCGCGCCGCGGGCTTCTTCTTCGCCGGACCGGCGGCCGACTTGCGCGGCGCCTGGCGCGGGCCGGCCGAAGCTCCCGTTCTCGGAGCGGCCTTGCGGGCTTCCTCCCTCAGGCGCGTGCCGTGGCGGTCGCATTCGGCCAGGATCGCCTCCAGTTCCTCGTCGGCCAGGTTCTCGATGCCGATGAAGCTGTTGTGGGCGCGGCCAACGCGGATCAGCTCGTCCAGCTTGGCCTGAATGGCGTTGTTGTCGCGGTTCTGGGTGTTCTGGATCAGGAACACCATCAGGAAGGTGATGATGGTGGTCGAGGTGTTGATCACCAGCTGCCAGGTGTCGGAGAACCCGAACACCGGACCCGACAGCGCCCACAGCACCACCAGCCCGCAGCAGGATACGAACACCAGCGGCCGGCCGGTCCACCGTGAAATCGTCGTCGAGAAGCGGGTGAACGCCTGCTTGAACCTGTTCATCGCCATCCCTGCTGCGTTGCGCGGCGCAGTCTGAACGGCTAGTGCGGGCGCGCGTTCCGGGAGGCCCGCTCATGTCCGAAGCTCAGATCATCGACGGCAAGGTCTATGCCGAGAAGCTGCGCGCCGAGGTCGCCGCCGAGGTGGCCGAGCTGAAAGCCAGGCATGGGCTGCAGCCGGGGCTGGCGGTGGTGCTGGTCGGCGAGGACCCGGCGAGCCAGGTCTATGTCCGTTCCAAGGGCGAAAAGTCCTTGGAGGCCGGGATGCACTCGGTGACGCACCGGCTGCCCGCCGACGTCGGCGCTGACGAGGTGCTCGACCTCATCCTGGCCTTGAACGCGGATCCGGCGATTCACGGAATCCTGCTTCAGCTTCCCCTGCCGGCGGGCCTGGACGAGAAGCCGCTTCTGGCCGCGATCGACCCCGACAAGGACGTCGACGGCCTGCATGTGGTCAACGCGGGGCGGCTCGCCCAGGGACTGCCGGGCCTGGTTCCCTGCACGCCCCTCGGCTGCATGATCCTGCTGCATGAGACCCTCGGCGACCTCACGGGCAAGCGCGCGGTCGTGGTGGGGCGGTCCGTCCTCGTCGGGCGGCCGATCGCCCAGCTGCTGCTGCAGGCCGACTGCACGGTGACGATCGCCCATTCGCGCACCCGGGATCTGCCGGCCGTCTGCCGCGAGGCCGACATCCTGGTGGCCGCCGTCGGTCGTCCGCGGATGATCAAGGCCGACTGGATCAAGCCGGGCGCCGCGGTGATCGACGTGGGGATCAATCGGGTCCCCTTCGACAATCCGGAAAAGGCCGCGGCGGGCAAGACGAAGCTGGTCGGCGACGTCGACTACAAGGACGCGCTCAAGACGGCCGGCTGGATCACGCCGGCCCCGGGCGGCGTCGGCCTGATGACGGTGGCCTGCCTGCTGCAGAACACGGTCAGGGCCGCCCGGCGGCTGCACGGCCTGGAGGCCTGAGGCCGCCTCAGCTCGGAGGCGGGGCGACCGCCTTTTCATTGGTCCAGACGACGACCTTGGCGATGCTCTGGCTCGCGGCGGCGTCGAAGGCCTCCACGATCGAGCCGACGCGATTTGTCTTCGCCCTGACCTTCACCTCGATGGTCTCGTCGCCCGCCAGCATCCGGTCGGACGATCGGGTCAGGACCGCGCGCACGCGCACGACGACCGTCGGCGCGGCCCGCCGGCCATGGTCGTAGACGGCCTCGAAGCCGCTTACGTCCAGCCGCAGGAAATAGGCCGCGCGCGAAGCTTCTCCGCGCACCACCAGGCGCGCCGGGCCGGCGTTGTCGTCGAACGCCTGGTCGAGGGCTTCGTCGAACAGCACGCTGGCCGGCGAGACCCAGCGCGCGTCGGCGATATAGGCGGCCTCTGCCCCCGTAATGGTCAGGATGCGATCGGTGGCCACCGAGCGGGTGAACGTCGTGCGCCCCTTCAGGACGCCGACCGGCTGGGCCGTGACGGTTTCGCCCGCCGCCTGCTCCACCGCAGCCGGCGCCGCGCCGAACCGGTAGAGCTGGACCGGCTCGGTTTCCGGAAAGACGGTGACGCAGGCGGCGACGGCCGCCGCCGCGGCCGCCACGATCGCCGCACGGGCCGCGGTTCTCAAGACGCTCATGGCTTCACCTTGGCTTCCCGCGCCGGCGCCTTGCTGACCAGGCCGCGGGGATTGGCTTCCAGTTCGTTGGCCAGCCGCTCCAGCGATACGGCGGTGGTCTGCAGGGCGACCACGGCGTCGGTGATCTGGGGCAGGCCGTTAGCCGCGAAGTCCGCGGTGGGGCCTTCGAGTTTGGAGATCATAGAGCGCAGATCCTTGGCCGCGGCCGTGGCCTCCTCGGCGGCGTCGGCCAGGTTGGCCATCGTGCGCTTGCCGTCGCCGTCGATCAGGCCCTGGGTCGACTTGGAGAGCTCGGCGATCTGCTGGGCGGCCAGGTCGATGTCCTGGATCGCCTTCTGGGCGTCGGCGATCATCGCGCGGCGGTCGCGCAGCTCGGCTGTGACCGACTGGGCGTCGGACAGGGCGGTGTTGAAGGTCTTGATGTTGTCGTCCGACAGGATGCGATTGATCCGGTCGAGAGCCTCGACGGTGCGGGTCAGAACCGTGCCGCCGCCTTCCAGCAGGTCGGCGAGGGTGCTGCGCTGGCTCTGGATCTTCGGGACCTGGCCCTTGGGCGTGATGTCCTTCAGGAGCGGCTTGGCCGGGGTGCCCGAGGTGATCTGGACGAGGTTCACGCCGGTGATGCCGAGCGGCTCGAGCGTGGCGAAGGAGTCCTGGCGGATCGGCACGTTCGAGGTGATCCGAGCCCGCGCGATCACCCGGGACGGATCGTGCGGATCAAGGTCGATCTTGGTGACCTCGCCGACCTTGATCCCGTTGAAGTGCACCTCGCCGCCTTGCGACAGGCCGCGGACGGGCCCCTGGAAGCCGATGTCGTAGACGTCGTAGTCCTGGGCGAAGCGCAGCTGCACCAGCCAGACGATGAAGACGACCATCCCCACGAACAGGATCAGCGTGGACAGGCCGACGAGGGCGTAGTTGGCGTTTCTTTCCATCAGGCTTCCTCGGCGGCGAGCCGCGCGCCGGCGGCCGCGGCGCGTCCGCGCGGACCCAGGAAGTACTCGCGGATCCAGGGATGCTCCGAACGCTCAAGCTCGGCCAGCGGCGCCGTGGCCACGACATGCTTGTCGGCGATCACCGCGACGCGATCGGTAATGGCGTACAGCGTGTCCAGGTCGTGAGTGATCATGAAGAGTGTCAGCTCCAGGCTCTCCGAGAGATCACGGATCAGCTCGTCGAAGGCGGCGGCGCCGATCGGGTCCAGGCCCGCGGTAGGTTCGTCCAGGAACAGGAGTTCCGGGTCGAGCGCAAGGGCGCGCGCCAGCGCGACCCGTTTGCGCATCCCGCCCGACAGTTCGGCAGGCTTGAGGCTCGCCGCATCGGCGCGCAGGCCGACCAGCGCGATCTTCAAGTCGGCGAGCTCGCTGACCTCGCGCGCGGAGAGCTCGGTGTGTTCGAACATCGGCGCCGAGACGTTCTCCTTGACCGTCAGGTTTGAGAAGAGCGCGCCGTTCTGGAACAGGACGCCCCAGCGGCGCTCGACCCGCGACCAACGCTTCTGGGTGCTCGTCTGCACGTCGTAGCCGAGGACGCGCACCGTGCCGGCGTCCGGCGCCTTGAGCCCGATGATGGTGTTCAGGAGAACCGATTTGCCGCTGCCCGAGCCGCCGACGACGCCCAGCACTTCTCCGCGCCGGAGCGTCAGATTGAGATCGTCGTGAACCACATGGGAGCCGAATTGCGAGCGCAGGCCGATCACCTCGACCGCGGGGCCTTCGCCGGCGAAGATGGCTTCTTGCGGGGCGGAAGCGCTCAAAGGTCGAGCTCCATGTAGATCAGCGCGAAGATCGCATCGATGGCGATGATGGCGAAGATGGCCTGGACCACCGCCGTCGTCACTCGCCGGCCGAGCGATTCCACGTCGCCGCCGACCTGCATGCCCTGGCGGCAGCCGATGCCAGCGATGGCCATGGCCATGACGGGCGCCTTGGACAGACCGATCCAGAAGTGGGTGGCGCCCACATTGTCGACGATCCGCTGCAGGAAGAAGGTCGGACCCAGGTCGAGGACGGTCCAGGTCACCAGAAGCCCGCCGAAAAGCCCCGCCAGCGTCGCCACGAACGTCAGCAGCGGGATCGTCAGCAGAAGGGCGAAGAAGCGGGGAAAGACCAGGGCCTCGAAGGGGTCGACGCCCAGCACGCGCATCGCGTCGATTTCCTGGTTCATCTTCATCGAGCCGATCTCGGCCGCGAAGCTCGACGCCGAGCGCCCGGCGAGCAGGACGGCGGTGATGATGATGTTGAATTCGCGCAGCACCGCGATGCCGATCAGCTCCACGGCGAACACCTGGGCGCCGAACTGGCGCAGCATGTTCGCGCCCAGCAGGCCCACCACCGCGCCGATGAAGAAGGCCGTGGTGGCCACGATCGGAATGGCGTCCAGGCCCGCCCGTTCGGCCAGCGAGAAGCAGGCCGCCCAGCGGACGCGCGCCGGATTGATCAGGCTGCGACCCGTCACCACCAGGAGGTGGCCGCCGAACGCCAGGGTGCCCATGGCGTCGCCGCCCAGATCGATCACGCCCTTGCCGATCCGCGCCAGCAGGTCGTGGACCCCTTTCCGTGGGGGTGGGGGCGGCTTGGGGGTCTTCGCCGCGCGCGCCACGAGGTCGAGCAGGCGGCGCGTCTCGGGTCGAGCGCGGACCTCGGTCGCCTCGAACCGGCCGCCGGTGGCGCGCACCAGGGCGTAGGCGCCGGCCGTGTCGAGCCTGTGAAGGTCCGTCAGGTCGAGTGCAGTGGCCGGGGCCCCGTCGAGATGCTGGGCCAGACCCTCAGGCGCCGCGCCAAGGCTGGTCGCCGTCCAGTCCCCTGTTAGAAGGACGACGCGGCCGTCCGCCGTGTCTTCGACCTTGAATTCAGCGGGGCGTTCCATGGTCGAGGGGCGTCCAAGTCTCCAACGGCGCGATATTCGCCTTTGAGTCGAGCCTGCCGCAGGGAGTCTAACAGAGCCGAGCCAGGAGCCGAACGCCTTATGGCCCAGGTTGTTCCGGCGCGGCTCGGCGCCTTTTCCACGGCAGATCGCGTGTTGGTGATCGCGCGCCGCCGCGCATCGGCCTATCTTTCGCCCCAGTCCGGCGGGTATCGAAGGACATGGACGCGCCCCTGCGGGCGTCCGGTCTCCACTTCAGGGCTGGGAGAGTGCGTTGACCCGCCAGATTGATTTCGCCGGGAAATCCGGAACCATCTACCGCTACACCGAACTCGACGAATCCAGACCGCTTCCGCCGGCCGGCGCGAACTTCGTGCTGGCGGAGGTTACGGATCGGGGCGTCGGCATCGTCTATGTGGGCGAGACGGACAATCTGGCCAAGGGCGAGTGGCGCTCTCGTCTCGCCGAGGCGCGCGAGCGCTACAAGCGTGTCGAGGTGCTGACGCGCCTGAACGTGCGCAGCGCGGTGCGCCAGACCGAGCTCGAGGACCTTACCGAGCAGCATCGTCCGCCGATGAACCCGGCGAGCGCGGGCCAGGGCGCGGCGCAGCCGGCGGACGCCGAGTCGTCAGCCGGCGATCCGGAGTAGATCCTCCACACAGTCGAACATCTGGGCGGGCCGGCGCGCGGCCAGGATTTCGCGCGTTGCAAAGCCCCAGCTCACCGCGCCGAAGTCGAGGCCGGCCTCGGCGGCGGCGGAGGCGTCACGATCCTCGTCGCCGACGCAGATCGTCTGTTCGGCTGAAGCGCCCGCGGCCTTGCGGACCCGGCTGAACTTCGCCGCCTTGCCGAACAGCGCCGCGCCGCAGGCCCAGTGCGAGATCAGGCCGGCGGAGGCGCCGAGGCCGACGCGGATGCTCGCCTCGGAATCGGAGCTGACGATCGCCAGGGCCACGCCCCTGTCCCGCAGGCGGCCGAGGGTTTCGGGCACGCCGTCGAACAGGGGGATCTGACCGGCCGCCTTGGCCTTGCGCGCGCGCAGGTCGGCGGCGATCGCCGGAACGCGCCACAGCGGAACGCCGAAGCCCTTGAGGATGTCGCGCGCCGGCGCGCCGCGAAGCGCCTCGCGCTCCTCCACGGTCAGTTCCCTGAAGCCGTGGGTTCGCGCCAGGTCGTTAAGAACGCCCGCGAACCAGGGAAACGAGTCGGCGAGCGTGCCGTCGAAGTCGAAGATGACGAGCTTGTACGTCCCCATGGATCGCGCCCCCCGCACGCCGCGCGGGCTCTACGAGCGGGGGGAAGGGCCGTCAAGCGGGGCGCTCAGACCCCGAGCACGGCCTTGGCCATGATGTTGCGCTGGATCTCATTGGTTCCGGCGTAGATCGAGCCGGCCCGGTCGTTCAGGTACTTGGCCGCGACGGTCAGGCTGTGGGCCGGCCCGGCGGCGAAGCCGTCGGCCGGCGGGACGAACCCCGGGCTTGGGCCGCCCGCGAAGGTCGCATGCGGCTGGTAGGGCAGGGCGTAGTGCGCCGCCGCCTCCAGGGCCAGTTCGGTCAGGCGCTGGCTCAGTTCGGTGGCGACCGTCTTCATCAGCGAGGATTCCGCGCCCGGCGCCTCGCCGTTGGAGAGCTTTGACATGGTGCGCAGCTCGATCGCCTCCAGCGCCTCGATCTCGACGCCGGCGGCGGCCAGCCGCCGGGCGAAGCCGCGGTCGTCGATCAGCCGGCCGCCCAGGCCGTCCGCCTCGGCCGCGGCCATGTCGGCGATGCGTCGCCAGCGGACCGAGAGCCCCGGCGCGGCCACGCCGCCGCCCCGCTCGAACTGCATCAGGTACTTGGCCACGGTCCAGCCGTCGCCGACCTGGCCCACGACGTTGGCCTTGGGGACCCGCACGTCGGTGAAGAACACCTCGTTCTGGATGTGCTCGCCGCTCAGCGAGACGATCGGCTTCACCGAAACGCCCGGCGTCGCCATGTCGATCAGCAGGAAGGTGATGCCCTTCTGCGGGATGGACTCCCGGGAGGTGCGCACCAGGCAGAAGATCCAGTTCGCCACGTTGGCGTGGGTGGTCCAGATCTTGTGGCCGTTGCAGACGAAGTCGCCGCCGTCCTCCACCGCGCTCATCTGCAGCGAGGCGAGGTCCGAGCCCGAGCCCGGCTCGGAATAGCCCTGGCACCAGTAGTGCTCGGCCGACAGCATGCGCGGCAGGAAGAACTGCTGCTGCTCGCGCGTGCCGTGACCGATCAGCACCGGACCGCACATGCCGATGCCCATGGGGGAGACGGGCGGGGCGCCGGCTCGCGCCGTCTCGCTGGCGAAGATGTAGCGCTGGACGGTGTTCCAGCCCGGCCCCCCGAACGCCTCGGGCCAGGCCGGCGCGGCCCAGCCCCGGGCGTTCAGGATCTTCTGCCAGGCGACGCCGATCTCGTAGGTCGCATAGACGCTGGTGAGGCCGCGCCCGGCGCGCCGCAGCTCCGGCGTGAGCTCGGCCTCGAGGAAGGCGCGGACCTCGTCGCGAAAGGCGCGGTCCGCATCGCTCCAGTCCAGGTTCATGCGTCTACATGATCTCGACGATGATCGCCGGGGCCATGCCGCCGGCGGCGCACATCGTCACCAGGCCGCGCTTCTGGCCGCGACGTTCCAGTTCGTCGATGACCGTGCCGATCAGGATGGAGCCGGTGGCGCCGATCGGGTGGCCCAGGGCCATGGCGCCGCCGTTCACATTGACCTTTTCGCGGTCGAGCTTGAGGTCGCGGATGAACTTCTCGGTCACCACGGCGAAGGCCTCGTTGATCTCCCACAGGTCGATGTCGTTCGGCGTCAGGCCGGCCTTCTTCAGCACCTTGTGGGCGGCCGGCACGGGCGCGTTCAGCATCAGCGTCGGGCTGTCGCCGACGTTGGCCATGGCGACCACGCGGGCGCGGGGCTTCAGGCCGTTCTTCTTGGCGTAGTCGGGCGAGGCCAGGACGACGGCCGCCCACAAGGTGC
>Ga0209066_10003071_pt1 | contig 19518 bp, 17 predicted proteins | sample All_14_2_FD_187198 | JGI IMG/M metagenome (GOLD analysis project Ga0209066, IMG submission 187198) | Freshwater microbial communities in response to fracking from Pennsylvania, USA - Allegheny Zone_MetaG_DW_15 (SPAdes) (version 2) ... | reverse complement strand
GATTATCAGTATTTTACAAAAAATCACTCCACAACGATTTCATCCAAAAACAGCCATGAGGCTTGCCCCACCTCCTGAAGCCCGTCGTGAAGCTGGCCGAAACGCCACACTTGCACCTTCATGTCCAAGGCACTGGTGATGGTCAGCGGCACCTCTACTCCGACAACTTTGCTGTCGCTAGTGGGCACGGTAGCACGTCCGGCCTCCCTGAACGTCTTACCGTCGTCAGAAACAGAGACGATGACTTCCTCTGGCAGGTAAATTCGCTGGTTTTTATCTTGGAAGAAGCGCAGTTTGACCTTTGAAAAATCCCAGCGCTGCCCGTAGTGCAGCTTTGCCTCTAAGTCGGTGCCTTCGAAACCGAACCATTCAGGCCCTGCACAGTTCTCATCGCTGCCCAGTACGCCGTTGATGAGGCTTCCTTTCTCGCTCCCGCTGTACTTTTCAGCGGGCAGTCCCGTGAGGGAAATGACTTTGTTGACGGCTTTGTGTTTGTTGAAATCAACATTGGCCCTGTTGCCGAGTGCTTGGCCGTCTTTGAAGGCTTGCGCCTTCATCGCACATGTTTTATCAATGAAAAATGGCCGAAGGTATTCGATGCTGTTGGCGGTCGGCGCACTGCCATCGAGGGTGTAGCGCAAGCTGACGCCGTCCAATTTTGGAGAAAGCTCTACTTTGATGCCCATCCCGTCTCCCGATGTAACGATGGGTTTCAGGTTAAAATCGTCGTGGCTGCCTGAGTCGTCATTTTTGTTGCTCAAAAATAAAAATAGACCGAAGGCAAGTAATAACAGATTTTTCATAAATGCTGAACTGTTTGTGAAAAATTGGATGTGTGGGACAATCCATTTCCAGCAAAAAGTAACAAAACATCGCACCAAATCTCATATTTCGAACGGATAAAACATCGGAACCAATATCAAGATGGCAATGAACATCAGAATGGTAGCAATGAAACCCACCTTCAAGTAATCAGAAAATTTGTACCTGCCCGGCCCATACACCAGAATGCAACTCGGCTCGAACGGTGTAACCAACGACACGGAAGCACCTAGCATGACCGCCAATGCAAACGTGAGCGGGTTGACGCCAAGGTTGGTGGCAGACTCCAGCGCCACAGGCAGCACCACAAGTGCCGCCGCCGCATTGGACATTGGCTGCGTGAGTACGATGGTGAAAAGCACGTAGGCAGCCAGTACCGCCATCGGGCCATAGCCCCCAACGAGCTGGTTAATTTGCTCCGCAAGAAAGGTGGATGCACCCGTTTTTTGCAAGGCAACGCCGAAGGAGGACATGGCGCCTATCAAAATCAGCAGTTTCCACTCGATTTTTTCATACGCCTCCTCTGGATTGATGCATTTGAACACGACGCACAGGAAAGCCGACAGCATGAACGCCACAGACATGGGAATGAAGTCAAAGCTCCCCAAAATTATTGCCCCGATAAAAAAACTGGACGAGAGCGCCGCATGGCGGTTTTGCTTGCTCGGCTCGTATTGCAGCTCTTGGAGTATGACGAAATCGCTGAAAGACTTGCGAAAACGGATGGTCTCGGCAGGACCTTGTACGAGGAGCCGGTCGCCCGGCTTGATGCCAGTAGCCCCTATTTTTTCCGAAAGCGTCTGCCCTTCCCGGTTGATAGCAAGCACCGTAAGGCCAAACCTCCGTCGGAATTCCGCTTCTTTCACTGTTTGCCCCACAAAGTCGTTGGTAGGCAGGATGAGAACTTCTGCCAGTTGGATTTCCTCGCTTACGAGGTCGTTCGCTGGCAGTGTGTCGCCGAGGATGTCAATGCCGTTGGCATCCTTGACCTTCATCAGTTCTTCGAAGCTGCCCTCCACGAGCAGGATGTCGTTCGCCTGTACGACCGAATCGCCGTCGGCGATAGAGTTTTGTTTTTCACGGATGATATTGAGAACCCGCAGCCCTATCTGACTGATAATGGTAAACTTGATTTTTTTGCCCACCAAACTTGAGTTTGGCTTCACCAAAATCTCTGTGAAATAATGCTGCTGACTAAGGTCTTTGAGCATGTCCACCTCTTTGTTGTCAGGCAGTAGGCGTATGCCGATGGTAGCCAGAAAGGTTATGCCAATTGCGCAAAGAATCAGGCCAATGCCTGCAAAATCGAACATGCCAAATGGCGGCAAATTATGCTTTGAAAGGTAGGCATTCACAGCCACGTTGGTACTGGTACCGATAACGGTGCAAGTGCCGCCGAGGATGCTGGCAAATGCCATTGGCATAAGCAGCTTGGAAGGGCTAATGTTTAGTCGCTTGGACAGCCCTACCACTGGGGCGACGAACATGGCCGTCACCGTGGTATTATTCATAAATGCCGAAATAATGCTGACAGCGGTCATTAGCACAGTCGGCAGGGACTTGGTTCGTTTCTGTGTGAAGGCGAAAAGCTTGTGGCCGAGGATGTCCAGCACCCCTGATTTTTGGAGTGCAGCGCCTACCACAAAAAGTGATGCCAGCATGATGATGAAATCACTGCCAAAACCGGAAAATGCCTCTGACGGGGTGAGGATGCCCGTGGAAGTGAGTACCAAAAGCAGCCCTACAGAAATGATATCCACAGAGATTTTTTCCGTGGCAAATAGGGCGATGGCAATGAAAAGCAAGCTTATGACCAGTGCAATTTCCATTGAATAAGTTTGGGTGTGAGTGATGGGCAAAGGTATCAAAAAGAAGTTCGCTTATTTTTACATTTGATGGACTAGTGTCATATTTTGCTGGCACATTCGTTTTTTGCAACAATCATTGAAATAACCTGTCCTTTTGCCACGTAATTTTTCATCAAAATAAATCGAAAAAACCATGCTGAAAAAGCTACTTTTCCCAACGCTGCTACTCCTCCAATTTTGCGCCAGCGCCCAAACCGACAACAAGGAACGTGAAGCCGTCATTACAGTCGTGCAGCACATGTTTCAGGCCATGCGAACGGGCGACAGCACCTTGCTGCGCTCCACTTTCGACCCAACTGCCCGGCTACAAACCGCCATCACCAGCAAGGAAGGCAAACCGCTACTGCTGGTGGAAACTGTGGACGAATTCGCCAAAGCCATCGCCGCCCCGCACGATGAAGTCTGGGACGAGCGGCCCTGGAGCTTTGACGTGCGGATTGATGGCAGGCTCGCAACCGCCTGGGTGGAATACACTTTTTACGCAGGTGAGAAAATGTCGCATTGCGGGGTGGACGCCTTCCAGTTGTTCAACGGGCCGGCTGGCTGGAAAATCACGCAAATCACCGACACCCGCCGAAAAGACCATTGCCAAACCGACCCCAACGCCGACCTCGCTGCCATCAACAAGCTGATGGACGACTGGCACCACGCCGCCGCCGTGGCCGACGAGGATATGTTTTTCGGGAGCATGACCGTCGATGGGATTTACCTCGGCACGGATGCCAGCGAGCGCTGGTTGCGGGACGAGATGAAGGAATGGTCGAAGAAATATTTTGACCGGGAAAGCGCTTGGGCCTTCACTGCCCACGACCGCCATGTCTATTTTTCGCAAGATGGCCAAACCGCTTGGTTCGAGGAACTGCTTGATACATGGATGGGGCCTTGTCGTGGCAGCGGGGTGCTCACTAAAACGACCGAAGGTTGGAAAATAAAGCACTATGATCTGGCCGTGGCCGTGGCAAACGACATCGTGAACGAGTACATCAAGCTTTTGCCGAAGAAATAAACGCCGCCGTCACCTATCAAACCATTTTTTAAATGCAGGCGCTTTCTCACGGCTCACGTCCACTTCGGTCTTGGCCGGTGCTTTCAGCGTCAGCGTCAGTTTCTGGTTTTCGTGGGGTTTCACGCTCTGGATGGCTTCAATGTGCACGATACACTGGCGATTGGCCCGGTAAAAAACCCGTGGGTCGAGGAGCTCTTCCACCTCTTCGAGGGTGTTGTAATCAAGGATGTACCGCTCACCGCCGAAGGTGTAGAGGTAGTTCAGGTTGTCCCGCATGAAACAGGCGATGTCACGGGTGTTCACGGGAATCCAAGTATTGCGAACGCTGACGACGAATTTTTCCTTGAAAACAGGCCGTTCGGCGGCTGGCGACTGCATGATTTTGAGCAGTTCCTGCAAATCAGCTTGCGGCTTCGGCAGGCCATCCGCACTGCGGCGGTATTTACCGATGGCGGATGCAAGTTCCTCATTATCAATTGGTTTCAACAAATAATCAATCCCGTTGACCTTGAAGGCCCGCAGGGCGTACTCGTCGTAGGCCGTGGTGAAAATGACGGGGCAATTCAGGTTGAAATGCTCGAAAAGCTCAAAACTGACCCCGTCGCTGAGCTGGATGTCCATAAACAAAAGGTCGGGTTCGGCATTCTGCAAAAACCATTTTTTGGCGGTCTTGAGACTGGGCAGCACTTCGACAATTTTGATGTCGTCGGCCACGGCGGCGATTTTCGCCTGTAGCTCACGGGCGATGAGGGACTCGTCTTCGATTATCACGGCTTTTATCATATCAATGGTACTTTTATCTTGAAAAACTGCTCATCCTCTTCCACCAAAATCGCCTTGTCCGAGAGGTAACGGTAAAAGGATTGCAGGTTGGCCAAGCCACGCTTGTTGCTCGTTTCCACGAATTTTTTCCTTTGCAAATTATTGCAGACGACGACGTAGCCGTCCTCCACCGTCACGTCCACCACTAGGGGTTCGTCCTCATCAATGATATTGTGCTTGATGGCGTTTTCGATGAGGTTTTGCAGGGTTACGGGCACTATTTTTCGATGGAAATCCGCTTCGCTCACCTTGAAATTGACCTGCAAGCCCTCGCCAAACCTCGTTTTTTGAAGTTTCACAAAGGTTTCACCAAACTTGAGTTCCTCCACAAGCGGCACGGTTTCCCGCTCGCTGCTTTTCAGGATGTAGCGGTAGGTTTTGCTCAGGCTGTCGAGGAAGGTAGCAGCACCTTTCGGGTCAATTGAAATCAGACTGCCGAGCGAGGTCAGCGAATTGAACAGAAAGTGCGGATTGAGCTGCTGCTTGAGGCTCTCGTACTGCACCAGCGCCTTTTCTTTTTCGAGGAGTTGGGTCTTGCCCTGCAACGCCCGCACCTGACGCTCGTGCGCCTGTCGCCGGGCGTACAGCCAGCCAGCCCCTGTCAGGCCCAGAATGCCAAGCGTCAGCCAAAACCAAGTTTTTTTATAAAAAGCAACCCGCACCGTTAGTGGTATGGAAAGCGCTGCCGAGTCGGGCATTCCCTCCAGTTTTACCTTAAAAAAATATTGCCCTGCGGGAACATTGGTATAATTCACGAAATGCCGATTTCCCGCCTTAACCCATTGATTGTCAAGCCCTTCCATCTGGTACTCGTATCGGCTCAGCTCTGGGTACGAGAGGTCGAGCGCCGCAAATTCCAACGAAAAATAACGCCCATCGGCTGGCACCACCAGTGGCTGGGTGAGCATCAATTCGCTACCGAAATACTGCTCCCGGTCGTTTACCCTAAAAGAGGTCAAAATGATGGGCGACTTGCTCTGGTAGGACTTCAGGGAATCAGGGTGGAAGGTGTAGTAGCCATTTTCCCACGTCAGGTAAACTTCTCCATCTGGGAAACTTCCGACGGCAGCCGAATTGGGTAACCCGTCCTGTTTGCTGAAAGAGGTAATCTGGCCAGTTGAAAGGTCCAACCTGCACAGATGGTTGGGCGGGTTCACCCAAATATCCCCTTGGCTGTCCTCGGCACCGAAGGGAACATAGTCGGAGGTAAGGCCGTCGGCCACCGTGTATTTTCTGACCAAGCTTGGTTGCTCGCCGCTGCAATCAAAATGCAAAAGCCCCTGCTCGGTGCAGGCCCAGATGTCGCCTTTTTTGTCGGTAAAAAAACTGTTCATACGCAGCGAAGCTAGCGCTGTGGTCACCCCGCCCTGCGCATCGAGATAGACGAAACGGTCGCCGTCGGGGGGACAATAGCCGTAGGCCGTTTTGTCCCGGCTGCCATACCAGACCCTGCCCTTGCCGTCCGCCTTCAGCGAGCCGACGACATTGGTGGCAATAGCGCCTGGCTGTTTTTCATCGGGCATGAAATGCGTGGTCAGTCCCGTGCGGGTATTGTACCTCGACACGCCGTACATGCCCGAACTAAGCCATATATTGCCAAGGCCATCATCGGCCATTTGGGTGTAATAATTGGAGCCATCCACGGGGTCGTACACGGGCGGTTGCGGTGGCACTTCGAGTTGCAGCGTTTGGGGGTTGAAGCGGTAGAGAAGATGCCTGCCGAGCACCCAGATGGTTCCATCGAAAGCCTGCAATATGTCCACCACCATACGGCTGCCCTCCGTCACTTTGGGCACTTCCCTGAAAGTTGGGGCGGTGATTTTTCCCGTTTTTTTATCCACCACCTGCAAGCCGTCGCAAGTGTAAAGTGCGATGAACCGGAAGCGGCCTTCCCGGTCGTCCAGCACCTTGGAAGGCAAGGGTTTTTCCTTTGCACAAACGCCCATGGGCAGCACAGGATGCAGGCGGAACTGCCTGTTTTTGAATTGGATGCGCAATATCCGGCCAAGGTGGCTGAGCCAAAAATTGCCTTGGTTGTCAATGGTAAGGCCGCTCATTCCTCCGGTGGGGAAGCCGGGGTAGTTGGTGCTGTCCTGATTCAGGACGGTGTATTTTCCGGTTTTTTTATTGAAAATGCAGAGGCCGAAATCGTCGCTGGAGACCCAAAGCTCATCCCCGTTTTTGGGAAGAATCCGATTGACCACGTTGGCTCCATCGGCCTGTGCAGGGTTTTCGTCCAAAAGGAACTGTTTCCACTCGCCTGTTTTTCGGTTGAATCGCCGCAAAGCGCTGCCCCAGCCGCCCACCCACAGGAAATCCCCTTCGGGAAACATGCAGAACGCCTGGTTTTGGCGGAAGCCATCAGCTGCTTTTTTCTCAAAACGGTGCGGCGTCGCAACGCCGGTTTTTGGGTCAAAACTGTAGAGGTCGTCCGTGGTGGCGCACCAGAGCAGGCCCGTTTCGTCCTGCCAGATGTTCTGGGCTGCGTTGTAATTGGGCCGCTCTATCGGCGTCAGGTGAGGTGCCGATTGGGCTGTGACCAGGTCGTAAGACTTGAAATTGCCCGTTTTTTTATCCAAATGCACAAGGCCGTAGTTGGCCAAGCCAAGCCAAACTTCGTCCGCTCGGTCAAAGTAAATGCTGATGACCGATGCAGTTTTTATCTTCAATTTTTCGGTGAAAGGGTAATTCCTGAACCTTCCGGTTTTGCGGTCGTATCGGCTCACGCCGCCCCGTATCAGGCCCACCCAGATGTCGCCAACCGCATCCTCCGTGATGCAGTACACGAAATTGGAGTAAATGGAGGAGCTATCGCCCGGTATGTTGCGGAAGTAGCGGAACGAAAGCCCGTCGAAACGCACCAAACCCTCCCGTGTGGCCAGCCACAGAAAACCTTCCCGGTCATGGAAAAAACTGTTCAAGACCGTGATGTTCAGGCCCTTATCTTCCCCGAAATACTGCGTGGAGAGGAGTTGCCCTTGGGCAAAACCCCAAGTTGCCAAAAACAACATGCCGCTGCATAAAATTAGGTGTACGCATATTCGACGCATTGGGCGAAAATAGTGTGCAAGCAGGTGGCGCAGCCTTTTTTCTACATGAAATGGGCAAGATTTTCATTGAAGCGTTTTGGCGAGTGGTTTTCTTCATGGGGGATTCGTGCTTATATTTTTTAATAAATCAGCACGTGTAATCCTGTAATATATCGAGCCTTCACAATTCCTGTCCAGTTATTTTCTCGAAAAAATACATCCCCAACATCACCACGAGCGGGAAAGCTGCAACGCCGAGTGCCCAATATGGCTTTTTGAAAACTACTTGTAACAACAGTCCAGCTACCGTGCAGCCCACCAGCAAAATGGCCAGCCAGGGCACCGAATTGCTTTTGTGAAAACTATCAGCGAAGCACTTGCCGATGATGGCAATGGTGCATAGCAGGAGGTCAATGATGAAGCAAAGCCAGAATAATATAGTCATGTCGAGAAATTTTAACCACAAACAATCAATGCTTCTTCAGCCACTTGTCCAACTCCTCCTTGGCGGGCAATTTCGGTTTTTCAAAGCTTGTCCGTTCGTCCAGCGCATTGCGAAGCTCCTGCATAGCTGGGCGGTAATCCGCCCCCATGCCATCGAACTTGTCCACGGCGCGGATGACCCGGTCAATTTCCCAATTAAATTTGCCTTCATACAGGTCATATTTGTCTCGGCACTGTCGTATGTTTTCCCGGATGAGCCTAGCCTGTATAAAAACACCTTCCCGGACAGGTTCGAGAAATAGGCTTTTGTCATCCACGTCATTGGAGGCAAGGAAGGTAAATGCCTCCAATGCCCAGTCGTTTTGCAGGCGGCGGGTGAGTTCCTCCTGCCAGTCGGGGCGGGATTTGATTTTGGCGAGCGCCCTTTCCCGAATAGCCTTGGGCTGGTTCGCATCTGTGGCTGAATACAGAAAAACCCCATCCTTCATCAAATCGGTGGAGTCTATCTCGGCCAATCGCCGTTGAATATCAGCATTCCGGGAGACTGGAATATGCACGAAGGCGGAAGCAGTACGCAATACCCTTCTGCCCATGTGAAACCCAAGGGGTATCAGCCCGATGCAGAGTGCGATGTAAATTGGCATCCGCCAAACCAGCGTTGGCAGGTTGGAACGCACGGAAACATTGAGCAACAAAAAAGCACTCATCAACACCGACAATACCGACAAAACTGGGAGGAGTTTCACAAAAAAACCGACCACCTTCGGCAAACCGCCCACCCCTTCTCCCATCGAAAAAAACACAACGCCCCACATGGATATGATAAACCCAGCCAAAACAAACAAAAGCCGAGTTGTTCCGCTGCTGCCGACCCATGAAAAGCCGCCATTTACACCGATTAAAATCGTCACAATCCCCAAGCAAACCACAAAGCCAAACACCCCAATAAGAAGTGCCCACGCATGGCCTACCCCAGCGTCGCCGCTGCGAGGATGGCTGCCATAGGCGTAATAGGCTATCCACAAAAAGCACAATACTGCAATGCCGAGGAAAAAATTACCGATTGTCGCCATTTCCTTAGATTTTGTTTTGGGTGGAAAAATACTCGAAAAAGGGCGAATTTATTGAGGTCAATGTTTCGAGAGCCACTTGTCCAGTAGCCGCTGGGCATGGAGTTTAGGTTTTTCAAAATCTGCCTTTTCGTCCAGCGCATTGCGAAGCTCCTGAACAGCCGGGCGGTAGTCCACGCCCATGCCCTGAAACCTGTCCACCGTGCGCAGTGCCCGATCCACCTCCCAGCTAAACAAATCTGGATACATATCAAAAGCACCCCGGCAACGGCGTATGCTTTCCCGGATGAGCCTGGCTTGAATCAAAACGCCTTCCCGAACAGGTTCGGGAAATAGGCTTTTGTCGTCCACCTCATTGGAGGCAAGGAAGGTAAAAGCTTGTGGCGCCCAATCGTTCTGGAGGCGGCGCACCAGTTCCTCCTGCCAGTCGGGGCGGGACTTTATCTTCGCCAATGCCCGCTCTCGGACGTCCGCATCGTGGTTGGAGTCCGTGAAAACGAGGATGAAGACCATGTCTTTCATCACATCGGTCGTGTCAATCTGGTTCAGGTGGTTTTGGTGGATTTTATCCTGAAACTCCACCTCGGATTTCATAACGGCGGCAGTATTCTGTGCACTGTTAAACATGATGAACACAACACCCAACGCACTGATAACCAAGCTGATATAAACTGGGGCTTTATAGGCCACAGGATGCAGGTTGGCGTATTTCACATTAAGCAGAATAGCTGCACCAATGAGCAATAATGGCGGCAGTACAGCAGGCATCATCCTCGCTAGCCGCCGAGCCCAAGCTGGAAAATCGCCGGGAAACTCATTGGCCATGAAAAAGCCATTGCCTATCAAAATCAGTACTAAACCGAGCAGCACCAGCACTACCCGTTGACCAGTCGAAGCACCCACCCAGCCATAACCGCCCTGCCAGCCAATGATGCCTACCACAGCTACCAGGCAAACGGAGAATCCTATAATGCCAAAGATGATGGACCAGGCATAGCCAACCACTGCATCGCCACCGGGCGGTGTGCGGAAGTAGGTCAAATTGAGGACGGACAGGTAAACAAGCGCCGCTACAACCAAAAGAAAATTGCCTAAAATAATCATGCAAAAGGTTTATTCAATCGTGAAAGGAAGCTCGTATTCCTTTGTTATAGCCTCCTTTTTGCTCCGAACTTTCACCGATACTTTTGCTTTTAGTTTTTCACCAATGACGAGGCTGTTTTTGACGTATAAATCGTCGCTGTTAATCCATGAATTATCAGTGAGCAAATAATCCGTTTCATTGGCTTTCTGTGCCTGATAAGCCCATCGTTCCACGTGGTTGGGTTCATAATTTACGATGAAAGTGCCACCTGCCACTGTGTACCAGACCTGTATTCCCGGCACGCCATGATTGCCCATTTCGGTGTTGTGTTCCACGTATATTCGAAGTACGCCATTGTCTTCTAAATCACGTACTTCCCATTCGTCAATTTTGGTCTTAATGTTTGCCATTGGTTTGTTTTTATTAGTTGAATAATCGCCGCAAATATGCGAGCAATGCGGAACGATGGAAAAATAATTCCATTGAATGAATCGGAAAAACAAATAGAGCGTAGCAAAAGCAAAATAAAGCGTCAGGATTTTGCCCGCAGCTTTTCAATCGCCTTCAGCATCTCGTCCCGTCGTTTGGCAGCCGTCATCCATCGGGGCAGGCGGGCGCCGATGCTCCTCGTCAGAAAACGTGTGCCGTTCCGCTCCCGCAATTTCGCCGCAATATGCTCCTCCAAGAACTGCAAATGCTCATAACTATAGGCCCACAGCAAGTGGCCGCCCACTTCAATCTGCAACCAAAGCGGATAATGGAAGAACGGGTCATAAGGCTCTCCGAGGACGAAGTGCTTGCTCTTTATCCAAAGTTTTTCCAGTTCCTTGTTGTAGCCGCAATTGCCGCAGACAACCCTAATCTTTGACTTGTCCGCCTTAAAAACCGTTTCTCCATTGGTGTTTACCAAGGCTTTTTGGCTGCAAGTTGGGCACTCCACCAGCACGTCTTTGATGAAATCATGCAGGTGCGATTGATAGGTATGTTTCGTTCTTGATTCCATTTTGAAAAATTGATTCTACTAATCCCGCAATCCAACGTAGAGGTAGTAAAAATAATCGAAACGCTCAATGCCCACGATATTGATGTAACAATCACCCACTACCCAGCTCATATTGCCGAGGTCCAAATAACCCACTTTACCCCAATCTGCGTCTTTTAGTTCCCCCAAAGATTCATTGAGGACATCCCGGACTTCGATGGCCCGGTTTTCGCCACCTTTTTCTCCCCCTAACATTTCCTCTATCTTAAGGAAAGGGTCTGACATTTTATTGCCTAATTTATGCACAGTAACATGGCTCTTAAATCCGCCCAATATAGTATGATGTCCCAAATACCAATAGACATGGCCCCCACCCTCTTTTTTTTGTTCAGCTATTTTATCCAAAGCGCCATAGGGCGTACTCCAAGGCAGGAAAAATCCCGTGTCTTCGAATAAGATGCCATGCTGAAGGTTGCTCTTCATTTGCTTCCTCCGAGTGGCTTTATTCTTAGAATATGGGAAAATAAAGGGGACTTCGGGAATTTTGAATTCATCTGTTTCTTGCATGGTATAAAAGATTTTTTAGTGGGAAAAATTCAATCTACTATTTGGAATTAAGGGTTGGCCAGTTTTCAGGCAGGCAACAATGCTTTCTGGAGGTGTTCTTGAATAGCTGTTTTTACATTCGGTTTGAAACGATGGTCTTCCAAACCCTGTCCCGTCAGGAACCGTTCAAAGGAAACAAAATCCAGAAAAACCAGGCCATCGTGCCAGTTCGTCTGGCCGATTTCAATTCCATAATTTCGAACGTAAACGAAATCCTGTACCTTGGTATCGCCTGTCTTCCACCCAAGTTCGTGTTTAGTATTTGGGTATTCGAACAATGGAAAATGACGGGTAGCAACCGGTCCATCTTCTCTGAATGCACTTCGGATGCCAGCCACCAATTGTTGTCGGATGGATAAATCGGGAATCGGCATCCTTGGCCCGTAGAACCAGAAATCGCTTAAAAGCTGCCGATATACAGTATCCGAAGTGCAGAATTCTTTCGATTTATCCTTATAAACAAGCCCTTTCGATGAAAGGGTTAGGCTCCAATCATAGGTGTCAACCACCTTCGTTGTGTACTTGAATCTCCGCTCCACAATGCGCTCAGGTTGAATCAATCTCCAGAAATCATAGCAAAGCCGCCCAGTTTCCGACAAATTTTTGTAAGCCGCCTCTGCTATCGGCAACAAGGCTATCATGGCTTTGTGCCGCACCGCCAAAGGCTCGAATTTTAGCGGCTTATATTGCCCAAACAACTCATCAAAACTCCAGAATTTTTCATACTTGTCAATCTTTTGAAGAACGCCGTTTTCTTTGAACTGCAACATTGGTTTGTAATTAATTCTGGTTACTTATACTAAGACGGTGTTCGGATTTTGGGTTTCGAGTGAAAAGTTGCCAATTTTTCGATGGTACAAGGCGGAAAATTGGGAGCATAGTGGCGCTACGTGACCAATTTTTCAACGAAGTAACATCGGAAAAGGGGTGATTTTTCGCCGGAAGCTAAAATCCGAACACCGTCTAAGGCTTTCTGCCAATATTCTAGCCATCATAATTAATCCAGTTCATGAATAAATCAGGATGCTGTCTTCCGCTAGCTTGAAGTAACCATTGGTGGAAAGTTTCTGTCGAACGGTCTCACTGCCAATAAAATTCAGAATCTCCGGGCGTTTTATCAGCGGAATACCTGTCTGCTTTTCCCATTTTTCTTCGGTTGGCACATCAATGATGGCCACCACATCGCCCCCGCCAAACTCCCAGTACATACTGAAACTGTGGCCCTCGCCTTGGAAGACGACCTTGCCACTTCGGCCCGATTCCTCGAACCAGACTTTCCAGCCGTTTTCGTTCGGTTGGCCCGTATCGTTTCCAAAAACTCGCTTGATGAAATCGAACGCAATGTCCATAATGCCTGATGCCATATTCAGAATTTTATCAAAATTATTACTGTTCCCACCATTAGCAAAAATACCTGCAAAATCATTCCTACCAAATAGGCGGTTCCAATGCCCGGCCCCTGCTCGCTATATGCGCCCATTACTTTCTCCAAAACAAAATGGCCGCCGACAATGCAAGCTGCCCAAACTCGCAACAATAACCAGCTTTTCTCAACCGTTGGCAGCCACCACATTGCGAAGCAAACTACCACCAACAGCGGGACATAAAACCAGCATTTATCAATGAATCCATCTATTGCTTTCGAAGGTGGCATGTTTGCCTTGGCCATTAATTTTGCTGCCCCATAAGCTAGCAACCACAATAATTCTGGGCCGATGATATAGCGCATAGCTTCGTTGTTTTTAATTATTCCTTAGTGACCTTGATTTTTATCGCCTTGCTTTTTTCCATATCAAAATCCACTATGAAATAGCCGTCCGGCTCCACGTAAACCGTGCTGTCTTCAGCTTGTTTCTTTTCGGTAAATGCAAACTTGAATTGATAGCGCAACGGCTTTTCACTCAACTGCTCGAATTCCGTTTCCTCCATCAAGAAATAAGAAGGCTTATAATGCTGAGTTGCCCACGTTTCAGCCGAGGTTTTGGCTTTTTCATAAGACGCCGTGAACTGGTCACTTGCCGTGTTAAAGCTCCAATTATCCGACACTTTTTCCGCAATAAAATCCTGATTATACGGTAACTGAAAGCGATAAACAACCTGTTTCAAATATTGACCATCCATAAAATAAGATATGGGCAATATTTCCCCGGGAATACTTGCTTCACCAGCTTTTTCCATCAACAATATTTCTTTGTCATATTCCTCCGTTTTTGGCAAGCTATTAAACACCGTTTCCAATTTCGTCAAGCATTCCTGCCGATATTCCTCCGTTGCTTCATGGAAAAGCAGCAACGAAGCCGTTCCGTTGCGGATGCTGACAACTGGTTTTTCGAAGCCATGCGTTTTCAACTTCCGTAGTAAATCCTGTGCATCTTGAAAGTAAGTCTGGGCTTGCGCAAAGGCCGTATCCACCAGCCCCGTCGTGAGGTTCAGTTCGGGGCTGCGCTTGTCCCACTTCAGTTTTACCTGCACGAGCGGGTTGGATTTCTCGGCCACCAGCGAATTTTTTACCTTGAAACTCAGGTTGCGGATGGCGTCGTCCGTGCTGGTGGATAGCACCTGGAACCTGCTCGGATAGTGCTTGTCCAGCCAGTCCTGCAAGTTGCTGATGCTTGTCTTTTTGCGGAAGCAAGCGGACAAAAACACCAACAACAAGCCAACCGCAGCGATTTTCGCCATGAGTCCCATCTCTGATTTTTGTTGTTTTATCGTTCTATGATTTTGATGGCCTTTTCCAAAGCTTGCTGAAAATCCGGGTCAGTGGCACATGCATCTTCCCAGTTCAGGGCAAGCAATAACTGCCTGTCCATCAGCGCATTATCACCTTTCATGCCCCAGAGTGAGAGCAGGTCCACCGCTTTTTTGAAATGGATTTCGTTATTGTCCCGCAGGCACTGGATGGCGAAGCGCTGGGCGGCCTTGTTGTCACGCATGCGCCCCAGGGCACTGAAAACATAGTTTCGCCAATAATCCTCCTCCTGCTCAAACTCGAGTAGGGAAATCGTGATTTCTGCCGCACTGTCGCTGTTGAATAGTTCGCTCAGAATCATGCCGATGGCTTGGCGTGCCTTGAGATTGGGGGCCTTGGCGGCCTCCACCAACTGTTCCTCCACGTTCGCCACGCCGTTGTAACGGAGGGCGGTGGCGATGTGGTACAGCACCTCCTGCTTGTCCTCGGTTTTTAGCCGCTCCGCAAAATTGGCGACCAGCTCTTTGCGCCAGCGCTCCTCATCACCTGGGTCGGGCTTATAGACATCGGCATAGTCCTTCATGATATAGTGGTGCATACCACCGTTTTCCATGAAAATCCGTTTCGATTCGGCATTCCTTTCCTCCGGCTTCGTAAAGATTTTTTCCGGGGTCAACGCCTTTTGAAGATGCTTCTGAATGGCAGTTTTGACCTTTGGGGTAAAATCCTCGGCACTCAAGCCCTGCCCCGTCAGGAAGCGCTCAAAGGAAATAAAATCCAGGAAAACCGGGCCATCGTGCCAGTTCGTTGACCCCACGTCAATGCCGTAGCCCCGTACGATGACAAAGTCCTGGGCGGCCCAATCGCCCTTTTCCCAACTCAACGAATCATCAACGGGCGGGTATTCGAACAGCTCGAAATGTGCCCTAGACACTGGCCCAATTTGCAAAAAAGCATTGCGGATGGCCGACACTACTTGCTGCCGGACAGCCAGTTCCGAAATCGGCATCCTCGGCCCATAAAACCAAAAATCGCTGAAAAGCTGTTCATAGACCTTGCCCGTTTGGAAATATTCACCCGAAATATCCTTGTAAAAAAGGCCCTGTTGCGTCAGTTTCAGTTCCCAACGGTAGGTGTCAACGATGGTGGTCGTGTAGCTGAAGCTTTGCTCCGCAATGCGCTGCGATTGCAATTGTTTCCAAAAATCGTAGCACAACCGCCCCGCTTCCGACAACTCGGAATAAACAGCTTCGGCCAGTTGTACCACCCGCCGCATGGCCTCGTTCCGTTCGGCAAGCTGGATGCCCGGCAACGGCTCATACGTCTCCAAAAGTTCTTTGAAGGTCCAGTGCTTGTCCTTAAAACTCAGCTTTTGCAGGATGCCGTCCTCCGTGAATTGCAGCAATGTTTTCATTTAGGAAAAATATGGTTCAGAAAAACGCCGCTAGGTACCGCCCCGGCGTTAAAGTTGATGGCTGTTTTCATTTGATTTTCAGTGTTTTAAATTGAAATCAGCACAAAAATATTGCATCGCCTGTCAGTCGAGTTTTTTTTCAGTCCGAGACCGCTAAAAACCATAAGCAGGCGGGTAAAAACACGCCTGAAACGTGTTAGCTCAACTTATTGTCCAGATTCCACAGCGAATTTTCTGAAAAAACCTATTTTCCCGCACCGAAAATCATTTTTGGTTAAAAAGCACCATCATGGCAACCTACAACATCACCGTCAACGGCAAGAAGCACAAGGTCGAAGCCGACGCCGACACCCCGCTGCTTTGGGTATTGCGTGACAACCTTGGCCTCTACGGCACAAAATATGGCTGCGGCATCGGCGAGTGCGGCGCTTGCACCATCCACTACAACGGCAACGCCATGCGCTCCTGCTCCATGACCGTGGCGGACGTGGGCGAGGCCGCCATCACCACCATCGAGGGCCTCTCGCCCGACGCCAGCCACCCGCTCCAACAGGCCTGGCGGGAGCACGACGTGCCGCAGTGCGGCTACTGTCAGGCTGGACAAATCATGAGCGCCGACGCCTTGCTCGCCAGCACACCCAACCCCGACGACGAGGAAATTGATGCGGCGATGTACGCCAATATCTGCCGTTGCGGAACGTACAACAAAATCAAGGCGGCCATTAAAACGGCAGCTGGGAAGCGGTGACGACCGCCCTCTATGAAATCTCCGTGTCTCCGTGCCTCCGTGTTTAATTTTTTTACCACGGAGGCACTAAGGCACAAAGAGCCACTAGGCTAACTTTCAAAAATTCTCAAAAATGACAACCGAACTCCAACATAGCAGGCGCCAATTCCTCAAAATAACCGCCACCGTCGGCGGAGGCATGATGCTCGGCTTTTCATGGCTGAAACCCTACGGCGAAGGCCTGGGCGCTGATATCGTGAGCGATTTCATCGAGCTGAACGGCTACCTAAAAATAGCGCCCGATGCCACGGGCAAGGGCAGCATCATCACCATTATGTCGCCAAACCCAGAGGTGGGCCAGAACGTGAAAACCTCCATGCCCATGATTGTGGCAGAGGAATTGGGCGTCAACTGGAAGGATGTCATCGTGGAGCAGGCCCCGCTCAACACCGCCATTTTCAAGCGGCAGGTCGCCGGGGGCAGCCAGTCCATCCGCCAGACCTGGGCGACGCTGCGCAATGCGGGCGCCACGGCCAAGCACCTGCTCATCGAGGCTGCTGCGCAAGAATGGGGCGTCGCTGCTGCTGAATGCACCGCTGCGGACAGCTTTGTGAAACACGCCAGCAGTGGCCGTTCGGCGAGCTACGGAAGCCTTGCGGCAGCAGCCGCAAAACTGACCCCACCCGCCCCGGAAGCCGTGAAACTGAAGGACCCATCGGAATTCACGCTCATTGGCACCAGCCAAATGAACGTGGACATGGAGGCCATCCTCACGGGCAAACCTGTTTTCGGCCTTGACCAGAAAGTGCCGGGCATGCTCTACTCGACAGCCCTGCGGCCACCTGCCTTCGGGCAAAAACTCAAGTCCTACGACGACAAGGCAGCCCGTGCGGTGAACGGCGTAAAAGATGTTTTCAAATTCGGCAGCGACAATAAAATAGCTGTGGTGGCCACTTCCACATGGGCGGCCATCAAGGGCAAAAAAGCACTGCAAGCCGTTTGGGAGGATGACGGCACTTTGGAAAGCACCGCTTCGCAATACGAGGCCATGCGCCAAAAACTCGACGAGCCAGCCGCACAGCCAAAGCGCAACGATGGCGACGTGAAGGCCGCATTTGCGACAGCCGACAAGGTCATCGAGCGGGTCTATGAAGCGCCGTACCTGCCGCACAACCCCATGGAGCCGGGCAATTTCTTCGCCAACGTGACGACGGACAAAGTAGAGCTTTCCGGCCCAGCGCAGGCACCTGAGCGCTTCCGGGGCGAGGTCGCAAAGCTGCTCGGTCGGGACGAAAGCACCGTCACCATTGGCCTGACCCGCATGGGCGGCGGCTTTGGGCGGCGCCTCCGGGGCGATTTCGTGCTGGAAGCGGCGGAGATTTCGAGCCTTGCGAAAGCGCCCGTGCAGCATGTTTATACCCGTGAAGACGATATGACGGCGGGCATCTATCGCCCGGCCTGCATGTACAAGTTCCGGGCGGCCATCAAGGGCGGGCAACTCGTTGGCTACCACCTGACCGGGGCGGGCATGGGTTCAGGAAACGTGGTGCGGGAAAACTTCTTCCCTGCCGGTGCCCTCGAAAACTGCCTGATGGAATCGCACGAAGTGCCGAGCAAAGTGACAACGGGGCCTTGGCGGGCACCCGTCACCAACTTCCTCGCCAGCGCCGAGCAGAGCTTTTTCGATGAGATAGCCGAGGCATTGGGGAAAGACCCCGTGCAGTTCCGCATTGAGCTGTTCGAGCGGGCGAAGGCGAACCCCGTCGGCAAGTTCGAGTACGATGCGGAGCGGAGCATCGGCGTGATGAAATTGGCGGCGGAGAAGTCCAATTGGGGAAAAGCTGCCCCCGGTATTCACCAAGGTTTCAGCGCCTATTTCTGCCACAACTCCTACGTGGCCGAGGTGGCCGAGGTGAAAATGGAAGGCCGCAAGCCCGTGGTGAAGCGGGTCGTTTGCGCCGTGGACTGCGGCATCGTCATCAACCCCGTGGCGGCCATCAACCAGTGTGAGGGCGGCGTGATTGATGGCATCGGCCATGCCATGTACGGCGATTTTACCCTCGAAAAAGGCAAGCCACAGCAGGACAATTTCGATAAGTTCCGGCTGATACGCATGGGCGAGCAGCCTGCCGTGGAGGTGCATTTCGTGAAGAGCAACACCGACCCGACCGGCCTCGGCGAGCCGACCTTGCCGCCTGCGGGTGGGGCAGTGGCGAATGCCTTCTTCAAAGCGACCGGCCAGCGGGTGTATGTGCAGCCGATGGTGAAGGGGGTGAAGGGGTTGGGGTGAGAAGTATTGATATTTTACAACCTAAAACTCAATATTGTGAGACTAAAACCCACATATATACTCGTAATCTTTTTATGTTGCTTCCAAATCTCGCTGTCAGGTTGTTTTACATTTATTGGTTTAAATAAAGGTAAGGAAGCGGCAAATAGAGCCGACAGTAAAAGGCCTTCGTTTGAACCTTCAACCATATTTTTTGACACACTTACAGTGGGCACAATACTGGATGTGGTGAAGAAAGATGGCCTTGTTTATCAAGGAAAATATGTTAAAATAGTCGAAGCAGAAGTTAGCAGCAGCAATACAGTCTCTGCTTTAGTTTTGGACATAAGGGAATCCAAAAAACATCGAGCTATTCCCCTAAAAGAAATTGACCATTTAGTTATCGGACCAAAGTCAAAACAGCCAAAACTTGTTGGCGGGTTGATAGGTGCAGGAGTAGATGCAATAGTAGTATTTGGTGGGATTTTGCTGTTAAAGGTTCTTATAGAAACCTTATTTGAGGGTTTCAGCTATTAACCAGTGATTTTTTTGACATGAAAAATAAGCCATTATATTCCAATCGTATTATGTGATCGCATTATTGATTGAGGTTTTTAAAAACCCGTCATTATAAAAGCTATAATTTTTTCGTTCATTTTGTGAAATCTATTCACGAACAAAAATAG
>Ga0209066_10003070_pt1 | contig 19527 bp, 18 predicted proteins | sample All_14_2_FD_187198 | JGI IMG/M metagenome (GOLD analysis project Ga0209066, IMG submission 187198) | Freshwater microbial communities in response to fracking from Pennsylvania, USA - Allegheny Zone_MetaG_DW_15 (SPAdes) (version 2) ... | reverse complement strand
GTGTGGATGTGGTCGTCAGTTTCTCGATCACCGAGGATCATGGACGGGTCTTCCGGGGCCTGATCACCGATGTCTTTGCGGATGCGAGCGACATCTCGGGCGAGCTGGCGGCCACGCCGGGGGTGCCCCTGGTCTTCACCGACGCCGCCCCGACCCCCGGGGCCTATCGCTACTGGGCCGTCGCCGAGGATGCCTCGGACAACCCCTCCGACCCCGCCGGCCCCGTGCCGGTGACGGTCCCCTGATCCGACACTTACTCCCCGACTCTCTGGAGATCGACCATGACCGATCTGGCCACGGCCTTTGCGGCGGCTTTCCGCGACTATCAGGTCGATGGCCTGCCCGTCAGCGGCAAGAACAACCCCGACAAGCCCACACTCCGGGCCCTGGGGGCGCTGCTCGACAGCGTCATCGCCTCGACCGGCGCGGATATGCTGAAGTTCGAGACGGTCGCCGCGCGCGATGCGGTCGATGATGCCGACGACGGGACGCTGGCCCGCGTCTGGAAGAACAATGGCGACGAAGCCGATCCGGCGAACGGCGTCTATCAGTCCGATGGCGGCGTCTGGGAGCCCGCGACCTGGTACTATGAAGCGGTCGCCGCCGTTGTGCAGCCGCTGGTCGATGCGGGCGTTGCCGAGGCCGAGGCCTGGGCGGAGGGCACCGAACCGGGAGGTCCGGGCACCAAGAGCGCGATGGAACACGCGGACGATGCCGGGGCATCCGCCGCAGCGGCGGCCAACTCCGCAGCGGCTGCATCGGCCGTCGTGCCGGTCAATGGCGAGCCGCTCGCGACGATCGGTGATGAGGCGGGGTTCGAGCGATGGGCCTTCTATGATCGCGGACTGAAGTCACCGTGGGCGCAGGCGACCGAAAGCCAGGTGCGGCGTGCGCGGCTGCCCGACCCCGCAACCGATTATTCGGCCCTGTCGCGACTGGCCCAACTGGTGCACGTCCTGATCTATGGCCAGTCCCTGGCCACGGGGGCCTATGGCACGCCGCCCCTGTCCACGACGGCGACGCCCAACGCCAAGAGGTTCGTGGGCGGCGTGAGAAGCCGGGAAGGCAATGCCGATCCCACCACCTTCTATGCCAGCCTGGTCGGCCTGACCGAGACGGAATCGACCGTGTCCACCCTGCCGTATGGCGAGACGGTCGCGTCGGGCATGGCGGGTATGTTCATGCGCGCCATGCTGGACGAAGACAATATCGATTTCGCGGCCTGGGGTCAGACCCTGTTGATGTCGGCCCCCGCGGAACCGGGGGAAACCGCAGCCAATCTCGGCCCGGCAGGTTCGTTCTTCCCCGTGCTTGAACGCGACATCGAAAAGGGTGTCGATCGGGCGGCGGACGACGGCCTACTGTATGGACCGGCCGCTCTGATCTATCTGCAAGGCGAGGCTGATCGCTCGACCGCCATCGCGACCTATATTACCCAGGTGCTGGCCATTCGCACGGCGGCCCAGGCCGCTATGCAGACCGCATCGGGCATCGTCCGCGACCTCCCGATGATCGTCTATCAGGCGTCGTCCGGGCAGGCGTCGGGAGGGGGGATACCCCGGTCGTCGCTGGCCTCGCTGCAAATGAGCGAGACAGAGGATTGGGTCGGCCTGGGGGCGGTGACCTATCCCATGTCCTATGTGGACGGCACCCATATGACGGCGGCGGGCTATCGCTGGCTGGGCGCCTATCTGGGCCTGGCGCTGAAGCGGTGGCTGATCGACGGGCGCAAGCCGGAATATCTGGCCCCTGGCACCCCCGAATGGGGCGACGGCTGGGTGATGATCCCCTTCACCGTGCCCAACGGGCGGATGGTCTTTGACGCGATCGCCGTGTCCAATCCCGGCAACTATGGCTTTGGCCTGAGGGCGGCGGACGGAACGCCGATAACGGTGTCGGGCGTGTCGATCGTCGGCCCCGACCGCCTGCTGATCCAGACAGGTTCGTCCCTGCCCAGCGGGGCCAAGGTGTCAGCGGGGCATTCGTCCGTCGATACGCTGATCAACGCCGGGCCGATCACGGGCCGCCGAACCAATCTGCGCGACCAGCAGGGCGACCGCCTGACCTGGGAAGGCAAGCGCCTGGACAACTGGTGTCCACTTTTTGAAAAGGTCCGTCCCTGATGACCAAGGTCGTTCGCATTGTCGTGCCAGAACGCGACTTCTCAGAGAGCTATGTGGCCTATACGCCGCCCCATCCTTTCCCGACCCTGGGCGGTGCGCTCTACGCCGGTTACGTCTTCGGGTCGGACTATACCGACTATGCCGAGCTGGAGGACATCTCTGGCAACGGGCGGTCCCTGACCAAGACGGGCACCCCCACGCGCGCCGCGGAGTCCACCCTGGTGGACTATAACGCCTATTATCAGACGCCCTTCACGGCGACCGCGCTGGCCACGGCGAATGAGGCCGCCTCGATCGTCGCCTGGATCAAGCCTTCGGGCCTGGAGACGGCGTGCCTTTATGTGACGGCGGGGTCGGCGACGACGCCTTTCGTCGACAGCTATGGCATTCAATCCAGCACGACCAGCGTGCTGCAGGCTGCGTCGCGCGTGACCACGACCCAGACCGCCGCCATCCTGGACGATGCGACGCGCGGTGTGGCGTTCGACATGGCGGCCGGTGTGTTCCATGCCGACAGCGACGGGGGCGGCCTTATCGAGGCCTATCACCAGTCGCCAAACGGTGCGCTGAGAGCCGCCGCCACGGTACCCAGCCACGGCGCCAGTCCCGTGGGGGCCAATCAGTTCAGGATCGGTTCGGCCTATGGCTCACCCTCGACGGCCCCGTTTGCGGTGGCGGGGGTTGCATTCTATGACCGTGACCTGACCGAGGCCGAAATCGGGCTGCTGCGCTATGCGGGCCAAACCTGGTTCGGCAGTTTCGGGCTGGATGTATGAGTCCGACTAGCGCCAGGTCCGCGCCAGCCGTCATCCGTCGTGCACCGCCAACCGACGCCCAGATGGCGCTCAACTGACCGCCGCCGTCCAACCGCCTGACTTTCAACGCCGGGAGGGCGGACCATGGACTTGCGTGAAATCCCCGCGTTCTGGGGGCTGTGCGGCGGTGTGCTGAACGGGGCCGTGGGCCTGGTCACCGCCTATTCGACCAGGGCCGGGAACCCCCTGGCGCGGCGCAGGGCCTGGTTCACGGTGTTCCTGGGGGCGCTGGGCGGGCCGATCATCGCCGAGGCCCTGACGCCCAGTTTTCTGGCCCTCATTCCGGCCCTGGATATGCGCGCCCTGGCCCTGGTTTTGGGCTGGGTCACTGCGAACGATCCCCGCAGCCTGTTCACCTGGATCCGCGACCGTTTCCTCTTGCCGCTGAAAGGAGCATCCGAATGACCTGGGCCCATCTGACCGTGATCGCTACTGGGCTGTTGTATGTGGGGGCCAGCATGGCCCTGGGCGTCGTCGTGCGCCTGTTGGGGCCGACCTATCACACCAAGGTCACCGCCCCCCTCTGGATCGTGGTCTTCTTCGCCCTGGCGGCGGTGTCGCTGCTGTGGCGGGGGGTGACCCTGCTGTTTCCGGGTGAGCTGGTCGATACGGACAGGATCAGCCTGGTGGCCCCCCTGACGGCCGTGGTGGTGGTCGGGCTGTGTCTTTTCGTGTTGGACTATGTGATGGGCGACCGGTCGCCTCCGCCGCTGTTCAATCAGTGGTTCAGCTGGGCCCTGAAACGACGGGTGACCGAAGACGGCATCGTCCATGCGGCCTTCGCCCTGCCGCCTGCCATGCATGAGGCCGCCCCCTGCGGGGCGCAGATCAATCGCACGGGCCGGGGCCTGAGGCTGGCGGTGCTGAGCGGCGGGGCGGCGACGATCCTGATCGTGCTGGGCGTCATCGCGGTCAATGCCACGGGCTGAGGGGGTAGTGTCTCAGTTTGAATGTCGGGAAGCGCCGTAGGAGATAATCGAGCGCACCACGCGAGAGCTTCAGTAAGGTGCGGCTACGCCCGGAAAGCCTGTAAAGGCTGGGATCCGGCAACGTTGCAAAGCCGTGCGGTGGATCGGGTCGAGGCCTCCCGCTCCACCGGCCTGACATTCAAACTGAGACACTGCCGGTTGACGGACCGCCACGAACGCCGTTCGTGGCGGTCCGTCAGTTCGCCGGCAGGATCTGACGCTCGATCGAGGCGGCAATATCCGCACCCGCCCGGACGCGGGCCAAATCATGGCGCGCCTGCATCGTCAGCAGCAGTTCGGCCGATACGCCAAAGGCTTTTTCGATCTTCACCGCCATCTCGGGCGACAGGGCGGCCTGACCCTTCAACAGGCGGGTCAGGTTCGGGCGGGTCACCTGCAACAGGACGGCGGCGGCCGAAACCGTCAGCTGGTAGCTGGGCAGGGTTTCTTCGCGGATCAGTTCGCCGGGGTGGCTGGGGGCGGCAAGCATGGCGGTCTCCAAGGTCTGACGGGTATGTATTGCGAAACGATACGGAATGGAAGGGGGCCGAAGCCCCCTAGTGGTAGTCCAGAAAGTCCAGATCAGTGATCGTTCCGGTTTTCTGATCGAGGCGGAAGGTCAGTCGCCAGTTCGGTGTGACCCGCATCGACCAGACGCCGGGCTGGCCGGGCTTCAGTTCGTGAACGTGCCAGCCCGGCGAGGCATCGGCTACTTGGCGGATGGTCTGGGCCGAGGCCAGGGCCGACAGTTGAAGGTTGATGCGGGCGAGGGCCTTGGCCTCGATGCCCTTGATACGCGACGGCGGGGTGCCCTCGATCAGTGCCCGGATCGCCTTGTGTTTCGCGGTCTTCAGTTCCATCGCCGTCATCCCTCTGCGTTGATGACTACTTGTATTGCGCGACGATACATAACGCAAGCGAATGTATTGCGATACGATACGTTTTTTTAGGGCGCGCGCCGTCCGTTCCGACCCCTGACATTGGAGACGACGATGAAGGCTTTGCCTGCTGCCTATGCATGGCTGGATGACATCCAGGGCCTGCCGCGACTGCTGGTCGAGGCCCGAGCGCTGTTCGGCGTCACCGAGACGCCGGGCGCCGCCAGCACACCCCAGATCATGGCCTGGGCCAATGAAGTCGGCCTCGGCAAAACCTATCCGAACGACGGCACCGCCTGGTGCGGTCTGTTCGCGGCAGTGGTCGCGAAGCGCGCGGGCTGGGAGGTGGTCGCCGGGCCGCTCTGGGCGCGCAACTGGGCCCACTTCGGACGCAAGGTGGATAAGGCCGATGCGGCGCTGGGCGACGTGCTGGTGTTCAGCCGCGAAACGGGTGGCCACGTCGGCTTCTATGTCGGCGAAGACGCCACCGCCTTCCACGTCCTGGGCGGTAATCAGGGCGACCAGGTCTCGATCGTCCGCATCGCCAAAAGCCGCTGTATCGCCGTCCGCCGCCCGAAATGGCGGGTGGCCGAGCCCGCCGGGGTCCGCAAGGTCCAGCTGGCCGCCAGCGGTGCCCTGTCCAGAAATGAGGCCTGAGATGAGCCGAGCTTTGCAAATCCTCGCTGGCTTGAAGGGCTATGCCCTGGTGCTGGCCATCGGCCTGGCCCTGGGCTGGGGCGGAGCGTGGAAGGTCCGTGACGGGATGGCGGCCGAGGCCGCGCTGAAGGCCGCGCAGGCGCAGACCCGTGCCGCCAACGATGTCATCGACCGCACCCAGCAGGCCGCCACGGTGACCGAAGACGTCGGGCGGGACGTCGAGGCCGCCCAGGTCGAAACCCGCATCGTCTATCGGACCATCACGGAAAGGATCCCCGTCTATGTCACGCCTGAAACTGATCGCGCTGTCGTCTTGCCTCTTGGCTTCGTGCGCCTGCACGACGCGGCCGCCGCCGGGACCGTCGCAGCCCTTCCCGACCGCGCCGGGCAACCTGCTGACGCGCCCTCAGGCATTGCGCTCTCTGCCGCCGCCGGCACGATCGTCGGCAACTACGGCACCTGCCTCGAATGGCGGAACCAGGTGATCGGCTGGCAGAGCTGGTATGCCGAACAGTCTGCGAGCTGGGGTCCGGTGCCGGACACAGGAACCGGACGGACCCCGCCGGATTGACAGGGGGTGGCGTCCATCCTCAGCGCCTCTACCGATCAGTGCCCCGATTACTGGCCCGCTGTCCCGAAAGGGCGGCGGGCCTTTCGGCGTTTTGGGGCCGCGCTATGGTGCGCCATGGACCGCCCGCCCGGAGAACGCCGCCTGATCGCGGCCCTGATCGTCGTCACCGCCCTGATGGTGGTGGCGCTGGCGTGGCAGGCGATGGGGGCGTGACGCCCTAGCGCTCGATCGTGATCAGGGCACCATCCGGGAGGGGGCGCTGCAGGGCCTGGGCCTCGGCCCAAGGGGCGCGCATCCACAGATCGCGTTCGACGGCCGTCGTCAGGATCACCGGCATGGCCTTGGGGTGGACGGCTCCGACCTCTGCATTCGGTTCGGTCGTCAGGAAGGCGCAGAGGTCGGCTGTTTCCCAGCCCGTCTTGATCTTGCGGACGCCCTGCCAGGCCGGGGTCCAGATGCCGGCAAAGAAGGCCAGCGGTTCGGGATCTTCGCCAGCCAGCCGAAACCAGATCGGGCGGTAGCGGCCCTCGGCATCCCGTCCGGGCTCGCTGAAGGCCGTAAAGGGGATGAGGCCGCGGTTCTCCGGGCCCAGCCAGGGTCGCCAGTGGCTGCTGGCCGTATTGCGGACGTTGGTGGTGCCGCCGTCGGGCTCAATCCGCAGCAACTGATCGAAGTCGACGTCCTTGCCCTTGGCGCGCAGCTTGTCGGCTCGCTTCGTGGCCGCGTCCAGGATGGCCTTGCGCGACGACGGCATACCCCAGCGCGCCGTCGTCAGGATGCGGTCGCCGCCCGCCTCGGCACGCACGATCGGCACGGCATAGTCCGGATACAGGTCGCGCGGTTCCAGGTTCCCGACGTCCGACCCCATGGCGCGGGCCAGGTCGAGGATGGCCGCCGGGCCCTTTCGAAGACTGTACAGGTTGCACATGGCGGGAACCCTATAGGCCCCTGCTGCGCTGTCGAGGGGCAGTGCCGGCTGTATGAGCGGTGGCCCGGCCGTAAGCGCCGCTCTTCATTCCCGCCCAGAATCGTCGGGCGAGATCCATTTCCCCATGACCATGCGCCATCCCAGGGCGATCAGCCGGGCCCGCTCCTGATCATTGAACGCCCACCAGGCGGGGTGGCGGTCGGTGATCGTGTCCAGAGACAGCGGCCAGAAGCTGTTCGCGTCGAGGAACCGCACCCGGCCGGGACACCCGGCGACCCGGCATCGCGGCCGGCGATTGGCCAGGGTCGCGTCCGGGCCCAGTGCCGCCGCAACGGCGGCCAGATCGACGGGCCCCTGAGCCCGACACACCAAACACAGCCAGCAGGCTCTGCCGCCCCTGGTGAGGATCTGGGCGATGGTAAACCCTTCCCCCAGAGTCATGCGTCAGCCCCGACGGACGGCGTTCGCGGCCTGCTCGACTGCAGCGTGCATCGCCCGGGCATTGACGAAGCGCGCATCGCGAAGAAAGCGGGCGATCAAGGCCTCACTGTCTCCCGGCGGCAGCTCGATCGCGTTCGACGTCGGGGTGGGCTTGGGTTGGGTCCTGGACATGGCGAGATGCTCTGGCTGTGGCGGCCGATGCCTCTCACACCCTCAATGTTCTTGCAATGTTCTAATTTGGGCAGGGCGGCGAAATCGTGGAGATGCCGGAACAGGCCCTGAACACCCTCCGGGACTATTCCGGGACTTTTAGTCCCGGACGGCCCCTCTCGGCTCCATTTGTTCCCAGACCTGAGGGCGGGATAGACGCGAAGTGCGCGCGACCGGCCTTGTTTTTACTACGGAATATGGTGGCTGGAGGCGGGCTCGAACCGCCGACCTGTGGGTTATGAATCCACCGCTCTAACCAGCTGAGCTACCCAGCCCCAATCGACAGTCTGTCTCTCGAGTCCCGGCGGGAACTGGTCTGTCCGCCGGAAGAGGCGTGCCTATATAGGCCACAGCCGTCGCGTTCAAGTGCGGGCGGCACCGGATCAATCGGTCGCATATCATCGCCCTGCGCCGACTGGAACAACCGCAGTCACAGACTCGTTTCGCGCAACGTCCCATTCCATGAGGTTACCCATGCGCCTGATCGCCCTCGCCGCCTCCGTTTCCGCCCTGACGCTGGCCGCCGCCTGCGGCGCGAACGGTCAGTCCGCCCCGCAGGATCCGGGTACGCCTCTGGAGACCCGCCCGGCCAACGCCCCGGATCAGCGCCCGGCTTTCGACGGCCAGACGCGCGCGCCGGGCGTCCGAACCGAGCCGGCCCTGACCCACAGGGTTGTAGCCTCCGGGCTGGAAAACCCCTGGGGCCTGGCCCTGCTGCCGAACGGCGACTGGCTGGTGACGGAAAAGCCGGGGCGGATGCGGATCGTCACCGCCCAGGGCCAGATCGGTGAACCCATCACAGGTCTCCCCGCCGTCGATGCACGCGGCCAGGGCGGCTTGCTTGACGTCGTGGTCGGTCCCAGCTTTGCCCAGGACCGGATAATCTATTGGAGCTATTCGGAGCCACGAGACGGCGGCAACGCCACTTCGGTGGCGCGTGGGGCCCTGTCGTCGGACGGCAGTCGGGTCGACAGCGTCCAGGTCATCTTCCGTGCCCTGCCCGTCTATGACGGCGACAAGCATTTCGGCTCTTCCCTGGCCTTTGCGCCCGACGGCACCCTGTTCATCACCCTGGGTGAGCGATCCGACGCCCCAATGCGGCCCCAGGCCCAGGACCTGGGCTCTCATATGGGCAAGACCATCCGCATCAATGCCGACGGTACCGTGCCCCAGGACAACCCCTTCGTCGGGCGCGAGGGGGCATTGCCGGAAATCTGGTCTCTGGGCCACCGCAACGCTCAGGGGATTGCCGTCCAGCCCGGGACCGGGGCGATCTGGACCGTGGAACACGGCACGCGCGGCGGCGACGAGATCAATCTGGACCGCGCTGGCCTGAACTATGGCTGGCCCGACGTGGCCTATGGCGTCGAGTATCGCGGCGGGGCCATCAATGGCGGCGCCACGGCTCGCGAGGGGACGGAACAGCCGGTCTATTTCTGGGACCCCGTCATCGCGCCGGGCGGCATGGCCTTCTATGAGGGAGCCATGTTCCCCGACTGGCAGGGCAATCTGCTGGTCGCGGGTCTGAGGGAAAAACATCTCGCCCGTCTGGTGATTGAGAACGACCGTGTCGTGGGCGAAGAACGCCTGCTCACCGACCTGGGCCAGAGGGTTCGCGACGTCGCCATAGGGCCGGACGGCGCGGTCTGGGTCATCACGGATGAGGACGATGGGGCATTGGTGCGACTGTCGACCGGCGGCTGATCACGGACGCTTGCGCTGCTGTCGTTCGACCCGCAAACTTGCGTTCGCCGTGGGGATGCGGGCCAGACAGGACAGACGACGATGATCGAAATGGTGATCCAGGCGCGGCGCAAGGACCTGGGCGGGTTCGAGGTCGGGCGTATCCTGCCCTTTCATGCCCGCCGCATGGTCGGGCCCTTCATCTTCCTGGACCAGATGGGTCCCGCCGAGTTTGCGCCGGAGGCAGAGGCGATCAGCGTGCGTCCGCACCCGCACATCGGCCTGTCCACCCTGACCTATCTGTTCGAGGGCGAGATCATGCACCGGGACAATACCGGGGCGACCCAGGCGATCCGGCCGGGGGAGGTCAACTGGATGACCGCCGGCAAGGGGATCGTTCACTCGGAGCGGACCGACCCCCTGAAACGCAGCCAGGGTGGGCCCATGCACGGTATGCAGGCCTGGATCGCCCTGCCGACCGAGGTCGAGGACTGCGAGCCGTCCTTCCACCATCATGGCGAACAGGATCAGCCCGCCTATGATAATGCTGGCCTGTTCGCGCGGCTGGTGGCGGGCGAGGCTTACGGGGCCAAGGCGGCCGTCGAGACGTCGTCGCCTCTGTTTTATGTCCACTGGGAACTGGCCGAGGGCGTCCGTACGGCCCCCCCGCCGGGCAAGGGGGCCGGCGGCTATTCCGAACGCGCCCTTTATGTCGTCAAGGGCGAGGTCGAGGTGGGTGATCGGACCTTTCAGGCGGGTCAGATGATCGTGCTGGAACCCAGCGCCGAGCCGACGATCAAGGCGGTGACGGCGGCCTCCGTCATGGTCCTGGGCGGCGAGCCTGTGGGCCCCCGGGTGATCTGGTGGAATTTCGTGTCGTCATCTCAGGCCAAGATCGATGCCGCCAAAGCCGACTGGAAGGCCGGTCGCATGGCCCTGCCGACCGAGGACGGCCTGGAGTTCATCCCCCTGCCCGACGTGCCCTCCACGCCAGAGCCCGCACCAGAAGCGGTCAAGCCCGAGCCGACCCATCCGGTCTGACGCCGCAGCGTCAGTTGCGGTCCGGCACCCGCTCGCCGTCTTCCTTGACGAAGCCTTGGGGCAATGCGTCCAGCAAATCGAAGACGCGTTCGGACGGACGGCACAGCGCCGCGCCCCTGGGTGTCACCACGATCGGACGGTTGACCAGGATGGGGTGCTGCACCATGGCCGCCAGGATGACGTCATCGACCGTCTCGGGGTCGAGCAGGCCCAGCTCGGCGGCCGGCGTGCCGCGTTCTCTCAGGATGTCGCGGGGAGCCACGCCCATGGCGGCCAACAGATCGCGCAACTGCGCCTCGGACCAGCCGATCTTCAAGTATTCGATGATCTCAGGGCGATGTCCCGCCGCCTCGACCATGGCCACCACATTGCGTGATGTCCCGCAGGCCGGATTGTGGAAGATCGTCACGAGAAAAGGCGCAGCCATGGGGCTGATCTAGTCGCCGCGCCCGGATCGTCAACGCCTTTGCATACCGTCAGAAGGCCTCGCGACTTGCTGCAGCGCAGCATTTTCTTTGCCGACAGCGGTTGCGCCGCGACGATCGGACGCGCATCTGGCCAGGATGACCGCCTCCCTCCCTGACCATGCCGAGAAGACCGAGCGGCCCGGCTTTGCCGAGTTCGTCTGCCTGATCGCCCTGATGATGGCGCTGAATGCCCTGGCGATCGACGCCATGCTGCCGGCCCTGCCCGCTATCGGCGATGCCCTGGGGGTGGTCACCGACAACAGCCGTCAGTGGATCATCACCGCCTATCTGCTGGGTTTCGGCGTGGCGCAGATCGTCTATGGCCCGCTGGCCGACCGCTATGGCCGCAAGCCGATCCTGATCATCGGCATCAGCATCTATGTGATCTTCAGCCTTCTGGCCGCTATCGCCCCGACGTTCGAGACCCTGATCCTGGCCCGGATCGGCACCGGCATCGGGGCCGCCGCGACGCGGGTTCTGGCCGTGTCGATCGTGCGCGATCGCTATTCCGGCCGCATGATGGCGCGGGTGATGTCGCTGAGCTTCCTGGTCTTCCTGGGCGTGCCGATCCTGGCCCCGACGATCGGCCAGCTGATCCTGCTGGTTGCGCCGTGGCGCTGGATCTTCGGCGTGCTGGCGCTGGGCGGAGCGGCCATACTGATCTGGTCGGTCATCCGCCTGCCCGAGACGCTGAAGCCCGAAGACCGGCTGCCGATACAGGCGGCCCGAATCGCCGGGGCCTTCCGGCAAGCCCTGACCGAGCGACTGTCCATCGGATACACCCTGGCTTCGACGGCGGTGCTGGGCTCGCTGTTCGGCTTCATCAACTCGTCGCAACAGATTTTCTTCGACGTCTTCGACGCGCCGGGCCTGTTCACCACCATATTCGCCGTGGTGGCGGGCGGGATCGCGATCGCCTCGTTGCTGAACGCCCGCCTGGTCGAGCGGTTGGGTTCACGGCTGATCTCGCACACTGCGCTACTGGGCTTCATCGGCTTTGGGGCCCTCCACGCGGCCGTGTCGATGGCGGGTCTGGAGACGATCTGGACCTTCACCGTCCTGCAATCGCTGACCATGTTCTGTTTCGGCCTGATGGCGGGCAATTTCGGCTCCATGGCGATGGAGCGGATGGGCCATATCGCGGGCACGGCGTCGTCGGCTCAGGGCTTCATCTCCACCGTGATCGGGGCGCTGACGGGCTTTTTCATTGGCCAGCAGTTCAACGGCTCGGCCACGCCCATGGCCATGGGTGTGGCGATATCGGGCGTCATCGCCCTGGGCTTCGTCCTGTTTGCCGAAAAGGGCCGACTGTTCCGGGCGCATCAGGGCGAGGGGCCGGGCGTCATGACCCCGACACCCAAACAGAGCTGACCTTCGGCTCTTGATCTTTCCGGCCTGTCCGGGCGTTGTCCCTGCAAATGTCGCATGAAGGACGCCCGCCGATGATCCGCACCCTACCAGGCCTTGTCTCCGCCCTCGCCCTAACCGTCGCCCTGGGCGGGTGTTCGATGATGACCCCGGCCGCGCCCGCGACGCCGACGGCCACCTTGCCGACCCAAGTGAACTATGTCCGCGATGTCCACTCTCATGCCCGGCCCGAGATCGCGCGGGTCATCCATGTCGACCTGGACCTGAACGCCGACTTTTACGCCAAGACCCTGGCCGGGACCGCGACCCTGGACATCACCGGCCAGACCGGGGCGGCGGGGGTCATCCTGGACGTCCGCAATCTGGACGTTCGCTCGATCAGGGACAGTTCCGGCACCCCCCTTCCCTTCCGCCTCGGCACGTCGGATCCGATCCTGGGCCAGCCGCTGAGCATCGATTTCCCTCCCTTGGCTGAGCGCGAGACACGGCGGATCGTGATCGAGTACGCGACCCGGCCCGACGCGGCGGCCCTGCAATGGCTGACGCCTGAACAGACCGCCGGCGGACAGAAGCCCTATCTGTTCAGCCAGGGCCAGGCGATCCTGACCCGCACCTGGGTTCCGACCCAGGACAGCCCCGGCATCCGCCAGACCTATGCCGCCCGTATCACCGTGCCCGCCGATCTGACCGTGGTCATGAGCGCCGATATGCTGACACCCGAAGGCGAGGACGTGCCCGGTCGGCGCAATATGCGGGCCTGGCGGTTCGCTATGACCAATCCGGTCCCGCCCTATCTGATCGCCATCGGGGTCGGCGATCTGGCCTTCGCCCCCATCGACGAACGGACCGGGGTCTGGACCGAGCCTAGCCGCCTGGCCGCCGCCAGCGCCGAAATGGCCCCGACCGCCGCCATGGTGGACGCGGCAGAGGCGTTGTACGGCGACTACCTCTGGGGCCGCTATGACCTGTTGATCCTTCCGCCGTCGTTCCCGTTCGGTGGGATGGAGAACCCCCGCCTGACCTTCGCCACCCCGACCATCATCGCCGGCGACCAGTCTCTGGTCAGCCTGGTCGCGCACGAGCTGGCGCACAGCTGGTCCGGCAATCTGGTGACCAATGCCACCTGGGCCGACTTCTGGCTGAACGAGGGCTTCACCGTCTATTTCGAGAACCGCATCATGGAGGCGGTCTATGGCCGCGACCGCGCGATGCAGGAACAGGTCCTGGGCTGGCAGAGCCTGAACGAGACCATTGCAGACCTGCCGCCGGCCGACACGCGGCTGAAACTCGACCTGGCCGGCCGGGACCCGGACGAGGGGCTGACCGACGTCGCCTATGAGAAGGGTGCCTTCTTCCTGCGGACCATCGAACGGATCGTCGGACGCGAGGCGTTCGACGCCTGGCTGCGCGGCTATTTCGAGCGCAACGCCTTTCGGCCGATGACGACCGAACTCTTCCTGGAAGACATCCGCACCCACCTGGTCACGACCAAGGCGCTGGAAGACGCCCTGATGATGGACGCCTGGATCTATCAGCCCGGCTTGCCGTCCAACGCCCAGGCTCCGGTCTCGGACGCCTTTACGCCCGTCGATGCGGCGGCGGTGGCGGTGTTCGCCAACGGAGCCGACCCTCGCACCCTCCCCTGGGGCGACTGGAACACCCAGCAGCGTCAGCGCTTCCTGGCCTGGCGTCCCTCGGATCTGGCGGCTGGCACCGACTGGCTGACGGCCGATCAGCTGGCCGGACTGGACACGACCCTGAACCTGTCCGGGGAAGGCAATGCCGAGGTGCGCTTCGCCTGGCTGCAGATCGCCCTGGCGCATCGGTTCGAACCGGCCGTGCCGAGTGCCGAGGCCTTCCTGCTGGGCATGGGACGTCGCAAATTCGTCCTGCCCCTGTTCCAGACCCTGTGGAACGAGGGTGACTGGGGCCGGCCGATCGCGACGCGCATCTATGCCCAGGCGCGGCCGCTGTATCATCCCGTCACCACCGGCTCGGTCGATGCCGTGGTCGGGCGTCCCTGAACCGCCTTGAGTATTGCGGAAATTTAAGAGGTTAAGCCGGGCCGCAATCGCTAGAGGAAGCGTCAAGGGTGCCGGACGACCGGCTCCCGCTCTCCTTTTTGCCCAGGTGATTTCCCATGGCGTACCGCAGCCTTCTGACGACGACGGCGCTCGCCCTGATGGCGGCGTCGCTGACGACCGTGGCGGTTGCCCAGGAACGCCCCCAGACCCCGACCGCCGAGGCCGCAGACATCGCCGAGGACGAAGAGGCGACCGATGTCGATGAACTGGTCGTCACCGCCGCACCGCGCGACGTAGTCACCAGCGCCGACCGCGTCAGCTATAATGTCGCCAACGATCTGCAGCGCGAGAGCGGATCGGTCGCCGACGTCCTGCGGAACGTGCCGGGCGTGGAGGTCGATCTTCAGGGCAATGTCAGTCTGCGCGGCGATTCCAACGTCACCATCCTGATAGACGGTCGCCCATCGGGAATGCTGCGCGGCGAGGGCCGGGGCGATGCCCTGCAGGCCATGTCCGGCGGACAGCTGGAGCGGGTCGAGGTCATCACCAACCCGTCCGCCGCCTTCAGCCCCGAAGGCAGCGGCGGGATCATCAATCTGGTCACCAAGCCGACCCGTGCGGCCACCAGCACGGCGACGGTGCGGGGATCCTGGAATGGCGACGACCAGGGCAATCTGTCGGTCAGCGGCAGCCGGGCCCAGGGGGCCCTGACCTTGGCCGGCGATCTGGGTATCCGCCGCCAGACCAGCGCCATCCTGGTCGAGACCAGCCGGATACGCGACGGGGCCACGCCTGCCGCCACAGTGGTCGAGGACAGTGGTTTCGAAGGCACCAATGTCTTCGACATGGCCAATGCGCGCCTGTCGGCCGACTATGACCTCAATCCCACCGATCGCTTGAGTGGCGAGCTGAGCTGGCGTGATTTCGCGGGCGAGTCCTCCGGATCGTCGATGTTCCAGCGCGCGGACGGCAACGGCACGGTCGCAGACCGATACGAGCGCTTGTCCGACAACAGCTTCGGCAGCAACGGCCTGTCGGCCCGGACCTCCTGGCGTCGCAAGCTCTCAGGCGACCAGCACGAACTGGTGGCCGATTTCGAGTTCGATTCCACCGAATCCAATCGGGACCAGGACGCCGTCGCCATCACTTCGGTCGGCACCATCCCGGACTATGTCGAGCAGATCCGCACCACCAACGGCCGCGACGCCTATGGTTTCAAGCTGGACTACACCCGCCCGATGGGCGAGCGCCAGACGCTGAAGCTGGGCTATGAGGGCGACCTGACGCAGGACAGCTTCGACTTCTTCGGTGCGCGGGGCCCCGATGCCGGTTCGCTAGTTCCGATCGCCGCCCTGACCAACCAGTTCGAATACGATCAGACCATCCATGCGGCCTATGTCACCTACGACCGGCCGTTCGGCGAACTGGACGTCCAGGCGGGCCTGCGGGTCGAACAGGTCGATTTCACCCTGAACCAGATCACCGATGCCGTCGTGGTGGAGCGGGACTATCTGCGGGCCTATCCGACCGTTCACCTGGGCTATCAGCTGACGGATTCGCAGCGGTTGCGTGGCAGCTACAGCCGCCGGATCGCGCGCCCGTCGCCCCAGGACCTGAACCCCTACACCGTCTATCAGGACCCGCAGAACCTGCGCCGGGGCAACCCGGACCTGGAACCTGAGATCACCGATTCCTTCGAACTGTCCTGGCAGACGCGGTCGGGCGCGACCTTCTATTCGCTGACCGGCTTCTATCGCGACAGCGCGGGCGGAGTGACGGACGTGGCCCAGGACCTGGGCAATGGCGTCGTTCTGACGACGCGTGAGAACCTGGGCCAGAGCGAACGGGTCGGGGTGGAGTTCATCGCCAACGGCAAGGTCGGCAGCCAGATCACCTACAATGCGTCAGGCTCGGTCTATCGCAACGAGATCGTAACCCCGGGCATCGGCGAGCGCAGCGGCACGACGGGCATGGCGCGGGCCTCGATCAACTGGCAGCCCACGCCGAACGACTTCTTTCAGCTGAACGGCTTCTATATCGGCGAACAGGTCCAGGCTCAGGGCGCCCGCGAGCCGTTTGGGCTGCTGAACATCGGATATCGTCGCAAACTGACCGACGACTTCAGCCTGGTGCTGACCGGGACCAACATCCTGGATACAGCTGAACAGCGGGTGGCGATCGACACCCCGACCTTCCGCGATGAGACCTATGTGCGGTTCAGCGAGCCGACCTATTTCATCGGCTTCACCTATCTGTTCGGGGGCAGCCAGGGTCGCCGTCCCGAGCCCGCCTTCGACTTCGGCCAGCCCCAGGGCCCTGGCTGATACAGCGTCCTTCTCCCCTTGCGGGAGAAGGTGGCACGCGGAGCGTGACGGTTGAGGGGGCTGCGGGACACCCCCTCCCCATGCTCTGCATGGGGAGGAGACGCAGCCAGCCTCTACTTGATCAGGCCGCCTCGCCGAACTGGTTCATTGTATTGTGGGCCCCGCCCGCCTTCAGGGCGGCTTCGCCGGCGAAGTATTCCTTGTGGTCGTCACCGATGTCGGAGCCGGACATATTCTGGTGCTTCACGCAGGCGATGCCCTGGCGGATCTCCTGGCGCTGCACGTTCAAGACATAGCCCAGCATTCCCTGGCGACCGAAGTACTCGCGGGCCAGGTTGTCGGTGGACAGGGCGGCCGTGTGATAGGTCGGCAGGGTGATCAGGTGGTGGAAGATGCCCGCCCGGCGCGCGCCGTCCGACTGGAAGGTGCGGATACGCTCGTCCGCCTCGTCGGCCAGATCGGTGCCGTCGTAATCCACACTCATCAGACGGGCGCGGTCATAGTTGGACACGTCGCGGCCCTCTGCCGACCAGGCGTCAAACACCTGCTGGCGGAAATTCAGAGTCCAGTTGAACGAGGGCGAGTTGTTGTAGACCAGCTTGGCATTCGGCACGACCGCGCGGATGCGGTCCATCATGCCGGCGATCTGCTCGACGTGCGGCTTCTCGGTCTCGATCCACAGCAGGTCGGCTCCGTTCTGCAACGAGGTGATGCTGTCCAGGACGCAGCGATCCTCCCCCGTTCCGGCCCGGAACTGGAACAGGTTAGAGGGCAGGCGCTTGGGCCGCAGCAGCTTGCCGCCGCGGTTGATGACGACGTCGCCATTGGCCAGCTGGTCGGCCGAGATTTCCTCGCAGTCCAGGAAGCTGTTGTACTGGTCACCCAGATCGCCGGGTTCGTTCGACACCGCGATCTGCTTGGTCAGGCCGGCGCCCAGGCTGTCGGTGCGGGTGACGATGATGCCGTCCTCGACCCCCAGCTCCAGGAAGGCGTAGCGGCAGGCCCGGACCTTGGCCAGGAAGTCCTCGTGCGGGACCGTGACCTTGCCGTCCTGGTGGCCGCACTGTTTCTCGTCCGAGACCTGGTTCTCGATCTGCAGGGCGCAGGCCCCGGCCTCGATCATCTTTTTGGCCAGCAGATAGGTGGCCTCGGCATTGCCAAACCCGGCGTCGATGTCGGCAATGATCGGCACGACGTGCGTCTGATAGGTATCGACCTGGTCCAGCAGCTTCTGCTCGGTGACCTGGTCCCCGGCTTCGCGGGCGGCGTCGATGTCGCGGTACAGGCCGCCCAGCTCGCGCGCATCTGCCTGACGCAGGAAGGTGTACAGCTCCTCGATCAGGGCCGGGACCGAGGTCTTTTCGTGCATCGACTGGTCCGGCAGCGGCCCGAACTCCGAGCGCAGGGCCGCGATCATCCAGCCGGACAGATAAAGATAGCGGCCCTTGGTCGTACCGAAATGCTTCTTGACCGCGATCATCTTCTGCTGGCCGATGAAGCCGTGCCAGCAGCCCAGCGACTGGGTGTACTGCGACGGATCGGCGTCATAGGCGGCCATGTCGCGGCGCATGATGGCGGCGGTATAGCGGGCGATATCCAGCCCCGTCTGGAAGCGGTTCTGCAACCGCATCCGGGCCACGGCCTCGGCGCTGATCCCGCTCCACGGGCCCGCCTTGGACTCGATCAGGGCCCCGACCTGGCGAATGTGATCTTGATAGGACATCGGACATCTTCCCGCATTGGCAACAGAGGTGTGGTGAACGCCGGATAGGCGTGTCCGAGCCGGAGGCGAACCCGTTGCGAGGTCGAGTTGTCAATCCTTACAGAATTTGCTTGTAATGCTGTAAGGATGCTCCCTCAGTCGCGTCAGAGCCCGCCATGCAGCCCCCTCGCCGCCTCTTCGTCGGTCCGTCACTGCGCCGCATCCGTCGCGATCTGGGCCTGACCCAGGCCGACATGGCGGCGGACCTGGAGGTTTCGGCCTCCTACATCGCCCTTCTGGAGCGGAATCACCGCCCCCTGACCGCCGATGTCCTGCTGCGGCTGGCCCAGACCTACAAGATCGACATGGCCGCGCTTGCGCGATCGGATGGGTCGGAGATCACCGCACGACTGCATGGCGTACTGAAGGATCCGATGTTCGCCGACATCGACCTACCCCCGCTGGAGAATGCCGACCTCGCCGCCAATTTTCCCGGGGTGACCCAGGCCCTGCTGCGGCTCTACACCGCCTATCAGGAAGAGCATCTGGCGCTGGCGGATCGTGGGGCGGAAGCGCTGGATGGCGACGAGGCGGCGCCCGATCCGGTCGCGGAGTCCCGGCGCTTCCTGGCCGCGCGCCGCAACAGCTTTCCGGTCCTGGACGATGCCGCCGAACGCCTGGCCCAGACGGTGGCGGGCGAAGGCGGACTGGATCGACACCTTCTGGCGCGTCATGGCCTGACGGTCCGCTACCTGCCCAGCGACGTCATGGTCGGTTCGGTCCGGCGGCTGGATCTTCATCGCCGCCAGCTGCTGCTGGATGACGCCATGGACGCCGCCAGCCGAAGGTTCCAGATGGCCCAGCAGATCGCCCATCTGGAGATGCAGGCCGAACTGGACGCCGCCCTGGCGGGGGCCGGCTTTGCTACCGAAAGCGGCGAACGCCTGACCCGGCGGGCGCTGGCCAGCTATGCGGCCGCCGCCCTCGTCATGCCCTATGGGGCCTTTGCCCGTGCGGTCGAGGCACGGCACTATGACATCGAGGCCCTGGCTCGCCAGTTCGGCACCAGTTTCGAACAGACCGCGCACCGGCTGACGACTCTGCAAAAGCCGGGACAGGAGCGGGTGCCCTTCTTTTTCATCCGGGTCGATCCGGCAGGCAATGTGTCAAAGCGGCTGGACGGGGCCGGATTTCCGTTTGCCCGCCATGGCGGCGGCTGCCCCCTGTGGTCCCTGCACCAGGCCTTCCGCACGCCGCGCGAGATCGTAACCCAGTGGTTGGAACTGCCCGACGGCCAGCGGTTCTTCTCCATCGCGCGGACGGTGAC